>JAABUS010008978.1_pt1 | contig 10733 bp, 6 predicted proteins | sample 5560161 | NCBI WGS metagenome assembly JAABUS01 (sample SAMN10711885, study PRJNA513376) | rock metagenome | isolation source: Antarctica rocks | place: Antarctica: Victoria Land, Trio Nunatak nord | collected 2016-01-04
GCGGCAGATGCCGCCACGCACACCCCGTCGTCAGCACGTACACGATCGCGGTGAACACCGCCCGGTCCTCCACCGGCGCCGTCCCACCACCCTGCGGTCGCACCTCGAACGCCGGCACCAGCGGCTCGACCAACACCCACAACGCATCCGGCACCAACCGCCGGCCGAGACGATCATCCACTCACGACATGATCAACGATCATCACCCGATCCCACGTGAGACACGCTCTAAGTGCGTGTTTCCGGAGGGCTTCAGCAACCGCACCGGCGACCCGCTGCCGCTGATCGTGCAGAAGTCCGACGGCGGTTTCGGTTGTGCGGCGACCGACCTGGCCACGATCAGGCGGCGCACGCAGCACCTGCACGCCCGCCGGCTGCTCTACGTCGTCGGGGTGCCGCAGCGCCAGCACCTGCAGATGGTATTCCAGGTGGCTCGGAACGCCGAGTGGCTCGTCCCGCCGGCGCAGGCCGAGCACGTCGGCTTCGGCTCGATCCTCGGCGCCGACGGCAAGATCCTGCGTACGCGCGCGGGGGCGTCGGTGAAGCTGATCGACCTGCTCGACGAGGCCGTACGCAGAGCGGCGGAGATCATCGCGGAGAAAAATCCGGAACTGGAGGAGGCGACCCGGGCCGAGGTCGCCCGAGCGGTCGGCATCGGTGCGGTTAAGTACGCAGACCTGTCCACCGAGCGGATCAAGGACTACGTCTTTAACTTCGAGCGGATGCTTGCGTTCGACGGCAATACCGCGCCCTATCTTCAGTACGCGTACGCCCGAATCAGGTCGATCTTCCGGCGCGCCGGCGTAGAGCCCGGGCACAGCGACCTCCCCCTGCTTGTTACCGAGCCGCGGGAGCGGGATCTGGCGATCGCGCTGATGGCTTTCAGCGACGTCATCCGGGACGTCGCTGAATCACTGGAACTTCACCGACTGGCTGGCTATCTCTATGGTATTGCCGCCGCCTTCACCGACTTTTACGAGCAGTGTCCGGTCCTCAAGGCCGAGGACGAGGTGCGGGCCAGCCGACTCACCCTGTGTGATATCACGGCGCGCACGCTCGCTACCGGCCTCGACCTGCTCGGCATCGACACTCCGGACCGGATGTAGCGACCGCCCGCCGCACCGGATGGGCGCGTACGCGGGGGTGGGAGACGAGTCACCTCGACGGCGCAGATTCGCAAAGCCGCTCCCGCGTTCCCGGTCAAGTACAGATCAGGTGAACGACGGCCACACCGCCTCTGACTTGGATAGATTAGTGGCGATGTTGGTGCCCCCGGCAGGATTCGAACCTGCGGCACCCGCTAAGGAGAGTACTGCTCCTGCCCCGCGTACCCGTTCACCTGCGGTTTCCGAGGCATCGGGGTGCTCATTGGTGGCACCATGGGCGTCGGGCGACGACGGTTCGCACCACAACCCGCACCACGCTCGCAGCTCAGGATCGCCGGAGGCCCTGCCACTGCGAACCGGCTACACCATTCGATCGCCGCCATCCGGCAGGGCTCAAGCCGGCGACTAACGGACTATGGGTGGCCGCTTTTTGACGCGCGCCCGTGCTGACCAGCGGTTTGTGGACCGCCGAAGCGCATGGGTCGCACTTCCGGCGCCTGTCGGCATCAGTTCATGTCGAGGCTCATGCCGAGATGATCATGTTGATCGGTTCCGGAGGTGAGGTCCCCGAGCGGATCGGGCCTGGCTGTCAGCAGCCCGCCGGCCGCCACAACGGCTGCGATGAGGACCGTGACCACGGCCTGCAACAGATCCAGCTCGGTGAGGGCGACCGGGGCGGTCTGCGGCAGCATGCGGGACGCCCCGGTCAGTCCATGCCGCGGACCGGCGATCTCATGCATCGGTGTCCCCCGTGTGCCGACGGGCCGGACGGCTCGGTCGAGGGACGGGCGTATCCAGTGGGTGACGTGCGCTTCTCGCACGGCCTGATGGGCGTAGCGCGTCGACTCCGTTGTGGAGCATGCGGGCTGCTTGGCACTGGCGATCCTGACATGATCCTGCCCGTACATCCCGCTCCGGAGAGGCTCCGATGACGACTGACGAGACCCACAATCGGTCCGGCGCTGCGGCGGCGGCCGCGGGCCGGTCCGACGAGGACGCCGTCGCCAGCGGGACGGCGCCGATCGAGGGTGGGCGCCTCGGCCGGTGGCTGCTGCGCAACCGGGTGGACCAGTTGGAGGGCCCGGAGGCGACGGAGCGCCCGCAGGACCAGCACGCCTGGTGGAAGGTGATGGCACTGACCGGCGTCGACTACTTCTCCACGCTGAGCTACCTGCCCGGTATCGCGATCGTGGCGGCGGGCGCGCTGTCACCGGTGGCCACGCTGCTCATCGTCGTCCTCACACTGGCCGGGATGCTGCCGATGTACCGGCGGGTGGCCGAGGAGAGCCCGCACGGGCAGGGCTCGGTGGCGATGCTGGAGCAGCTGCTGCCGTTCTGGCGGGGCAAGTTCTTCGTGCTCGCGCTGCTCGGCTTCGTGGCCACCTCGTGGATCGTCACGATCACGCTGTCCTCGGCGGACGCCACCGCGCACATCGTGGAGAGCCCGATCGCCCCCGACTTCCTGCGCGACCAGCGGGTGCTGATCACGCTGGTGCTGCTGGTGATCCTCGGTGCCGTGTTCCTGGCGGGGTTCAGCGAGGCCGTGACCGTGGCGATCCCGCTCGTGGTGGCGTACCTGCTGCTCAACGCCATCGTAGTCGTGGTCGGCGTCGCGAAGGCGACGAGCCTGCCGGGGCAGCTGAGCGGCTGGTGGGACCGGCTGCTGGACGGAGGCAGCTTCGGTTCGGCGCTCGGTACGGCAGCGCTGGCGTTCCCGCTGCTGGTGCTCGGCCTGTCCGGCTTCGAGACCGGCGTCAGCATGATGCCATTGGTCCAGGCCAAGGGCACCGATCCGAAAGCGCGGCTGCGGGCACGCGTTGCCAACACCCGCAAGCTGCTCACGGTGGCCGCCGTGGTGATGAGCGTCTACCTGCTGGCCACGACCTTCGTGACCGCCGTGTTGGTGCCGGAGGACGCCGCGGCCGACGGAGGCGTGGCCAGCGGTCGGGCACTGGCGTACGTGGCCCACGAATACCTGGGCGACGGCTTCGGCACCGTGTACGACATCAGCTCGGTCCTGATCCTCTGGTTCGCCGGGGCCTCAGCGATGGCCGGCCTGATCAATATCGTGCCGCGGTACCTGCCCGGCTACGGCATGGCGCCCGAGTGGGGCCGCGCGGTCCGCCCGATGGTCCTTGTCTACACCGGCATCGCGATTCTCATCACGGTCCTGTTCGAAGCCGACGTCAATGCACAAGCCGGCGCCTACGCCACCGGCATTCTGGCCATGATGGTATCCGCAGCGGCCGCGGTGACCATCGCAGCGCGCCGCCGACGACAACGACGTGCCGCGCTGGGCTTCGGTGTGGTCACCGCCGTCTTCGCCTACGCGCTGGTCGCCAACATCGTCGAGAAACCCGACGGCATCGCGATCTCCGCCGCGTTCATCGTGGGCATCGTCGCCGTTTCCCTGGTCTCCCGGATCTTGCGGGCGACGGAGCTGAGATCGGACCGGATCGACTTCGACGCCGAGGCCCGGACCTTCCTCGACGAGGTCACCGTCGACGGCGAGCTGCACGTGATCGCCAATCGCAAGCAGGCCGGCGACGACGCGGAGTACACCGACAAGGAACGCGAGCAGCGCGTCTTCAACCCGATCCCTGGCCGCGCCCCAATCTTGTTCCTCGAAGTCACCGTCACCGACCCGTCGGCGTTCGCGGACACCCTCACCGTTCGTGGTATCCGGGTAGCCGGCCACCGCATCCTGCGGGTCGAGAGCCCCGCAGCACCGAATGCGCTCGCCGCGATCCTGCTGCACCTTCGCGACACCACGGGCGTCCGACCACACTGCTACTTCCAGTGGTCGGAGGGCAACCCCGTCCTGCACCTGCTGCGATACCTGCTCTTCGGCCGCGGCGACACCGCCCCGGTCACCCGCGAGATCATCCGGAAGCACGAGCCCGACCCCGAACGTCGCCCGCGTATCCACGTGGGTGGCTGAGCGGGGATGGCGGTGTCCCAGGCAGCCGGAAGTGCCGTCTGGAGGCAGCGGCGGAGTCCTGTGTGCGCCGGCTCGTCCGAACGTCGAGAAGGCCCGTGGCTCGGCGGGCCACTGTCCGGGCAACGCGTAGCAGCGGAGCCGCCATGGCTGGCACTGAGGGCCATGGTGCCCTGGATCAGGAACGCGGGTCCGCCGGACAGGTGGTTTTCGTGAGGCTCGTCCTGCACGACCCGTGCGGATCCGGGTGAGCAGGCTCCCCCACCGGGCCCGGCAGGGTCGGCCGCATCACCGGCGAACCCGTGCCCGAGCGCGGCCCCCAGGAGGGTCGGGCCGCCGCCGACCGCGCCGAGGCCGGCGAGGAAGGCCCAGCTTGGCCGGTCCACGTCGGCATCCGCCGGTCCGCCGTCGCGGTATGCCGGTGCGGGGTCCACCTCCGCACGCGTCGCCCGACTCGCCTACCCTGTCGACGTGGCCATGCTGGGATCGGCGGCGAAGCGGCTGCTGATCGGCCGGCCGTACTCCAGCGGGCAGGCGTCCGAGCAGCTGCTGCCGAAGCGGATCGCGCTGCCGGTGTTCGCCTCGGACCCGTTGTCGTCGGTGGCGTACGCGACCGAGGAGATCCTGCTCGTGCTGGGTCTGGGTGGGGTCGCGTTGCTGCACCTGTCGATCCCGGCCGCGGTCGGCGTGGTGGTGCTGCTGGCCGTGGTGGTCGCGTCGTACCGGCAGACCGTGCACGCGTACCCGCGGGGCGGCGGCGCGTACCAGGTCGCCGGGGAGAACCTGGGCCGGCCGTTCGGGCTGGTGGCGGCAAGCGCGCTGCTGACCGACTACGTGCTGACGGTGGCGGTGTCGGTGTCCTCCGGGGTGGACAACATCGCCTCGGCGATCCCCGGGGTCCACGCCCACCAGCTCGCGCTGGCGGTCGGCTTCGTCGCGTTGCTCGCGCTCGGCAACCTGCGCGGGATCCGGGAGTCGGGGCGGGCGTTCGCGATCCCGACGTATTGCTTCGTCGCCGGTGTGCTGATCATGGTCGGCTGGGGCCTGTTGCGCAGCCTGCTCGGGCACGCGCCGCAGGCGGAGAGCGCCGGCCTGCCCGTGCGCGCCGAGGGTTCATACGCCGGTCTGGCGTTGGTGTTCCTGGCGCTGCGGGCGTTCTCCTCCGGCTGCACGGCGCTGACCGGGGTGGAGGCGATCGCCAACGGCGTGCCCGCGTTCCGGCCGCCGAAGAGCGCCAACGCCGCCCGCACCCTGCTGGTGTTGAGCGTGCTGGCGATCACCATGTTCGCCGGCATCACCGCACTCGCCCTGCTCGGGCACGTCCATGTCGCGGCCGATCCGCGGGATCTGGGGCTGCCGGCCGGCGCGGACACCAAGACCGTGATCGCGCAGATCGCCTCGGCCACGTTCGGCGGCGACCATTCGATCGGTTTCTTCTGGATCACCGCGTTCACCGCGCTGGTGCTGGTGCTGGCGGCCAACACCGCCTTCAACGGCTTCCCGTTGCTCGGCTCGATCCTGGCCCAGGACCGGTACGCCCCGCGGCAGTTGCACACTCGCGGCGACCGGCTGGTCTACTCCAACGGCATCGTGGTTCTGGCGGTCGCGGCCGGCCTGCTGATCTGGGCCTTCGACGCGTCCACGACCCGGCTCATCCAGCTCTACATCATCGGGGTCTTCCTGTCCTTCACGCTCAGCCAGTCCGGCATGGTCCGGCACTGGAGCCGGGTCCTGCTGACCGAGACCGACCCGAAGCAGCGCCGGGCGATCCGCCGTAAGCGGGCCGTCAACGCGGTCGGCGCCGCCTTCACCGGCGTGGTGCTGCTGATCGTGCTGGCGACCAAGTTCCTGGCCGGGGCCTGGATCGTGGTGATCGCGATGCCGCTGCTCTACCTGCTGATGACCGGCATCCACCGGCACTACACCCAGGTCAGCAAGGAACTGGAGTGGCGCACCGACGCGGTGGTGCTGCCGTCCCGCAACCAGGCCATCGTGGTCGTCTCCCGGCTGCACCTACCGACCGCCCGGGCCCTCGCGTACGCCCGGGCGACCCGTCCGGACACGCTGACCGCGGTGACGGTGAACGTCGACGACGCCGACACCCGGCAGCTACAGGACGAATGGGCGGCGCGGCGGATCCCGGTGCCGCTGACCGTGCTGGAGTCGCCGTACCGGGAGATCACCCGGCCGATCCTGCGGTATGTGCGGGAGCTGCGCCGGGCCGGCCCGCGGGACGTGGTCACCGTCTTCATCCCCGAGTACGTCCTCGGACGCTGGTGGGAGCAGTTACTGCACAACCAGAGCGCGCTGCGGCTGAAGGCCCGGCTGCTGTTCCAGCCCGGCGTGATGGTCACGAGCGTGCCCTGGCAGCTGCACTCGGCCCTGCCGCACGTCCAGCGGGCCGCCACCGAGGAGGGCACCGAACCCGCCCGGACCCACGCTGCGGACGACGTCCCGGGAGAGGAGCGACCGGCCGGAGCACCCGCGCCCTCGAACTGATGGCAGTCCCCCGGGCAGCTGTTAGTCCCGGTCATTCACGGGTCGATTGTGTGGCGGTCGGTTGATCTTGTTGGGTGATTGTTGGATCAGGTCGTGGCGGGGTGCCCGGGCCTGGTTCGCCGGGTTCTCCTGTTCCGGTGGTCGGGTTCGGGGCGGTCTTCAGCGGGCGGGTTGGGGTAGGGCGGCGCAGCGGGTGAAGGCGCTGGCGAGGTGGGTGGCCCAGGACCAGTGCTGGTCGACGCGCAGGCGGAGTCGCCGTCCCCCGCGGGTCAGGCGGGCGGCGACGTGCAGCAGCCGGTAGCGCGGGGTCTTCGGTTCGGTCTTCGCCAGCGCGCGCTGCCCCTCGACTGAGGATGGATGCCACCGTTTCCGGACAGAGGGGTAGGGGTCGGTCGGCCGGCAGCCACGGACTGCCCAACCGGAGAGGCCCTTCTCCCTTCTACGCCGAGCAGTCGCCGGCAAGGTCCGCTCACGGTTAACGAATCGATCGGCAATAGGTGGAGTGGAGCGCTCGTTTTGATCGGTGCCCTGCGATCAGCTGGGCATCCCCCTCGACCCTTTCGGCGTCGCAGGGCACAAGAAGCAGTTCGCTGCGGCCGGTGCTCAGGTAGAGCGTCCGCGGCTCCTGCAGCAGCGCATCCGCGACCACGCTCCAGAAGCGCCGGTCCAGCTGGCCGGGCTCCTCCCCGTCCCTCTCCACCGGCGCGCACGCGACCACGGCGTACACGTCCGCAAGCCGCAGTCCGAGCTCGTCGGCGACCGGGTCAGCGGGCACTCCGTCCAGGAGCGTCCTCGCCAGCCGCTGGCGAGCGTCCTTCACCCGGATGTGTCCGGTTGGGGGGCGGAGGTAGCCGTCAGCCACCGCCGCGTACATAATGTGGGTCGCCTCGAGGAACCGTGGTGAGAGCGACGACAATCTGGCCGGCTCGACTGTCTGTGCCAAGGTCTGCCACAGGGACTCCGACGTGAGCTTGCAGATCTCGAACACTCGGTCCGCCGGTACTCCGTACCACGACCACTGGCTGATGTGACCCCGGATGAAGTCGGGGCCGGAGCGGAGCGCGTCGTCACCGCGCAGCGCCTCGAGATGCCACCGGAGGATCGCCCGTAGGACGACGGTCAACTCGGCGTCCCGAACGCCCATGGGGACCGGACTGGACGTCGGGATGCTGCCGTCAACGCTCACCATGATCAGCCGGACGATGGAGTCGATGCGGTCGTCGGCGACATTGAGAACATCGACGTGCGATCCCAACGTGTGCTCCCGCCGCTCTGGATCCAAGGGTCGCCACGTAACCGATCCGGCGTCGAACGTCGTCTCTGGTCGAGACCCCTCTCGCGAGGCCGGTCGCGTCACGCATCTCGGCGGATGTCGCGCGGCTGGCGAGTCAGACAAGATTTCACATACAGCCCAGACGACCCCAGCTGGACACTTGCAGGGTTCCGGCGACGTTACGGGCGTCAATCGTGTTGATCCGGGCCGGTCGGGGCCCATCCTCAGCCGGGACGCCAGTAGGACGGCGGAGGAGGTCGAGAGCCGCCAATTCTGGGCAACTTCTACCGCGGCCGAGCACATGACCGCGTACACCTACGACTGTGGCACCGGTCGAGCCCGGCCGCAGGACCAGGCCCGGCCAAGGCGGCGACGTCATCGTGCGGCGGCGGGTGCGGCGGTTCGTACGGTCGCCGGTGCTGCTCCACCCTACGAGGGTCCACTGGTCATCGAAGACCGGTGAGCCGGAGGATCCTGGATCCGTATCGGTCTCGTACCACAGAAAGCTCTCGCGGCTTTCCTCGATGAGACGGTTCTCGCGGAAAGACACCTGTCTGAGGTCCCCCGCCGGGATGCTGGACCACGTTGAGGTGCTCACCGAGGACGAGGGTCCCGACACGCTCGCGGAGTTGGTTGTAGCCAAACTGATTGCCAGCTGCCGTGCGGTCCTCGCGTGGAGCTACCGCCACGACGGTGAGATCGAGCGCATCGTCGGTCGCGAAGAAGGTCTCGGGCGCGAGCCGACAGGGCAGGGTCGCCGAAATGTGGCCGGCGATGTCGTACTCGAAGCCAAACTCGGCAGCAGCGTGCCGAGCGACGTCCGCAGTCTCGAGCACATGGTGGTTGGTTACCAGCAGGTGAGGGGATATCAGCGACCCGGTTCCGAGCGCCTCATTGATTTCCCCCGTCCTCGAGATGTGGCGCTGCGAAGACACACAGGAGCACTACAACGCGACACTAGTAATCGCGGATGCGGTGCTTCATCGACGATGACGTCAGCTACCGGTTCAAACACACTGCTGGCCGCAGCAGCGATTGACGCCGGTGATCGGCCGAAAATCCTCGGCGCTACGCTGGCCGGATGAGCGACGTACTCGAGGGCAGTGGGTCTCGTCGCTCTGGGCCGCCCCGCTGGGTCTGGCTTGCAGCCGGGGTCGTCATCTCGCTCGGGGCCGCCACGTGGGCCGTGGCGAATGGCGATCGTGCCGGCAGCCCTGGGTCGGATCGGCCACCGGCCGCTGGTCCGGCGCCGTCAACGTCACCGCCGTCGCCTTGGCCGAGGGCCGCCGGTGCCTGCGGGAGCACCGCGTTCCGGTCGCTGCTGAGCGCGCAGCCGCTGACCGAGCGGATCGGTGTCCGGCTGCTGGTCGGCGGATACGGGGTGCGTCTGGTTGACGCCGACACGGGGACGGCACGGCCCGTCCGTGGAATACCCACCGACGCCACCCACCGGGTGAACGGGCTGGTGTCGGCCGCCGGGGTTGTCTACACGACGTCCGCCTCGTGCGACGGCGTCGCCGGCCGGGTCTACCGGCTGGACGACGGCACGGCGCACCCCGTTGCCGCAACGCCCGTCGGCGACCTGCTCGCCGGTGCGGGCCGGGTCTGGGCGGTGGACTACCCGGACGCGTCCGCCCCGCCGACCGCCCCGGTGAGGTTGCGCCCGCTGAACGGTGGTCGGGCGGTGGCCCTGCCCTCCGGCGCCTACCCGGTAGCGGACACCGACGCTGGCATCGTGGCCGGGATCGACCAACTCGGCGCGAGGTCGCACGTGGTGCTCCTCGATCCCAGCACCGGCCGCCGGTGCGCACGCTCGGCGCCGGCGTACCATTGGCCGTCGACCGCAGCCACCTTCTGCTCCAGCGCGATCCTTGCGACCTGAATCAGGTCACCCCGTCGTGCACGATCGCCCGGATCGATCTCCGCACCGGTCACGAGGACAGCCGCTGTACCCTGCCCAACGGACGAGTCCCGGTCTCGGCCGGGTCCGTGAGCCGCGACGGCCGGCTAGCCGTGTTCCAGCTCGCCCGGGCCCACAGCGATCCCCGGTTCGACCCCGGACATCCGATCCCGCCATCCGACATCGGCCTGCTGCACCTGGACACCGGCCGCCTTGACCTCGTGCCCGACCTGGAACTCGCGCCCAAGACCGGCGCCGGCCTCATCATCGCTGACGACGGCAACTGGCTGTTCGTCGCCGGGAACGACGGCGATGACGTCCACCTGCTCGCCTGGCATCCCGGCCTCGACGCGCCCCGATCGGTTGCCCGGCTCCCCGGCCCGATCACCGGGACACCGTCGTTGCTGATCGCCTAAGAGCGCGTACCCACATCGGCTTCGACCTCGCCTGGATGAGCCGCCCTCATCGCGCCGCGACAGCGACCCGCAGAAGCCGGTCGTCCGACGGCGGCCGAACTGTTGCGGTGGACAGGTCTTGCGATGGAGGCGTCATACGGGCGACCGTCTGCCCGCCGGTCGAACATCGCCAGGTAGTGCAGTCCGGTCCCTGGCCGGCTCCAGCGCGCATGCTGGCCGCAGTCTGCGAGGCTGGCGCCGCTCGTCACCGAGTCCGGCATCCTCCTGCTACGGCAGAGCTCGGAAGGGAACCGATCGAAGGGCTGGCCGCATGGTCACCATGGCTGCCCTTCGACGAGGCGGTCGCGGCTGCACCACGCCTGCCGGGGGTCTACATGGCACGGCAGGGCGCGGACGGCCCGTTGGTGTACGTCGGAATGGCTGGAGAGCGCCGTGGGCAGGGCATCCGCGGCCGGCTGACGGTCTACAGGCGCGGTAAAGGAGCCGTCAGCGGCTTGGGTGAAGCCGTTCTGGATCGCGCGCTCGCCGACGTGGAGTTCGTCCAACGACGTCTTGACGAGTTGCTGACCGGAGACCCGAAGCGTGCGGCCCTATGGGCCCG
>JAABUS010008979.1_pt1 | contig 10732 bp, 8 predicted proteins | sample 5560161 | NCBI WGS metagenome assembly JAABUS01 (sample SAMN10711885, study PRJNA513376) | rock metagenome | isolation source: Antarctica rocks | place: Antarctica: Victoria Land, Trio Nunatak nord | collected 2016-01-04
GTGTGCCTACACGTTTCGGCTCTCTCCACCATGACACAAGGCCCTGACCAGGCCAAACGCTCCCGACAACCCTCGAATCTGCCTACGAACTGCGGAAGTCCGGCTTGACACCCTGCGCATAGAAGATGCCCGTGGGTAGGCGGAGCATGGTGTGCAAGTCGAAGTCGGTGAGCAGCTTGCGGCGGATTGTCTCGCCGGCCCCGCCTTCGAAGAGGACGTTGTCGGGCAGCACGACGGCAGCGCGCCCGTTCGTGTCCAGGATCGTGGCGATGTGCTGGACGAAGTTGAGCTGCTTGTTGCTCGTCGTGGCGACGAAGTCCTGACGCTCGATCTCGCGGTCCTCGCGAACCTCCCGGCCATCGGCGCCCACCATGGTCACCGACGACTTGCGACCGAACGGCGGGTTCGACAGGACCACCGACCACCGCTCGCCCGGGTCGGCGATGAGCGAGTCCCGCACCTCGATCAGCGACTGCCCATTCGGGGCGCCCATGCCGTGCAGCAGGAGATTCATCGCGGCCAGTCGGGCCGTGCCGTCGACCAGTTCATAGCCGCGGACGAGTCCGTCGCGGAGCTTGTCGCGCTGGGTCGGGGTCATCGACGCTGCGCCTTCGCTGGCGTGGTCGTGGGCGACGAGGAGGAAGCCGCCCGTGCCGCATGCCGGGTCGACGACGGTGTCGGCGACGGTCGGGCGGATGACGTCGACGATTGCTTGGATGACCGCCCGTGGGGTGAAGTACTGGCCGGCGCCGGAGCCCTTGTCCGATGCGCCCTTGGACAGGAGCTCCTCGTACGCATCGCCCTTGATGTCGGTGCCTGACTGGGACCAGTTCTCTTTGTCGATCAGGTCGACGATGAGCCGCTTGAGCTTGGCGGGGTCCTGGATTCGGTTCTGCGCTTTTCGGAAGATCGTCCCGATGACGCCCGGCTCGCGGGCCAGCCCCACCAGGATCCGGGTGTAGGTCAGCTCGAGCTGGTCTCCCTGGGCGTCGAGCAGCCGCTGCCACGAGAACTCGTCGGGCAGGATCTGCTCGGGTCGCCACGTCCGGGTGGCCCGCTCGTGCGCCATCTTCAGGAACAGCAGGTAGGTCAGCTGCTCGGTGTACTCGATGACCCCCACGCCGTCGTCGCGCAAGACGTCGCAGTACGACCACAGCTTGTCGACCAGCCGGCGGGCATCACTCATGGTTCTGTTCCTTGATCATCGGTATTGACGCGTCTGCGCCTCGGCGATGGAGCTGACAATCTCGGCTGGTAGGTCGACAACATGAATCTCGACGCCCAGGCTGGCGATCGCCCGGCCCTGCCAAGACCTCCCCCGGAGATGACGAACCGCTGCCTCGTCGCTGACGCATAAGATCTGCCGCTGGGGAGGCGGTGACAGGGTGCCGGCAATCCAGTTGAGCTTTGTGGCATCGTTAACCAGCTTGTACTTTTGTGCCACCTTGGCCGGCCCCTGATGCGCCCAGCACTCGACGAGGACGGTGAGGTCGGTGTCGGCCCCGTCGACCTCAACCCGAGCGCCGCTGAAATGTTCGAGGCGGCGGGGGCTCAGCGTGACACCCAATGCGTCCCCAAGGGCTGCCAGCATGACGGACTCCGCTGCTCGCTGCTCATGGGAGCTGCCGGCGGAGACTTCAGTGAGTGCGTCCGCCAACGGCGTTTGAGGTACCCCGTCGACAACGTCGACGAGCGAGTTCACGATCTTTCCATCCGGCCCCGTGACCCTGAGGACCAGACCTTCGTCCGCGAGTCGGTTGCAGGTCCGGTTGATGGTCTGACGCGGGCTGATGCCCGTTCGACGAGACAGTTCGTCGTCATCGAGGGGGACGCTGGCAGCGGCCAACACTGACAGCACCTGATCTCGATTAGTCATTGCTGAGACCGCCCTCTGCGATACGTAGTGCCTCACCGAAGGCGGTTGAGACCTCGCGGATGGTCCGTTCGCGGCGACTGTTGAAGTTGCGCGGGCTCGGGTGGATGGAATGCAGGTGCGCAATGCCCCGGGCGTCGAACACATCCTTCAGCGCGGTAACCGACTGCTTGGCATCGAGCCCGAATGAGATCACTGCTAGCAGGTCGGGGGTGTAGCGCAGCAGGGACGCCAGCCAACGACGACCCGCATCGACCTGCGTCGCGCCGATCGGGCCGAGTTTCTCGCGTGTGCCTACATACCAGGGGACCGCGTTCCAATGCAGCCCGAACGTTCGTGGCATCCCACTGTCTGCGTAGCCCTGCCAGATGTTGGCCGCCGTGCCGTCATCGTTGTCGGCTGACAGCATTCCAGAGCCGTGGGCCGCTGCTCGCGCTGGCGCCTGCAGCACGAAGAGGACACGGGCGGCGATGCCACCACTGTCGGGATCGATGTACGGCACGTCCGCACCGGTCTCGCACACGATCTGATCGACGAAGTCATTGATGGCCGCCACATGCGGCTCTCGCAGCCGAAGCTTCTTGGCAGCAAGGAAGTTCGGATCCTTGTGGGCCCGAGGTGCAGAGCTGAACGTGATCGGAAGTCCCTCCGTTGGTGCCGAGTGGCGCGGACCCCTCTGAGGAGGACGGTCAGCGGTGGTTGCATCCGGGTGCCTCACGATGGCTGCGAAAACTGCATCCCACTCGACCGTCAGGCTTCCGCCCCCCATGTGCCGGTCGGCGCGGACGAGGTAGAACGCCCACCCACGAAGGAAGTCGACGCCACACCACGCGGGCACCCTCCCTCGGCTTGCGAAGGAGTTGCGGGCGCTATGGAGCAACTTCTCCAGCTTCTCGGGCGATGAGGCCAGCCGGCGGTACCCGTCGTAGGTGTGCGCCCACTCGATCTGCGCCTGGATGGCCACGTCAGACATTGGCCAGTTCCTCGATCACTTCTTGATCCGTACTCCGCCCAGTCAGCTTCCCCGAGAACGCCGCGGACAGTAGCGCCCTTCGAAGCAATCTCGCCCTTCGATCCTGGGCCCGAACACCCGTTACGAGGGCCCCGGTGGCGGCATTGACCGCTGCAAGATGATCGATGACGGCCCGCTGCTCGGCCACCGCGGGGACCGGAATCTGGACCGCCGCTAGAGCACCTTGGTCAATCTTTGGCATTGAACCTGCGAGGCCCTTCGCCCTACTGCGGAGAGCTCGGTGCGACCTCTCTGATCGGAGGGCGGCCACCATGAACGCGCTGTCGATGACGTGCTCGTCGGCACGGACGCGGATCAGCAGATCCGGAAAGATCGCCCAGTCTGTTGGGCCTTCGAACCGGGCCGCCGTCCCCACCAGTTCAGGCGTGTTGGCCCGTTGGACCAAGATGTCGCCAGGTTCAAGCCAAAGCCCCCGAGCAGCATCGGGATCGGTGGTTGTGAGTTTGGTGTTGGAGTTGGTGAACTCATTCCGGGTCACGGCGGTCAGCGTCAACGTCCTGACACCTGATTCTGGCCCGGTGACAGCACGATCCGAACGACCATTGCGCATGGGTTCTCTGAGGAGGGCGCCGAGCTCGCGCGTCTGCCATGAAGGCGCCCAAAGGAGCGCGTCCACAAGGCCAGCCCTCCAGCTGTTCGCACGCTGCTCGGCGGTCCGAAGGTCTCGACTGGCAGCGTCGAGACGGGAGAGGTGGTCCTCAAGGATGTCGACGATCCGCCGCTGCTCGCCCAGCGAGGGGACCGGGAGTTCGAAAGAGTGGAACCGTGGCATCTCGATAGACGCGACAGTTGTCCCTGCCTTCCGGGTGTCCCGCAGTAGTTCACGCTCGTAGGCGCGCAGCCCCCATGCAATCCAACGTGCGTCGATGTCCTCACGCGGCAGGACCGCTTTCATGTCTTGATTGAGCGTGGTCTCGAAGGGCACCAATGCGATAGGCAGAGTGCGCTCGAGGATGCCCGACCGAACTACGACAGCCACGGAGCCCCCAGGTACCGTTTTAACTGATGAGCCAGATACCGCTTCCGGCGTGATGTGGTCTTGGGTACTGACGAGCGTGGTCGGCCCCATGTCCTTGGGGCTGAGCCATGGGATAGAGCCGCCCTGCCAGAAGCCGGAGTTGGCCTTCGATGGCGTGCCGCCGCCGTACCACTGGCCGAGATCCTTTAGAGAGACACGCTGCCACCTCACGCGGTGAGCTCCGCATTCAGTTGTGTCAGAAGGCTTTCCGCGCGGTCGCCGAGGTCACGGAGGGCACCATCGACGCCGCCCCGGTCGGTGAAGGGCGCCTCCTCGAGATCATCGGGATTGATGCCCGCCGATGATTCGATCACTTCGACCATTCGGTCTAGCCACCACCTCTCCAAGGGACTGAACGTCGTCCCCGCCTGTTCCTGCTGTGCCAGCCATGCGGCATACCGCTCCCGCACCCGCTCGGCATAGGGCACCAACTCTTGATCGACCCCGACCGTATAGCGCAACAGGGACACCAGATCAGTCAGGGTGTGGCGGTCGCTGCGCCGGACCCTGTCAAAGTCGACGGCGGCATACGCATCCCAGATGAGGTCTGGGGTCCAGTTGAAGGGCGGCCGGGAGATCCGGTCGGCAAGTTCCTGAATGTCGGCAAATGCGACCCGCCGGTCCTTGGCTTCGGTGAGGACCTGGATGGCGGTGATCTCGTCGCGGTGCTCGACCAGGTAGGCGGCCCAGGACTCGACAATGGACCTGGCCCGGCTGGTGTCGACGACGCCGTGGGCGTCGAGCAGGACGTCCGTGTTGACCTCGTCGATGACCCGGTCGTGGGTGGCGCGCAACTCGAGGATGCGACCCCGCAGTTCGGGGTTGGCGGCGATCGGCCTGATCGCGGCATCGAGCAGGCCTTGGATCGTGGCGGCGGGGTCGGCCGCGCCGTCGGTGACCTTGGTCTGGGCGTCTGGGTCGACGGCGTCGACCAGGCCGCGGACGATGTCGCGCACGGGTCCGCCCGCGACGTGGTCGAGCTCGGCTCGCTCATCAGGAGTGAGTTCGAGCTCAAGCTTGGCCAGCCGGGAGGCGAGGGTCGCTGTCTCGTCCTCGGTCAAGGACAGGGTCGCGGCCTTGTCCAGCAGCTTCTTGAGGGAGACGCCCTTGTCTCGGTTGAGCGGCGGGTCGACGAAGTCGTGCTCGGTGACGCCGACAGCATCGACGATGACGAACCGGGTCTTGGCTGCGGCATCCGGCGTGACGGACTGGAAGTCGGCCGGCGGGATAGTCCGGGAGCCGCGGCCCTTCATCTGCTCGAAGTACTGCGCCGATCGGACGTCGCGCATGAAGAAGACGCACTCCAGCGGTTTGACGTCGGTGCCGGTGGCGATCATGTCGACCGTGACGGCGATCCTCAACGACGGTGAGGTGCGGAACGCTTGGAGCTGGCCCTTCGGGTCGCGGGCGGCATAGGTGATCTTGGCGGCGAAGTCGTTGCCCTTGCCGAACACCTCGCGCACGGTGGTGACGATCTCCTCGGCGTGCGCGTCGTCCTTGGCGAAGATCAGGGTCTTGGGGACGGTCGAGCGACCGGGGAAGATCTCGGTGAAGAGCCGGTCACGGAACGTCTCCAGGACGAGACGGATCTGGGACTTGGCCGTGACGGCGCGATCGAGTTGTTTGTGCGTGTACTCGTAGTCCTCCTCGAGCTTCTCCAAGCGCTGGAGGCGCGTGCGGCGGTCGACCTTGGGCACGAAGATCCCGGCGTCAATCGTGCCGCCCTTCTCGCTGATCTCGGTGCGGATCCGGTAGAGGTCGAAGTCGACGTTGACCCGGTCGGCGACGGACTGCGGGTAGGTGTACTCGGAGACGAGGTTCTGCCGAAAGAAGGCGAAAGTCTGCTTGCCCGGGGTCGCAGTCAGGCCGACGACGTGCGCGTCGAAGTACTCCAGCACCCCGCGCCACACCCCGTAGATGGAACGGTGCGCCTCGTCGACGATGACCAGATCGAACGTTTCCGGCGGCAGCTGCTGGTTGTACGCGACGGTCACGGGTGCTTCGGGGACGAAGTCGTCTAGCCCTGGGTCGTCCTCGTCGGTGACCTCTTCGTTCTTGAGCGCCTTGAAGACCCGCTGGATCGTCGAGATCACCACATTGCTCGAGCCGAGCATCCCGGCACTGGTGAGTTTGTCGACGTTGTAGATCTCGGTGAACCGGCGGCCATCGCCGGGGGTTCGGTAGTTCTGGAACTCTGCGAGGGTCTGGTCGGCGAGGTTGTTGCGGTCGACGAGGAACAGCACCCGTGTGAAGCCGCCGAACTTCAACAGCCGGTACGCCGTGGTCACAGCGGTGAACGTCTTACCAGCGCCAGTGGCCATCTGGACCAGGGACCGGTCGAAGTGCTGGGCGGCGAGGCTGTCCTCGATACCGTGAATGGCCGTGATCTGCGCCGGGCGGAGCGCCGTTTCGTCGAGCGCCGGCAGATCGCGGACCTTGGCCCGCCACGTGGGGCGCTCCGGGTCGGCCTCCGCGTCGCGGATGGCCTTGGCCAGCGTCGCTGGCTTGGGAAAGTTGAAGATCCGTCGCGCGCGGGCATCGGGGTCGTACCCGTTGGTGACGTGGGTCTCGGTCCCGCTCGCCTCGAAGACGAAGGGGAGCCGGCCCTCGACCGTGAGGGCCCGCAGGCGGACCCCGGCAGGCAAGCCGGTGGCGTACATGGCCGACTGCCACTCGACCCCGGAGAGCGTGGTCCCCTCCGGTTTGGCCTCGATGACCCCGACGACCTTCTGGTCGACATAGAGCAGATAGTCCGCGCGTCCGTGGCCCTGCTTCATCACGACCTCGCGGCACGCGACGCCTTGCCGGGCGAAGAGGTTGAGGGCCTTCTTGTCCTGCACTGACCAGCCGGCATCGGCAAGCTGGCGGTCGATGAGCACGCGCGCACGCTGCTCCGCCGCCAGCCTCAGGTCCTGATTACCGGTATCCATCGAGAGTCAGGCTATGGGGATTTGTCACCCGAGGTTGTGATTCAGCCGGTCCCGGACCATGCCATAGGCACCGACGCCGTCACGATCCGGAGCCGCAACCCGGATTACGGGCGGGTGGCCCATCGCCGGCGTCACCAGGTCCCGGAGGGCGTCGTGATAGGCGCGCTGCCGCTGGCGGCCACCCAGGCCGAAGCCGCGCGCGGCCCTGCTCCGGCGATACCGGTCCGAGCGGCCCGCCCATGCGGTGCAGAGATCGCGGTACTCGTCCACATCGAAACCGACGACAGCGGTTGCGGGGTACATGCCCAGCGTCAGCGCCCGGAAGGACGTGAAGTGTTGGGACTCGTCAATCTCGATGAAGGTCCCGGAGTCGAGGTCGACGAAGTCCCCCGGGAGCGCCGTCAACGCCTTCGCGCCCTGGTCCGCGAGATCTCCACCGAGGGCCAAGAAGATGGCCTCCATCAGGGTACGCTCTTCGGTGAGTTCATCAGGCAGACCCAAGTGACCTCTTTGGTTGAGCCAGGGCACCCGCGCCCTAGCCAGATTGACCCCGTCGGCCCGCGCGGCAGCCTCGAATGCGCGCTCACAGTCTCCGACCGGCATGGCCACCCGTTCTCAGAATCGTCGTCCAAATTCTCAAAGCCTTCGGCCACACGGCCGATCTGTCTCACGGGTTTTCAAACTCTTCGGTATTTCTCAAAATCACTCGTGCCGGACAGACACCTGGTCAGGCGTTGGCGCGCAGGTAGCGCCCGAAGTGAGGAACGGTGAAGGCGATCCGGCCCCGCTCCCCGGAGTAGATCAGCCCCTTCTTGAGCAAGGCGTCCCGTGCGGGCGAGAGCGACTGCGGCTTCCTCTCGAGCAGCGTCGCCACCGCGGAGGTCGCCACCGACTCGGCGTCCGGCCCGTATGCCGGGTCGTCGCCTTCGTGGCCCAGCTCGCCTCCCGTTGGGTGGATGTCGCCGTCGTGGGCGGCATCCGCCATGGCGCGCAAGTACTCCCGCTCGGCGGGAGTCGCTCTCTCGTAACGGGATCCGAAGAACCCCACGGCCAGTTCGGCCTCCGCCTCGGGAGCTGCGACCCGGACGTCCTCGACGGTGACCGGACTGGCTGGCGCTACGTCCCATGCCACCTTGCCGTAGGCCTGGATGAAGTACGGGTAGCCGGCCGTCACGGCATACATCTCCTCCAACGCCTCGGCCGTGAACCCGGCTTGCTCGTCTCGCGCCGGCAAGACGAGCGCGAGGTCGGCCGCGGCGCGGTCGAGCCGGTCGATGCGGCTGTAGCGGAAGAGCCGCTCGCTGTAGGACTTGCTCGCGCTGAGCACTGTTGGCAGGTGAGGCAGTCCGGCGCCGACGACGATCAGCGGCAGCCCCGACTGGGAGATCTCGTGGCAGGCGGCGCAGAGTGCGGACACGTCGTCAGCCCCGAGGTCCTGCATCTCGTCGATGCAGATCGCGACGCCTCGACCGAGGTCGGCGGCGAGCCCGCCGACGTCGCCGAGCAGCTCGACCAGGTCGATCTCGATGTCGCCGGAGTCGGCGCGGCCCTTCGTCGCGGGGACGTCGATGCCGGGGCTCCACCGGTCGCGCAGCCGGGCGTTCGGCTCGGCGTCGCGCAGCGCGAAGGCTTTGATCGTCCCGAGCACCTGGTCGACGTCGTCTGCCCGGGGATGCCCGAGCTCACGAACGGCGACGTGGAGCGCCGCCGAGAGCGGACGGCGCAGCCGCTGGTCGGGGCGTGCCTCGAGCTTGCCCGTACCCCAGTCGGCGCGGACGGCCGCCGACCGCAACGCGTTCAGCAGCACCGTCTTGCCGACACCGCGCAGCCCGGTGAGGACGATCGAACGCTCCGGGCGGCCCCTGGCAACTCGCTCGAGCACCACGTCGAAGGCGCGCAGCTGCTCGTCTCGCCCGGCGAGCTCGGGCGGCCGCTGGCCGGCACCGGGGGCGTAGGGGTTCCTAATCGGGTCCACTCTCGGAGCGTATGCGCCTCTCTAGTCCCAGCCCGAGATTGACCGATAGAGGGGTATGCGTGTCGTAGCCTTCGGGAGCCGGCAAACCGGTAGCGCCGATCACGACGTCCGTGGCAGCGTCGTCCCATGGCCTCCCGTACTTCGAACTTCTGCATCGACGCTGCCGACCCCTATGCCCAGACGATGTGGTGGGCACAGGTCCTCGACGACTTCCACCTCGACGAGGGCGACGACCAGAAGCCGGGCGACGACGAGTGCGGCCTCGAGGGGCCGGAGGGGCGCTATCTGCTCTTCCTCAAGGTGCCCGAACCCAAGACGGTGAAAAACCGGATGCACATGTGCCTTCGGCCGACCGACCGCACGCGCGACGAGGAGGTCGAGCGCATCCTCGGCCTGGGCGCCACTCTCGTCAACGACCTCCGGCAGCCGGACCGCGGCTGGGCGGTGCTCGCCGACCCCGAGGGCAACGAGTTCTGCGTCCTCAGCCGGGCGGTCCAGCCGTAGGACGGCACCCGGACCATCCGCGCGACCCCCGCTCGCCGGCTCAGCGCGCTCGGCGCTCCGCCTCGACCTTGGCGGCGTGCAGGGACGTGCGGGCCGCGGACTTCCGCCCGGGCGATGACGTCGCCCCACCGAGCGCCGGCGGCCCAGAAGTCGGTCCGCGGCTCACCGGCGTAACGCACAGTGGTCCGCGATGCGCTCCAGGACGACGTCGAAGGCCCGCAGCTGCTCGTCGCGGCCGGCGAGCTCCGGCGGTCGCTGGCCCGCGCCGGGGGCATAGGGGTTCCTGATCGGGTCCATTCTCGGATCGTCTGCGGCTCTCTAGCGACAGCTCGAGATTGACCGATAGAGCGGTATGCCGTGACGCCCGACCTCGCCCCGCGTCTGCCCGCCGAGCCGGCCTCCGACCGCACGCGAGACCAACGGCCCCCCGCGCCCGTCAGGAACGGCTGCGCTGCGCGCTTCGGCTCCGCGCGTCCGCCAGCGCCTGCGCGGCGAGCACGAGCCCGAGGTGGCTGAAGGCCTGCGGGTAGTTTCCGAGCAGCTCGCCACTCAGGGGGTCGACCTGCTCGGCCAGCAGGCCCAGGTCGTTCGCGGACCCGGCCGCCAGCCGCAGGAGGTCCTCCGCCTCGTTCAGGCGCCCGACGACGGCCAGAGCCTCCGCCACCCAGAAGGTGCAGAGCAGGAAGCTGCCCTCCTCGCCGTCCAGGCCGTCATCGCCGCGGTAGCGCAGGACGAGGCCCCGCTCGTCGGTGAGGCCGGCGAGCACGGCGTCGATGGTGGCGCCCGCTCGGGGGTCGTCGGGCGCCAGCAGCCCGACGAGCAGCACCAGAACGGCGGAGGCGTCCAGGGCGCTGCTCCCGAAGCTCTGGGTGAAGGCTCCGACGTCCTCGTTCCACCCGTCGGTGAGGACCGCATCCTTGATCTGCTCGCGGACGTCGATCCACCGCTCGACCCGGTCCTCGGCGTTGAGGGCGCCGGCCAGGAGGATGCCGCGGTCGAGCGCCACCCAGCACATCAGGCTGCTATGGAGGTAGCGGCTCGCCGGGCCCCGGATCTCCCAGATGCCCTGGTCGGGCTGCTCCCAGCTCGTCGCGGCGGCCTCAACCGCGGCGACCAGCAGGGCCCGGGTCGGCTCGTCGGGGGCACCCAGCTGCTCGCGGAGGACGTAGGCCGCATCGAGCAGGGCACCGTAGACGTCCTGCTGACGCTGGGTCCAGGCGCCGTTACCCGTGCGGACGGGTGCGCTGGAGCGCCACCCCGCGAGGTGCGGCAGCTCGCGCTCGGACAGGTCCTGCTCGCCGCCGATGCCGAACATGATCTGCAGCGGCAGCCCCCGCTCCAGCTGGTTGGCGGCAGCGCGCGCGAGGAAGGCGAAGAAGCGCCGCGCCTCGTCGGGGCA
>JAABUS010008980.1_pt1 | contig 10731 bp, 14 predicted proteins | sample 5560161 | NCBI WGS metagenome assembly JAABUS01 (sample SAMN10711885, study PRJNA513376) | rock metagenome | isolation source: Antarctica rocks | place: Antarctica: Victoria Land, Trio Nunatak nord | collected 2016-01-04
CAAATCCCGCGTGACAGTCCCCTAGGTTTTGGTCAGACGTGGTACCTATTAGCACGAGCAATCGCCCATAGCGGACTTCGTGGCCGCAGCCCTTAAACGGGGATTTAAACCCCCGGTCCTCCCACGCCCGCCGCCAGCCACGTACCACATTAACGAATCAGTTTCCCTTCTACCGGCTTGGGTAGAAAATCTGTATCCTAAACCTCACATGCGGGTTTATCCTGTGCCACGTCACAGGGCATCGTGGCCCACAGGTCCATAAGCCACAGTCTCGCCCTATGCCGCACCACAAGGGTTCAACCTCCAGCCCTCCCCACACGTCTACAAGTACCACATTGCTAACGCCAAACACAACTTATTGCAACAAATTATCGTCTATACGCTCACCTTCATTGCCCAAATACGTCAGAAATTACCCTCTGAAACTCTTTACAAATCACTTGTCAACTGCTATAGTTTTCTCTTGTGTGTTGGAACGGCAGATGCTGTGCTAACACCTTCTTTGTCTGTGGCCGGTGTCGTGGAACCGGCGTCTGTCATCCCCCGGTAGGACCGCAGGGGGTGGCCGTGGAGGTAATCATACGATAAGATGCAGATGCAGCACCTCGTAGTCGATGCGTTCGTTGCCGACGGTCAGCGTCTGGGTGACGTTGCCGCCATCTTCGACTTGCTGGATACGTTACCCGAACGTATCGGCATGACCAAAATCTCTCCCCCCTACGTCTTTCGCTATAGCGGCGTAAAACCGGAAGACTGGGGAGTGACGGGAGTTGTCATCATCGCCGAGAGCCACATTAGCATCCACACCTTCGCGGAACATAAACGTTTCCACCTCGACGTCTTCAGTTGTAAGCCGTTCGACGTGGAAATGGTGCGCGCGCGAATCACCGACCTCTTCGGGGTCATCGACATGGCCGCAGCAGTCGTTCATCGGGTCGCGGAACAAGCGCGTGACGAGTGGCATGTCGAGCGAATCGGCCAGCCAACACTCGCGTTCGTCGCGGACTAGACGGCGATGGTCTTCGGCCCGCCTCGCACCTTCCTGGGACTACCACCCGAGCTCAGCGGCTTCGACACCGCGCGGGTGGTCCTCTTGCCAATCCCTTACGACGCCACGACGTCATACCGGGCTGGCACGCGGGACGGAGCACGAGCGATCATCGACGCTTCCAGCCAGATCGAACTCTACGATGCCGACCTCGACCGGGAACCGGCCGAGGTCGGCATCTTCACGTCCGATGCCCTCGAACCGGAGTTCAGTTCCCCCGCCAAGATGGTGGAGCGCGTCCGTCAAGCGACGGCCCATCTCCTCGACGCGGGCAAACTCCCATTCCTACTCGGCGGCGAGCATTCGCTGACCAGCGGTGCGGTCGCCGCCTGCAAGGAGCGGTATCCCGAGCTCGGGGTGCTGCACCTCGACGCCCACGCCGACCTGCGCGATGAGTATCATGGCACGCCACATAGCCATGCCTGCGCGATGCGCCGCGTGGTCGATCTCGGCTGCCCGCTCACGTCGGTCGGGATCCGCAGCCTCTCAGCCGAGGAGGCCGAGTTCCGGCGCGGCCCGACACCGGTCCCGATCACGACGATCTCGGCCTCGCAGATCGCGCGGATTCGTTACGACGCGGCGCGGCTCGATGCTCTCTGGGATACGATCGTGGCCGACCTGCCGCCAACGATCTACATCACGGTCGATCTCGATGTCTTCGATCCCTCGCTAATGGAAGCAGTCGGGACACCGGAACCGGGCGGGCTCGATTGGTGGGAGGTCACCGGCCTGTTACGCCGCGCCTGCGCCGCACGCCGCGTCGTCGGGGCCGATATCGTCGAACTCGCACCGGGGGAAGGGCCGGAATCGTGCGCCTTCGCGGCGGCGAAACTGACCTATGCACTGATCGGATATGCCACCGCCGAGGCGCTGGCACCAGAAGGCGCGGGGAGCGATGAAGGCACAGACGCATAGTCAGGCCACGAACGCGGCGGCCGAGATGCAGGCGGGGGACAAGCGCGCGGAGATCGTGGGCCTCCTCACCGGCCTGCGCGATGAGTTGTGGGCGCACGAGCGCAAGCAGTACCCCGAGCTGGAAAATGAGCCGGATCCCGAGCCGATCATCCCGATCGTGCCCGCAACAGTAGCCACACTCGCCCAACGCTACGAGTTGCCAACGGCGTATCAGACCTTCTTGCAAGCACTCGGGAAACAAGGTATTGCGCTCTTACCCGGCCCTTTCCAAGAATTGATTGTCCATTCCGCCCCGGAATTGGAGCAGGCGCAGGTCGGATTTCGCGGGATGCGCCTGGGCGACGACAGCCTGGTGGCCCCACACGGCTGGCGGCGCACCTGGATCGTGATCGCCTACGACAATGGCGACCCCTATTTCATCGACACCGCCAAGCCGCTACCGGAAGGTGAATGCCAGATCTGGATGGCGATGCACGGGACCGGCAACTGGGAGCCGCGCCTGGCCGCATCGAGCCTGGGGCAATTCCTGCGAATCCTGCGCGTCTGGGCGCGGATCGTCGTGCCACATTACGATCCGCAGAACCCCGACGAGCCGCTCGATGACGCCCATCTGCGCCGCCTCACCAACGAGATCACCCAGATCGATGCCGACGGGGCGGGTCATTGGACGATTTGACGAGTGGTGCGAGTGGGCGAGTGGGCCAGTGGGCCAGAAGGGAACTGAGACAGCCGTAGCTTGTAGTCTTCTCCCGTACTCACTGGCCCACTGGCACCACTACTCCCCGAGGAGCATCATGGGCGGCCATCACAGCAACCACCGCGAGGGCGGTTTCCTGTCCGGGAAGCGGATCTTGCCCGAGCCGATCCGCGCCGGGATCTCGGCGGTGGACCTGATCGATTCGGCGTTCATGGCCTACAACGGGCGCAAGCTGCGCGAGGCGTGCCAGCTCTACGCGCGCCGAATGCTCGAACCGGATGTGACGGTGGGGATGACGCTGGCTGGCGCATTGACCCCGGCAGGGTTGGGCTTGGCGGCGCTGATCCCGCTGATCGAGGCGGGGTTCATCGATTGGATCGTCTCGACCGGCGCGAACCTCTACCACGACACCCACTTCGGGCTGGCGATGCCGCTCCGCGAAGGGAAGTCGGAGATCGATGACACCAGCCTGCGCGAGGAGAGTGTCATCCGCATCTACGACATCTTCTTCCACTACGATGTGCTGCTCTCGACCGATGCCTTCTACCGCGAACTGATCGCCGCGCCGGAATTCGACCGCCCGATGAGCACCGCCGAGTTCCACAACTTGGTCGGCAAATATCTGGCCGAGCGCGAGCGGATCATCGGTGGCGAAGCGCGGTCGTTGCTGGCGACCGCCTACCGCTGCGGCGTGCCCATCTACACCTCCTCCCCCGGCGATAGCTCGATCGGGATGAATGTTGCCGCCCTCGCGCTCGACGGCTCGAAGTTGCGCTTCGACGCCAGCGCCGACGTGAACGAGACGGCGGCCCTCGTCCTCGACGCGAAGCGCAGCGGCAACAAGAGCGCCGTCTGTATCCTCGGCGGCGGTTCGCCCAAGAACTTCATCTTGCAGACCGAACCGCACATCCAGGAAGTGCTGGGGATCGACGAGCGCGGCCACGATTATTTCCTGCAAGTGACCGACGCCCGCCCCGATACCGGCGGCCTCTCCGGCGCGACCCCGAGCGAGGCGGTCAGTTGGGGCAAGATCGACCCCGACCAGCTCAACGACTCGGTCGTCTGTTATGTAGACTCAACGGTCGCCCTGCCAATGCTGACCGCCTATGCCCTCGGCACGCGCGAGCCGCGCCCACTGAAGCGCCTCTATGATCGCCGTGAGGCGCTGATGCAGACCTTGCAGGACGAATACCTGCGCGGTCGCGCCGCCCGCGATGAGCGTGCCCGCGAGGCGGATTTGCACGAGCAGCGGATAGTGGCGAGATAGTCCGTAGTCCGTAGTCCGTAGTAGAGGTTCGCTGCTAGCGCAGAGGCTGAACAGGGAATCGAGAGATGCCGAGGGGAAATGGTCGTCCGCTCTACGGCGCGCGCTCTTGCTCCGCGTCTCTGCGTTCGTTCGTCACCCGCTCCCCGCCCCCTCCGTGACTCCGTGGCTCCTGTTCAGTCACCTTTTTTACGACTCACGAGTCGCTTCTGGCGCGCGTAGTGCCGCCGCACGCGCTCGCGGTTGCCACAATCGCGCGTGTCGCACCAGCGGCGAGTGCCGTTGCGGCTGGTGTCGAGAAACAGCCAGCCACAACCTGTCCCCGCACACTCGCGCACGCGCGCCCGGTCGGGCGACGTCAGCAACTCCGACGCCGCGCGTACGACCGGCCAGAGCGGGCGATCGAAAGCCTCGCCATCGTCAGCCCACGTCCACGTCGGCCCCGTCGCGCTCACGGCGAGGCGGAGATGCCCCAATGCCGCTATCAGCGTGGCGTTCAGCGTCGCCAGCGCATCGTCCGGTAGCGATCGTCCGGCGGCGAGTGCGGAGAAAAGGTGATAGATCGCCTCGCGCACGGCTACGGTAGCCAGCAAGGCGTTGTTCGCCATCGCAGGGTGCGTGTTGGCTGCAACGAGGAGGCGATCACCCTGCTCGGGGGTGAGCACGCCGGTCTGTCGCGCCCAATCGAGCACGCGCACATAACTCGTCAGATACTCGTCCTGTTCCTCACGCGCGTGCCAGCCAACGGTATTCGCGAAATCGAGCGCCAGATGCCCACCACGCAGCGCGAAAGCAGCCTCAGTCATCACTCCTCCTCGTCGCTCAATCGTCCGGTGCAACAATACCTAATGAGTATAGCGCATTTGACACATTAGCAAAATGCAAGTATCATCCTAATGTCCGAAGTGTTATTCAAGCATTAGAGCAGTTTGACGTATCGAGTGGAGGGAACTATGGCGCAGCCTATTTCCATCGGCAAGTTTGAGGAAGCACTGAACCTCCTCCTCACCGAGACGTTCGAGTCTGTGCAGGGTGCGTATCTCGACAAAGGCACATCGCTGTTCGACACGCTGGCGACGATCTCCTCTGAAGAGGCGTCGCAGCCGGTTTCGGCGCGCTGTGCCTCACTCGCCGCACAGGTCGCGCATACCCGCTACTACCTGGATGTCATGTCGCGCTACATCCGTGGCGAAGCACCGACCGACGTCGATTGGACGAAGAGTTGGCAACTGGTGGCGGTCACGCCGGAGGAGTGGACGCAACTGAACCAGGAGTTGCGCGACACCTACGATCAGATACGGGCGCTCCTGGCGAATATCACCGATTGGAACGTTGGCGATCGGCTCGCCGAGGCGCTGCTAACCGTCGTCCACACCGCTTATCACCTGGGCGAGATCCGGCAGGCGCTCTGCACGCTGCAAGGCTGATCACGCACGACGTCAGTATGCGGGCGATACCGCCCACCCCAGGCCACGCACGGAGCGGCATAGGAGCCAACCAGATGAACACGACCATGCCCGTAGTAGCCCCAATACCAGCACCTCAACCCGACGCACCGACTTTCACCCTGGCAGGCGCGTTGCACGGGGCGCGGCTCACCCTGCCGCTGGCGGCGAGTTCGCTCGCCTATGGCCTCGTTTTCGGTGTGCTGGCGCGCGGTGTGGGGATGCGGCTGGGCGAGGTCGCACTGATGAGCACCCTTGTCTTCTCGGGCGCGGCGCAGCTTGTCGTCCTCGGGCTGTGGGCGGCACCGTTGCCGATCGCGGGGATCCTCGTCGCCACGCTGGTCGTCAGCCTGCGCCATCTGCTGCTCGGCGCGGCGTTGCAGCCGTGGTTCGCGCGACTCCCCGTACGCCGCGCCTATGGCACGATCTTCTTCCTCACCGACGAGAGTTGGGCGTTGGCGATGCGCCACTTCAACGCCGGTGGGCGCGATGTCGCCTTCTTCCTCGGCAGCGGCATCACGATGGCCACTGCCTGGATCGTCGGCTGTATCCTCGGGCGGGCGGGCGGCTCCTGGCTCACCGATCCGGCCCATTGGGGCCTCGACTTCGCCTTCACCGCCGTCTTCGTCGCCCTGCTGGTCGGTTTCTGGCGTGGGCGCGGCGATCTGCTGACATGGGGCGTAGCGGCGGTCGTCGCCTTGCTGGCACACCGCTGGCTACCCGGCCAGTGGTACATCATCCTCGGCGCACTAGCCGGGAGCGGTATAGGAGCGGTGCGCGATGCGCGTTGAAGTCGTGGCAACGATCCTCGGGATGGCGCTGATTACCTACGCCACCCGCGCGGGTGGCGTCTGGCTGATGGGCCGTATCCAGCCAACGCCACGCCTCGAACGCTGGCTGGAGAGCCTCCCCGGCGCGATCCTCGCCGCGCTCGTCGCCCCCGCCGCCCTCGCCGCCGGACCAGCCGAGGCCCTCGCCACCGCCCTGACCGCCCTGATCGCCGCGCGCACCGGCAACCTACTCGCCGCTTTGCTCGGCGGTGTCGCCGCCGTCTATGTCTTGCGGCAGATAATTTGAGAGTCGTGAGTCGTAATGGGGACGAGAACGGCCCTCATCCCCGGCGCGCATTCGCTCGCCACCCGTTGAACAGAGGGCGCCCGCCCATTCGGGGCGAGGGGGCTAGCCATTACTTATTCTTCTGGTTACCCCGTCACCCTCCCCGCGTCGGGGAGGGTCGCCGCCGCAGCGGCGGGGAAAGGTCCATCGCACCACTATCCCATCAAGGAGGCACACACCATGATCGCCCGAATCTGGCGCGGCGTGACGCCCGCGCACAAAGCCGACGACTATCTCACCTATCTGGAAGCGACCGGACGCAAAGCATACCGCGCCACGCCCGGTAATCGCGGCGTCCAGGTATTGCGCCGGATCCGCGACGATGAAGCCGAGTTCGTCCTGATCTCCCACTGGGATTCGCTCGACGCTATCCGCGCCTTCGCAGGTGAGGACTACGAGCGTGCCGTCTACTACCCCGAGGACAAGGATTATCTCCTCTCTTTCGCGCCGAACGTCGATCACTTCGAGGTCTTTGAGTAGTTGACGGAAGATGTACTCCTTATGGCGGTGACTGCCAGTCAGCATACGTGGGGTGCCAAATGAATCACCTTGATCTGGCAAAGGACGAGCCGGCACTAAATGGCCAGATGTAGACGCGATCGAGAAATGGATCTTCAGCAGATTTGGTGAAGGCGTGCCAGCCTCGCACAAGGGCACATCGCTGTTCGAGAGGCCGGCGACGATCTGAGCGGCAGAGGCGTCGCGACTGGTCTCGGCGCGCTGCGCCTCGCTCGCCGCACAGGTCGCGCATACGCGCTAGTACTTGGACACCATATCGCGCTACATCCTTGGTGAGGAACCAACCGACATCGAGCGTTGCATCCGGGCGACGAGGCCGCTGCGCGCAGGAACGCGTCAGCGCCGGATGAGGATCTGGTCGAGCGGCTTCTTCACCAGCGCGTGTGCGGGAATGGTTGCGTCGGGCGCGGGGTAACCGACCGGGATCACGACATAGGCGCGCTCATTGCGCGGTCGATCGAGGAGGGTGCCAAGGAACCCCATCGGATTCGGCGTATGGGTCAGCGCGACTAACCCGGCATGGGTGAGGCTGGCGAGGAAGAGCCCGACCGCGATCCCGACCGACTCCGCGACGTAATAGTGCTTGCACTGCCGCTCGCTGCCATCGGGCTGTCGCTCCAGGCCGAAGGCGTGGGCGAAGACGACGACGACCCAGGGCGCGTCGGTCAGGTGCGTCTTGACCGGGTCGGTGCCGAGCGGGGCAAGCGCGGCGCGCCATTCGGGCGTGATGTGCGTGGTGTAGAAGTCGCGCTCTTCCTCCTCGGCCGCGGTGCGGATCTGCGACTGGAGCCCCGGATCGCCGATAGCGACGAACGTCCAGGGTTGCTGATTCGCGCCGGATGGTGCCGTGCCCGCCGCCGCGATGGCCGCCTCGATCAGCACGAACGGCACCGGCTCGGGCGAGAAGGCGCGCACGCTGCGCCGCTGTCGCATCGTCTCGAGGAAGGCTTGCGACCGTGCCAGGCTCACTTCGGGCGCGAGTCGCTGATGGTTGAGCGGCACCGTGACATAGCTGGCATCGTTCGCGAACGGGTCGTTCATCGTCCCTCCTACCGCGCTGCGGTCCGCACGCCTGTCACACCAGCGCGCCACGGATCGCCCCTCGATCCGTGGCGCGTCGTCATCCTAATACCCGGCGGATCACGGCCAGCGGATCATCCCCGCCGAGGGAGCGGGCAACCATCCGGGCCACAGATGCCGTTCGCAAGTTCCACCTCGCGCTCGTGCGCCAATTGGCCCTGCTGCCAGGCGAAGTCGATGTCGGGATGGAAGCGCTCGGGATAGGTCGCCATCCAGATCTGCTTGCGGATCGTCAAGTTCTGCGGATCGAGGTGCAGCGCCGTGGTCCATGACGCGATCGCCTCATCCCGCGCGCCCTGCGCGAACTGCTGCGCGCCGAGGCGCATCTGGGCGTCCACGCGCGCCCGTTCGGCCACAGCGAGATGATACGGCGCGGCGGCGGGTGCCAGATCGATCTGCTCGACCTCGCCGTCGATGAGGCGCTGGATCGCCGCGACATCCTCCGGGTTCTCCGCATTGAAGCCCCCGAATTTGCGGTAGCGAATAATCCCTTCCTCATCCAGGAAAATGCCGTTCGGGATCAGCTTGTAGTCGTAGAGAGCCGCGAGCGTGTTGTCCCGATCGACGACAGTCGGGAACGTCGCCCCCGCTCGTTCCGTCCACAGTCGCGCCGCCTCGGGCCCCTGCGTATCGACCGCGATGGAGACCAACTGAAAATCTTTGCCGCTATGCCGCTCCACGAATTGCTGCCACACGGGCAACTGTTCGCGGCAGCGTCACCAGCTCCCCCAGAAGAAGAAGAGTGTCTTCGTGCCACGAACGGTCGCCGGGCCAAGTTCGCCGCCATCGAGGCGCGGCAACAGCCAATCCGGGGAACGCTCCCCAAGCGCGGTACCGGTGCGGATCGTCGAAGTCATCGCATCTGCTCCTTGCCCAGCGGGGCACTCGCTCACGGTACGGGTCATCCGCACCGTCGGGCCACGTTGATACCGCCTCACACCACCAGTTACGTCGGGAAGGGGCGAAACTGTAGCGGCAGGGTGAAGGTGAGGCGCTGCGGGATGAAACATTCGTCGTCGGTACACGCCTGAAAGCGGAGCGTGGCCGTGATCGTCAGATCCTCGCGTTGTTCGGTGAGGATGAGCGCGGTGGCGAGCGTGAACATCCCGGCATAGCTCGGCAATGCTTCGGCGAGCCAGGCGAAACGCAACGGCTGCGGCGGGGGGTACGCGATCGGCTCGACAGTCACCGTCTCGGGGACCGCGACCTCCAGCGTGACCGGGATATAGTCGTCCGCGAGCGGGCGACCGTAGAGATGCACCCCAGGCGCGAGTTGGATCGTCACCCGCAGGCCGATCCGCGAACCGCGCACGAAGGTGGTGCTATCCAGCGCGGCGACGGCGACGAGGCCATCCGCCTCCAGGCGTTGCTGCGGGCCAGCGTTCGGTACGTCGATCCCCAGATGGTCGCGCAGGGTCGTCACGGTGGCGTCGCGCGTACGGTGCGTATCGTGGAAGACTTTGTCGACGACGCGCCCATCCGCACCGATGAAGTAGATGCCGGGATGCGGGATACCGTAGTGTTCGTCGGTCGGTTGGAGATTTGTGTTGAGGATCCCGAGCGAGCGGATGACCTGGCTTCCTGCATCCGACAAGAGGGGATAGGTGATCCCATGCGCGGCGGCGAAGGTGGCGAGGGTCGGTACGGCATCGTAGCTGAGTGCGAAGGGCACAATCCCCTGTGCCGCGAGCGTTGGCAAATGCTCTTGCAACTCCACGAGTTGCGCCTTGCAGAATGGTCACCACCGCGCACTACGGTGGACCACGATCATCGCGCGGGAGCCGCCACGCGCAGCGGTGAAATTGACCGGGCGATCATCCTGATCGCGCAACGTGAAGTCGGGGAAGGTGTCGCCGAGGGCAGGGCCGGTGGAGAACTGCGGCGCGGAGGCCATGATCATACGGATTGCTCTTTCGCTACAACAGCCCGGTGGTATTGCCGAGAACGCCGCAGCGGGCGGCATATTCCCAACGGGCATCATCTCTCGGGATATCGCCAGTAGAACGCATTCAATACACGGGGATCACGGTAGGGGCGGGGCACCATCCCACACGGCTGTTGGCAACAATCATTCGTCCACCTGACGATGACGTGAGTGACTACGATGGTCCTACCGGCGCTGCCAGCCGGGCGGGCCGATGCCCCGCCCCCGCCGACAAATCTGCCCGCCCCGAATCAGCGTATTGAGTGCATAGACGGGAGCCTCGAAACACCCGCAGAGGCGCACGGCCAACCGCATCCGTTCTGCTAGACTGTAGGACCCAGCAGTCAACCTATCATCAGTTATGCCTCGGTGCCATGCCGGGCCATGCGGTGGAGGTTGCGATCATCCTCGTCGATCATCCTCATGGTAATGGTACAGGAGTGGAGCGATGTCAAGGTCACACGGCTATCCGCGCTTCGCGCTGATCGGCATGGTTTTCTTCCTGGTCGCCTGCACGACCGCGCGGCTACCAAACACCGCGCCAAGCCCCGCCCCCGCCCCCACGATCGCCACCACCGCCGCAGCGACGGCGACACCGACCGAGACGATCAACCTCGACGCCGAGACGCAGCGCCTCATCGCCGGGGCGAGTCGCGTCGCCTTCGTGATCCCCTTCTCCCACTGGGACACCAACTGGCACGATAACTACGCCGCCTATAGCGA
>JAABUS010008981.1_pt1 | contig 10730 bp, 14 predicted proteins | sample 5560161 | NCBI WGS metagenome assembly JAABUS01 (sample SAMN10711885, study PRJNA513376) | rock metagenome | isolation source: Antarctica rocks | place: Antarctica: Victoria Land, Trio Nunatak nord | collected 2016-01-04
GTAGAGCATGAGGCCGGGGACGTCGAGCCGGGCGAGCGCCATGACGGTGCCGGGGAGCGTCTTGTCGCAGCCGCTGAGGCAGACGACCGCGTCGAAGAGGTACCCGCGAGCCGTGAGCTCGATCGAGTCGGCGATGACCTCGCGGGAGACCAGCGACATCTTCATGCCGCTCGTGCCCATCGTGATGCCGTCGGAGATCGCGACGGTGTTGAGCTCCATCGGGGTGCCGCCCGCCGCGCGGATGCCGTCCTTGACCTGCTTGGCCAGCGCGCGCAGGTGGTAGTTGCACGGCATCGTCTCGATCCAGGTCGAGGCGACGCCGACGATCGGCTTGGCCATCGCGTCGTCGTCGAAGCCGATGGCCTGGAAGTACGAGCGCGCGGCGGCCCGCTGCGGCCCTTCGGTCAGCGCGCGGGACTTGTGCTTGACGTCGAACTCGATGGCGGTGCTCACGGGCGGGAGCCTAATGCCCAGGCCCCGCCGCAGCCGACGCGGCGGCCGGGCTTGCGCGCGGTCGTCCCGCGGAGACGCGCGGATCTCCGAACGGGGCGCGGTGCGTCAGGCCTGCGCGCCGCTGGCGGAGCGGCGGTCCTTGGCCAGGCGCGCGCGCTCCCACTCCGACAGGCGCCAGAGATCCCGGCGGGCCTGCTTCGGGTCGACCTGACGGCCGGGGAGGTGCATGTTCGCCGTGGCGATGAGGCGGCGCTCGTCGCCGGTCAGCGCCATCCACTTGGCCAGCACGTCGTCGGAGTCCGGGAGGCGCGCGGACCCGTAGGGACGCGTCTCGTCGGGGAACTCGACGCAGTACTCGCTGAGCAGCTGGCGCGTCTGCGGCAGGAAGGAGATGATCGGCTTGTGCGGGTAGACGAGGTAGGCGTACGGCGCGCCCTCGAGCGTCCGGTCGGTCCCGCCCCGCTCGGGCCCGTCGGCGTTGCGGCCCCAGACGCGGATGAACCCGAGGTCGCGGTACATCGCCCACTCCTCCTCGTTCACGCACGACTTGAGCAGCTGCCGGGCCCGCTGCTCGGCGCGGCGCTCGCGACCCGGGTCGAAGCCGACGCCCTCGACGTGGGCCCGACGCGCCCGGCGCTTGTCGAGCTCCTCCTCGATCCGCGGCATGCACACCTCCCACATCAGGGCGACGATGACGATGGTGGTGGCGCACAACGCGAGCAGCATCGTCCGGGCTCCTCGCCTAGCACCCGCCCGCGGCGCGCGGGAAGAAGATGACGCGCTCGGCGTCCGTGGGGATCTCGGAGAACTCTTTGACCATCCTGGCCTGGCGCCGGCCGCTCGGGGCGTGCTCGGGCACCGCGGCCCACATGCCGGTGTCGAGCTGCTCGCGGAACGCGGCGACGAGGCGCTCCTCGTCCTCGCGCACCGCGGGATCGCCCTCGGTCAGGAGGACCTCGCCGTGCCCCGGTTTCATCCGCAGGAACTTCATCCGCGCGGAGTATGACAAAGGACTTGCAAGCCGGGGCCGGACGCGGACACCGCGTCAGGCGGCCTGGCGCGGCGGCGTCCGGTCGAGCACGCCGAGCACGTCGACGGGACCCGACCCAGAGCCGATCTCCCGCAACCCCCGGCGCACCGCCTCGCCGGCGACCGCCCGTGCCGCGAAGGCCGCTTCGTGCAGGGAGAAGCCGTGGGCGAGGTGCGCCGCCAGCGCGCTGGCGTGGGTGCAGCCGGAACCGTGCGCGGCGCCGTCGGGGTGGCGCGGCCCGGCGATCTCCACCAGCGACGTGCCGTCGAAGAACACGTCCACCGCGCGCTCGCGGTGCCCGCCCGTCACGATCACCGCGTCCGGCCCGAGGCCGCGAATCGCCCGCACGAGCGCCTCGGCGTCGTCGCCCGGATCCGCGGCGGCCTCGGCCTGCCGATCCTCTCCCGCGCTGCTTCCCGCGGCCACGCCGGCCTCCGCCGCGGCTCCGGCCAGCACCCGCGCCTCCGGCAGGTTGGGCGTCACGACCGTGGCCCGCGGCAGCAGGTGCGCCACGAGCGCCCTCACGGCCTCGTGGTCGAGCAGCCGGGCGCCCGACTCGGCGACCATCACAGGGTCGAGCACCACGGGCACCTCCACGGGCACGAAGGTCAGCGCCTCGGCGACCGCGGCGATCGTCGCCGCGTCGCCGAGCATCCCGAGCTTGACCGCGTCGACCCCGAGATCCTCGACGACCGCCCGGATCTGCTCGACGACGAACGCCGGCGGCACCACGTGGACGCCCGTCACCGCGACGGTGCTCTGGGCGGTCAGCGCCGTCAGGGCACTCGCGCCGTGGACACCGCAGGCCGCGAACGCCTTGAGGTCGGCCTGGATGCCCGCTCCTCCCCCGGAGTCCGAGCCGGCGATCGTCAGGCAGACGGGCGGACGGCGGACGGCGGACATCGCCCGCAGGCTAGCCGCGGGGCCCAACGCGGAAGCCGCGCGGCTCACCCGGGCACCGCGATGTAGCGGCCTCCGCCGGCCCGCCGGACGAGCCGGAGCCCCTCGAGCTCGGCGAGCCCGAGCAGCGCGGCGTCGGCCTCGGCCGGTGTCCGCGCGAGCGCCGCGAGGGTGTCGCTGCCGCCGGCCACCGCGTCGAGCAGCACCGCGAGACCGGGGTCGAGCGAGGCTGACAGCGGCGCCCCGACGACCGGGTCATTATCAGACGCCCGGTCGAAGCCGAGGACCGCATCGAGGACGTCGTCGACGCCGAGGACGACCGCCGCACCGTCGCGTATCAGGCCGTTGCTGCCCCGCGTCCGCGGGCTCGTCGCGCGGCCGGGCACCGCTGCGACCTCCCGACCGAACGCGCTCGCGAAGTCCGCCGTGATGAGCGACCCCGATCGCGCCGCGCCCTCGACGACGAGCGTGAGCTGCGCTAGGCCGGCGATGATGCGGTTGCGCGCGGGGAAGCACCAGCGGAACGGCTCGAAGCTCGGCGGCATCTCGGATACCGCGCAGGCTTCCGCGAGGATCCGTCGGTGCAGGGCCGCCTTGCTGCGCGGGTAGGCGATCTCCGCCGCACCGGCCAGGACCGCCACCGTCGCGCCGCCGCCCTCCAGCGCCCCGACGTGCGCAGCGCTGTCGATCCCCAGCGCCATGCCGCTGACGACCGTCACCCCGGCCCGCGCGAGTCCGTGCCCGAGCGACCGCGCCATCTCCAGTCCCTCCTGCGACGCCTTCCGCGTCCCGACGATCGCGACCGCGGGGACCGCGTCTGCCTCGATTCCCGCGGCACCGACGAGCGTCCCGAGGCGCCCGAGGCCGCCGGCGACGTGCAGCAGCCGCGGCCCGCCGGGGCCCGTCCGCAGTCGCACGGGGAAGCGAGCGTCGTGGACGCAGACGGGCTCCGCCCCCGCCCGCTCGCAGGCCCGCAGGGCCGCCGCCGCATCGAACGCCTCGCGCCGGGCGAGCAGCTCCGTCCGGCGCTTCCCGCCGAGGGCGTCGACGAGCGCCGCATCGTCGAGGGCGAGCACGTCGCGCAGCGGCTTGCGCTGCTTCCACACCAGGTCGAGGTTCGGCGCGAGCGCCGCCAGCAGCCAGCTGCGCCGCAGGCAGTCCGCGCACGCGGCCGTCCCCGCGATCAGCGCCGTCACGCCGACTCCGCCTCGGCGACACCGTCGCGCCGTAGTCCGAGAGCGTGCAGCACGTGCGCGCGGCCGACCTTGTCGCTGCCGGCGAGGTCGGCGACTGTTCGCGCGACGCGCAGCACCCGCTGGTGCCCACGGGCGCTGAGCGTGCCCTTGTCGTAGTCGCGCCACAGCTCGCGCTCGGCGTCGGGCTCCAAGCGGATCAGGCGCCGGACCTGCGCGGCGTCCATGTGGGCGTTGCAGGTCGCCGGCGAGCCCTCCAGGCGGGCGAGCTGCCGCTCGCGCGCGGCGATCACCCGCTCGCGCTCGGTCGCCGAGGCGCAGTGCGCCGGACCGCGCAGCTCCTCCGCGCTGGGGCGCGCGACGTGGACCTGCAGGTCGATGCGATCGAGCAGCGGCCCGCTCAGCCTGCGACGGTGCCGGGCGAGCTCGGGCTCAGAGCACTGGCACCGGTCCGACCCGAGGTAGCCGCACGGGCAGGGGTTCGTCGCGGCGACGAGCATGATGCGCGTCGGATAGATCGCGGTCCGCTGCCCGCGGACGATCGCCACCCGACCGTCCTCGAGGGGCTGGCGAAGGGCCTCGAGCGCGTCGCGGGAGAACTCCGACAGCTCGTCGAGGAAGAGAACGCCATGGTGCGCGAGCGTGGCCTCACCCGGCACGGGCACGGCGCCACCGCCGACCAGGCCCGAGGCGGAGATATGGTGGTGCGGCGCCCGGAACGGCCGCTCGACCACGAGCGACGCGGCGCCGCGAAGCCCGACGACGCTCTGGATGCGCGTCACTTCGAGCGCCTCACCTTGGGTCAGCGGCGGCAGGATGCTCGGCAGCCGCCGCGCGAGCATCGTTTTGCCCGTTCCGGGCGGTCCGGTCAGCAGCAGGTTGTGCCCGCCTGCGGCGGCGATCGTCAGGGAGCCGAGCACCGACGCGTGGCCGCGCACGTCGGCGAGATCGACGACCGGCGCCGGTGAGGAGGCGGCCGGCGGCAAGCCTTCGCGCGCCCGCGGTCCGGCGCCGCCACCGCACGCGTCCCCGGCGGGCTGACCTCGGAGCACCGCGACAGCCTGTGCGAGGCTCGCCGCGCCGTGGACGGTGATCCTCTCGACCAGCGCCGCCTCGGCGGCGCGCTCGGAGGCGACGACGAGCCCTTCCAGCCCGACGTCGCGCACGCCCTCGGCGACCGCCAGCACCCCGCGGCCGGGCCGGATCGCACCACCGAGCGCGAGCTCGCCGAAGACGGCGAAGCGCTCCAGGCGGTCCAGCGGAATCTGCCCGCTGGCCGCCAGCACGCCGCAGGCGATCGCCAAGTCGAAGCCCGGGCCGGACTTGCGCAGGTAGGCGGGAGCGAGGTTGACCGTGACGCGCTTGTCGGGGAACGCGAAGCCGGAGTTGTGGATCGCGGCGCGGACGCGCTCACGTGCCTCGCGCACCGCCTGGTCGCCCAGACCGACGATCGTGAAGGTGGGCAGCCCGGCCCGGAGATCGACCTCGACGGTGACGCGGCGCGGCTCCAGGCCGGAGAGGGTGAAGGTGCTGACGTGGGCGATCACGACGCCGACGCTAGGTCCTCCTTGCGTCACGAGAGAAGACCCGTTCGTGACGAAAGCCGCACGGAACCCGCACAGGACTGCGCACCACGCCCGATGCGCAGTCGGAGCACAGAGCGCGCACGAAGTGGTGACGAAGATGGTGCACAGATGTGGCGAACGGGTGTTGTCCTGTAACGCGGATGTCACCGAGCATCGGCCCATGGCCACTTTAAGCACCGACCCGCGCCATCAGCTCGGCCGCCACGGCGAGCAGCTTGCCGCGCAGCACCTCGAGCGCCTCGGCTTCACGATCGTCGCCCGGAACCACCGCACGCGCCACGGCGAGCTCGACCTCGTCGCCTTCGACGGTTCGGTCCTCGTGTTCGCCGAGGTCAAGACGCGGCGGAAGGGCAGCGGGAGCCCGTGGGACAGCCTGCACCTGAAGAAGCGCGCGCAGGTCCGGCGCATGGCGACGGCCTACCTCAACCAGGTTCCCGAGCGCCCGCGCGGAGGGACGCTGCGCTTCGACGCGATCGGCGTGATCGTCGACGCCGTCGGGGAGCTCACCGGCCTCGAGCACCTCGAGGGGGCGTTCTGAGTACGTGTCAGAGAGCGAGCTGCTGGTACGCCGTGGAGGCGAACGAGAGGCGGTGCAGCGGCGAGACCCCGTGGCGCCGGATCGCGTCGCGGTGCTCGGGCGTGGAGTAGCCGACGTGCGCGGCGAACCGCCAGCCCGGGTGGAGCGCGTCGGCGCGGTGCATGAAGCGGTCGCGCGAGACCTTCGCGAGGATCGAGGCGGCCGCGATCGCCGCGCTGGTGGCGTCCCCGTCCACGAGGGCCCGCTGCTCGCGCTCGAAGGGCGGGACCCGGAACCCGTCGACGAGGCAGAGCACCTCGCCGGGATGGCCGGCGGTCACGCGGCGCAGCGCGTCGCGCAGCGCGTGGAGGTTCGTCCGGTGCAGGCCACGATCGTCGATGCCCCGGGCGCAGCGCGAGACGACGCAGGCCTTGACCGCCGTCCGCATGACGATCGGGTACAGCTGCTCGCGTGCCGCCGCGGAGTGCTGCTTGGAGTCGTCGAGCGCAACCAGCGCGCGGATGTCGCGTGGCCCGAGTGCGTCGAGGTCGAAGAGCACCGCGGCAGCGACGAGCGGCCCGGCGAGGCACCCGCGGCCCGCCTCGTCGGCGCCCGCGATCCAGCGGACTCCGAGCCTGCGATCGTGTTGGAAGAGGCGCCGGCCGGCGGGCTTCCTGCGCTTCTTGGCTTGGGGTCGCGTCGTCGAGGGGGTGGCCACCGCGGTTCGGATGATGGCGGAGCGCCCGGACGAGGTGACGCGCGGCGTCACAGCGTGCCGATGCGCTTCGGCGGCCAGTACGTGGCAAAGGCGCCGCCGATGAGCGACGCCTTGGGCACGGGACCCCAGTAGCGCGAGTCCTGAGAGCACTGGCGGTTGTCGCCCATCATGAACCAGTGCTCCGCCGGCACGCGGATGGCCTTGGGGAAGTCCTGGGCGATCCCGGTCGGGCACGTGGCCTGGATGAACGGCTCGGCCTGGCGCTTGCCGTTGCGCACGACGTGGCCGTCGACGACGGCGATCGTATCGCCTGGTGCGCCGACCACGCGCTTGATGAAGTTCTCCTCCGACTCGCCGGGGGTGGGGCGCCCGCACGGCTCACCCTCCTTCGGCTCGACGCCGCACATCGAGTTGGCCCCGCCCGCGAGCTGATCGTCGGTGGCGCCGGCGGGCGGATGGAACACCACGACGTCGCCGATGCTGGGCTCGCTGAAACGCTCGCCGAGCCGGTTGACGAGCACCCGTTGGCCCACCTGGAGCGTGGGGACCATCGACTCGCTCGGAATCTGGAACGGCTTGACCAGGAACGCCTGAATGGTGATAGCCAGGCCGACGGCGACGATGAGGATGACGACGAGCTCGACAATCGAGCCGGCGGCGGACTTCTTGGCGTTGGCCATGCGCGGACTACAGCAGGCCGACGCGCTGGGGTGGCCAGTAGGTCGCGAACGCGTCGCCGATGATCCACTTCTCGGGCACCGGGCCCCAGAACCGCGAGTCCTCGGAGCACTCGCGGTTGTCGCCCATCATGAACCAGTGGCCCGCCGGGATTCGGATGGACTCGGGGAAGTCCGCCGCGGTACCCGTCTCGCACCGCTCCCGGACGAACGGCTCGACAGAGCGCTTGCCGTTACGCACCACGTGGCCCTCCACAACGGCGATCATGTCGCCGGGACCGGCGACCACGCGCTTGATGAAGTTCTCCTCCGAGCGCTCCGAGACGGGCCTGGCGCAGGCCGCGCCCTCTGTCTGCTCGGCGCCGCACTCCGAGTCCTCGTCCACGCCGGGCTGGTCGCCGGTGGCTGCCGCCGGCGGGTGGAAGACGAGGACGTCACCGATCTCCGGGCCGCTGAAGCGCTCGCCCAGCCGGTTGACGAGCACGCGCTGGCCGATGACCAGCGTGGGCACCATCGACTCGCTCGGGATCTGATACGGCTTGACGAGGAACGCCTGGATGCCGAGCGCGAGGCCCAGCGCGACGGCCACGATGACGATGAGCTCCACCAGCGAGCTGACAGGGGACTTCTCGGACTTGCCGCTCACGCCGATGGTCCCGGCGCGCGGGAGCCGCTATGCCTCGTCGGCGGCCGGAGCGTCACGCTCGCCGGCGGGCGCGTCGGTGGCCGCGACGACCTGGTCCTCGGCGGTGACGACCTCGTCCGTCGCGGCCTCGGCGGCAGCGGCGTCCGCCGGCACCGCGACCTCTGCGGCAGGGGCGTCCGCCGGCACCGCGACCTCTGCGGCAGCGGCGTCCGCCGGTACCGCGACCGTCGCGGCGTCGGGCTCGGCGGCCACGCGCTCGGCCTCCGCGGCAGCGGCCTCGGCGGCGGGGTCGTGGACCAGGCCGGCCTGGACGACCTCCTCCGGTCCCGTGTAGCGACGCTCGCGGACGCGGGCGCGCTTGCCGACGCGGTCGCGGAGGTAGTAGAGCTTCGCCCGGCGCACGTCACCGCGAGCGGCGACCTCGATGCGCTCGATCTTCGGCGAGTGCACGGGGAACGTGCGCTCCACGCCGACGCCGAAAGACTGCTTACGCACGGTAAAGGTCTCGCGCGCGCCGTGGCCCTGGCGCTTGATCACGATGCCCTCGAAGACCTGCGTACGACGGCGCGTGCCCTCGATGACCTGGAAGTGGACCTTGACCTTGTCGCCGGCCTGGAAGGACGGGACGCGGCGCAGCTGCGCGCGCTCGAGGGATGCGATGACGGTGCTCATGAGAGGAGGTCGCGCGCGGGACGAAGGCTGCAGGAACGGACGGGCGTACGGCGCGCGCGGCGCTTGATGGTAGCGAAACGGCTCCCGCTCCGGCCCTCTCCGTGCGCGCGACCGGGCACCAGCCGGTAGGCGCGGCGGCGGCGTCAGGAGCCGCCGCGCTCCTGGCTGCGCGCACGGCGCCAGTTGCGGATCTCGGCGTGGTGGCCCGAGAGCAGGACGTCGGGCACCGTCCACCCGCGATACTCGGCCGGGCGCGTGTAGTGGGGGTACTCCGGATTGCCCCCGAGCGCGGCGGAGAAGCTCTCCTCCACCGCGGACTCGGCGTGGCCGAGGGCGCCCGGGAGCTTGCGGATGATCGCGTCGGCGACCACCATCGCGGCCAGCTCCCCGCCCGACAGCACGTAGCGACCGACGCTGAGGGTGTCCGAGGCGAAGTGCTGCACGATGCGCTCGTCGAACCCCTCGTAGCGCCCGCACAGCAGCGTGAGGGCGGGCTCCGCGGCGAGCTCGTCGACGTAGGCGTCATCGAGCGTCCGCCCGCCGGGGATCAGCGCGATGACCCGGCGCTCGGAGCGCAGCTCCACCGGGTCGGTCCCGTAGAAGGCCCTCAGCGCAGCGTCCATGACGTCGACGCGCAGGACCATCCCGGCCCCGCCGCCGAAGGGGGTGTCGTCGACCTGCGCGCCCGAGAGCGGCGTGTGGTCGCGAGGGTTGAGCGTGCGCAGCTCGTGGCCCTCGGCGAACGCGTTGGTCACGTGGCGCTGGGTGCCAAACCAGTCGAACCACTGCGGGAAGAGCGTCACGACGTCGAGCTGCATCAGGCCTCCTCGCCGAGGTACTCGAGGTCGACGTCGACGGTCCCCGCGGCAAGGTCGACGGTGCGCACGGCGTCACGGACGAGGGGGACGAGCAGCTCGCGCCCGTCTCGGCGCGCGACCTCCAGCGCCTCGCAGGAGGGCAGCGGCAGCAGCCGGCTGACGACCCCCACCTCCGTGACGCCGTCGACGACGCGCAGGCCCTCGAGGTCGGCGGCGTACCACTCGTCCTCTTCGAGCGGCGGGGCGAGCGCCCGCGGGACCAGCAGCTCCTCGCCGCGGAGCGCCTCGATCGCCTCGCGGGTGCCCGCGAGGGTCACGCGCACGATCGGCCGGTCCTCCGTGCCGGCGAGTCGTTCGATCTCGGTCTCGCGATCTCCCACCCGGACGGCGTTGCCCCGCCCGAGGAGCTGCGGGCGGACACGCGTCACGTGAAAGGAGCCGTCGAGGCCGTGGGGCCGGCCGATGCGCCCGGCGAGGAGCCAGTCCGGGGCGGACACGACGATCAGTCGACGATGTCGACGAGCACGCGGCGGCTCTCCTTGACCGCCGCGGCCTTGATCACGGTCCGCAGGGCGTTGGCGGTGCGCCCCCCGCGGCCGATGATGCGGCCGTAGTCCTCCGAGCCGACGGCGAGCTCGAGCACGACCGTGCCGTCGTCCTCCTCGAACTGCTCGACCTTCACGTCGTCGGGAGCCTCCACGAGAAGGCGCGCGAGGTACTCGAGCAGGTCGCGCACGCGCGGGACGCTCTCGGCGCTAGCTCGCCGCGACGTCCGCGGCCTTCGCCCTGGCGTGGGCCTGGAGGAGCCGCCTGACCTGGGCGGTCGGCTGGGCGCCCTTCGACAGCCACTCCTCGATGCGGTCCTCCTTGAGGACGATCGTGGACGGCTCGGTCTGCGCGTTGTACTGGCCGACCGTCTCGATGACGCGACCGTCACGCGGCGAGCGCTGGTCGGCGACGACGACGCGCCACACCGGATCCTTGCGGCCACCCACGCGGGTGAGCCGGAGTCGTACTGCCACTGGGGTTCCTCTCGAAGCTGTCTGGTGTACCGCCGGGAGAGGGTAGCGGGGCGGACGGGATCCGGGTCCCCGGACCTACTTCATGAGCTGCTGCATGTCGGGCATGCGTCCGCTGCCGAGCTGCTTCATGACCTTGCGCATCTGCGCGAACTGCTTGACGAGCTGGTTGACCTGCTGCACGGTGACGCCGGAGCCCCTGGCGATCCGCAGCCGGCGTGAGCCCTTGATGAGCTCGGGGCGGCGGCGCTCCTGCGGGGTCATCGACAGGATGATCGCCTCGATGCGGTCCATCTCCTTCTCGTCGACCTTGAGCCCCTTGAGCTGTTGACCGGCGAAGCCGGGGATCATCCCGAGCAGGGTGGTGAGCGGGCCCATCTTGCGGATCTGCTTGAGCTGGGCGAGGAAGTCCTCCAGGGTGAACTCGTTCTTGCGCAGCTTGCGCTCGAGCTCCTTGGCCTGATCCTCGTCGAACTGCTGCTCGGCCTTCTCGATGAAGGA
>JAABUS010008982.1_pt1 | contig 10729 bp, 10 predicted proteins | sample 5560161 | NCBI WGS metagenome assembly JAABUS01 (sample SAMN10711885, study PRJNA513376) | rock metagenome | isolation source: Antarctica rocks | place: Antarctica: Victoria Land, Trio Nunatak nord | collected 2016-01-04
TGCCGAGTCATCGGTGCGGTGCTCGCACGATCACCGATCGGGCTGCGCTCCTGCCGAGTCATCGGTGCGGTGCTCGCCCGATCACCGATCGGGCTGCGCTCCTGCCGAGTAGGTGAACGGCAGCGTGTCGGCGATCTCCGAGAGCGACGGCGCGCCCGAGTCGCGCTGGGAGACGATCAGCTCGAGCTCGGGCCATTCGATCCCCACCCCGGAATCGTCGTAGGCAAAGCCCCGTTCGAGCGCCGGGTCGTAGTAGGACGAGCACTTGTAGACCACGTCGGCAACGTCACTGGTCACGCAGAAGCCGTGCCCGAAGCCGATCGGCACGAACAGCTGGCGCATCCGCCGGTCGTCGAGCGCGTGGGACTCCCACTCGCCGAACGTCGGCGATCCGAGCCGGATGTCAACCACCACGTCGACGATCGATCCGCGGGCGCAGCGCACGAGCTTGGCCTGCCCCTCGCCGAGCGAGTAGTGCATACCGCGCACCACGCCCAGCTCCGAGCGCGAGTGGTTGTCCTGCACGAACGCCTCGCTGATGCCGAGCTCCGCGAGCGCGCTGGCGCGGTAGGTCTCGGCGAAGAACCCCCGCTCGTCGCCGAAGACCCGCGGCTCGATCAGGACCGGCCCCTCCAGTCGTGTCTGAAGACCCTCCACCCGGGTCGCTCAGCCCGCCTGCTTCTGAGGGACCCCACGCTCGAGCAGCTCGACGTCGGCGTCGACCATCAGCCTCACCAGCTCCTCGAAGGTGGTCTGGGCCTCCCAGCCCAGGTCCTCGCGCGCCTTCGCGCTGTCGCCGATCAACCTCTCCACCTCGGCGGGACGCAGGTAGCGCTCGTCGATGCGCACGTGCTGCGAGGGGTCCAGGCCCACATGGTCGAACGCGAGGGCCACCAGCTCGCGCACGCTGTGGGTCTTGCCGGTGGCGATCACGTAGTCCTCGGGGGTGTCGCGCTGAAGCATCAGCCACATCGCCTCCACGTAGTCCTTGGCATAGCCCCAGTCACGTTCGGCGTCCAGGTTGCCGAGCGCCAGGTCCTCCTGCAGGCCGAGCTTGATCGCGGCGGCCGCGTGGGTGACCTTGCGGGTCACGAAATCCAGGCCGCGGCGCTCCGATTCGTGGTTGAAGAGTATTCCCGAGCAGGCGAAGAGCCCGTAGGACTCGCGGTAGTTGACGGTGATGAAGTGGCCGTAGGCCTTGGCCACGCCGTACGGGCTGCGGGGGTAGAAGGGGGTCGATTCACTTTGTGGCACCTCCAGCACCTGTCCGAACATCTCCGAGGATGACGCCTGGTAGAAGCGCGCCCCGGGTGAGACCTCGCGCATGGCCTCGAGCATGCGGGTGACGCCCATGCCGGTGAACTCCGCGGTGAGCACGGGCTGCGACCACGAGGCCGCAACGAACGACATCGCCGCCAGGTTGTAGATCTCGTCGGGCTCGCAGGCCCGCAGTACATCGACCAGCGAGCGCTGGTCGAGCAGGTCGCCGGTGTGCAGGAAGAGGTCGTCGCGAAAGGCCTCAAGACGCTGGAAGGTCTCCGAGGACGATCGGCGCACCATGCCGTGCACCTCGTAGCCCTTCTCGAGCAGGAGCTCGGCGAGGTAGGAGCCGTCCTGGCCGGTGATTCCTGTGATCAGGGCTTTGCGCGCTCTGGCTGGGGACGTCGACATAGCGACGAGGAGCCTATCGGCCGTGTCCGGAGCGATTGATCTAGGCTCCGCCACGATGAAGGCCGTCATTCTGGCGGGTGGGATCGGGTCGCGCCTCAGCGAGGAAACCACGGTTCGCCCCAAGCCGATGGTCGAGATCGGGGGTCGCCCGATGCTCTGGCACGTCATGAAGCTGTACTCGGCCCACGGGATCAACGAGTTCGTGATCTGCCTCGGCTACAAGGGGCACCTCATCAAGGAGTACTTCGCCGGCTACTTCCTCCAGACGAGCGACGTCACGTTCGACCTCGGCGCCCAGTCGATGGAGGTGCACCGTTCCTCGACCGAGCCCTGGAAGGTGACGCTCGTCGACACCGGAGAAGGGACGCTCACGGGTGGACGCCTCAAGAGGGTCCTCGAGTACGTCGACGACGGCGACTTCTGCCTCACCTATGGCGACGGGGTGGCCGACCTGGACATAACCGCCAGCATCGACTTCCATCGCAGGCAGGGCGTCCTGGCGACGGTCACCGCCGTGCAGCCGCCGGGCCGCTTCGGCGCGCTCGACGTACACGGTGAGCGGGTCACCCGCTTCCGCGAAAAGCCGCGGGGGGACGGCACGTGGACCAACGGCGGGTTCTTCGTCCTCAACCCGGAGGTAGGCGACTACATCGAAGGCGACCGTACGGTCTGGGAGGCGGAGCCCCTGCGCAGGCTCGCCTCCGAGGGCCAGCTCGCCTCCTACATCCACGAGGGCTACTGGCAGGTCATGGACACCTTGCACGACAAGCTCGCGCTTCAGGAACAGTGGGATGCGGGCGATCCGGCTTGGGTCACATGGACGTAGCCCCGCCCTTCTGGCGCGGCAAGCGGGTGCTCGTGACCGGCCACACGGGCTTCAAGGGCGCATGGCTGTGCCTCTGGCTGCACGCCATGGGAGCTCACGTCGAGGGCTTGGCGCCGGGGCCTCCAACCGACCCCTCACTGTTCGCCCTGGCTCGCGTGGGGGACGTGGTGAAATCTCACCCGGTCGACGTGCGCGATCACCTGGCGGTCGAGCGGGTGGTGGCCGAGGCGGGCCCCGAGGTCGTGGTGCACATGGCGGCCCAGGCGGTGGTCAGGAGATCGTTCGCGGATCCCCGCGAGACCTACGAGACGAACGTGATGGGCACCGTCAACGTCCTGGAGGCAGTGCGCAAGGTCCCCGGCGTGCGGGTAGTCGTCAATGTCACGAGCGACAAGTGCTACGAGAACCGAGAGTGGGAGTGGGGCTACCGCGAGGACGAGCCGATGGGCGGCCACGATCCTTACTCGAACTCCAAGGGCTGCTCGGAGCTCGTGACCAGCGCATTCCGCCGGTCGTTCTTCGACGATGGAGTGAGGCGGACGCATCTGGCCAGCGCTCGGGCAGGGAACGTGATCGGCGGCGGCGACTGGGGCGAGGACAGGCTGGTGCCGGACATCATGCGCGCCGCCCTGGACGAGTCGCCGATAGAGATCCGCCATCCCGAGGCGATCCGGCCCTGGCAGCACGTTCTCAACCCGCTGAGCGGGTACCTCGTGCTCGCCCAGGCCCTTTGGGAATCGCCCGCCCACGCCACCGGGTTCAACTTCGGGCCGCCCGAAGAGGACGCGCAGCCGGTGCGCTTCATCGTCGAACGCCTCAGCGATCGCTGGCCGGAGCCACTCGACTGGCGCATCGACTCGCGTCCCCACCCGCACGAGGCCCGTTACCTCAAGCTGGACTCCTCTCGCGCGCACCTGCGCTTGGGCTGGGCGGCGCGGTGGGGGTTGCAGGAGGCGATGGACGCGATCGTCGATTGGTACCTCGCGCTCCGGTCGGGCAGCGACATGCGCACCGTCACACTGAGTCAAGTCGACGCGTTCGCCGGCGCGTAGATGCCTCAGGCCCTGGTCTTCGGAGGGACCGGCGCCATCGGCTCCGCCGTCGCCGCCGGGCTCGAGGGCGCGGGCTTCGCGGTCGCGCGCACGGGCCGGCGGGGCGAGGACGGAGCCCTGCCCGTGGACCCCGTGGAGGGTCCGCCCGGCCTCGCGGCCCTCGACGGGCTTCCCAGTCTGGACGCCGTCGTGTGGGCGCAGGGAGCCAACCTCAACGACTCCGCGCGAGAGGTCCGGGTGGAGAGCTACGAGGAGGTCATGGCGGCCAACGTGACCTACGTCGTGGCCTCGCTCGGGCACCTGCTGCGCACCGGTGGGCTGGCCACGCCGGCCCGCATGGTCGTGATCAGCTCGATCTGGGAGCGGGTGGCCCGGCCGGGCAAGTTCTCCTACACCGTGTCGAAGGCGGCGCTCGGCGGCCTGGTGCGCGCCGCGGCGGCCGACCTGGCCTCCGACGGCCACCTGATCAACGCCGTGGGGCCCGGCGTGACCGATACGGCCATGACCCGCGCCATGCTCTCCCAGGCGCAGATCGACGGGATGAGCGATCAGACCGGCTTCGGCCGCCTGACGGCCGTGGAGGACGTGGTCGCCATGGTCGTGCATCTGTGCTCTGAGGCCAACTCCGGGGTGACGGGCCAGTCGATCCTCGTCGACCTGGGCTTTGCGAGTGGCCGGCGTCTCTGAGCTCACCATCCACGCCCGGTCGGGCGACTACCGGGTGGGCATCGGCGAGGGGGTGTTCGACGCGCTGCTGGGCGACCACCCCAACGGTTTCATCGTGGCCGACGCCTTCTTCGCCCGCCGCCTGGAGGATCACGCCGCGCGCACGCTGCTCGTGCCCGCCCGCGAGGACCGCAAGACGCTGAACGGGGCCGAGGAGCTGATCCAGCGGCTGCGCGACCTCGGCGCGACACGCGGCGACGAGCTGCTGGGAGTCGGCGGCGGGATCGTCCAGGACCTGGCCACGGCCGTTGCGTCTCTGTACATGCGCGGGCTCTCGTGGCGCTACGCCCCCACCACGCTGCTCGGTATGGCCGACTCCTGCATCGGGGGCAAGAGCTCGCTGAACGTCGGGCCCTACAAGAACCTGGCCGGCAACTTCCATCCACCCGCCGAGGTGCTCGTGGATCCGGGCTTCCTCGAGACCTTGGGGGAGGAGAACCGCGCCGGGGGCCTCTGCGAGGCGATGAAGATCACCTTTTGCCGGGGTCCGGCATGCCATCAGACCTACCTCGAGCTCCACCGCGCCTTCGAGGCCGATCGCACGGGGGCGAGCGCGCTGCTGTACCACACCCTGTCCGCGAAGAAGTGGTTCATCGAGACCGACGAGTTCGACCGCGCCGAGCGCCGCCGGCTGAACTTCGGCCACACCTTCGGCCACGCGCTCGAGGCGGCCACGTCCTTCAAGGTCAGCCACGGCATCGCCGTCGGCCTCGGCGTGGTGTGCGCGGAGCGCCTGGCGGTGGCGCTCGACGGGGAGCGGGCCGCACAGGAGTCCTTGAGGGGGCACGCTCTCGCGCTGGTGCGACGGGCGCCCGATCTGGCCCGCCGCCTCGAGTCGGTGGACCGCGATCTCTTCGAGCGCGCCTTCCTCAGCGACAAGAAGCATGGGTCCGACGGGCTGCACGTGATGCTTCCCGGCCGAGCCGGCGGAGTGGCCGAGCGCGTCCTCTCGAACGATGCCCGGACCCTGTCTCAGGTCCGGAACGCCCTCGAGGAGACGATCCGTATGGTAGGCGCATGAAGTACTCGGACCTCATCGTGGAGTGGCTGACGGAGCTCGGCTACACGCACTGCTTCTTCGTCGCCGGCGGGAACTCCATGCACCTGCTCGACGGTGTGCGCAAGCGGATGACCTGCGTCCCCGTCGTGCACGAGGTGGCTGCCGGGATCGCGGTCGAGTACTTCAACGAGGCCACCGGCGGCGGGCGGGCGTTCGCCCTCGTGACGGCGGGCCCCGGTCTCACCAACCTCGTCACCGCGCTGGCCGGCGCCCACCTCGAGAGCCGGGAGCTGCTCGTGCTCGGCGGACAGGTCAAGAGCACCGACCTGGCCGGTCCGTCGCTTCGCCAGCGCGGGATCCAGGAGGTCGACGGCGTCGCGATCGCCGCACCCGTGTGCGTGGTGGCCGAGCGTGTGGAGCGCCCCATAGACCGCAAGCACTTCACATCGCTCGTGGGCGCCGGGCGCAGCGGTCGTCCCGGGCCGGTCTTCATCGAGGTTTGCCTGGACGCTCAGGGGGCTCCCGTCGAGCGGACCGAGCTGGACGGCGAGGACGGCGCCGGCGCCGTATTCGCCACTCCAGGACATGAGGAGGCGGCCGCGGCCCAGATCGCCGAGCTCATGCAGGAGGCCCGGCGGCCCGTCTGGCTACTCGGCGGGGGATTGCGCCGGGAGACCGTCCGGAAGCTGCTTCCAGACGTCCGAGAGACCGGCGTGCCGCTCATGACCACCTGGAACGCGATGGACCGGATAGGCGCCGACGAGCCGCTGTTCGTGGGGCGCCCGAACACGTGGGGGCAGCGCTCGGCGAACGTGCTGCTCGCCCAGGCGGACCTGATCGTGGCCTTCGGCTCGCGCCTCGGCCTCCAGCAGACGGGCTTCAACTGGGAGGGCTTCGCCCCCCGGGCGAAGGTGGTCCAGATCGACGTCGAGCGCGCGGAGCTGGAGAAGGGCCATCCGCGTCTTGAGCTGGGCCTGTGGGCCGACGCCAACGCGGTCCTGGCCGAGCTCGCCGGGCGCGACTACCCGGATTACGGCGAGTGGCTGCACTTCTGTCGCCGTGTCCGCGAGCTGTTGCCGGTGAACGAAGAGGTAAACGAGACCGCGCCCGGCTATCTCTCGCCCTACGACTTCGTGGAGCAGCTCAGCGGGCGCTGCTCGCCCGGCGACACCGTGGTCCCGTGCTCGAGCGGTGGGGCATTCACCGTGGCGATGCAGGTCTTCGCGCAGAAGTACGGACAGATCGTGATCACGGACAAGGGCCTGGCCGCGATGGGCTATGGCCTGTCCGGCGCGATCGGCGCGGCGCTCGCGCGCCCCGACCGGCGGACGGTGCTGATGGAGGGCGACGGCGGGTTTGCGCAGAACCTCCAGGAGCTGGCCACGGTGCGCGTGAATGGTCTGAACCTTAAGACGTTCATTTTTTCCAACGAGGGCTATGCGTCCATACGCATGACACAGCTCAACTACTTCGGCGGCGAGTACCTCGGGTGCGACACCCGCACCGGCCTCGGCTTCCCCGACTGGCCGGCGCTCTTCGGCGCCTTCGGCGTACCGGTGCTCGCGCTCGACGAGGGCTGGATGGACGACCCGGACTTCACGCGGCTGTGGGAGTCCGACGGTCCGGCGGGCTTTATCGTGCCGGTCGACCCGGAGCAGACCTACTTTCCCAAGATCGCCAGCCGGGTGAGCGCAGCCGGCGGTATGGAGTCCAATCCGCTGCACCTGATGACGCCGGAGCTCCCAAGCGAGCTGGCGAACGAGGTGCTCAGGTACCTGGACGATCCGGCACCCATCGAGAAGAGGAGCTGATGAACAAGATCGAACGCCAGATGACCGAGATCCTGCGTCGGGGCCGCGAGGAATCCGGCTACGTAGGCGTCAAGGCCGAGTTCGAGGCCGAAGGCACCCGGATGGATGAGCTGCTGCGACTGGTGGAGATCGCCTACCGGGCCGACCTCGATCTGGCGGTAAAGGTGGGAGGCTGCGAGGCGGTGCGCGACCTCTTCGAAGCCAAGCAGATCGGGGTCCGCTACATCATCGCCCCGATGGTGGAGACGGATTACGCGCTGTCGAAGTACGTGCTCGCCAAGGACAAGGCCTACACCCCCGAGGAGGCTGAGGACACCGACTTCCTCTTCAATCTCGAGACGATCGCCGGCTACAACGAACGCGGAAAGCTGATTCCTACCGCGGCAGCTGCCGGAATAGGTGTCGTCTTCGGGCGTGTGGACTTCACGGGCTCCCTGGGGACCGGCCGAGAGGCCATCAACGACGACGAGACGACCGATTACGTCCTCGACATCGCGGGCCGCTGTAAGGAGCACGGCTGTGACCTGGTAGTCGGTGGTGGCGTCTCGATCGACTCGCTGCCCGCGCTGCAGAGGATCAGCGAGGTCCACCTGACACGGTTCGAGACGCGGAAGGTCCTGTTCCGGGGGGACGCGGCTGACGATCCCGCCGTGCAGGACGGGCTGCTCAACGCGGTCCATTTCGAGTTGCTGTGGCTGATCAACAAGCGTGAGTACTACGGCACGATGCACCGCGAGGACGAGAAGCGGATCGAGATGCTCGAGGCACGTTGGGGCGTGCTCAAGGAAGGCATCACGTAGTCACGGCTTGACTGCCGGGCTACGCCACGCCCAGGGCCGCCAGGGCATCGCGGTGGCGCCCGGGCTGTACGAAGAAGAAGTTGGTCTCACCGGTGGCGTCGTCCATCCGGTCGAACGGGACTATGCCCACGCCTTCGGTCACCGCGTAGCTCTCGTAGCCCCGCTCGGCGAGCAGGTCGATGATGTCGTTGGGGTGATAGCCGAACGGCGCCGCGTGGATGCGAAGCATCTCGAGCATGATCGCCGGGCGGTCGCGCTCGATCGTCTCCAGTCCGCCCCGGATCACCGCGAGCTCGCCGCCCTCGACGTCGGCCTTGAGCACGTCCACCTTCAGCCCCCGCGAGGAAACCACCGAGTCGAGCGTGGTCTTGGTGCAGTGCACCGCCTCCGCGCCCTCGTAGCTGCGCGAGGGCGCGGCGGACGCGGCACCCGAGTAGGCGGGAGCCGCCCAAATCTCGAGTTCGCCCTCCTCGTCGGAGATCGCTGCGTTGAGCACCTCGACGTGGAGGTCGTTGATCGCGACGTTGCGTGTCAGGGTGGCGTGTGTCAAGGGCACCGGCTCGCACGCGATCACCCGCAGGCCCTCGAACAGGGCTGCGGCATGCAGCGCGTACCAGCCGACGTTCGCCCCTACGTCCAAGAACGTCGACGCGCCCTCCAGCAGCGCAAGCAGGACGCGCATCTCCTCGGCTTCGTAGCGTCCCTGCGCAAGCGATACGAGCGGGGGGGCGCCGGTATCATCGAGGTCGCAGCCGAAACGCACGGGTGCCAGCGCGCTCTCGACGAGCACCTCGCCGGGCACGACCGTGACGGAGGCGACATTGCCCCGCGTCAGCAGGTGGGCGTAGTCCTCGAGGGCGCGGTTATGCTCGCGCATCTCGCGGGAGAGCTCGTGCTTGTCCAGGCTTCCCGCCTCGAAGCGCTGGCGGAGCTCGGTGCGCGGTCCCATGCCCGCAACAGTAGAGGCCGTACCTCAGGTGCCCGCCTGAAAGCTGCGCACGGTTCGAGCGAAGCCCTCGCGCACCCCCGTGGTCGGCGACCACCCCAGGATGCGTGCGCGGCCGATATCCGGCGCGCTGCGGCCGATGGTGCTCGGCACGTAGTCGGGCGACGCTGCGCGGGGTTGTTCCACGACATCCAGGCCGAACTCCTCTCCGAGCGTGCGCGCGAGTTCCAGAATGGACAGCTCGGCCTCGTCGTTGCCGATGTTGTAGGCGCGACCATTCGACCCGGCCAACAGAACCGTGAAGAAGCCGAGGGTCGCGTCCGCGAGGTAGCAGAACGCACGGGTGGCCAAGCCGTCGCTCTTGAGGACGAGCGGGCGCCTCGCGATCACATCGGCGACGAAGTCGGCAAACACACGGCCATCGTCCAACCGCAGTCCCGGGCCGTAGGTGTGGTAGGGCCGGACCACCTTCACGGGCACGTCGTGCTGATGGCGATAGGCCACGCACAGCGTCTCAGCCAGCCGCTTGGACTCCCCGTAGCACGAGCGGACCCGCGTGGGGTCTAGCGGGCCGTAGTCGTCCTCCGTCGTGGGGACTATCGTCGTTTCCCCGTAGACCTCTCCGCTTGAGAACACGAGGACGGTCTCGCTGTTGTCACGCCGCGCACGCTCGAGCAGGCTCCGCGTTCCAAGGACCGCGGAGTCGATCGTGCCCACCGGGTCCGTGTGGTAGAAGCGCGGGCTCGCCTGACCGGCCGCGTGGACGATCACGTCGCAGTGGTCGTCGAGCTCGAGGGGAGCGCCGACGTCCTGTTCGAGGAGGCGCAGGTCGTCTCGACCCGCGTATGCACCGAAGCGCACCGAAGCGCGTTCGGCGTTTCGCACGAGGCCGATCACGCGAACACGGAAGTCCGGATTCGACTCGTTCAGGAAGAGCAGAGTCTCGACCATGTAGGCCGGGAGGAAGCCTGCCGCTCCCGAGATCAGCACCGTCCTGCCCTGGAGCCGTTCCCATTCGATCGGTGCCGCAGTGATCCTCGCGAGATCTTCCGCTACGACCGGGTGCCGGTTCACCAGCTCAGGCCGAGTCGGCGGCGACCTGGACCTGGTCGGACGAGCGATGGTAGCCGCGCTGCGCGATGGCATGGAGCGTCTCGATCATGAAGTCGATCTGCTCGGCTCCGAGGCCGGGGTAGACCCCGATCCAGAAGACGTTGTCCATCACGAAGTCTGCGCCGTGCATCTCCCCGACCGTCCGGTGGGGGACGTCGCGGTAGGCGGGCTGGCGTAGGAGGTTGCCCCCGAAGAGAAGTCGCGTGGCGATCTTGCGCTCCTCCAGTCCGGCGATCACCTCGTTGCGGGTGAGCGGCGCCTCCGGACGTACGGCCAGCGGGAAGCCGAACCAGGATGGGTCGCTGCCGGGGGTGGCCTCGGGCAGCAGGAAGAGCTCGTCCAGGTCGGCCAGGCCGTCGTAGAGCCTGCGGAAGTTCTCCCGCCGCGCTGCCACGAAGCCGTCGAGCTTGTCCAGCTGCGCCACGCCCACGGCGGCCTGCATGTCGGTGAGCTTGAGGTTGTAGCCGATGTGCGAGTAGACGTACTTGTGGTCATAGCCGTGCGGGAGCCCGCCGAACTGCTGGTCGAAGCGCTTGCCGCACGTGTTCTCGTTGCCGGGATCGCACCAGCAGTCGCGCCCCCAGTCGCGAAAGGACTCGGCCAGCACCTTCAGCTTGCCCTTGTTCGTGATCACCGCGCCGCCCTCGCCCATCGTCAGGTGATGGGCCGGATAGAAGCTCACGGTGGCGAACTCACCGAAGGAGCCCACGTGCTGCCCACCGTAGGTGGCCCCCACCGCGTCGCAGCAGTCCTCGATCAGGAACAGGTCGTGGTCCTCGCAGAA
>JAABUS010008984.1_pt1 | contig 10727 bp, 12 predicted proteins | sample 5560161 | NCBI WGS metagenome assembly JAABUS01 (sample SAMN10711885, study PRJNA513376) | rock metagenome | isolation source: Antarctica rocks | place: Antarctica: Victoria Land, Trio Nunatak nord | collected 2016-01-04
GTAGCCGTCGGCTTGCGGCGCAACCCCCTCGACGCCTGCGGTTCGCCCCGTCGTGCTGGAGCTGCCGGTCACGGTAGGCAACAACATCGTGGTCCGGCCGGCGCCCGCCGGCCTGCGCCCGCCGTTGACGGTCACTCGGGCCGTTTCCTGCCTGCGGGGGAGCCGGACCGTCGCCATCTGACCACGGGCAATCTCCGGTTCGGCGTCATCACCGCGATGCTGGAACGCTCTAACCTGCACCAGCCGGTCCGGGTGCTGGCCATGGACAAGGTCCCCGTGCGCGGGGGCAGCGGTGCCTATTACAGAGCCACTGCAGCGCCGACACCAGCGGCACCGCAGCTGACCAGCATCCTGTCGCTGTGCGACGACCGCAGTGGCAGCGGCCTCGGCCTCTACACGGGCGGCGTCGTCTCGCTGCCGCGGGCTGGCCGAGCCCGTCTACCCTGCCCTTGTGGAGCAGGGCGGCAGCGCGCGCGGTGCCGCTTTCGTGGCCGGTCCCACCGAGGTGAGCCTGGTCGGAACGCCGCCGGTGGCGCTGTCCACCGCGTCGACGTACCCGGAGACGACCGCCTCCGCCTTCGAGCTGGCCGCCAGGCTCGGCTACGACGGCGTCGAGCTGATGGTCTGGACCGACCCGGTCAGCCAGGATCTCGAGGCCGTACGCCGGCTCTCGGACTACCACGGCGTACCGGTGCTCGCCGTGCACGCACCGTGCCTACTGATCACGCAGCGGGTCTGGGGGACCGAGCCGTGGCCCAAGCTGGTGCGGGCGCGAGAGGTCGCGTCCTCCCTCGGCGCGACCGCGGTCGTCGTGCACCCGCCGTTCCGCTGGCAGCGCGACTATGCCCGGGACTTCGTCACCGGGATCGAACGGATGTCGGGCGAGACCGACGTACGGTTCGCGGTGGAGAACATGTTCCCGCTGCGCGCCGGCGGCCGCGAGGTGGTGCCCTACGCGCCCGACTGGTCGCCGATCGATGAGGACTACCGCCACGTGACCCTCGACCTCTCTCACACCGCGACCTCGCAGACCGACGCCCTCGCCATGGCCGCTGCCCTGGGTGACCGGCTGGCCCATGTGCACATCGCGGACGGGCTGGGCAGCTCCCGGGACGAGCACCTGGTGCCGGGACGAGGCGGCCAGCCCTGCGCCCAGCTGCTGCAGGGCCTGCCGGCGAGCGGTTTCGACGGCGTGGTCGTGGTGGAGGTGAGCACGCGGCGGGCCGAGAACCGAGCCGATCGGGAGACCGACCTGGCCGAGGCACTGGCCTTCACCCGCTTCCACCTGGGTGCCGGGGCGGGTCTCGGAGCCGTGGCGTGGTCCCGGCCGGCGCAAGATCGGACCGCATGAGCCGGTCGGTCTTCGACCCGGTGGCCGAGCGGTACGACGCGAGCCGGCCCGGCTACCCGGACGCGCTCTTCGACGCCATCGAGTCGCGAGCGCGGCCGCTGGCGGAGGCCACCGTGGTCGAGGTCGGGGCCGGCACCGGCAAGGCCACCCGGGAGCTGGTTGCTCGCGGCGCCCGGGTGCTGCCGATCGACGTCGGGGCGGGGATGCTGGCGCAGCTCCGGTCCCGGTCACCCGGCGTACCGGCGGTGGTGGGCGACGGTGCCGCGCTGCCGGTGGCCGACGACTCGGTCGACCTGGTCGCCGCCGCGCAGGCTTTCCACTGGTTGCCGCTCGAGCGTTCGCTGCCCGAGGCCCTCCGGGTGCTGCGACCGGGGGGGACGCTGGCGCTGTGGTGGAACATCAGCGAGGCCGACGACGAGCCCTGGATTCGACGGCAGTCCGAACGCTTCCAGGCCACCCCGTCCGGACATCCCGGCCAGCAGTGGCCCGAGGGCGTCGAGGGGCCGCTGTGGGCCAGCGGGCTAGTCGACCGGATCGAGCAGGTCGTCCTCCCATGGGAGTGGCGGGTGCCGATCGCTAGCTACCTCGGCTTCATCGGCTCCAAGTCCGCCATCGTCCGGCTCGGAGCCGATGCGGAGGCGTTCCTCGACGAGCAGCGCCGCGAGCTCGCCGAGGCCTTCCCCGACGGGATGGTCACCGAGCCCTTCACCTGCAGGCTCACGCTGGCCTGGCCGCGGTGACGCGCTCGGCGTTCGACCCGCTCGTCGACGCCTACGATGCCGGCCGGCCGGTGTACCCCGAGCAGCTCTCCGACGACCTCGAGCGCCTCGCCCGGCCGTTGCGTGGCGCCGACGTGGTGGAGGTCGGTGCCGGCACGGGAATCGCGACCCGGGCGCTCGAGGGGAGGGGGGCGCGCGTCGTCGCGCTCGACCTGGGCGCCGCCATGCTGGCCAGGCTGCGGCAGCGGAGTCCTCGTACGCCGGTCGCGGTGGCCGACGCGCATGCGCTGCCCGTGCGCGACGCCGGCGCCGACCTCGTCTGCTACGCCCAGGCCTGGCACTGGGTGCGGGTGCCCGAGGCGGTGGCCGAGGTTCGGCGGGTGTTGCGCCCCGGCGGCGCGCTCGCCACCTGGTGGAACGACGTGAACGCCGACGACCAGCCCTGGTGGCAGGCCCAGCAGGAGCGGCTGGAGGCGTTGAGCCCGGGCTACTCGCGCGGCTACCGCCGCCGCGACTGGTCGGCCGAGCTGGCCGGCGTACCAGGCCTGGGACGGGCAGCGGTCGCAGCCAGTGACTGGGTTCGACAGCTCTCCCTGGAGGACTACGAGACCTGGCTGCGGTCGAAGTCCTACGTCGCGGCGCTGGGCGACCGGCTCGAGGACTTCCTGGCGGCCGAGCGGTCCTCGCTGGCCACCGCCTTCCCCGACGGCGTCGTACGCGAGCCGTTCCGGACGGTCCTGGTCGTGGCGCGGGCGGCCTGAGGTGGCCCGCACCGGCCGCCGACCGGGGATCAGCGGCAGCCGGGAGGCGATCCTGGCGGCGGCTCGCTCGAGCTTCGCCGACCAGGGGTACGACGGCACGACGATCCGTGGCATCGCCCGCCACGCCGGGGTTGACCCCGCTCTGGTCCGGCACTACTTCGGCACCAAGGAGCAGCTGTTCGCGGCCGCTCTCGAGTTCCCGTTCGAGCCCGCCGCGGTCCTGCCCACGGTGCTCGGCGATGGCCTCGAAGGCGCCGGCGAGCGACTCGTCCGCTTCCTGGTCACCACGTTGGAGACGCCGGCCGGTCGGGCGCCGCTGCTGGCGATCCTGCGCTCGGCCGTCCGTTACGAGCGCGCCGCCACCATGCTCCGCGGCTTCATCGGACGCGAGGTGGTGACCCGGGTGGCCCGCGAGATCGCGTTGTCCGATCCGGAGCTGCGCGCCACCCTCGTCGGCTCCCAGCTGGTCGGGCTCGTCATGGTGCGCTACGTCGTACGGGTGGAGCCGTTGGCGTCTGCGGATCCGGAGACCGTCGTGCAGGCCGTCGGCCCGACGATCCAGCGCTACCTCACGGGCGATCTGACGCTTGCCGAAAGAAGTCTCCAGTCGTAGAGTTCCTCGTCTGAGGACTTCTACGACCAGGAGACGGCATGACGAACCACCCGGCCGTGGTGATGGACGGCTTACGGGTCGTACGCGGTGGCAGGACGGTGCTCCACCAGCTGACCTGCGTCGTACCGGCGGGTAGTGTCACCGGTCTGCTGGGACCGAGCGGCTGCGGCAAGAGCACGTTGCTGCGCGCCGTCGTCGGCGTGCAGAAGGTGGCGGCCGGCAGCGTCACCGTGCTGGGCGCTCCGGCCGGCTCGGCCGGCCTGCGGAGGCGCGTCGGGTACATGACCCAGGCGCCTTCCGTCTACCCGGACCTGACCGTGCGGGAGAACCTCCGCTACTTCGCCACCGTGCTCGGCGCCCGAGTCGGTTCGGTGGAGGAGGGCATTCGCACCGTCGGGTTGGACGACGAGGCCGGCGCCGTGGTGGGCCGGCTGTCCGGTGGACAGCGGGCGCGGGTCTCCCTCGCGACCGCCCTGCTGGGCGGGCCCGAGCTCCTGGTCCTCGATGAGCCGACCGTGGGCCTCGATCCGGTACTGCGCCGGGACCTGTGGGCGCTGTTCCACCGGCTCGCCGACGACGGCGTCACGCTGCTGGTCTCCAGCCACGTCATGGACGAGGCGGCCCGCTGCACCCGGCTGCTGCTGCTGCGCGAGGGCCGGCTGCTCGCCGACGGGACGCCCGCGGCCCTGAGCCGGCGGACGGGCACCCAGGACGTCGAGGCGGCGTTCCTGCGGCTGGTCGAGGCCGCAGCATGAACCCACGATCCGTCCTCGCAACGGCCCGCCGCGTGCTCGAGCAGCTGCGGCGGGATCCGCGCACGGTCGCCATGCTGCTGATCGTTCCGTGCGTGCTCATGGCGCTACTGCGCTGGGTCTTCGACGGGCAGCCGGAGGTGTTCGACCGGATCGGCGCGCCACTGCTCGGGATCTTCCCGTTCGTCGTGATGTTCCTGGTGACGTCGGTCGCGATGCTGCGGGAGCGCACCGGCGGCACGCTCGAGCGGCTGCTGACGCTGCCGTTGGCCAAGCTCGACCTGCTGCTCGGGTACGGCGTCGCGTTCGCGCTCGTCGCCGGCGTCCAGGCCCTGCTGGCGGCCGGTCTCTCGCTGGCCTTCCTGGGCCTCGATGTCCGCGGCGGCGCTGCTCTGGTGGTCGTCGTCGCCGTACTGGACGGCGTACTCGGGATGGCGCTCGGGTTGCTGCTCTCGGCGTTCGCCCGTACGGAGTTCCAGGCGGTGCAGTTCCTACCGGCGGTCGTACTGCCACAGCTGCTCGTGTGCGGGCTCTTCGCCGCCCGCTCCTCGATGGCCGCGCCGCTGCGCTGGCTGTCGAACGTCTTCCCGCTGTCCTACGCCGTCGACGGGATGCAGCGGGTGACCGCCGGCGAGCCGGTCGCCGGCCGGCTCACCCGAGACCTGGTCGTCATCGGGGTCACCGCGCTGGTCGCGCTGGGACTGGGGGCGGCCACGCTGCGCCGGCGTACCGACTAGCTCACCGCTGATGTCAGGCACCGTCCGTGGTCGGTCGCGGCTCCCGACGTTAGGGATGATGCTGTGGTGATGGGCTCGCAGCTGACCACCGGCACGCTGCGCGTGGCGTTCGGGCTACGGGTCGCCGCCGAAGCGGGGTGAGCCCCCTGTCAGGACGCGCGCTACCGGCACCGGGCGGCGGCATGGTCGTCGGCATCGTCAGCCTGCTGTCCCGCTTTCCGGTGAAGTCGACCGCCGGCGAGTCCTTGTCCTCCGCAGCGGTCGGCGACCGGGGGCTGCTGCACGACCGGGAGTGGGCCGTCTACACCGCCGACGGCGGGATCGCCAGCGGCAAGACCACCCGCCGGTTCCGCAAGGTCGAAGGCCTGATGAGCTGGCGGTCCACGGTGGTCCCCGCAGGCGTGTCTGGCGGCGAGCTGCCCGCGCTGCTCAGCGCCGACGGCAGCACCTACCGGGTCGATGACCCGGCAGCAGCGGAAGCCCTCGGTCGAGCCTTCGGCCAGCCGCTGACGCTGCGGCCGGAGACGACGGTCCCCCACCACGACGAGTGCGGCGTCCATCTGGTCACCACCTCCTCGATCCGCCGCGTCGAGCAGCTCGTCGCCGGCCGGGTCGACGTCCGCCGGCTGCGGGCCAACATCGTCCTGGACACCGAAGGCATCGGCTTCGAGGAGGACGCGTGGACCGACGGCGATCTCGCGCTCGGCCCGGAGGTCGTGCTGCGGCTCGGACCGGGCATGCCGCGCTGCGTCATGGTCGACCAGTCCCAGGCCGACCTCCCCGCCGGACCGCCAGTGTTGAGAGCGCTGGGACGCACCCACGACGTGCTGCTCGGCCTGCAGGCACACGTCATCCACACCGGCATCATCTCGATCGGCGACACCGCCCGACTTACGCTCCGATAACCGATCCCTCGGTGAAACAAGATCGCCGCCCCTGAGGCAGCTGCCGGTGCCGCTCGGTGTCGACGTACTGGGCGTCCGCCGCACGGGCGCGTCACCCATGGGGTTGGTTGGCGGTGAGATCGCCGACGGAGTCGGCGTAGAAGGTGCTGTCCAGATGGAAGACGACCTGGCGCAGGGTCCACCCCTGGCCGTCCCTCCTGTCGAGCTGCTCGTCGGTCAGGGCGCGCAGGCGCAGACACCAAATTTGGGCCAGCCGGGTGAGCCGGCTGCGTGCCTCGTCCAGGTCGTCCGGGGTGAAAGGCGCCAGATCGGCGGGGGTGGTGACCGCCGAGGCGTGCCAGCGGTCAGGCAGCGGGGCCTGTCCCGCCAGGCGGGCCTCAAGCTCAGCAAGGTGGTCGACCAGGTGGTCGGCCAGGCGCCGGATCGCCTTGTGCGGGGTGTAGATGCGGTCCTCGACCGCGAGCGGGTGTCCGTCCCACGTCGACCAGGTCGACGCGAGCCGCAGCGCATGGGCGACCGCCTCATCGATCACCTGCGCCGGGGCGCGATCATCAGTTACCGGCCCCTGGTCGGCCATGGTTGCTCCTTGCTGTGCGGCTGGCGTGGTCATCGCAACGGTACGACGGAGATGGTTCGCGTTCCAACGAACTGTGCATGCGCGACGATGGGGACGTGCAGGTTGCCGACGTCGACGTGGCCGCGGTCGCCCGCCTGATCGCCGAACCGGCGCGGGCGGCGATGCTCACCGTGCTGCTGGATGCAGGAGCCCACCCGGCCGGGGTGCTCGCCTCTGCGGCTGGGATCGGCCGGCCGGCGGCCAGTGCGCACCTGCAACAGCTAGTCGCGGCGGGCCTGGTCCGCGTCCGCCCTGCTGGGAGGCACCACTACCACGAGCTCGCCGGGCCCGAGGTTGCCGCCGCACTGGAGGCCCTCGCCGCGATCGCACCACCGGTACCGGTGCGCACCCTGACCCAGAGCAACTCGGCGCGCCGACTGGCCACGGCCCGCACCTGCTACGACCACCTCGCGGGCCGCGCCGGCATCATCTTGCGTGCGGCGCTGCTCGACCACCACCTCCTGGCCAGCGAACCACTGTCGGGCGCAGCGGGTAGCCGGATCGAGGATCGCGGACCGGCGTTCGCGGTGACCGAGCTCGGCGCCGCCCGCCTGCTCGATCTCGGCGTACGCGTCCGCGAGCTGCCCCGACGGCGAGCCGTGGCGCGTGACTGCCTGGACTGGACCGAACGCACCCCGCATCTGGCCGGTGCTCTCCCCGCCGCCGCCCTCGATGCCTTCACTGATCGAGGGTGGCTGATCCGCCGCCGCGGGCGCCACGTCGACGTTCCCCACCATGGCTGGGCTCAGGCACAACGCTGGCTCGGTTGCGGCGGGGGATGCCACCCGCACCCGGCGGCCGAACGTTAGGGATCGTCGTCCCGCGACGTCTTGAATCAGTGCCGATCCCGCCGGCCGTCGGTTGGCAGGCAACAGAGACGTTCAACCCTGTGTGCCTTTCGTGACTTCGGTGCGAAGACGAAGTGCGACGACAACCGGCCTGACCGGAAGAGGGCGTCAGGTGGTCGCGAGCTCTTGCAGCAACGATCGTTCGTCGTCGTCGGACAGCCCCGCTTTGCGCACCCGGACCGGGTCCTGGGTCATCTCCCACGCAAGGGTGTCGGCGAGGGTGTCCTGCAGAGAACGCGTGATCAGTCCCGCCTCTCGCGCCCTGCTGCTGTCGCGGGCGTTGAAGCCCGCCCAGTCAGGGTCGGCAAGCCATAGGGGCAGCGAGCGTTCACCCATCCACGGTTGGACATTGTGGGCAAGGAGCCATTCCTGGTCGGCCGCGACGAGGGGCCCGGTGTGACCGGCGACCCGGCGTGCCAGCTGCAGGTGCTGCGCCAGCGGGTTCGTCTGGCCCGTCGCATTGAAGATCCCGTAGACCCCACGGCTGCTGGCCTCGACGATCCACCGAGCGAGGTCGCGTACGTCGATGACGGACGTGGCTTCCTCAGGTGCGTCCGGCACCAGGACACTGCCGTCCTGCATGGTGGGTTGGGCGAAGCGCAACGGCCAGTACCCGGTGCGGTCGAAGACGTCACCGGGTCCACCGATTAGCCCGACCCGGGCGATCAGCGTGCGGTCGGGACCGTAGGCGCCGAGGACGTACTGTTCGCAGGCGACCTTGGCCTGGCCGTAGGTCTCCATGCTCTCCATGACGTCTCCGTCGAGCGGCGGCAGCAGTGGCGCCGTCTCGTCCTGGCCGACGGTGCTGTGGTCGGCGTAGACGTTGCCGGAGGAGACGAAGACAAAGAGCCCGCTGCGATCGGTCAGCGCCGCCACCGCCCGCCGCACCTGCCCGGGCTGCCGTGACACGTCGACGACGACGTCCCACTGCTCACCGGCGACCTCGTCGTAGGCCCCGGGCTGGTCCCGGTCGGCCCGCACCAACACCGCGCCCGCGGGGACCCGACCGGAGGCGCCCCTGGCCAGGCAGGTCACCCGATGCCCTAGCTCCATGGCGGGGCTCGTGATGTAGCCGCCGAGCCAGGCGGTTCCGCCGAGAACGAGAAGGCGCACAGAGACAGCACACTCGGGCCTCACGCGCTGGCGCAACACTTTTCGCGCAGGGCGCAGTCTCCTTCAGGCGCGCGCCTCAATGTTCGGGCGTTTCGGCGTTGGCGCCACACCGGCCGTTTGACGATGCGGCAGTTTCAGGTTCGGCTCAATACCGCCCAGCTTCCCCAGAGCGCTTCGCTTGCAATTCCACTCCAAGCGGCCCCGTCGGACGCGGCGCGCAGAGCTGTCAGGAGGCACTCTGGATCAATGAAGAACGGGGCATCGCGACCCAGCGCGTTCACCCAAAGGACGACACCGTCGTCCCGTAGAACGCGGACGACCTCGCTGGCGAACAACGGCGCGTCCGCGATGGCGACGACGGCCGCCGTACGGTCTCCAAGGGGTAGTCCGGACGCATCGGCGGCGTCGCACTGCTGGGCGTGACCTGGGCAGCGCTCGCCCTGATCGCTCCTTTCTTGGCCAGCAAGTACGGCAACCCGACAGTGACGCTTCCGGTGAGTCAAGGCGCCAGCACGGCGCTGGCGCAGACTGCTCGGGCCCTGCTGGTGCTCGGCGTCTTCTCTGTCATCGGCGTGGCCGCGGCGGTGCTCACCCGCAACACCCTGGGCACCTTCTTCCTCGGTTTCGGCGTGGTACTGCTGTCCCAAGTGCTTGTCGGCATCGAGGCGACAGCGCGCTGGACTCCCGCGTACTGGGTCACCGGCTGGATGGGCTTTCGCAGCGGGAACGTACCTGCCGACTACTTGTGGACCGTGCGGCCAGCGACTGGCGTGGCGAGCCCTACGGCACCGTTCGGCCTCATCGCGCTCCTGCTCTTCCTTTGCGCTGCTGCAGCTGTGGCCTGGTTTACCTTCTCCCGTTCTGATGTGACCGCATAGCCGGGGGCTTTCGCCGGCACCTGCTCGTGTACTCGTGTCGCTGAACAGAAAGTGCTCGAGCGGGAAGGATGTGACTTGTCGAAGGTCCACACACGCTCATCGAGGAGCACCTTCCGGGTGCATCGCACCCGCTCAACCTGCCTCGCCGGCCAGCGGCTCTGCCGCCTCACCCGCGGGGCTCGCGCTGCTCATCGACCGGTGGCCGGATAGCCTGCGAGCCATGCTGCGCTCCGTCATCCTGCGCGCCGCGGGCGATGCTCGGGTCAAGACGCTGGTCGCGAAGGCTCCGGTCTCCCGCAACATGGTGACCCGGTTCGTGGCCGGCGAGTCCGTCGACGACGCCGTACGGGCGACCCGTGGACTGGTCCAGGATGGCCTGCGGGTCAGCCTCGACCACCTGGGCGAGGACACCACCAACCCCGGCCAGGCGGAGGCGACCACCAAGGCCTACCTCGCGCTGCTCGGCCGGCTGGCCGATGACGGCCTGACCTCCGGCGCCGAGGTCTCGGTCAAGCTCTCCGCCGTCGGCCAGGCGCTCGACGAGTCGATGGCGACCGACAACGCCCATTCGATCTGCGAGGCGGCGACGGCCGCGGGTACGACGGTGACCCTCGACATGGAGGACCACACCACCACCGACTCCACGCTGCGCATCCACCGTGAGCTGCGCCTTGACTTCCCCTCAACCGCCGCCGTGATCCAGTCCTACCTGCGCCGCTCGGTGGCTGACTGTCGAGACCTGGCCGCCGCCGGCTCACGGGTACGGCTGTGCAAGGGCGCCTACCAGGAGCCGGAGTCCGTCGCCTTCCAGTCCCGGGGCGAGGTCGACAAGTCATACGTCCGCTGCCTCAAGGTGCTCATGAACGGGGCGGGTTACCCCATGGTCGCCACCCACGACCCTCGCCTCGTGTCCATCGCCGGCGCGCTGGTCCGCCAGGTGGGCCGGGCGCAAGGCAGCTACGAGTACCAGATGCTCTACGGCGTACGCCCGGACGAGCAGCGGCGGCTGGTCGGGGCCGGCGAGACGGTCCGGGTCTACGTCCCGTACGGCGACCAGTGGTACGGCTACCTGATGCGCCGGCTCGCCGAGCGGCCGGCCAACGTGACCTTCTTCCTGCGCGCGCTCGCGACCAAGTCCTAGCGCCGTTCCCAGGGGCCCGGCAGCCGGATGCTCGTGCGGTTTCCTGTCGCTGGAACGACTGGAAGCCGCACAACCTTGCCGCGTAGGCGGGCCGACCTCGGCCGACTTACTGTTGAGGAGTGCAGCTGAACAAGTCGGCGTACGCCGTGATCGCCGCCGTCTCGGCGGCGCTGACGGTCGCGGGCTGCTCGAAGTCGAGCGAACGAGCGATCTCACTCGCCCCGGCGACCCGGGAGACGGTGACCGAGGTCGTCGAGGCGCCGGCCACCGTGACGGCGCGGGCGACCGCCGGG
>JAABUS010008987.1_pt1 | contig 10723 bp, 7 predicted proteins | sample 5560161 | NCBI WGS metagenome assembly JAABUS01 (sample SAMN10711885, study PRJNA513376) | rock metagenome | isolation source: Antarctica rocks | place: Antarctica: Victoria Land, Trio Nunatak nord | collected 2016-01-04
TAAAAATACCGGTATAAATTCCCCTAAAACAATGACCACTATAGACGACAGCAGGGCAAGCACCATCACGCCGATAGTGGGCGGCCATTTGATCCAACGGTGGTTGACGTAGGCAAAAACAGAGGCTAAAACAATAGTTGCAGATAATATTTCGCTTAAATCCATGCGGTAAAGTTATTTGGATTTTAATGATTGTAATCTTCCGCCGGCCCTAAACCGCAAATATTCTGTCTTGTATCCTTTTTGTTGAATTCCTGACCGGTATTTCTGATCCGCACCATGCTTCTTTTATCGCTATAAAATTCAGTTTTCACCTTTTTCCTGTATAATTATTTCAGCCGGAGTATTTATTCCGGTTCCGATTTTTGGTCGATAAAAGAAGCATCGGCCATCCGCAAAAAAAATCAGGCAGCCGCTAAACAATTTTAACAGGTTATCATTATTAAAGATATATCCGCTTACAACTTGTTTGATAATCTGCCCGTACTGAAAGAAAGTGCCCGATTGCGTTACTTCACTTTCTTTTATCTTTATGCCATGCAGGGCATTCCTGCCGGCTTTGCCCTCACGGCTATTGCTAATTTTTTAATCGGCAAAGGCATCAGTTCTATTGCCATAGGTTCTTTTGATGCCATCATCGGTATCCCCTGGATTTTTCAGTTTATTGTTGGCGCGCTGATAGACCGTTACCAATATTCGCTGATGGGCCACCGCAAACACTGGATCGTTTTTTCGCAGTTGATTGCTTTTGTGATTACCCTGAGCCTTTTGTTTATCAAAAACCCGGTCACGCAAATTAGTTATCTGACCGCCATATTTTTTACCCATAGTATTTTTGCTTCCGTTCAGGATGCCAGCGTAGATGCCACTGCCATAGCCATTGTGCCGGTGCAGGAACAAGGCCGCGTGAACGCTTTTATGCGTGCCGGCCTTATACTTGGCGTTGCGGTTGGTGCAGCCGGGCTTTCTATGGTCCTGCATTACTACGGGTTTTATTACGCCGCCGCGTGCCAATCGGCCATACTTCTTTTATGCACCATTTTTACTTACCTCACCAAAATTGACCGTTCCGACAGTTACATTCCGTCTTTCAACCTAAAAAAAGAAGACCGGATCAATGGCGTTCATATCGATAACCCTAAATTAAAATGGCTTTTTAAACGACTGTTTAAAGGCATAACCCACCACCAAAGCCTGCGTGTTTTTGGGGTGATCGCCTTGGTTTATTTGTGCCTGAGTATTTTTATCCGTTCATTTTCTTTTCATCTGATCCATAATTTGCATTGGGACGACAATCAGCTTTCGGTTTTGCAGGGGACCTGGGGAAGCGCGGTTACGATTATGGTTACGCTGGGCGGAGGGATTCTGGCCGACCGTATCGGGCCGGGAAAACTACAGAAATTAGTAGTGGCCGCGATCTGCGTATTTTTCTTAGTGTTCAATAGCCTGGGGTTTTTATGGTTCCACAGGCCTGTAAGCACCGGCGGGGTTTTACTGTACAGCCTTGCCGACCCGATGTTCAGTGTTGCCGCCATGCCGGTTTTGATGGCTTTATGTTTGGCAAAAGTAGAAGGCTCACAGTTTACCACGTATATGGCCATCGTCAATTTATGTGATGTGGTCGGTGCTTACGTTTCCGGCTGGGGAATGAGCGTTACCACTGCGCCGGTGATTGGTTTTATCTGCGGATTGTTGATTTTGATCGCTTTGGTTTTGCAAAACACCAGGCAGAAACAGCCGGACATGCTGTACGGTAAAGGTGCTTAAAAGCAATTCCGGGAAATTATTGTCCGGGAAAATGTTCATGTTAATTTTCTCTTTCATGGCCGGTGCTTCTTTTACCCTATCTTTTTTTACTTCAAAGTTGTTTGAATTTTTATTTTGGAGGAAAATTTTTTCAGATTATAAAGAAATCATCCCCCTAACCCCCTTCAAAGGGGGAAATATGGCGCCTATCTTTCTAACGTGTCCGGTGTGTTTTGGCAGGTTCGGTTGCAGGGCAAGGGGGATGACTTTGTTTTTATGTGCTAAAAGAAGCATCAAACCGGAAAAGCAACAGGAAAGTAAGTTTAAACAACTTCTTCCCCTGCGGATGGACGGCAAAATTTATTTGTCTCCCAAAATCCCCGAACCGAAGTTGAGCGGACAATCAGACCGCATTTTTCAAGCGTTGACTTACTTTCAAACATAAAGCGGTTTTAAATATATTTGCAAACATCAGATCAATAATTTAGCCGATAAAAGAAGCATGAAAAGAGTTGTGGTAACAGGTATGGGCGCGCTCACGCCGATTGGAAATAACGTAAGCACTTTTTGGGACAGCCTGATTGCCGGGAAAAGCGGTGCAGGCCGGATCACCAAGTTTGATGCTTCCTTGTTCCGCACACAAATTGCCGCCGAACTAAAAGGTTTTGATCCGGCCGGGTATCTGGATAAAGCCGAAATCAAGCGCACAGATCCTTTCACGCAATATGCTTTGGCAGCAGCAGCGGAAGCTTTGAAAGACAGCGGACTGGATATTGCCGCGACGGACCCTTATGACATCGGTGTGATCTGGGGAACGGGACAAGGCGGAATGCTCACTTTTGAGGAGCAGGTGCGGGAATATACCGAAAACGGTTTTAAACCCCGTTTCAGTCCGTTTTTTGTTCCGAAGCTGATTTCCAACATGGCTTCAGGCCTCATCTCCATCAAGTATGGTTTAATGGGCATTAATTACACCACGGTTTCTGCCTGCGCCACTTCCAATACCGCCATTATGGATGCGTTCAGTTATATCCGCTGGGGAAAAGCAAAAGTGATGGTAACCGGCGGTTCGGAAGCACCGATAACAGAAGCTTCGGTCGGTGGTTTTGCATCGATGAAAGCCATGACGACCAGAAATGACAGCCCGGAAACAGCCTGCCGCCCGTTTGACTCCAGCCGCGACGGCTTTTTGATGGCCGAAGGGGCCGGAGCTTTGATTTTGGAAGAATACGAACACGCCAAAGCCAGAAACGCCACGATTTATGCGGAAGTGGCAGGTGCAGCAATGACTGCCGATGCCTACCACATGACTTCCACCCACCCCGAAGGAACGGGCGCGCTCAAAGCGATGCAATTAGCTTTGGAAGATGCAGGTTTGAAGCCAGGTGATATAGATTATTTGAACGCACATGCCACTTCTACCCCAATTGGGGACCTCAGCGAGATCAAAGCCATTACCCGTTTGATGGAAGGCAATTTTTCAAACCTGCATGTAAGTGCCACCAAATCTATGACCGGCCATTTGCTGGGCGCAGCCGGCGCGGTAGAAGCGATTGCCAGTATTTTGGCCATCAAAAACTCGCTGATCCCGCCTACCATCAACGTTACCGAACCTGATGCTGCCCTGCCTGCCAACTTAAATATTGTTTATGACCAAACTTTGGAAAAAAAAGTAAACGTAGCCATGAGCAACACTTTTGGTTTTGGCGGACATAACGGAATTGTAATTTTCAGGAAGATTTAAGTTTGATAGGCTTCAGCAATAAAAATTCCCGAAATTGCGTTGATTTGAAGCTTGCAGATAAATAGCCGATAAAAACAGTATCACCCATAAATAAAAACAGTATGTCAGTAAATTACGGGGTTTTAAGAGGACAAATAACAGATGCCATGCCTTATCAAAGCGGCACCGATCATTACCAGATCATCGTGCAGGCAGGCCAGCTTTATCGTATTGCAGTAGATGTTTATTCTAAGTTTGCCGGACAGCCGGTACTTTACTCGGCAAATGGTGATACTGTGTTGCATACTGACCGGATGGTGATGTATTATAAAGATGAGAATTACCGGCATCCCGTCATCCCCGAAATCTTGAAATGCAAGACGGGCTTTACGCCTAAAGCTGCTATGAACGCTTCTATTTGCTTAGATTATCTGCACTTTACGCCGCCGCTGTTTCCCATCAGTTTGATGAAGGTTGTAAAGCCTAAAACAGACCAAACACCGGGCGAAAACCTGAATGGCGATATTGATCCCTGGGTACAAAAAGCTAAAAATAACCCGGATGCAGAAGTTTTTGCTTTCGGTGCCGGCTGGAACGATAAGCTACCGGGAAGCATCCCCGATGACCATCCGTATTTTATCCAAAACCCTTCTGTTGGCGTACACGATATCCACATGAACCAGGGCGATACCGGAAACCAGGCAAAAAGCAACGGCAGCAAACAAGATGGCGCACTGTTTATCTACTTCAAAAGCACCCAAAAATGGGTGGCCATGTTTTTTCGTTTTCAAAACCAAAGCATTAACACGGATGCGAACGGAAACCCGAAATAGGGCTTTTGCGTTCGACGGTTCAAGGCTGGTTTAAGTTTCTGTCATTAAAAGTTACACTACTTCTTTTATGCCTATAAATTTGGTATCTGCATAGTAAACCAATACAAAAAGCACAAGGATTTAATGGTTTTTAGGGGATAAAAGAAGCATCGATCACACACCAATAAATACTAAACCGGCCCTGCTTCCATCCAATAAGAAAACTTTAAAGCTCTTTAATTTTTACATACCGAAAGGAAATTTGCGTGCTATGTTTTTGTAAAGCGATATGCCCTTGTGGATACTTGGCAAAGTTTTTCCGGATAATGAAACCTCTTTTATCTTTCTTCAGATTAGGCACGATGATATATGCTTCTTTTATCACCTAAAAATTCATATTTGTTTTTCTGTACAGGTACAAAATCTATTGGACTGTTACTGTTTTTAATAGGATAAACAGGTACGGAACAGGTATCGTAAATTTTAAAATAGTTTGATTTATTTTGACACGGCTAAAAACACGAAAGCCTGTAAATCAATCAATTTACAGGCTCTTTAAAACCATTTAAGGTGCGTTCTGTGCGCCCACCTGGGCTTGAACCTTATTTTGTAATTAACTGAAAATCAAATAGTAATAACAAACTGTAATCTCGAGGTTACGGAATAAGTATTCTTTCCTGAAATCGTAGTACAAAGATAATTAAATTATTTATAATGATAATGATTAACACCAAAATTTAGTCAAATTTTGTATGCTTTAATATATTTTAATGTTCAAATTATTGGTTCGAATCCCAACGGGATCGCTAAGCTAACTTGATCCCGCTGGGACAAAACTCGAACTATTTATTGAAAGATTTGAAACTATTAATGGACATTACAAATGATAATTTAATTTTTTAATCATCTCAAAATCCAGCTCGTTAGCCCAAAAGAGAAATTCTTTGAACATTTATTGGTGTTTTTGAAAGCAATAGAACCAGTTTTAGAGGTTTCTAAATAATCAATTTTACTAAATATAAACGCCGGCAGTGAACGTTTTTTAAACCAGTTAATTAAAAATTGGGGAAAAAAAATGGAAAATTTTGGGAAAAAATAGTTAGAATATAAATAGTACCATGTTTTAATAAAAAAGTGGAAAACATTTGTTTTAATCTTCCTTTCCAATTTAATTAAACCACTTTCATAAAACCATACTAAGCAAATCATCTCAATAAAAAAGATTAAATATTAGAATTAAGCCTGCGTATTTTAAAGAAGTTCTTAAATGCTTCAGCGCACAGGTGAGCTGGTTTTCTACTGTACGTTTTGAAATATTAAGCCGCTCAGCAATTTCATTGATAGAAAGGTTTTCCTTACGGCTCATCGTATAAATTTCACGGCAACGCTTTGGCAGGTCATTTAATAATGTATCTACCTCTATATTTAATTCACACAGATCAATACTTATCTCTCCTTCGTTAAATTCTGCATTATGGTTATATGAATATTCCATATTCTCGGTATATTCATAATCCTCAATATACATTAGCTGGCTTGCCTTTAAGCTTTGCCTTTTCCTGATGCCATGGTAACTTCCAGCTGTAATTACATAATTTTTAAATGATTTGATGTGCAATGTATGACGTTTGTTCCAAATATTTACAAAAATATCATGCGTGAGCTCAAGGCAAGCTTCCTGGTCCTTTACATATTTAAATATAGCGGTGTAAACTTTTGACCAGTAGCGCTCAAACAGTAAATTGAACGCTTTCTCGTCATTGTTGTAAACAGCCACTAACAGTACAGCGTCTGGGGTATTTATAAGCATATAATTGGTTAGCATAAAATTATGTATTTATAATTGGAAAGTAAAGCTTTTTATTAAAGTGGATTTTATTTTTTGTTTTTAAGAGCCTGTTTAAATTTATTTTTTGGAAAAGCAGTAATGCTTCTTTTAGCTTATAAAAATTGGTGTTTATATGAGTTATCAGTAATGAGCCATGAATGATCAAGTATAGAAGTTTATTGTTTTTTAGGTGATAAAAGAAGTATCAAAAATATACTGGACAAAACTTAAACAGGCTCTAACTCTTTCACTGCACCAACAACTTTCCTAAAAGACTATTTTTTATGTGTGTGCTCCCTGCGCTTTGTATCTAATACTTATGTAAACCGATTCCATAAACTAAAGGAACCAAACTTCATGACTGAAAATGAATACCTTTCTCTATGCGAGAAATATTTAAAGGGTATTTGTACGCCCCGAGAGGAAATTCTTTTAAAAGAGTATCAGGATAAGTTTATGCTTATCGAGCAGCCTTGGGTAACCGAAACCATGGGCGATGAAGCAGATATTAAAAATCAACTTTTTAATAAACTGCAAGCAAGTATTCAATCTAAAGCTGAAGTAGAACCGAACGTGGTTAAGTTTAAATGGCGATATGCATCAGCGGCAGCAGTTATATTGGTGTTTATTTCCATTGCTGTTTATTTTATTAAGCCTAAAACTCCTTTAAGGAAACAGCAAATAGCTGTAAAACAAACACAAACCCCTATAAATGAAATACTGCCAGGCTCAAATAAAGCCGTGCTTACCCTTGCAGATGGTTCAAAGATAATTTTGGATAATGCTAAAAAAGGTGTTTTAACAAAACAAGGTAACACCGCCATTACAAAATCTGGCGATGGACTGCTGGTTTATAACTTTAAAAGCAAGGATACAAAAGCAAAAGTTGCTAACCCCCTAAATACCATAACTATCCCCCGTGGAGGCAAATATGAGATAGTACTGCCCGATGGTACAAAGGTATGGCTGAACTCATCATCAACAATAACCTTCCCTACACTATTCACAGGGGCTGAAAGAGTGGTGCAATTAAGTGGCGAGGCCTATTTTGAAGTTGCAAAAAATAGAGATATGCCCTTTAAAGTTCACCTGAATAACAATAACGAGGTTAAGGTATTGGGTACACACTTTAACATTATGGCTTATGACGATGATTGGGAAATTAAGACTACACTGTTAGAAGGTTCTGTTAAGCTAACCAATAATGCGGGTAATGTAATGCTTGTACCAGGTCAGCAGGGTGTAATCGGCAGGGGAGATTATGCGGCTTTTAAAGTTCGAGCTGTGAATATAGAAGAAACAATAGCATGGAAAAACGGAAGTTTTATGTTTGTAAATGAGGATCTTAAGAGCATTATGAAGAAGATATCACGCTGGTATGATGTTGATGTTAAATATGCAAATAACATAACCGACAGAAATTTTACTGGTACAATATCACAGTCTAAAAATGTGTCAGAAGTTTTGAGGCTGTTAGAGCTTACCGGAGCTATTCATTTTAAAATTGAAGAAAGGAGAATATACGTTATGCAATAAGTATTGATTTTACCCCAATAAATGGCATAAATTAAAAAACCAGAAGTGTTCGAGCACTCCTGGTTATATCGGTTATCCATTTAAATCCTCTGCAAGAACTCAATTTTAAACCTTAATAATTCAAAGATATGAATTTTCGACCTCTAATTAAATTTAGACAGAAATCCTATGCACCTACTATAAGATTCCTAATAATGGCAAAAACAATCTTATTTTTAGTATTTGTTACATTTCAGGCTACAGCTTCTATATATGGACAAACAATAAGCTTAAATATTAAAAATGCGCCATTGCATAAGGTTCTGCTTCAAATAGAAAAGCAAAGCGGGTATAACGTATTATTTAATAACCAGATGTTAAAGAATACAGTTCCTGTAAATGTATCTCTGACAGATGTACCTGTTGAAGTGGCACTTAAAGAATGTTTTGAAGGCCAGCCAGTAACCTATATCATCGAGGCTAAAACTGTTGTGGTTCAAACCAAAACATTACCTCCTGTAACTATAGCAAAAAAGGATATTATAGTAACTGGTATTATTACAGGTAACAAGGGTATATCACTGCCTGGGGTAAGTGTAAAGGTTAAAGGCACATCAAACGGAGTAGTGACAGATATAAATGGTAAATTTTCAATTCGTGTCGCCACAGATGGGATACTTGTTTTTTCTTACGTTGGTTTTGCAAGCCAGGAAATTGCTATAAATAACCAAACAACAATTAACATTAAGCTGGCCGAAGAAAACAAATCGTTAAATGAAGTGGTTGTAATTGGTTATGGTACTGCTAAAAGAAAAGACCTTACCGGTTCAGTTTCTTCTATTGATACTAAGGTAATAAAGGATCTGGCCGTAACACGCGTAGATCAAGCCTTATCTGGCAAGGTTGCCGGTGTGCAGGTTAAAACTACATCAGGCGAACCTGGTGCTGCACCACAAGTGCGTATACGTGGTATCAGCAGTATTTCAGCCGGATCCGGTCCGTTGTATGTTGTTGACGGTTTCCCTATTGATAATATCCAAACCCTTAACCCTAATGATATTGAAAGCCTTGATGTATTAAAGGATGCATCAGCAACGGCTATTTATGGTTCACGCGGTTCAAACGGAGTTATCATCATCAATACAAAACACGGAAAATCCGGCAAGCCAGCTTTGACATTTGATAGCTATTACGGTTTTCAGCAGGTGTTAAAAGTGCCGAAGCTTAAAAATTCTATACAAGAGGCTAACTACTATTACGATGGTATAAAAAATCAGAATATAGATGCCGGAAATAGTATAGCCGGTGCACCAGCCACTTGGAAAGTAGCTGTACCGCAGGATATATTGGATGTATTAAGCGGTAAAAATACGATAGATGAAAATGCGCTGGATGCAATTTTGGTGAGGGCGCCTCAAAAGCAATACCAATTGACAGCATCCGGTGGTAATGATGGTATACGCTACTACATGAGCGGCGAATATCTTGACCAGGATGGTATTGTTAAAAACAGCTGGTTTAAACGCTATAATATCAGGGCCAATTTTGATGCTACAATATCTAAAAGACTCACCGTTAAACTAAACTTAAATCCATCTTATGCAGAAAGAAGCGCATTGCCTGTAACAGGTACTGGCCCTAATGCTTCTGATGTTGCAGGCAGCGTGGTAAGTGCGGTTGCTGTAAATCCATTTTATCCCCTACGAAATGCAAGTGGCGGATATACCATATTTCGTGGTTTATCGGCAAACGGCGATTTTCAGAACCCCTTAGCGGTTGTAAACGAAACTATCGCTAACACTAAAATATTTGGCTTTGTTGGTAACATAAATGCTAATTATAAAATCACCGATGACCTAAGCTTGAATGTACTACTTGGCGGTAATCTTTTGGCGTTTAAGGATATGACATTTAAGCCACAACTGCCGGTATTTTTTAACAATCTGGCCTTTGGCACTGATGCTCAGAACCTTGATGTTAACTGGCTATCGGAATATACAATTAACTATAATAAAACATTTGGTAAACACGCATTCTCAGCCGTGGGCGGTTTTACTGCGCAAAAAGATGTATTCTCATCAAATAGCTTAAACAGCAATAAGTTCCCTAACAACCTGGTACCTACCCTTAGCGCCACCAGCGGACAGATCACTTACGGTACTTCAAACACATCAGAGTGGTCATTACTGTCATACCTGGCTAGGTTAAATTATAATTATGCCAGTAAGTACTACATTACTGCATCCATCCGTACAGATGGCTCATCACGTTTTGGTGCGGAAAAGAAATACGGCGTGTTCCCATCAGCAGCTTTGGCTTGGCGTGTATCGCAAGAAACCTTCCTAAAAAAAGCACACTTTATAACCGATTTGAAACTTAGGGCCAGCTATGGTAAAACAGGTAACAACAACATAGGCAACTACCAGCAATTTGCGTTAATCAATTATCAATCATACCCATTTGCAAATGCGGCTATTGGTGGTTATTCGCCCGGCCAATTGTCAAACCCATTCCTAACATGGGAAACACAGCAATCCATTAATACAGGTATGGACTTAAGCTTGTTTGATACACGTTTAAGGTTAACGGCAGATTATTTCCACTCTGTAAACAGTAATTTATTGCTTAATGTAAATATCCCATCTATAACAGGTTTCAACACTGCATTGCAAAATATTGGTGAGGTTAAAAACCAGGGTTGGGAGTTTGTTTTGGGAACCGATAATTTAAGGGGCAAATTTCAATGGTCTACTGATTTTAACATATCAACCTACAAAAACAAGGTAACTAAACTTGGTCCGCAGGGCGAGCCTATATATTCAGGTACCAACGTAACCATGATTGGCCAGCCAATTGGTATGTTTTATGGCTATAAAACTAATGGTATATTTAAGAATCAGGCAGAAGTTGATAAAGGCCCTATATATAATCCGGGTGCAGCGGATCGTTCAAGGCCGGGTGATATACGGTTTGTTGATATAAGTGGCCCCAATGGTGTACCCGATGGCATTATAAACAGTTTCGACAGAACTATTATGGGCAGCCCATACCCTAATTTTTATTATGGCATGACCAACCGCTTTTCTTACAAAAACATAA
>JAABUS010008990.1_pt1 | contig 10720 bp, 14 predicted proteins | sample 5560161 | NCBI WGS metagenome assembly JAABUS01 (sample SAMN10711885, study PRJNA513376) | rock metagenome | isolation source: Antarctica rocks | place: Antarctica: Victoria Land, Trio Nunatak nord | collected 2016-01-04
GGGTGACAAAGATCCATTTCTAACTTATGAAGAGCATGGTAAACCATTTGAAGAAGCACGGCCTGGCATACCCGTTACAAAAGTAGAAGCAAAACATTTTTTACAGGAAGAACAGTATGAAATTATTGCAGCAAAAGTTAAAGAGCTGATAGTATCTTAGTTTTTGAAAATGGCTGCTTTTGAAGGTGGCCATTTTCAATAGAAAGAAATTTTTAAAAAGCTATTGGAAATTAATATTCAGCTTATAACCCTTTCTTTTGTTCAGGGATAAGCTGTAAGAGCAATATAAAATTATTTGAATTATAAGAGTAATAGAATCCATTACTTTTATTCTTTATTAAAAAAAGTGAAGTATATATTACTAACTAAAAAGCTTCTTTTAAGCTTTTTAAAAAAGCAAAATATCCTTAGCTACGATCGAAGAAAGATAGTGGTTAAAGAAATTGAAAAACTATAATCACTGCTCTTTAATAATTCGACTGTTGAAAAGTGTGTTATTCAATTTTTGATTGCACCAGTTCTTTTAACTGTTGTAGTGTTTTGCGATGATTAATTTCTCCGGCACTTACTAATATTTCAACATTTGTTCCATTACTAATTAAAATAACAGGCAACGGTAAGCTTTCCGGCTGATACTTTCTTTTGAATTCATCCTTGTGCAGTTCTGTTTTCTTGTAGGGCAGACTTTCTAAAAATTCTTTCCATTCCGGCCTCATACTAAAAGTACCAAACGTTAGGTAGCAAAGGTTACAAGGGTATGACTTTGGAAAAATCTCTTTTTTTACAAAATCAACAATACCAGGATAAATGCCACCGTAACCATTATAAACTAATATCATTTCTTTAGCAGATGAAACAGGAAAAGAACTTTGCTGCTGTACTTTCTGTTTATTCTCCACATCAGGTTTAAGATAACGTATGCCATCCATGATTGCAGCTATTGATAGAACAGCTGCAACACTTATCAAAATTATTTTTTTTGCACTCATGATAAAACCTATAGTTTGATGATTGCATTTGCAAACTCAACCAAATCTTCACACACAAACTGTGGGTTTGATGCTAATGGATATAGTGATTGCCCTTTACGTTCTATAAATGCAGCTTGCAAACCCGCTTGCATTGCGCCTGCTATATCCCAACCATGTGCTGCTACCATTATTATTTCACTTGTACTTACACCCAATGTTCGTGCAGCATACTGATAACTTTCCGAGGAAGGTTTATACTTTTTTATAGCATCTATGCTCAAAGTTGCTTCAAAATATTTCGTCAAACCTGTATGGTCTAGTTGTGCAGAAAGTGTTTGCATGGGAGAATTGGTAAGTGTAGCTAAACGGAAGCCTGCTTGTTTCAGCAACTTCAACCCTTCTTCCACATCAGTATAAGCAGAAAGCTTTTTCATTAAAGCCAATGCTTCTTTTTTCTCATTTTCCTCTATCTCTCTTTGCAAGGCTTGAGCAGCCATATCCAAAGTTGCATCAGCAATGGTTGAAAAATCATGATACTGACCGGTACAGTTATCTACTAAAGAATATTGCAATAGCATTCCAAACCAAATGCGAAAGCCCCGTTTACTATTCAATATATTATTCACCTTCTTCTTTAACGGCGACATATCCAAAAGCGTTTCATTTACATCAAAGAGAATAACTGAAGGTTTCTTATTTTCTTGCATTACAAGAGTTTTAATTGTTCAAAAAAATATTATTTTAGTAGCTGTTTAAATATAGTCAGCAACTCTCATTTTGAAACTGAAGATGCCATTTTTACTTCAGATGAAGTGATTGCGACGCAAGGATGATGCTATAAAAAACTCACGCTGGTATTTTAAAAATATATATTTAAACAGCTCCTTATAAAATTGCTTAATTTTTTGACTTAATTTTTTTAAAGGTGGAATATACTCCATACAGTACCATTACCACAATAAAAATATACACCCACACCGGAATGTTTTTGCCAACAATAATCAGGTATAAATAAGCTGAAATAAAACATAAGCCTGTAAGCAAAACAGGAATAACAAATGGCTTTTTATTTCGGATGTTTTTAACGCTCCAGGCAAGACAAAGGAAGAAGAAAGGAATAGCTCCGATGTAAATGCTGCCAAAGATGTAAGGGTTGACCCCATAGTTTTTACCAAGGCTCAAAAACCAGTCTTTAAAAGTTTCCCACCACTGCATTAGCTAAAGATTTTATAAGCAAAGCGCAAGAGTTTTTTCAATCCCTCTGTAAGGCTCTGCTGTTTATATTGAACAATTGCTTTCTGATTGATACGTGTAGCTACCGGATAAGGATAAACTTTATTGAAAATATCATTAATCGAAAGACTATAAGTATTGGCTAATACCAGCTCCTGTATCAGTTCTCCCGCATTAGGTGCTACCATAGTACCGCCTAATATTTTTTCTTTGTGAAGCAAACCGCCCTGACTGACAAATAATACCAATTTGCCATATTGATAATTATCTACCACTGCCCGGTCATCTTCTTCAAAATCCTGCTCCAGCCGTTTGTAGTTGGTACCTCTTTCTTTTAACTGGTGTTCATTTAAGCCAAAGGTCGCCACTTCCGGGTCGGTAAAGGTTACCCAGGATATATGGTCATTATTCAGCTTTTTATTGAGAGGTGAAAAGAAGTTATTTAGAAGTATGCGAGCCTGAAATTCTGCCTCATGAGAAAACTGCAATGAACCTGCTACATCACCACACACATAGACTTTTTTATTAGTGGTGCGCAGATAATCATCCACCTCTATTTTATGATCTTTTACATGAATGCCTGCATTATGTAATTGCAAAGGTTCTAAATCCATTAGCCTTCCTATCCCCACAAACAGAGCATCTAATTGTACCCCCTTCGTGCTGCCATCTTTTAATTTAATGATTGCTTCATTAGCAGAGGTGAAGCTATCTATAGAAGCATTAAAATAAAATTCAATCCCTTCCTGCTGTAATTTCTGCAAAAGAATTTTTGTTCCGGTCTCATCATCATGTTCTAAAATTTTATTGCCCTGACTAACTACAGTTACTTTACTCCCTAACCGGGCCATAGCTTGCGATATTTCAATTCCAATAGGACCACTTCCAACCATTAAAAGTCTTTCCGGTAATTGATTTATATGGAAGATGTTTTCGTTATCGTAACATTTTACTTTTTCCACACCCGGCGCTTTTAGTTTTACCGGCTTCGACCCTGTCGCAATTACAATCTTTTTTCCCCTGAAGCGTTTGCCATTTACTTCAATTTCGTTTTTGCCCGTAAAATGCGCTTCGCCCAATGCCACATCTACGCCTTGCTCACGTAACCAGGCTGCATTTTCATGCACCCGTATTACATTTTGCTTATCATACACATATTGAATAGCCTTTTGAATATCTATCTTTCCCGTTAGTGCTACACCAAAATTACCCGCCACTTGTGCATGATGGGCTATGCGGGCTACATGAATTAAAGCTTTGCTTGGAACGCAACCATCATTTAAACATTCTCCGCCGATATGCTGGTCTGTTTTTTCAATCATTAATACTTTAAAGCCTGCTTTACCCATAAACAGGCCTACACTAAGTCCTCCTGAACCACAGCCAATAACTATAATATCATAGATTTTTTCTTCCATAATGCTTTAGTCGCTATAAATTGAGAAACCTGACAAATGATGCTGCAATAATATTTATGTCACTCTATATTCTTAAAGGCTAGGAAGTTTATCTACGTTAAGTTCAGCTTATCCAAATATTAATGAGCTAATTTTTCAAGGAGCACCTGGGGCACTGAACCGAATCTTAATCTACCAGCAAACTTTCTGCAAATTTCCTCGACACCATTGTTCTTATATCTTTCCCTATCTGTATGCTCATCGAGCCGTCAAAAGCGATTTTATCCAACACTTTTATTTTGGTGCCAATGCTAACCGGTAATTGCAGCAGGTATTGAAGAAACATACTCGAGGTATCTTTTACAGCAGCAACCCGGCAGGTTTTACCCACTTCAATTTCCGATAACAGAGTGGTAACTGCATTAGGCATTTCACCATTTGATTTTGGGATAGGGTCTCCATGAGGGTCATAATCAGGATTTCCTAAAAATTTGTCAAGCCTGTCTGCCAGTTCCGAATGTTTAATATGCTCTAACTGTTCTGCTATATCATGTACAACATCCCAGGAATAACCTAATTTTTCAATTAAAAAAACTTCCCATAGCCGGTGATTTCTGATAATGGTTAAGGCCGAATTGCTTCCCTTGTCAGTCAATTTTGCACCTTTCACTTTATCGTAAGTAATCAATTTCTTTTCTGTCAGCTTCTTAATCATGTCTACCACAGATGCAGCATTAACATTTAATTCATCTGCTATCGCAGTGGGAGTGATTTTGATATCTTTCTTTTGTGAGATGCGAAAAATTCCTTTTAAATAATTTTCTTCTGTAAGTGAATTCATGGTGGTATATCTTCTTCAAAACTATTTAAATATAAGCAATTTAATAAAATTAGACTTGCCTAATTTTTTAAATTAGGTATTCTAAATATTATTATTACTTTTGCCTGACATCATTTATTAGAGCAATGAAAAGACTACAATTAAAAATAGTTTCAGCATTAGTTTTTGCAGTAACCATCATCGTTTCCTGCCAAAAGCTGTTACCAGGTTTGCCTGCTGATGATCAAGTATTGGATGGACCGGTTGAAGGCTTAACCAATGCGCAAGCCGCACAGCATCTTGCCGGGGATGTGGCATTTAACGACCAGGTTTTTACTAGAGAAACCGGGCTTGGGCCCATATTTGTATCCACAAGCTGCGGTAGTTGCCATGCCGGTGATGGGAAGGGGCATCCGTTTAGTACTCTTACGAGGTTCGGCAAAAACGATAGTTTGGGAAAAAACGAATTTGATAATGGACCTCAATTGCAAAACAGAGCTCTTCCCGGCTATATGCCGGAAGAGTTGCCCACCGGAACACCCTTTGCCAAATTTACTCCACCTGGCAATACAGGCTTAGGCTTCCTTGAATTGGTAAGCGAGGACGATATTTTAGCTATGGCAGCCGCTAATGCTACTAACCCCGATGGGGTGAGGGGGCATCCAAACTGGGCAGCTCTTCCAACATTCGTATCGCTTAACCCAAACAGCTATACGCAAAACGGCAGGTACATCACCCGTTTCGGGAAAAAAGCAGCCACCTATAATTTGTTTCATCAAACTGTACAGGCATACAATCAGGATATCGGTATTACATCAACTTTTAACCCAAGCGATGTTTATTCGCACGCAGATATTGACCCTGAAGTTTCTGATAAGACTGTAAGAGATGTTATTTTCTATCTTCAAACACTTAAAGCGCCTATTCAACGCAATCAAAACGACCCGGATGTAATACAAGGACGTGCCTTATTTACTCAAGTCGGTTGCGAAAGCTGCCATAAGCAAACTTTAAAGACAGGCTTTTCACCAGTTGAGGCGCTTTCCAATAAGCAGTTTCACCCTTACACAGATTTGTTGCTGCATGACATGGGGCCGGGTTTAGATGAGGGTCTGACAGAAGGTTCTGCCAAAACAAGTGAGTGGAGAACGCCGCCACTGTGGGGTTTGGGACTATCAAAAAACTCGCAGGGAGGAAAATATTTTTTATTGCACGATGGCAGGGCAAAGAGTATAAATGAAGCCATTCAAATACACGGGGGTGAAGCCACCAAGCCTATAAATAATTTCAATGCACTCAAGGCATCAGAAAGGCAGCAGTTGATTAAATTTTTGGAAAGCTTATAGTATCTTATAGTAATATGAATAGAAGAAAATTTATAACAACCGGTTGTATCAGTTGTATGAGCGGCGGTTTAATGATGTCGCTGATAGAAGGTTGCACCACGGCAAAAGTAGTCACAGCAACCATTGAAGGGTCCGACATGATAGTGCCACTGGCAGATTTCATAACAATGAAAAAAGACAAAACATCTTATAAACGATACCTGGTGGTGCAAAATGAAAAGTTGACGCACCCCATTTGCGTGTTTCGTTTTGACGAAAATACTTATGAAGCCTTATCAATGAAATGCACGCATCAGGGAAACGAGGTACAGGTATTTGGTGATAGACTGCAATGCCCGGCACACGGCAGCGAATTTAATAATCATGGTGAAGTGACGCATGGACCGGCAGCGAAAAATTTAAGAAAATTTCCGGTAACCATAACCGATAACCAACTAAAAATATCATTGATATGAGCTTGAAATTCTTTGCAGTTGCATTTCTTGTAACCAGCAGCTTTTTTGCAACAGCACAAGTAGACCAAAGCCTGTTGAAGCGGACAGAATCTGATACCTCAAAAAAGGTAATGAACATGGATGCCATCTATAACCGTCCGGCATTGAAGTATGATAAATTTCCTGTCTCATTGGGAGGTTATGTAGAAGCTAACTATCAGCACTTCGGCACGAATGGTATTTCCGAAGGTCACCAGTTCCAGTTCAGAAGACTTACACTGTTTGTTGCTTCCACCATTTCTAAGCGGATAAAATTTCTCTCGGAGATAGAATTTGAACCGGCTGATAAAGAAATCTCTATTGAGTTTGCCGCTGTGGATGTAGAGTTTCACCCGCTGCTGAATTTAAGGGGCGGCATGATTGTAAACCCGATTGGGGCTTTCAATCAAAACCATGACGGACCTAAATGGGAATTTACTGACCGTCCTATTTCTGCAACGCAAATGCTGCCTGCAACCTGGAGCAATGCAGGCTTTGGCTTATATGGCAAGTATTATAAAAAAGACTGGATGTTTGGCTATGAATTGTACGCTACCAGCGGTTTTGATAATTCAATTATTGAAAACGACCAGAACAGGACTTTTTTGCCGGCGGCAAAAGAAAATGCGGAACGCTTTGAAGAAAGCAATAGCGGGGAGCCTTTAATAACAGGAAAGATAGCCGTAAAAAATACTAAAGTGGGGGAGATTGGTTTATCATACATGGGCGGAGCATATAATAAATTTCAGGATGATGGTTTACAACTGGATGATAAACGAAGGGTAAATATATTTGCAGTTGACCTGAATACGACCATTAATAAAACTAAAACAAACTTCATAGGGGAATGGGCTTCGGTTTTTGTTGATGTTCCCGAAACGTACAGCCAGCGATTTGGCAATAAACAGCGAGGCGGTTTTCTGGATATTGTGCAACCCGTTTTGAACAGGACTATTTTAGGCTGGAACAATGCAGTCTTAAATCTTGCCTTCCGTTTTGAATATGTAGATTATAATGTTGGAAAGTTTACTGAAACGAAAGAAAATATTGCCGACGATGTTTGGAGTGTTATGCCCGCAATCAGTTTCAGGCCCAATGCCCAAACTGTTTTCCGTTTAAATTATCGTATCCAAAAGCAACGGGATTTGTTAGGTAATCCACCTGCAAATACTGCTGGGATTAGTTTTGGAATTTCAACTTACTTCTAAAAATTTATTAATCAAATCAGCAAACTATGTCTTTTTCACAATTAGAACAGTTAGACAGTACCTGGCAGAGTGAAATGCAAATAGGCAACTCGTTTTTTAAGTCTTCAGAATTTGGTAAAGCGTATGCTCATTATATGGATGTGGCAGCCAAAGATTTTCTATCTATTTTGACACAGCTTAAAAAACCATAAACAGTCAATATTATGTGCGGACAACAATGGAAAAGTATTGTTGCAAAGGGAGACAATGCTTTAAAAAATGCCGACACCAGACTAGCCATTTATTATTATACAAAATCTATGAGTGAGGGGGAGAGGATGATTAACAAAACAATATTAAATTTTGACGGTGATACAGGTATGCTGGGTTTATATACGACATCCTGCAAGCTGTTGGCAGGTGCATGTAAAAAAGCGAATAAGAAGAAGGATGCTATTATTTGTATTAATGAAGCCATGAGCAAATTGTCAGACATAATAAAAAATCTAGGATACCCTATTTTAATGCGTGGCAAATCTATCAGAGCGTTTGAAGAGTTATTTACAATAGTTAAAGAATGTGAAACGGTAGAAGCAATCGATGATGTTATTGGACATAAGCTGCATGAATTGAGCTTTTACATTAAGCAAATGTTACCGGTGGAGAGAGATATTCAACAGAACTGACATTAAGGTATTGCAGGAAATGGGTTAAGTACCGGATTGTGGATAAACCGGAAATATTTCCGTGCAAAGAAAGCCTGCTATTTTAGCAGGCTTTCTTTAAGTGTTTGTTGCATTAGTAATTGCTGCTTACTACAAAAGTAAGAATATAAGCTAAATAGGAAAAAGTTAGAAGTACCTAATATTGATACTCAACATACCATTTTTAAATAAACCTTTGTTTGCATTTACAGCAAAGCTTTTTTAATGAAGAGTCATATGACTATTTCTCTATAAGATTTAAGTTTTAAGAGGCATTTCTTCACGGAAGATGGTTTAATAATCTTCATACACAGGCAAATCCAGGAGGTGAACATCAGAGGCCAGGTATTTCCTACACGCTAATATCTCAACGGGCACAGCCATCGTATTTCCAGAAATGGCAATGTTGTATTTTCTAAGGTTGGATGTTGCAGGGCCATTAACGACTGCACAGCTACTAATCCAATTCCAAAAGTTGATAGAAATTCTTTTCTGTCCATAACCCATTTTTATTTTACGAAAACAGTATCAGATTTACATCCATTAAAAAGGTGGATAGTAAGCCGGTGTATTCATTTTAAAAAGCTCAAAAAGTTACTGCGAGTCCAACTGTGTAATAGGTTGGTAATCCTGCATTGCGTCCTGTAAGCCTTGTTCCACCTCCCACGGTAACACCTGCAACGAACACGGAAGCACCGACATTTGTTGTATTTACCCTCGTCTCCGGAAAACGTTCAGGTGTGAAACCGGGGCCACCTATGTCAATACCACTTGTGGAAGTTTGGTTATTAATCCATGCTTCAATATAAAAAAGCTTGCTTGCATAACCAATTTTTGCTGATGACAAAACAGCATCCGGAACTTTATTGGTGCGAATGCTATATCCCGCCTGCCCATTAGCAAATAGTCCGTTTGCAAACTTATATTGCACCAGGGCTGATGGATTTATATGAGTGGACTGATTGCCTATGCTATAAATAAGGTTGGTTGCGTAATTGGATAGAGGTGTACTAAAGCCTAATCCCCCGTTTACAGAAAATGCACCTTTGCTATTATCCTTTTGTAATAGTTTTGTTTGAATTACCAATAATGCGTTTTGGAAGTTGTTTTCTCCTACTTTCTGATTGTCCGACAGTCTATGGCTCTGGGTGAAAATGTACGGGATATTCATGATAACGTCAATCTTATTGGTTAATCCGTAGGCAGCATATAAATTAATGCTTTGAGTAACGATTTTATCCAACTTCCTTATTGTGATAGAGGACTTGGTTTCACCAAGATAAAATTCATCAAACTTTTCCCTGGTGGTAGATACGGCAACAGCAAACTTGCCTTTGCCCTGAGAAAAGCCGCTTACCAGGTGCTGACCCATCCCCTCTTGCACCCCTGATAAGAAAAATATAATAATTAACATAAAAAAAGAAACTTTCATAAAATTTATTTTAAAAGATATAGTCTAAGTTACAAAGATTTTAACTAATCTAACAAATATTATTAGATATACCTAATAATGCACCGAGCTTGTTCACATAAATTTGAAGTAAGGCTAACTGGAAGCAGGCTGCACTGAAAGAACTTTGCCACGTATTTCATGTCCTTCTAATATGGTTACAGCCATTAGTGTCCCTAAAAAAGAAAGCGCAATAGAGATAGCAAATAATGCAGCAATTGAGTAAGAATGACAAGTCTAAAATTTAGAATTAGGATAATCTAATTATTTGTATTTGATTTATTAACTTTAATTTTACCTTTGCCTCAAATTCTGTCACAAATGAAAAAGCGAAAACAGCTAGTATGAGGTATAACTGGTTTAAATATCAAAAACAACAAACATGTGTGTAAAACCATGGAAAAGTATTGTTGCAAAGGGAAACAATGCTTTAGAAAATGCCGATACCAACATTAATGTATTGCAGGAAATGGGTTAAGTACCGGATTGTGGATAAACTGGAATTTTTCCGTGCAAAGAAAGCCTGCTGTTTTAGCAGGCTTTCGACAATTAAAATACCATGTATGAAAGTAGTAATTGATTTGCTTGAAAAAGAAACGGCAAGCATACACAGACGAATACAGGAACAGAATATGCTATTAATCAACAGGCAAAAAGCGGACAGACTATTAAAAGAAGTGTCAATACTAAAAAGGGCGGTAAAGATTTTGAAAGAATATCAGCATAAAAAGGATAGAATAAGTTATGATAATGATTAAACCGCATCTTATCCTGTTAGCTTTAATGCTAATACCTCTTGTGAATAATAAACAATGATGACAAAAGCAGAACAAGAGTACCTGAAACAAATTTATCTATATACTTCAGGTAAGAATGAAGAGATACATACTAAAGAATTGGCGGCAATGGTAGCTGCTAAACCTGCATCTGTTACGGATATGATTAAGAAACTTGCTGCAAAAAATTTAATCATCTATAACAAATATCGTGGTTGCTATTTATCAGACAAAGGATTAAAAGAAGCATTGCAAATCATAAGAAGAAACAGGTTGTGGGAATTATTTTTAGTAGAAAAGTTAGGGATGGACTGGAAAGAAGTTTATGCCATTGCTTCACAGCTACAAAGTATATCCTCTAAA
>JAABUS010008991.1_pt1 | contig 10718 bp, 11 predicted proteins | sample 5560161 | NCBI WGS metagenome assembly JAABUS01 (sample SAMN10711885, study PRJNA513376) | rock metagenome | isolation source: Antarctica rocks | place: Antarctica: Victoria Land, Trio Nunatak nord | collected 2016-01-04
GTTATGGCTGCGCACCTACAACGCCAAAAAGGACGCCGCCGACGGCGGCGGCCCGCAACTGGACCTGCTCGCAAACGAGGTCGACCAACGCCGACGACTCGCCGGCCTCTGACCCACGACGGCTCCCCCCAGAGCACGATCGGCTTACGGCACGGGCACGCGGGGGCGGGCGAACACGATTGCCCGGGCACTTCCTCATCCGGGCCGAGCAGCCATTGGGCCTCGACATCAAACCCAGCGTCGCGCAGCCAAGAACCGACCTGACCTGGCTGCCGGCGGTGGACGTAAAGGTTCATGGCATGACCGCCGTAACCCTGTGTCTTTAAGCGCGACTGATCGCCGACGTGAAACCCGACCTGCAACAGTCCGCCTGGGCGCAGCACTCGATGGAAGTGACCGAACACCTCGGGAACGGTGGAGTCGGGGATGTGGATCAACGACCACCACGCAGTCAGACCAGCCACGGACCCGTCACCAAGGCCCAACTCAGTCATCGAACGACCTCGAACCGCACGCCCGGATGATCACGTTGGGCAACGCTGATCATCCCGGGCGACAGGTCGATGCCGAACGCGTCGACACCGAGCTGTCGCAGGTGGGCGGTGATGTGTCCGGGGCCGCAGCCGATGTCGGCCACGGGTCCACCGCCGGCAGCTCGCACTTCGGTTGCGAACAGCGACAGCGCCGCAAGCAGATGGGGTTGTCCCGTAAGGGCGTTACGCACGAAGTCGGCGTAGCCAGCCGCCACCGTGTCGTAGGAGCGCCTGGTCGCGGCCAACCAGACGTCGCTATGCATCTTTGGGACGCTAGCCCGCCGCGACAGGCACCGAAAGTCGCCCCGCCGCCGCCCGGTCCAGGGTCCCTCTACGGCGAGGGCTCCCGAGCAGTCGTCCCAGACAGCCGAATATGGCGTCTGTGCGGAGCATCGCGTGGTCGCCTCAGCTGTGAAGCGCGTTGCTCCGTCAGTGGCTCTTACCGGGCATCCGCTCGCCACGCCACTTCTTGATGTTCGCCGGTAGCACGTAGACCGCATCGAACAGCGACCGCAGTAGTAGCGCGACGTCCCGAGCCTCGTCCATCGAAACTTCCCCGTACGCCTCCGGATGCGCTCCGGCGTTCCCATACAAGTTGATGTGCTCCGCCCGCTACCTAGCCCCGAGGAAAGACCACCGTCCGCGAGCTGCCCCTGCCCGGCGTCGACGAGTTCGCTCATCCGCTGGCGCAGGTTCTCGAACGACCTTCGCCGATGGGCATCGTCGCGATGCCGCCGCAGAGGCCGTCACCGGCAAGTCGGATTGCGTGCAGTAGATCCGTCTGATCGGCTCGGCCGACGACAGCGTCGATCGACACCCACAGCCTGCCCTCGTGGTCCTCAGCCGACGAGACGTAGACGACTTGCGCGGGTCTGATCACCAACACCGGCATCTACGTCACCGGGCAGCCAGGCGTGGGGAAATCGACGTTCCTGCGCCGGCTGTCCTGGGGCATGTCAGCCTTCGGCACCGGGGTGTTGTTCCCGGCCGATTTGAAGAACGAGCACGGCGCGCTGGTGAGGATGCTCGGCGGGGAGCACATCGAGGTCGGCATCGGCATGCATAAGATCAACCTCCTGGACGCCGGTCCGTTGAAAGCGGTCCTGCACCAGGTGGACGCCGCGACCCGTGACCGGCTGGAGCGTGGGATCCAGTCCCGGGCGTTGTGGTTGGCCGAGGGTGCGATGCAGATAGCGGACCAGGGGCAACGGTTGAGCCCGACCGACAAACTCGCGTTCGCCGTCGCCTACGAGCTTTTCCGCGACCGCAACAAGCAGGCCCTCGATCCCACGATGCCTGACCTGTTACGGATCCTGCGTGAGTTGCCCTCAGAGGTCGCGCACGCACTGCTGGTCGATGCGGGCGACAAGAAAGAGCTACGGGATCTGATCCGGCCCGTCACGGTCCGGATCGAGCTGCTGCTGCCGGGCGAGCTGGCCGGGTTGTTCGACGGGCCGTTGACGTTCTCGCTCGGCCCGGAGATCCCGGCGATGAGCCTGGACCTGTCCCGGATCGAGAACCAGGGCTCCGACGCGGCGGTGGCGATCGCGATGCTGGCCTCCTGGGGTTGGTCAGCCGCGTTGATCGACGCGGGGCAGGCCACCGGCAAGCGGCGGAACTGGCTGCAGAACTTCGACGAGCACTGGCGGGTGATGCGCGCCGGGCCGGGCATGGTGGAACTGTCGGACCGGGTGACCCGGCTGAACCGGCACCGCGGAGTGCAGTCCACGATGGCCACCCACTCCCTGGACGACTTCGAAGCACTCCCGACCCCTGAGGACCGCGCGAAAGCCAGGGGCATGGTCAGCCGCTGCGCGGTGAAGGTTATCGCGGCGCAGCCGCGAGAAGAACTGGAGAAGCTGTCAGCGATCAGCCCGCTGTGCAACCAGGAACAGGACTGGGTCGAGTCCTGGGCCGCACCGCCGACCTGGACACCGGGCCAGCAACACCCCGGCCGTGGCCGGTACCTGATCAAGACCGGCCGACGGATAGGCCTGCCGGTCCAGATGACCCTGCTGCCCGAAGAGCGCTCCATCAACGACACCGACCAGGCCTGGCACGTCACGGATGAGCTGGTGAGCCGATGAATTCTCATGGGGGTGGGCTGGTCGGTGGTGAACCGGTGAGCGGAGCAGTCGTCCGGTCCCGAGCTGGCGAGGTGATGGCGCCGATTGCGGTGATGGGCGTGATGGCGATCGCGCCGGTGTTCGGCGGCTTCGCGTGGCTGTCCGCCGGCGTGGCCGCATGGCTGAGCGGGCACGGGTTCGTGGTCCCGCGCTACCGATACGGGATCGGTGCACTGACGGCGGTGGCCAAGGGCCAGACGGCCGGGCCGCGGCCGCTGACGTTGGCCGTCGCCGGCGTCCTGGTGCTGCTGCTGATCCTGCTGCTGATCCTGCTGCTGGTGCTGCTGGGCAGGAAGGTGCGGGCGTGGTCCCGCGAGCGCGCCAGGACCGCTACAGCGCGGGCAATCAACGCCCGCGCCGACGTCGACGGGATGCGCCCGGCCGAACGGGCGCGAGAGGCTGCCCGCTTGCATCCCGGGCTGGCCACGCAGCTGGACGCCGCGCGGGAACAGGCGGCGGGCGATGATGAGCTGCAGCGGTGGCTGCAGGTCGTCTACCTGCTGGGCAGCGTCTACCCGCAGGGCCCGGCGATTCAGCCGGGCTGGGAGGACGTCGAGCTGGCGTTCATGGCTCCCCGGTCGGGTAAGACAACGGCGCTGGCGATCCCGAAGCTGCTCGCAGCACCCGGTGCCGCGGTCGGTACGGCGAACAAGCCGGATCTGTATCTGGCCACCTGCACGGGCCGCGCGAAGCGCGGCCGGGTGTGGGCATTCGATCCGCAGTCCATCGCCTACCTGGAGCAAGCGTTCTGGTGGGATCCGCTGCGCCTGGTCGACAACGACACCGCCGCGTCCCGGTTGGCTGCGCAGTTCACCAAAGCGATCTCAGCCAACGGCGGTGACCAGTTCTGGTCCCAAGCTGCCGAGGAGCTGCTGACAGCCCTGATCCTGGCCGCTGCCTGTACCGATGGCCGATCGATCCGCGACGTGTGGCTGTGGCTGAACCGGCCCACCGACCCCGAGCCGGTCGACGCCCTCGCGGCCGCGGGGTTCCTGCAGGTCGCCTCTGGCCTGCAGGGAATGCAGACCGGCGCCCCGAACACCCGCGACGGCATCTACCAGACCGCGCGGACAGGCGCGAAATGCTTTCGCTCAGAGGGCATTCTCGCCTGGGTCACTCCACCATCGACGCCGTTGCCCGAGCTGTTCATCGGCGACTTCGTGAACTCCACCGACACCGTGTATCTGAGGTCCCAAGACGAAGCTGGCTCCGCCGCACCCCTGCTCGCGGGCTTCCTGGACCAACTCTTCGACGCAGCGAAGGACCGGGCGGGTTGGAACGGTGGCCGGCTGCCGATCCCGATCACCGCGGTGATCGATGAGGCGGCCAACATCGCCCCGTGGGACCGGTTGCCCGACGTCGCGTCCTACGCCGGCAGCCTCGGCTGGAACTTCCTGGCCATCCTCCAGTCGTGGTCGCAATGCGTCGACGTGTGGGGCGAGACCGGAACGAAAAAGCTCTACGGCGCGTGCACGGTCAAGATCATCGGCGCCGGCATCGACGAGGTGGGCTTCGGCCGCGACATCTCCACCCTGGTCGGTCAACACGATGTGGAGATGGCCTCCAGCTCCTACGGCAAAGGCGGCCGCTCGGACAGCTACTCCAGCCAGCTGCGAGACCTTCTCCCGGTCGACGAGCTGCGCGCGATGCCCAAAGGCACCGCCCTGGTCATGTGTACCGGCCGCCGGCCGGTGATGGTGAAGATGCACCCATGGTTCACCGCGCCCTACGGCGACCTGGTGCAGAACGCGATCACCGCCGGACAGACCGCGCAATCAGCTCGCGCTCGAGCACACGCCGCGGCCCGAGGCCGGCAGTGACGACCACCGACGCCAGCTGGGACGACACCGCAGCCGAGGCCCCAGCCGAGGACCCACCGTCCGTCCCGGAGTGGGACGCACCGGCGATCGTGGACTGGGTCGAGACGGTGCTGTTTCCCGTCTACGTGCGCCCCCTGAAACAGCAGCAGTTCCGCTGGTGTGAGACCTGGTGGAAACACCCCGAAGCCTGGGCTCGGTTCGAGGCCTGCAGGCGGGCATGGGCCACGCTGTCCGCGGATCCGGGCATCGGGTTCTCGGTGTGGCACCGCGACCACCTCGACCCCATGCTCACCGCCCTGCTCAGCGACACCGGGACCTTCACCAACTGCACCCACTCAGCGTCCAGCCTCACCACCACCCCCAACACGCGCCGGCCGGGGACTACCCACGGGCGCGGGCCGAACTGGTGAATTCCAGCACCGGCGAAGTGCTCAACCAGGGGTCCGAGTAGCAGTGCTACAGGATCGTGCGTTCAGGGTCGGCCGGGACGTGTCGGCTGCGTCTGGCGGAGCTGTCGTTGGGCCGGTAGCCACTAAGGACCAGACTCATACCGCCGGCGGCGGCGAGACGACCCGCAGTTGCAGGAGTGCGGCGAACCGGGCCTCGGGGTCGTCCAAATCCATGCAGCCCACCTCGGCCAGCCTGCGCAGGCGGTAGCGGAATGTGTTGGGGTGGACGTAGAGGCCGGCGGAGGCTGCGTTGACGTCGCCGAACGCGTCCAGCCATGCCCGCAGGGTCACCACCAGCTGTGCGTTATGCCGAGCGTCGTAGTCGAGGAGGCGGGCGACCGGTCCGGTGGCGGGGTCACCGCGGGCGGCGACCATGTCCCGTAATTCGAGGAGGAGCGCCGAGACGTAGATGTCGGACAGGCGCGCCACCCGCTGAACGCCACGGCCTTCGCTCAGGACTCGCAGTGTCCGGTCGGCGCACTCTCGGGCATGGGCCAACCCGGCGACGTCGCGCGCAACCGGCCCGACCCCGATCGCCGCGGGAAGCCGTCTCCGACGCGGTCGAGGAAGTCGGTGGCGATCCGCGCCGCCCACTCTTCCCCCTCGCCGTCGTCGCGCGCCAAGGGGACGAACCCGTAGGCGATATTGCCTACCAGTGCTGCTGCGGAACGGGGATGGACGGTGGACAGATGCAGGGCCAAGGCGTCGGTGAGCCGGCGGCGGTCGTTGGTCAACGCCGCTTCGGTACCGACCGAGGTCCCGTCATAGGCCGGGTCGGCGACCGCTAGCGCGAGGACGGTGACCGGTTGGTCGGCCAGCCCCAGACGGTGCAGCGCCTCCCGCGCACCTGACCCGCCTTCCAGGGCGGTGCTGACCAGGTCCGCCCGCAGCCTCCGCTCGACGTCGGCTCCGGCCCGCACCCGAAGCATATGCAGGGCGACGAGTTTGGCTGCCTCGCACAGCGCCTCCGTGCCCTCGGCGTTGAGCGGCTCCCGCAACACCACCCAGATCGAGCCGAGCAACTCATCCCCGGCACGCACTGCGATGGCCGCCCGGGGGAGCGTGGACGTGTCGGAGCCGTCACCGGTCGGCAGCGGATCGACGGTCACCGGCCGGTCGCTGCGGTAGAGCTCCCGGAAGACACCCCGCTCGGCAAGCATTCGGGAGTACCGCTCCGGCAGCTGCAGGCCTAGGACCGTCTCCACCCGGCTTCGGTCGGCCTCGTCCTGTCGGCCCGAGAAGGCCAGAACCCGGTTGCTGCGGTCCTCGATGGTGAGCGGCGCGTCGAGCCGCGCGGAGAGCGAGTTGGCCAGCGCGAAAAGATCACCGGCGGGCAGACCGCCCAACGACTCGGGTTCCCCCACCCCCACCCCCACATCGTCCTCAGCCAGCAGGGAGCGCAGCATCGCGGCAAGCTGCGCCCAGGTGGCACCACGCGTCAGCCCGAGCAGCGCCACGCCCGAGGACTCAGCTGCTGCTAGCACCGCGGGCGTGGCCGGAACAGGTGCGCGCACGACCAGGCCGGCCGCGCCGCGCTGTCCGAGATCGACCAGCAGCCGGGCCACCTCGGCGGCACCGCCCACACCCCCGCCGAGGACGAGTGCAAAAGGTGGCAGCAACGGCTCGTCGATGGAGTCGTGGATGACGGCGCTAGAGAGGTTCAGCACTTGGCGGGGGTCTCCGTGTACCAGCTGCAGCAGCGTATCCCCAAGGTCGTCCAGAACCCGCTCCAAGCTCGCGGGTCGTCGCTTAATCATCGTAGCGGCACCGTTCTGACGCTGCATGGCCGTGGACAAACAGCCTCATCATCGCTCAGACCATAGAGCGACGAGCTGCAACTCCGTCAACGAGAAAAGAACTGGTCGCACACTTAGAGCGGCATCCACTGCGACCATGTCGTCACCTCGGCCAACCGCTCGGCGACCGGCTCTACGCCGAGGCCTGGGCCGGTCGGGACGTCGAGGTGGCCGTCGGCCAGTACGAACGGCTCTGTGATGTCGGTGCGGTAGTAGCGATCTGATGCCGACGTGTCGCCGGGAAGGGTGAAACCGGGCAACGCGGCAAGCGCCACGTTGGCGGCGCGGCCGAGCCCGGTCTCGAGCATCCCGCCGCACCAGACCGGCACGCCATGTGCCGCACAGACGTCATGGATTCGCCGGGCCTCCAGATATCCGCCGACACGACCGGGCTTGATGTTGACCACGCTGCAGGCGCCGAGCGTGATCGCCGCGGCGGCGGTGCGTGCGGAGGTGATCGACTCGTCCAGGCACACCGGAGTACGGATCTGCCGGGCCAGCGCGGCGTGCCCCAGGATGTCGTCCTCCTCCAGGGGTTGCTCGATCAGCAGCAGGTCGAACGGGTCCAACCGGGCCAGATGCCGGGCGTCGGCGAGGGTGTAGGCGGTGTTCGCGTCGACCTGGAGCAGTACGTCGTCGCCGAAGCGCTCGCGGACCGCACGCACCGGCTCAACATCCCAGCCCGGCTCGATCTTCAGCTTGATCCGCACGTACCCGGCGTCCAGGTACTCCCCCACCGCATCCAGCAGCGCAGACACCGATGCCATGATGCCGACCGACACCCCGCACGGAACCTGCTCGCGGACCGCGCCGAGCTCGCGGGCCAGTCGCCGACGCTGCGCCCGCAGTTCCGCGTCGAGCACGGCCATCTCCAGGGCCGCCTTGGCCATCCGGTGACCCTTCATCGGCGCGAGCAGCGGAGCTACCGCGGCCGCGTCCAGCCGGTCGGCGTCGGCAAGCGCGGGGATCAAGAAGCGGCGCAGTACGTCTACAGCGCCGTCGACGTACTCCTCGGAGTACCGCGGGTCAGGCAGCGTGACGCACTCACCCCAACCTTCGGCGCCGTCGGTGACCACCCGGATCAGCAGGATGTCCCGCTCGGTTTGAGTTCCGAAGGATGTTCGAAACGGCGAGACCAGCGGCAGTCCGATCCTGCTCAGCTCGGCTCCTGTGAGTTTCATGTCATGGCTCCTCTCATCCCGGCGGCAGCTCGCCGGGTGGGCTCTCGGCGGACGATGTACCAGCCGGCTCGGTCGAAGTTCGTGATCCGGGCACCGTCGGCCATCAGCGTGTTCAGTGCCTCCCGGACGGCCGTCCGCCATTCCTTCGCCAGCCCGGGATCGGTTGTCCGCATGGCCTCGATGTCGGATGGAACGGCGACCAACGAGTTGGGCGCGTCGAGTGGGCCGGGCACCGGGACGCCCAGCTCGGAGGCTCCTAGCGCGACGACGGCACCACGGGCCCGCTCGGCCACCGCGTTGCCAGGCCCCGTTTTCCGGTGCAGGCGCCGGTCACCGCGGGGTTGGTCAGCTCCCAGTGCACGAGCAGCCGGTCGCTGTCGTCCGAGCCGTTGATCCCGTCGCGCATACCGCCGTAGAAGTTCGGCAGGTACTCCACCGGGCCGGCGGCGAGCTTGACGACGTTGAACCAGGCGTTGCGGGCCACGAGCGGGTCGAACGTCCACGCGATCACCGACACGCCGCGCCGCCGCGCCCAGGCCCGCTCGTGCAGCTTCATGGCGAGGCCGACGTGCCGACTGCGCACGGCCGCAGAGACCCCCGCGATGTGGCTGTGCATCGTGCCGGCCGGAGCCGAGAAGAAGCCGACGCAGGCACCGACGAGATCGGACCCCTCGAACGCGCCGACGACGTAGTTTCCAGCCTGAGCGAAGGCGCGCAGGAGCTCGGTAGGGATCGGTGGGGCGGCGTCGCGCTGCCAGATGTCGTTATACAGCCGGCCGACGGTCTCGAGGTCCGAGATCGCGGCGATTTCCCGAATGTCGACGCCGGAAAATCGCGCGGCGGCCTCAGCGGTCTCGATCGCTTCATCGACACTGCCGGCCACATCGGGCAGAGCGAACTTCGAGTCGGTCACGGAACTCCTCGTGGAGCGCTTTGATCCGCCGGTCATGGCTGGCGGATCTCAGGACGCGGATCAGATTTTCTCAGCATCGGCGGCACCATCTGCGTCGGCCCGAAACCGCTTTCCGGCGTCGCGGACACGCAGCAACATCTTCCACCACCCGGCGCGCTCACGCTTGTGCCGTGCCCGTCGCTGCCGTGGCACCGACCCCGAGGTTCCCGTCCGGCGGGGTGAAATGGCAGGCCGCGGCGTGCCGGTGGTCGGCTGACGGCTCGGTCGTGCGGCAGATGTCGCGCTCGGGGTGGACGAGCGGACCGATCGGGCACCGCGGGTGGTACCGGCAGCCGGGGGGCGGGGCGTGCGGATCGGCCGGCTCGGCCGCCGCTACGGCTGCCAGAGCGGGGTTGCCTCCGGCCGCGGAGAACCTGGCTTCGTCCGTCCCCGGTATGGCGGCGAGCAGGTCACGGGTGTAGGGGTGCTGGGGATCGGTGAGCACCTGCGCGGCGGGACCGTGCTCGACGATCCGTCCGAGGTACATGACGGCGATCGTGCTGGCCACGTACCTGACCACCGCGAGGTTGTGCGAGATGAACAGCATCGACATGCCGAGCTCACGTTGCAGGGTGCGGACCAGATTGAGCACGGTGCCCTGGATCGAGACGTCGAGGGCTGAGGTGATCTCATCGGCGATCACGACGTCGGGGCGGCCGGCCAGCGCCCGGGCCAGCGCCACCCGCTGACGCTGCCCGCCGGACAGGTGCATCGGGTAGGAACCGGCGCGCCCCGGGTCGAGCTCCACCATCTCCAGCAGGCGGGTGACCTCCCCGCGACGGGTGGCGGACGGGGAGCCGCGCGGGATCGCCTCGGCGATGCTGTCCCCGATCGTCATCCGCGGGTCGAGGGACGAGTACGGGTCCTGGAAGACCATCTGGAGGGGACGGTGGCCGGTCCGCTGCCGCAGCGGCTCGCCGTCGAGCAGAATGCGGCCGCTGTGCAGCGGCGTGAGCCCGACCGCGGCACGGGCCAGCGTCGACTTGCCCGACCCCGACTCCCCCACCAGCCCGACGACGGAGCCGTCGGGCACCGTCAGGTTCACCCCGTCGGCGGCGGTCATGCCGCGCCGACGGGATCCGTAGCGGATCGTGACGTCCTCGAAGCGCAGCTCGCTCATGACGGTTCACCCGCGCCGATGATGTCCCGTGCCATGGCCTTCTCCTGCCAATCGTCGGGGATCGGCTCACCCGCGTGCCAGCAGGCGACCCGCCGCCCGGCCTCGTCAGCGACCAGCGCGGGATCCTCGCGGATGCACCGCGCGCCGGCCAGCGGGCAACGCGGCGCGTAGGCGCAGCCGACCGGCTGGTGCGCCGGGTCCACCGGGCGGCCGGGGATCACCGGCAGCGGCCGGTCCAGGTCGACGTGCATGTCCGGGACGGCGGCGACGAGGGCCCGGGTGTAAGGGTGGCGGGCCGCCGTGGACAGCTCCGCCGCCGGAACGTCTTCCACGATGCGTCCGGCATACATCACCAGCACCCGGTCGCAGACCTGCCGGACCACTGCGACGTCGTGGCTGATCAGCAGCAACGCGACGTTGTCCGCGGCCCTGATCGACTGCAGGAGCTCCAGCACCTGCCGTTGCACGGTGACGTCGAGTGCGGTAGTGGGCTCGTCAGCGACGATCAGCGCCGGGTCGCCCATCAGACCCATTCCGATCATGGCCCGCTGCCGCATCCCGCCGGAGAACTCGTGCGGGTACTGCCGCGCCCGCCGCTCGGCGGCCGGCACCCGCACGGCGCGCAGCCGGTCGACCGCGCGGGCCAGCGCCTGCCGACGGGTCATGCCCTGGTGCTGCCGGGCGACCTCGGCGAGCTGATGCCCGATCCGCCGGGTCGGGTTGAACGAGGTCATCGGGTCC
>JAABUS010008995.1_pt1 | contig 10714 bp, 11 predicted proteins | sample 5560161 | NCBI WGS metagenome assembly JAABUS01 (sample SAMN10711885, study PRJNA513376) | rock metagenome | isolation source: Antarctica rocks | place: Antarctica: Victoria Land, Trio Nunatak nord | collected 2016-01-04
CGCCTACATCCCCCACATCGGCGGCGACGTGACCGGCGGCGGGGTCGTCTATGGCACCCGGCTGAAGGCCCGCCTCCCCGCCAAGCGCGTCCCCGAGGCCGTCGAGCGGTGGATCCGCATGTACGAGGCGGAGCGCGACGAGGGCGAGGGGTTCAACGCCTACGCCGCGCGCGTGAGCACCACGCGCTTCGAGGATGAGATCCGCGACCTTGCCCTACCGGCGGAGTTCGGGCTCGAGAACATGCTCCAGTTCATCGACTGGAGCCGGCGGGACCCCTACAAGGTCGAGCGGGGCGAGGGCGAGTGCGCGATCTGATTACTCCGGCGAGATCCTCCGCTTCGCGTCCGGTCTCGCCGGACCGTTGGGTCACGGGGACGGGAAGTCCTGACGTCGGAGCCTCCGCTTCGCGGTCTGGACGGGGCTGAACATGCCCACCCCCGCGGCGGCTCTGCCTGCGCTCGACGTCGAGAGGGTGCCGCTCCCGGCTGAGCCCACGCCGCAGGCCTCGACCCTGAAGACCGCGGGCGGCGACGAGATCGACCCTCGCGAGGTGGCCGCCGAGCTCGAGGGGCTGAGCGCCCCCGAGACGATCGCCTGGGCGATCAGAACCTTCCATCCGCGGCTGCGCTTCGCCTGCTCCTTTCAGAAGACGAGCTCAGTGACGGTGGACATCGTCAGCCGGATCGTGCCGGACGCGAAGTTCTTCTACCTCGACACCGACGTCCTCTTCGAGGAGACCTACGCGACCCGCGACGCCCTCGCCGCCAAGTACGGGATCGAGTTCGAGCGCTACTCGGGAATCAGCCTCGGCGAGCAGGCCGCGCTCTACGGCGATAGCCTGTGGGCCCGCCAACCTGACGCCTGCTGCGGGATCCGAAAGGTCGAGCCGATGCGCGAGGCGCTCACCGGAGTCGACTGCTGGGTCTCGGGCATCAGGCGCGAGGACTCCCGGACGAGGGCCGGTGCCGCGAAGTTCGGTTGGGACAAGCGGTTCGGGCTCTGGAAGCTGAATCCCCTGGCCGACTGGACCGAGTCGGACGTCTGGGACCACATCAATGAGCATCAAGTCCCCTACAACCCACTTCATGACGCCGGCTATCCGTCGATCGGCTGCACGCACTGCACCCGCCCGCCCGGATCCGACGGCGGACCGCGCTCCGGTCGCTGGGCGGACGCCCACAAGACCGAGTGCGGCCTGCACGGGTAACTGGACGCTGCCCACCGGGTAGCACTCCCTCCGCCCGCGCCAGACCTTCCAAGACGTCCCACCCCTCCCGAGGAGCCTGAACCAATGAGCGACAAGTCCCTGACCCTGTCCGCCCGCCAGACCGCCGACTTCGAGCTGCTCGCCAACGGCGGCTTCGCCCCGCTGAAGGGCTTCATGGGCTCCGACGACTGGCGCGCGAGCGTGGAGGACATGACGCTCGCCGACGGCAGCGAGGTCTGGCCGATCCCGGTCACCCTCGCCACCGACCTCGACGTCTCCGAGGGAGACGTCGTCGCGCTCTCCGCCGACAACGGCAAGGAGCTCGGCCGGATTCGCGTCAGCGAGGTCTTCGAGCGGGACGTCGAGCGGGAGGCCGAGCAGGTCTACCGGACCACCGACGAGGCCCACCCCGGCGTTGCCGCCACCAAGCGCGAGGGCAGCCGCTGCGTCGCCGGCGAGATCGAGGCCGACGCGGCCCCGGATCACGAGGAGGCGTTCATGCGCCGCTACTTCACGCCGGAGGAGTCACGCAAGGAATTCGCCGACCGCGGCTGGAAGCGGATCGTCGCCTTCCAGACCCGCAACCCGATCCACCGCGCTCACGAGTATCTGACGAAGGCGGCGCTCGAGGTCTGCGACGGCCTCTTCCTCCATCCCCTGATCGGCGAGACCAAGAAGGGCGACATCCCGGCCGACGTGCGGATGAAGTGCTACGAGGTCCTGATGGAGAACTACTACCCCCACGACCGCGTCGTGCTCGGCGTCAACCCGGCGGCGATGCGCTACGCGGGCCCGCGGGAGGCGATCTTCCACGCTCTCGTCCGCCGCAACTACGGGGCCACGCACTTCATCGTCGGCCGCGACCACGCGGGCGTCGGTGACTACTACGGCACCTACGACGCGCAGGCGATCTTCGACGAGATCGACGTCGACAAGCTCGGCATCCGGCCGCTGATGTTCGAGCACACGTTCTGGTGCTACAAGTGCGAGGGCCTCGGATCGCACAAGACGTGCCCGCACACGCCGGAGGACAGGCTCTTCCTTTCCGGGACCAAGGTCCGCGAGATGCTCGAGAACGGCGAGAAGCCGCCGCCCGAGTTCACGCGCGAGGAGGTCGCGGCGATCCTCATCGACGCCTACGCGAACTAGCGGCCGACCGGCAGCAAGCAGCCACGAACCAAGACACAAGGAGACACCGCTTCCCATGTCAGACCACAAGGGGTTCACCCTCTGGATGACCGGCCTCTCCGGCGCCGGCAAGTCGACGATCACCGAGGTCCTGATCAACGAGTTCTCCGACCGGGGGATCCCGCTCGAGGTGCTCGACGGTGACATCGTCCGCGAGAACCTCTCGAAGGGCCTCGGGTTCTCGAAGGAGGATCGCGACACCAACATCGGGCGGATCGCCTTCGTCGCCGACCTCCTCTCGCGCAACGGCGTGCCCGTGATCACCGCCGCGATCTCGCCCTACCGCGAGACGCGCGAGGCGGCTCGCCGGCTGCACGCCGGCCATGGTGAGTTCGTCGAGGCGTTCATCGCGACCTCGCTCGAGGCCTGCGAGGAGCGCGACGTCAAGGGGCTCTACGCGAAGGCCCGCTCGGGCGAGATCCCCGAGTTCACCGGCGTCTCCGACCCCTACGAGGCGCCGGAGAACCCCGAGATCACAGTCGACACCGAGGGCAAGACCCCGACGGAGAGCGCGCAGCAGATCCTCGACTATCTCGAGGAGAAGGATCTGATCCCAGCCGGCTAGCGCCCGACCGCGGGAACGGCTGATGAGCGAGCATGCAGCCGAGCCGATCTCCGGCACCTATCGCTTCGCGATGGCGGCCTGCTCGCCGCTGGTCGGCGCCTGGGGCCGACTCGAGGCGGTCGGACCCGAGCATCTTCCCCGTACAGGGCCGGTGCTCCTGGTCGGCAACCACGACAGCCACTGGGATCCGGTCGCCGTCGGCATCGCCGGACGGGAGCGCCGCCAGATCCGCGCCCTGGCCAAGGCGAGCCTCTGGGACATCAAGCCGCTCGGCCCGGTTCTCGACGGGATGGGTCAGGTGCCGATCCGCCGGGGCGCCGGCGACGCGGGGGCCCTCGACTCAGCGATCTCGCAGCTCCGCGCGGGGGCCTGCATCGGGGTCTTCCCCGAGGGGACGATCTCGCGCGGGCAGACGCTGCGGGCCCGCAGCGGCATCGGCCGCCTCGCCCTGTCGGTGCCGGAGGCGCGGCTCCTCTGCGTGACCGTCAGCGGCACCGTCGACATCGTCCGTTTCCCGCGGCGGCCGCAAATCCGGGTCGAGTTCTTTGAGCCGGCGAGCGGCCAGATCGATCCGAGCGAGGACCCGGGAGAGCTCTCACGCCGCCTGCTCGCCGAGATCCGCGAGCGCGCGCCGATCGCGATCCCGGGCCGCCGCCGCAAGGCCGAGCGTTACCGTCTGGCCGCCGAGGCCGCTCAGCGAGAGTCGGCGCAGGAAGCCGAGGGCGAGGCGGCGATCGGCTGATGCGCCTGCGAGAGCAGCAGGCGAGGAGATCTAGCCCGCCGACGGCTGAGCGCTAGGGCCGCTCGGGCACCCGCGGCTCGCCCAGGCCGTAGGTGTCGTAGTCGCCCCACTTGCTGAACGTCTTGTGGGTGGGGCCGTGGAAGTCCGACGATGCGGTCGGGACGAGCCCGAGCTCTTCGCAGAGCTCCAGGCAGTGCCGCGTCTGCTCCTCCGTGTGTGGCGGGTAGAACGTCTCGACGCCGTCGAGGCCGACCTCGCGGGCGAGGCTCTCGACCAGGTCGCGGACCTGCTCGGGATCCTTGACGTCCCAGTAGGGGTGGGCGACCACCGCGGCGCCGCCCGCGTCGTGGATCAGCCGGACCGCCTCCTCGGCGCTCGGCCACCCGCGGGAGACGAACGCCTTGGCTCCGGGCACCAGGTACTCCTCGAAGAACGGCCCGAGGTCCGGTCCGGCGCCGGCGGCCTTGGCGATGTGCGGGCGCCCGATCGCGTCGGCCGCCCCGGCCTTGGCGACGGCGTCCTCGAAGCTCACGTCCACCCCGTGCTCGTTGAGCTTGGCGATGATCTGCTTGGCTCGGTCGACCCGCTCCTGCTGAGCGCGATCGCAGGCCGGCTGGATCCGCTCGAGGTCGACCCAGTAGCCGCAGATGTGGAGGTCCTCGGAGTAGCGGTGCACGCACGACATCTCCGTCGCCGGCACGTTCTCGATCCCGAGCTCGGCGGCGACGCGGTTGGCCTCGGGCACGCCGGCGACCCCGTCGTGATCGGTCAGCGCCATCACCGTGACGCCGGCCTCCGCCGCGGCTCGGACGACGTCGGCGGGCTCGAGCTGGCCGTCGGAGACGATGGAGTGCGACTGCAGGTCGATCATCGGTGCGGCATTGTTACGCACTCCGGTCAACAAAGCCGACCGCCTGACGCCCCATGAGGATCTCCGCGAAAGCCGACTATGCAGTGCGAGCAGCGCTCGAGCTCGCCGCCTCCCCCGACGGCAAGCCCGTCAAGGGGACCAGGCTCGCCGATGCCCAGGACATCCCCCTGCAGTTCCTCGAGCACATCCTGCTGGACCTCAAGCGGGCGGGGCTCGTGAAGACGAAGCGCGGCGCCCGCGGCGGCTACTGGCTGGCCGAGCCCCCCGCCGAGGTCACGATCGCCGACGTGATCAGGGCGGTCGAGGGGCCGCTCGCGAACATCCACGACCTCTCCCCGGAGGAGACGCGCTACGACGGTGCCGCCGCGCGCCTGCGGGACGTCTGGATCGCGGTGCGCCAGAACCTGCGCGAGGTGCTCGAGCACGTCAACTTGGCCGAGCTGGCCGCCGGCGAGCTGCCGCCCGCCGTCACCTCGCTGCTCAACGAGCCCGAAGCCTGGGTCGTGCGCGAGACCGGCACCCACGACGTCGTGCCCTGACGATGTGTGTATCATGCCGCCGCGCATTCCTGACTAAACCAGTCGGCAATGTGCCAAGTCCGCTGGCGAAGCCCTTCAGCCCGCCGCCGCCCCTCGAATGACGCCCCTCCAAACCACGCGCTGAGCATGGATCCGATCATCGTTCTATTCGGGCTCGGCATCGGCATCCTCGTGGGGATGACCGGCATGGGCGGCGCGTCGCTGATGACGCCCCTGCTGGTCCTGATCTTCAAGACCGAGCCGGTCACCGCGATCGGCACCGACATCTTCTACGCCGCCATCACCAAGACAGTGGGTGGCGCCCAGCACCTGCGGGCAGGAACCGTCCACAAGGGGCTCGCGTTCTGGATGGCGCTCGGCAGCGTCCCCGCCGGGGTCGCCGGCGTCTTCGTCATCGAGATCCTTCAGGGCGCATACGGTGAGGACCGGCTCAAGGGGATCGTCTTCGGGATCCTCGGCGGGACGCTGCTCGTGGTCGGCGTCGCCACGATGCTGCGCACGCTCTTGCTCCCTGACGTGATCAAGGAGCGCTTCGCGATGCACCTGCATCGCCGCCACATCATTGCGGCGGTTGCCACCGGCGCGGTGACAGGCTTCGTCATCGGGGTCACCTCCGCCGGCTCGGGAACGCTGATCGGGATCATCCTGATCGCCGTCTTCCGGCTGACCCCGAGCCGCGTCGTGGGGACCGACATCTTCCACGCCGCCGTCCTTCTCTGGGCGGTGAGCATCGCCCACATCGCCGGCGGCAACGTCGACTTCGGGCTGGCGGGGAACATCCTGGTGGGGTCGATCCCAGGGGTTCTGATCGGCGGCAAGCTGGCGCTGAGAACCGGCAAGAACCTGCTGCGGGGGATGCTGGCTGCCGTGCTGATCGCATCCGGCAGCATCTTGATCACCAAGGGCGACGGTGAGCTCGCCGTGATTGCCGCCGCGATCGTCTCGCTCTTCTTCGGGGTGATCTTCACCTACATCCTGCGCCGGGAGGTCAAGCTCCCCCACGGTGAGGGCGTCCGCGCCTACAAGATGATCAGCCTCCCGTGGGCGCGCCCCGATCACTCCAACGGCGGCTCGAACGGGGCCGTCGAGAGCGCGGACGGCGCCTCCGCCTCCCCCGACCCCGACCCCGAGCGGGTGGGCTCGACTGCGGCGCCCGAGCGCGACGCCTGAGCTCAGTCCGGCTCGACCTCGTTGAGCCGGCCCGTGTCCACGTCGTAGACGAACCCCCGTACGCGGTCGCGGTGCGGCACGAAGGGAGAGTTACGGACCCGGGCGATCGACTGGCGCACGTTCGCGGCGGGGTCGGTGAACGACTCGATCGCGAAGGCGGGTGCCATGCCGGTCGCCTCCTGCAGCTCGGAGCGGAACCCGTCGTCGGTGACCTTCTGCATCCCGCAGTCGGTGTGGTGGACGAGGAGGATCTCGCGGGTGCCGAGCCTACGCTGAGAGATCGCGAGCGAGCGAATCACGTCGTCGGTGATCACGCCGCCTGCGTTGCGCAGCACGTGCGCCTCGCCGTTCGCCAGCCCCAGCGCGGCGAACACGTCGAGGCGGGAGTCCATGCAGGCGACGATCGCGAGCCGCAGGGAGGGGCTGACGTCGAGGTGGCCGGGCTCGAAGCGCTCGGCGAAGGCGGCGTTGTTGGCAAGCAGGGTGTCGACGACGTCCATCGATCGAGACGATAGAGCGAGCGTCCCCGGCGGGCACCGATCCTGAGCTAGGCTCCCGCCGATGGACTTCGCCGCCGGGCCACGAGTCGAAGAGCTGCTCGAGCGCGTCCGCTCCTTCATGGACGAGCACGTCTACCCGGTCGAGGCCGAGGCGATGGCGGCGCTCGACGACGAGGTCCGCCCCGGCGTCGCCTACCCCGAGATCATCGTCGGGATCCGCGAGCGCGCTCGCTCCGAGGGCCTCTGGAACCTGTTCATGCCCGGCGAGGAGCACGGCGCCGGGCTGACGAACTGGGAGTACGGCCTGCTCTGCGAGGAGATGGGCCGCAGCCCGGTCGTCGCGCCGATGGCCTTCAACTGCGCCGCCCCCGACACCGGCAACATGGAGATCCTGGCCGAGCACGGGACCGAGGAGCAGAGGCGCGAGTTCCTCGAGCCGCTGCTCCACGAGCACCATCGCTCCTGCTTCTCGATGACCGAGCCCGAGGTCGCCGGCTCCGACCCCCGGACCCTCCAGGCGCGCGCCGAGCTCAGCGACGGCGAGTGGGTGATCAACGGGCACAAGTGGTTCACCTCCGGCGCCGTCGGAGCGGACTTCGCGATCGCGATGGTGGTCACCGACCCCGACGCCCACCCCTACGCGCGGGCGAGCATGATCATCGTCCCCGTCGACAACCCCGGCTTCGATCTCGTGCGGCCGATCTCGGTGATGGGCCATGACCAAGGGCCGGGCCACTGCGAGATCCGCTACGAGGATTGCCGCGTTCCCGAGGGGAACCTCCTCGGGCCGCGCCAGTCCGGCTTCGTGATCGCTCAGGATCGCCTCGGCCCGGGGCGCATTCATCACTGCATGCGCGCGATCGGCACCTGCGAGCGGGCGATCGAGCTGATGTGCCGGCGCGCCAACGAGCGCGAGGCGTTCGGCGGCAAGCTCGCCGACAAGCAGTTCGTCCAGGACTTCGTCGCGAAGAGCCGGATGGAGACCGAGCAGGCGCGCCTGCTCACCCTGAAGGCCGCCTGGAAGATGGACACCGAGGGCAAGCGCGAGGCGCGGCGGGAGATCTCGATGATCAAGGTCGTCGCGGCCAACGTCGTCATGGACGTCCTCGATCGGGCGATCCAGGTGCACGGGTCGCTGGGGATGTCCGACGACACGCCGCTCGCCTCGATGTGGCGCTACAGCCGCATGCTCAAGGTCGCCGACGGGCCCGACGAGGTCCACAAGATGGTGATCGCCCGGCGCGAGCTCAACCGCTTCGCTCAGCGCGGCGATGACGAGAGCTCCAACGGCTCCCAGGCCGCCGCGGCCGCGGCGTCGCAGGCCCAGGCGACGCGCTAGCCGAGCCCGGCGCACGGCCCTCTGGCCGGGGCCATACTGCCTCCATGGGGACCAGGGCAGAGGCCGTCGCGCTCGTCGTAGCCGTCGCCGTCACGCTGCTCGCCGGTGGCCCCTCCTCGGGGCCCCTCGATCCGGAGCGAGCGAGCGCCGCCGGCCCCCGGCACCAGGTCCATCATGGCGGGGCGAAGCGAGCGCCGCGCGCGCGACTGATCACGCGCTCGACCGGCCACCACGCCGAGATCCGCGAGACGGTCCCCCTCACCCGCAGGGCGCGCGCAGGGCGGCGGGTCGTGATGTCGCTGCCGCTGCCGCGACTGCGCCGCCACGACCGCATCCGCGTCAGCGGCGAGGTCGGAACCTCGACGACCTGCGTCGCCGAGAGCCGGCGCTGCATCGGCCGGATCTACCACTTCGATCCCCGGGTCCAGGCCCGGCTCGTGCTCGCCTCGACCCGAAGAGGAGCCTCGCCTCGCAAGACCACGGTTTCGCGGCGCGCAGGGTTGAGCTGTGGTCAGGGCAGGCCCAACCGCAACCATCACTGCCCGCTGGCGATCGAGGGCGGCCTCAGGGTCCGCAAGCTCGGCCGGCTCCCCTGCTCCCCCCGCCGCTGCCGGCTCAACCTCGTCCTCTCCGCTCACCACCCCCTCGCCCGCGGCGGCGAGGTCCTCGTGATCGGCGGTGATCGCCCCGATGGCAGCGTCGGCGGCGACAAGGGCAGGCTCAGCGCGGCCGTCATCCGCGCGGGCGGGCGGCAGCTCAAGGCCGCGAACCATGCCTCCCGGGTCCGGCGCCGGACGAGCCTGGAGCCCGACTTCGTGGGCGGGCGGCAGGTGATCTACTCGCAGAGGGTCGACAACCTCAAGCGCGGCGACGTGCTGATCGCACGCGCCCGGCAGCGGAGCGCGCTTCCGGGCCCCTTCCCGTACTTCATCTCCAACCAGATCGTCGTCACCACCAAGCGCTACGCCACGCGCCCAACCGCGGCGGCGAAGCGCTCGATCTCGAGTCAGGGAACGATGACCGAGAACAACGGCTTCAACTGCACGAGCGGCCCGAGCGCGTTCCGCAGCCCGTGCAGGTCGCGCAAGTCAGGGATCGTCCAGATCGAGCGGGCGCCGAAGGGGGCGCTGTTCGTGAACCTCGTCTCGCGGACGTTCCCCCTGATCGCCCAGCAGGCGCGCTCGCGCGGCGACTTCCCGGCGGTGGGCATCCTCCGTGGCGGCGGGATCGCGGTGCAACGCCTCCGGCTGACCGCGCGGCGCAGCGGGTCCCGCGACGGCCGAGGCGGAGGGTCGAGCGGCCCGCCCACCGCGAGCCCCTCCGGCAGCTCCGGGGGCAATCCGCTGCTGCCGTTACCGCCCCTCCCGATCATCGGCGGCTCCTGACGAGGCGCCGGGACGGGCTCTAGGGCAGGCGCCCCACCGCCTCGTGGGCCGCCTCCGCCAGGCGCCCGACGTTCCTGCCGAACTCCTCGAAGCCGGCCTCCGGCTTGCCGTACTGCCCCTTGGAGTAGCGCGAATAGACACCTTCGAGGATGATCGCCAGCTTCCAGTAGCCGAGTGCGAGGTAGAAGTCGATCTCGCCGAGGTCGCGGCCCGAGCCCTCCGCGTAGCGGGCCTTGACGTCCTCCCGCGACGGAAAGCCGGGGGCGACGGTCGCCGGCTCGAACAGCGGCTGCAGCGCGTCGCCCTCCTCGCCCCAGTAGACGAGGAGCAGGCCCACGTCAGCCAGGGGATCGCCGAGCGTGCAGAGCTCCCAGTCGACCACCGCCGCCACCTCGCCGCCGTCGGTCAGGATCATGTTGTCGAGCCGGTAGTCGCCGTGGACGATCGCCGCCGGCCCCTGCTCGGGGATGCGCGCCTCGAGCTCGTCGTGCACCTGCTCCACAAGCGGGATCTCGCGGGTCTTCGAGCCCTCCCACTGGCCCTGCCAGCGCCGCAGCTGGCGCTTGACGTAGTCCTCCTTGCGCCCGAGCTCGCCGAGGCCGACCGCGTCGGGATCGACCTCGTGGATCGCGACCAGGGTGTCGATCACGCGCTCGCCGATCGCTCGCCGATCGCCCTCGTCGGGGAAGGCCTCCGCGTCGGGGCGCTGCCGCAGGATCGGGCCCTCGATGAAGTCCATGACGTAGAAGGGAGCGCCGTTGACGGACTCGTCGGTGCAGTAGGCCGCGATCGGCGCGACCGGGACCGGCGTCCCCGCCAGCGCCGAGACGACGCGATGCTCGCGCCCCATGTCGTGAGCCGAGCCGAGGGCCTTGCCCAGCGGCGGGCGCCGCAGCGCCCAGCGGCGGCCGGCGGCGTCGGTCACCGAGTAGGTCAGGTTCGAGCGGCCGCCGGCGATCCGCTCGTAGGCGAAGGGAGCCTCGGCCGCCGCCACGTTCTCCTGCAGCCAGGCGCCGACGCGCTCGACGTCGATTCCCTCCGGCGCATCGCCCGCTGCCTCCATTCCCCGCAGCCTATTCGCGGCGGGTGGCTGATATGAGTGGCGGGTGAGCGAGCGCGAGCACCTGGGCCTGCTGGTCGACTTCGGCGGCGTCCTGACGACGAACGTCTGGCGCAGCTTCGACGCCTTCTGCGCGGCCGAGGGGCT
>JAABUS010009000.1_pt1 | contig 10710 bp, 8 predicted proteins | sample 5560161 | NCBI WGS metagenome assembly JAABUS01 (sample SAMN10711885, study PRJNA513376) | rock metagenome | isolation source: Antarctica rocks | place: Antarctica: Victoria Land, Trio Nunatak nord | collected 2016-01-04
GGCGGCACCTATGACGAGGTGGCCGAGCCCCTCCTTCCGCTCGAGTCGATCCTCTGGCAATTCCGCCACGGCGCCCAGGTCTACCGCCAGCACCTCGACGACCGGCAGGTCGAGGCCGTCGCCAGGCGGAGGTTCGGGCTGTATCCGCAGCTGCCGCAAGTAGCCAAGAGGTTCGGACTGCGGTTCGCGTTGCACATGGCATTCGATGCCGGACTGTTCCCGGTCCGTGCCGAGGCCAAGCGGCTCTGGGAGGCGCCCGACGGCACGAGCCTGGAGACCCTGACTCGCCCCCCCCTGGCCGCCGACCGCCACAAGGAAGGGTTGCAGCTCCCCTGGCGTTTGGCGAAGACGATGAAGGACGATCATGTCGCGACGCTCCCGATGGTCCACTGGCCCCACGACGTCGCCCCCTGGTATCGAGACCTGCGGCGGGTCGCCTCCTACTCGCCGGTCTTTGCACGCGGGGTCACGCTCAACGACTACTTCCACCTGACCGACCGACCCTTCGAGAGCTTCCGGCCCGAGCTGGACGACTACACGACCCCGTACCTGGCCCAGGCCATCGCCCGCCGCGAGCCCGATCCCATCTCTCGGGGGGCGGAGCATGCTCGACTGCGGGCGAGGTTCGACGCCCTGGGCACGGTCCGGACGCTGGCGACGCTCCTCTCGGCCCCTCGTCCCGAGGAGACGGCCGAGGCGATCTCTCCGGCGGCACTGGAGCAGGCCATCGAGACGGGCGCATTCGTCGAGGCCCGCGCGGCCCTCGATGTCCAGGAGCCGCTCTGGGCCGGGGCGATCGCGCGGGGGGTCGTCGGCGGCGCGACGGGCGGCAGGCCCGGCTTTCTGGTGGTGAATCCCGCAGGGATCCCCCGCCGAGCCGCCGTACTCTTGCCCGACGCGGCGATCGACCTGCGCCCCGAAGGCCCGCTCCGGGCCGCGCAATTCACCGAGGAGGGGGTCTGGGCCGTCGTCGAGCTCGCCGCCTTCGGCTTCGCCTGGGTCCCACGCGAGTCGGGACCCGAGGCGCTCTACACGCCGAATGACCGGCTCTCGGTCCGCGATCGGACCCTGCGCAACGAGTCGATGGAGGTCGAGATCGACGCCGCGACCGGCGGCATCCGCAACCTGAGGGGGACGAAGGAGTCGACCCCCCGGCTCGGCCAGCAACTGGTCGTCACCGGGGCGGGTGCGACCGTGTCCTCGCGGATGCGCTGCGAGACGTTTGAGGTCGACTACGGCGGCCCCGCCCTCGTCCAGGCGTTCGCGCAAGGGAGCCTCGTCGAGACGTCGGGAGACCGCCGGCTCGCGAGCTTCCGCCAGCGCTACCGACTCTGGAGTGGCCGGCCCGTGCTCGAGATCGACGTCACGCTGAGCGACCTCGACCCCGCGTGGCTCGACTCGCTGGCGGAGGGCGATCCCTGGTCGCAGGCCCTCGCCTGCCGATGGGCCTGGCCCGACGCCACGGCGATGCTCAGGCGGACGAGCCTGCTCGGCCCCGAGTTGACCGAGTCCGAGCGGTCCGAGACCCCCGACGTCTTCGACATCTCGACGCGACGCGAGCGGACCGCCCTGCTCTTCGGCGGGCTGGCCCACCATCACCGCCGAGGCCCCCGGATGCTCGATACGCTGCTCGTCGCCGGTCGCGAGGCCGGTCGCTCGTTCCGCCTCGGGGTGGCGCTGGACCTCGAGTATCCGTTCCACGCCGCGGTCGACTCACTCGCCCCGGCCTTCGTCGTGCCGATGGATTCGGGCCCCCCCGCCGCCGGGCCCGCCGGCTGGTTCTTCCAGGTCGATCACAAGGCGGTCGCCGTCACCCACGTCGCCCACGCCGACCCTTCCGGCGACGGCCGGGGCTGGGGGGTCGTCTTCCACCTCCTCGAGACCGCCGGCCGCTCCGCCCGCTGCCGCCTCCGCCTCTACCGCGATCCCGTCTGGGCCCGGCAGATCGACTTCCACGACGAGCCGATCGTCGACCTGCCGATCGACGGCGACGGCGTCCTCATCGACTTGACGCCGCACGAAATGGCCCGGATCGACGTGACCCTCGGCTAGTCGACCGTTCGGCGATCGGTCATCGCGTCCCGTGATTCCACGCCGGAAAGAGTGACGCCCCCCCCTCCGGTCGTTCTTTCGAGGGACGAGCGTCACCGCGCGATGTTCCGCCTCGCTTTTCCTCCGCCAGTCGTATGAGGGCGACCAGATGGCTTCTGCTCATCGCCGCCGGACATCCGGGCTGGTCGCATTCTACGTGACGATCGCCGCGGGGTGGACCGTGCGATCGCACTGGGTCGCCGAAGGTTCCGGGGCCCAGCATCCCGAAGCTGCGAACCAAGCCCTCTGGAGCGAGTCTTCGGGGGCCGTCCTGATCGCATGGCTGCTGCACCTGGCGATCGTCTTGTCACTCCAACGTTGGGATTCCCGCCTCGCCGAGGGCAGACTCCCGGCGGACTCGGCGTGGGATCGCCTCATCCGCCGCATGCTGATCCTCATCTCGTTCGTCTTCCTGGCCGTCACGGTCCAGACCGGCGCGTTGCACGACTACATCCTGGACCTCCAGATTTGGGCGAATATCCGCAAGGGTCAAGACCCCTGGTTCCTCGTCTTTGGAATCTTCGGGGCCTACTCCCTCAACGCGTACGGCCCCCTCTTCAACCTGCTGGCGGGGTTGACCTGGGTCCATCCCCTCGCCCCCAAACTGCTGATTGCGTGGGCCTACTGCCTGACCTCTTGCCTGTTGATCCAAAAGCTTCGCGCCCGACGGCGCCTCGGCCGCTTCGCGACGCTGGGCCTGATGGTCTGGTTCTGGAATCCTTTCTCCTGGGTCGAGGTCGCGATTCGCGGCCATTTCGACCTCCTGGCCGGGTTGGCGTGCGTGGCCGCGGTCCATTCCCGAATGCGGGGGCGCGACGCCTTGTCGGGGATGAGCCTGGGCCTCGGGGTGTTATTGAAATACATCCCGATCGTGCTCCTGCCGTTCCTCATGCTCGACCGCGAACGCTACCGGCCCCGTCTCCTCTTCGCCGCGGCGGCCACGGTCACCCTCGGGATGGGGGCGAGTTACCTGGTGTGGGGGCCTTCGATGTTCCGCCCGCTGACGCTCGCCGCGACCCGTTTCTCGACCCTCCTCTCCATTTTTCGGTACATCCGTGGCCAATTTTCGCCATTTCACGCGATGATCGGATCCGCCCCGAATCTCGACCAGTACGCCGTCCTCGTCCTCTTCCTCGGTCTCCTCCGGGCCTGGAGCTGGTCCCGGCTCCACCGGCCGGACCCCGCGACTGCGGCCACGCTGGCGATCCTGACGACGCTCCTGCTCTATCAGAACGGATTCCCCCAGTACCAGATGGTCCTCTTCGTGGTCGCCTCTTACTGGGTCGTCCAGACTTGGGACCAGCTCAGGCGCCGCAAGGCGCTCGCGGTCACGATGGGGCTCTACTTCGGTTGGCTCGCGCTCTTCGACTCGGCTTACTGCGCGAGCGAATCCGCCGTGATTGTCTGGGAGGATGCGGTCGGCCTGCCGACGTTCCTCCTCGGGATCGCCTTCCTCACCTGCCTGGTCCGCTCCTCGCCATCTCGTCCGGGGGAAGCCTGATCCGAATTACTGCGAGGTGCCCTTCTCCGACGCTCGCCCGCTCGCTTCGGCGGCCCAGTCGGCGCCCTGGATGATCAGCTTGAGCAGGCTCGGATTACGCAGGGGGTCGTCCTTCCCGGGGCCGAAGTCGCGGTGGCCCAGGGGGGTGTGGAAGACGCGGCCTTTGCCGTGGGGGATCGCCCAGGCGACCGGCCAGTCCTTCCCCTCGTGCGCGGTGGTGGCCAGCGGCTCGACGCCCGGTTGCATCTGGAGGTGGTAATACAGTTCGTCCTTGACCTCGAAGTCGGTGAGCCCCTTCGTGATCGGGCTCGATGTGTCCGCGATCTCGATCTTGTACGTCCCCTTTCGGGTCTTCGAATCGGGGAGTCCGACGTGCGAGAAGACCCCGCCGAGCATCTTCCGGAGCGCGGGCGTCCAGTCGGGCGCGGCGTTGTCGGCGCCATGGATCGAGACGTAGCCGTGTCCCCTCTCCACATACGACACCAGGGCGTCCTGCTGCGGGCGTGTGAACTTGAACTCGGGGTCGCGGCGGTCGGACGTGACGATGATGAGGTCGTATTTCTCGAGCGCGGGGGTCTCGACGATCGCGGCATCCTCGACGATCGTCACCCGGAATCGACCGGTGTCCTCCATCGCGCCGGCCAGGTAGAATGCCTGGTCGCGATAGCCGTGGTGCTCGCGCTGGCCTCCGCCGAGCAAGAGCACGGTCTTGCCCTGCGGGACTTTCTTCTGGGCCGACGCGGGGCCGGTGCCCAGGAAGGTGAGGGCCAGGGCCCCGCCCAGGACGAGGGAGATACGCACGGTTATTCCTCCGCGAGTCGATGGTGTCTGGATCGGTTCGAGACGTGGACGCATCGTAGTCACGCCCCGCGCCTGCCGCAAGCGGCGGGGCCTCTGCCCGCTTACCCCGATAGGGAGCAAATCTTTCATGAGCACGCAAATCCGAAACTTCCGCCTGGGTGCGATCGCGGCGACGTTGCTCGCCATCGGGGCCGACGCCCCGCCACAGACGATCGATGCGGGGGGGATGACCTTCCAGGCGCCCGCCTCGTGGAAGTCCAGCAAGCCGAGTTCGACGATGCGCCGGGCGCAGCTGAAGGTCGATCCGGCCCAGGGGGATCCCGAAGCGGCCGAGCTGGTCGTCTTCGCGTTCCCGGGCGGCGCGGGGACGGTCGAGGATAACGTGAAACGGTGGCAGGGCCAGTTCAAGGACAAGGACGGTAATCCCCCCAGGATCGAGAGAAAGACGATGAAGGGGAAGAACGTCGAGGTCTTCCGCGTCGAGACCGGCGGACACTTCGTCGCCCCCGAGTTCCCGGGGAGCCCCAAGTTGATGAACAAGCCGGATTTCCACCTGTTGGGGGCGATCGTCCAGACTCCTTCGACGGGCTACTTCCTCAAGATGATCGGCCCCGACAAGACGATGGCCGCCGCCGAGCCTGGCTTCGACAGCCTGATCAGCTCGATCACGGTCGCTGCGGATGGCGGGAAGTGAATCCACTCCCGGGACGTGGTCGACCCGGGAATCGGCCACGAATCGGGGTGTGAGCCGATCTTGGGGCGGAGGCCGCAACACATTCGGCAGCGAGTGCGTGGCCGGTCTCCTGACCCGTCATCACGGTGGGAGGGTTTCGGACCCTCCCCGTCGAAGTCCGCCTCTTGAGCGCTCTCGTCCAAACGACTTCGGGAGGAGACAGGGTCTTATGGCGGTGACCACGATCCCTTGTGCACGTTGCGCGATCGTCAACCACGCCTCCAGTCGCTTCTGCACGGGGTGTGGGCTCCCGCTCGGGACGATGTTGCCCGACGCCGAGGCCGGCAACGATGCGCTCGGTCCCTACGAGGCCCCCGAGCCGGCCGATCCCGATACGCACCGGCTGATCCGCGAGCTCGTCGCCCGCTCCGGGTTCGAGGCGGGCCCGTCGAGCCACGGCTGGCGGATGATCGTCCCCCTGCAACTCGACCGTCGCCAGGCCGTCTATGTCGGTCACGCGGGGACCGATCCCGACGGGCGGGCGATCCTTTCCTTGGTCTCCGTCTGCGGGCCGGGCACCGACCGCGACTCACGGAGCCTGCTCAAGATGAATGCCAGGAGCGTCGCCGGGCATTTCGCCATCAAGGTGCTGCGGGGCGAGGAGTATTTCGTCGTCATCCACAACCTGATCGCCGACACGGTCGACCAGTACGACGCCAGCGGACTCGTGAGGAGGATCGCCGAGGCCGCCGACGGCCTGGAAGACCGATTGTCGCGCGGGCTGGACCTCTACTGAGGTGCTTTCGAGCCGGTGTCGCCGAGGCGAGAACCGGGGCTGGCCCGTCGCGCGGCGCCATGGTTCTTCCCCTTCTCCCATTCCCCGGCGCGCGACCGGGACGTAATGGGAGGGGAGACGTCGCTCGTGCGATAGATGGCGATCGTGGCGTCGTCGGTCAGGCGGACGGGCCGGATCGGGTCGAGCCGTCGGAAATAGCCCTCCGGCCCCCAGGGACCCCACTGGAGCGACGCGGAGACGGCCAGATATTCCGTGTCGGCCGAGAGCATCGGCGGGAGATCACGGTGCACGGCCCCGGCGTCGATCACGAAGCGACGGCCGACGACCCCGTGATGGGCCGGGTCCGTGTCGCCGAAATAATAGATCGTCAGGTCGCGGAACTCGGGATGCGCGCGTTGGAGGCGAGCGAGGGGCTTCGCCCCCTGTCCCCAGTCGAGGTTCGAGTCGGCCAGGATGTGCCGGCCACCGGCGGGGCCGCCGGCCAGGACGTTGAAGTACGAGAGCTCGAACGGATGGATGGTCGCGACCGCGAGCGCCTGTCCGGCCAGGCCGATGACGGCCGCCCGACGCGCCCACGTCCCGGCCTCGGCCAGGCCCGAGACCCAGACGATCACCAGCGGGGCCATCGGCAGGAGGTAGCGAATCCCGTAGTTGCGCGAAGAGCCGGCCGCGGTGATCGCCAGGAAGATCACGACGATCCCCGGGAGCATCCCCGCGCGTCCCGATGACTTCGCCCGGCGCCCCAGGGCGACGCGGCTGGCCACCAGCATCCACAGGGCGAGGGGAGTTTTCACCGCGAGGGTCACGAAGTAATAGGACCACCAACCGGTCATTCGCCGCTCACCGAAGAGGTAACTCGGCCCCCCCGAGCGCTGATGACGGATCTGGGTCAGGAAGCCCACCCAGTCCCGAGGGATCGGGATTTCGATGGCCCTTTGCAGGTACGGGCCGATCCCCATTCCGAAGCGGCCTTCGATCGTCGGATGAGCGCCGACCGTGGGGCTGATCGGGAGCAGGGAGAACCCGGTGACGACCAGGTTGGCCAGGATCATGACGGCCAGGAATCCGGTCATCCTCGCCGCGATTGTGAGCACGAGACGGATGGGACCCGGGGTGGTTGTCTTGTCGAAGACAAATCCCCTCACCCGCCCTTCGGGCACCCTCTCCCGGAGGGAGAGGGTAAGTTTCGAAGGACAAATATCGATCCACCAGACGAGGGCCAGGATCGGCGGGATGAGGACGGTCGTGAATTTGCAGCTCCAGGAGAGACCGCCGAGCACCGCCGTCACCCAGAAGAAGCGGCGGTCGCCGGTCTGGAGGAATTTCCAGAAGAGCAGGAACATCCCCGTCGTGCAGGCCAGCAAGGGCAACTCCATCGTGGCCAGTGAGCCATGCGCCAGCAAGTTCGGGCTGAGCGTGAAGAGCCACGCGGCGAAGGCCATCGCCCGGGGTCCATAGAGCAGGCGACTCCAGAACGAGGTCAGTCCCAGGGCGACCAGCCAGATCAGGAGCGACCAGAGCCGGACGATCGGCAAGAGTGCCCGCTGGTGATCGATCGGGCGGTCGACCATTTCGCGCGACCCGATGAGATCGAGCGCCCAGAGCACGGGGACTTGTTGCAGCTTCCAGAAGGTCAGCGGCGAGCCCATCCGCGTGATCTCGTCCTGGTCGCCGGTCCGCCACCATCGGGCGGCCACGCGCAGGTACGCGACCTCGTCGTAGGTGGCCGAGCTTTGCCGGAGCGAATCGGCCATCAGGCCGAGCCCGACCAGCGCAGCCAGGACGACGGCCGGCCCGCACCATCGAGGGGCGGCACCCTCCATTCTCAGCCCTCCGGTCCCGGGAAGATCTTCCGTCCCTCGCGCTGGCTCCGGCGGAGGTCGCGCACCCCCCGGGCGATGGCCAGCGTGTCGGCGAAGGTCGGCGCCAGCGACTCTTCCCCCCGGACGAGCCGGAGGAACTGGTCGTTGAGGACCTCTCCGAGCGTCGGCTCGACGGGGAGCCGTTCCTCGTGGAGGCCCGAGGCGTCGGACCACTGGATGCGGTCGGGCATCTCCAGCCAGGCGGCCCCGCGCTCGGCGAAGACCTGGAGGCCCGCCGGGGGGAGGAACCGGTTGGCGTCCCCCCAGGGATCGCGGTGGTGCCTGCCGATCGCCACCTGCGCCATCGCCCCGCCGGGGAACTCGACGACGAAACCCTCGAAATCCGGGTCGGCGTCCGCTCCTCCCGCGGCCGGCAGCAGCGAGCCCCGGAAACCCTGGAGGGCGACCGGCTCCGCCCCGAAGATGAAGCGGCACCAGTCGAGCAGGTTGCTCCCCGGGTCGATCAGCAGCGGGGCCGGCGCGATCTGGGTCGCGGGGCCGGGCTGGCCGTAGCGATCGAAGCCGAAGAGCCGGCTCTGGCCCAGGACCAGCCGAGGCGCACCCAGGGTCGTCGCGAGCAATTCCCTCAGGCGGAGCGTCGCGGGGTAGAACCGCCTGGCCAGCTCGGGCATGAAGGCCATCCCGGACTCCGCGACCCGACCGGCCAGCCGCTCCAGGTCGTCCGGCTCGTCCGCCAGCGGGAGCGCGCAATAGACCGGCTTCCGGCACTCGCAGGCGAGCTCGATCGGATGCGAGCCGAACCACTGCGGCGACAGGAGATATACGGCCTCCACGTCGGGGCGCTCGATCAGCGCCGTCAGGCCCTCCACCGCGGCACAGCCGAGGCCACCGGCCTCGATCTCGGCGCGACGCAAGACCTGGTCATAGACCGCCGTGACCTGGAATCGGTCTCGCATCCGGGCCAGGGCCGGCTTGTGCCGCGCCTCCCAGAGCCGGCCTAGCCCGATCACCCCCACCTTGAGTCGTCCCTGTTTCGACACCGCCAAAGACGCCTCCTGCGCGTGCCATTGCGAATGGTGCAACGGGATGTTCACGGTCCTCGACCGGCATCACGCAGCCTAACACTCGCGAGCGGAGTCGACCACCCCTCCCCTTCAGCCCCTTGCGGCGGCGTGATAAAGTGCCAACCGCAGGAAGTCGCCCGTGTGAACGAATCCAGAGGATGCGGCCGATGCGCGCGGTCTTGCAGCGAGTGACACGGGCCTCGGTCGCGGTCGACGGCGCCGAGGTCGGGCGGATCGGGACGGGGTGGCTCGCCCTCCTCGGCGTGGCTCGGCCCGATGTCGACGCCGATGCCGATTGGCTGGCCGACAAGGTGGCCCACCTCCGCGCGTTCGAGGACGACGCGGGCAAGATGAACCGGAGCGTCCTCGACGTCGGCGGCGCGGTGCTCGTCGTCAGCCAGTTCACCCTGCTCGGCGACTGCCGGACGGGCCGTCGGCCCAGCTTCATCGAGGCCGCCGAACCGGCCGAGGCGGATCGTCTCTATCGACGCTTCCACGAACGGGTCGCGGCCGCCGGCCTGACGGTCGCGACCGGCGTCTTCCGCGCCGAGATGCAGGTCGAGCTCGTCAACGACGGCCCCGTGACGCTCTTGCTGGACAGCCGCAAGCGGTTCTGAAACGGAAGCTGGGCGTCGCCTCCACCCGCGCGGATCAGTCGGGTTTCGGCGGGACCGGACGGGCGGGGACACCGACCACGGTCTGGCCATCCGCGACGTCGCGCCCTCGGGTCACCACGGCGCCGGCGCCGATGACGGCATCCTGGCCGATGGCCACGGGGGCGACCAGGACGGAGCCGGAACCGACCCGGGCGTTCGCCCCGATCGTGGTCTTCTCCTTGCGATGGCCGTCGAAATTGGCCGTCACCGCCGTGGCCCCGAAATTCACCCCGGCGCCCACGTGTGCGTCGCCCAGGTAGGCCAGGTGCCGTGCCAGGACGCCGGCTTCGAGGTGCGACCGGGTCACCTCGACGAAGGCACCCACCTCCACACCATCCTCCAGGACCGTGCCGTCCCGGAGGTGAGCGAACGGACCGATTCGGCAGTTCGCGCCGACCTTGACCACTCCCGAGAGGACCGAGAACGGGTGGATGACGGTGTCGGGGCCGATCGTGACCCGGCTGTCGATGTACGTGTTCCTTGGGTCGATGACGCTCACTCCCTCGTCCATCCAGTGGTCGAGGATTCGCGCCTGCATAATGGCGTGTGCCTGGGCGAGGTGCTGGCGGCTGTTCACACCGAGGATGTCATCGGGCTGGAGGACGGGTAGGGCGACGACCTTGTGATTCATGGCCTGCAACCAGGCCGGGGCGTCCGTCAGGTAGAATTCGCCCTGGGCGTTGCTCGTGTCGAGCTTGGCGAGGGCGTCCCAGAGCAGGGGAAGCTCGAAGACATAGCAGCTCGGGTTGACCTCGGGGATCGCCTTTTCCTCGGCGCTGCAATCGCGCTGCTCGACGATCCGGAGGAATCGGCCGGCGGAATCGCGGAGGATCCGCCCGAATCCAGTCGGGTCGGGGACGACGGCGGTCCCGAGCAGGCAGGCGGCCCCTTCGCGCTCCCGGGCGTCGAGCAGGTCGGCCAGGGGGCGCGGGCGAATCAAGGGCTCATCGCCGACCAGGATCAGGGCAAGTCCCCGGTAACCATCCAGCAGCGGGTGGCACGCCTTGACGGCGTCGCCGGTGCCGAGCTGGCGCTCCTGGGTGGCGAAATGGACGTCGGGCTCGCCGTCCAGCGACATCCGGACCTGGTCGGCGCCATAGCCGACGACGACGATGATCGTCCTTGCCCCCGCCCCGCGCGCCGCCTCGACCACGTAGCGGATCATCGGCCGGCCGCAGACCTCGTGGAGGACCTTGGCCTTTTCCGACTTCATCCGCTTGCCATGCCCCGCCGCCAGGATGATCGCTACCGGACCTTGGATCATGGCTTTTTTCCATCGCGACCGCACATTCATGCTACCGGGGC
>JAABUS010009001.1_pt1 | contig 10710 bp, 14 predicted proteins | sample 5560161 | NCBI WGS metagenome assembly JAABUS01 (sample SAMN10711885, study PRJNA513376) | rock metagenome | isolation source: Antarctica rocks | place: Antarctica: Victoria Land, Trio Nunatak nord | collected 2016-01-04
CGGGCGGTGCCGGCAAAGACACAGTCAACGCGCGCAACCGCCAGCGCGACCGCGTCGACTGCGGCCCCGGGCGCGACCGGGCGAGCGTCGACCGCTCCGATCGCGTACGCCGCTGCGAACGCGTCAGGCGCAAGTAGAGCGAAACAGGCAGCAGCGCGCCCTCGCTTGTCAGGGGGCGCATCGCGATCCCGACCCCCCCGCTTCCCTCGCCGGCCAGGGTCGCAAACCCGGCGCCGAGCCGGGCTCCCGCTTCCGACTCGGAGGAGGAGCGGCCGGTCAAGGCGCCCGACCGTCGGGAGCAGAAGCGAGAGCGTCGGTGAGTCGCGTGATCGCATTCGGCGCGAAGCAGTCGCGCTGGCGCCGTCGGACCAGACGACTCCTTAGGCCACAAGGCAGTGGCGCCAGAACGCCCGAGCACGTGGGGTTCGGCAGGCACGTCGACGCACCGACGAAGGCGCTCCTTCGCGTCGACGCGAGAGCGATCGACCTCGAGTGGAGAGTGCCGCTTTTGTGCAGAGGGAGCAGCGGCCTTCGAGACTTCTGTCTCGCGGAATGCAGTAGCGGCGGGGGAGGCGCAGACGATCCCCTTCGGCGCCAAGCAGTCGCGTCGGCGACCGGTGCTCTCTTGATCCCTTTGCGGCGGAACGGATCGGTTGCAGGGTGGACTGCTCGCTTCTGTTGCTCGCGTGGGGAGCCGGTTGTGCCAGGCCGCTGCGCGGTCGCGGATTTGGTGCGGGCGAATAACCAGCCAGCGCAAGAACGCAGCTTCAAGCCGATGGGAGGACCGCACGCGGAGACCAACAGCGGGATGCGGCTGTGCGCTTGCTCCAAGGTCGCGGGAGACTGAACTGTGGAATCACCCTCCAGGCTGCGTCGGCCTGCTTAGCCGGGGAGCGGCCCCTTCATTCCTCGCTGCAGTCGCCGGTGTCGACGCGTTGGGGGGAGGCGAGTGCGCGCGTGAGCGCCTCACGGATGATGGGGCTGGGGATTGCGAATTGCTCGCGGCCGCCGTGTTCGTCTAGGCCGGCGAAGATCATGCCCACTACGCGCCCGTTCCGGTCTATGACAGGTGACCCGGAGCTGCCCGGGCCGGTGCCGAGGCCGGCGAACAGCTGGGTGATGCTGCGATGGCCGCGCAGAGCTCCCTGCTGCGCTCCCTCTGGGGGCGAGAAGGTTGGGCCGAGGCGTGCCTCTCGGGCCTTGTAGCGCCCGTTGAATGGGAAGCCCAGCACCGCGGCGCTTGTGCCCCCTCTCGGGCGGCCGGCGATCGGCAGGGCCGGCGCGCCCTTCAAAGCCGGGACGTGAAGAACGGCGACGTCGTCGTTGGCGTCGTACCAGATCGGCTCTGATCTATAGGCCTTGCCCTGGCCCTCGATCCTGACCCCGGGGGCGTTCAAGCCCTCGACAACGTGAGCATTGGTGACGACGATGCCCTCGCCTGCGACCCATCCGGTCGCCTCCCCCCGCCCGCCACAGACTTCGACCTTGGCCACGCTTCGCGCCGCGGCACGCACCTGGGGATCCTGCTTGATCCGCGGATCGAGCAGTACCGCGAGACCTTTGGGCCCCTTGTTCACCGGAGAGGCGGAGGAGGAGGGCGTATTTGCGCTAAGCAGCGGCCCCGGCGGCGCCAGCACCGAGTTCAGCCGCTCGACGATCTTCGAGTCCCGCAGGGATTCCCTGAGGCCGTCCACGCCTGCCAGGACCGCTGCCGCCCCCCAAACCATCACCAGCGCCAGGCAGCCGGCTACCAGCATGCCCCCGACGGCGTCAACCTCGCGGCGCCTTCGCAGGGCTCGCCGCAGCCTGCGCCCCAGTCGCTCGAGCGCGGCCGCCAGCAGCGCGCCGAAGAGCAGCGCCGCGGGAAGGGCAAGGACCGGCGCGAACGGATCGCGCAGGCCCCCGTCGAGCACCAGCGGCGCGACCCGAGACCCGATCACCGCACCGGCACCGAACCCGACGAAGGCCAGCACACCGACACTCACGCCCTGGAAGTAGCCCCAAACGGCCACCGCGACCGCCAGCGCAAGGATGATCAGGTCGACGATCACCCCCGAATCCTCCCACCAGCGGTCCAGGGACCGTCACGAACGGTCAAGCGGCCGACGTTCTGGACGCCGGCGCAGCCGCTGTACGGGCGAGGTCCTCGCCCACCAGCACCTCGTCGGCGCACACGACGAGCGGTCAACCTCTCGCAGCCACCAGCCACCTCCTCCAAGGTACCGCCTCCGTGGTGAAGGTTCGCCTGCCCATCTCCTGCAGGAAGTATCCGCCGAGCTTCGTAGGCAAGTAATCGGCCAGCCGCAAGAGGCCTACAAGCAGAAGCGAGGGGCCGAAAGCGTGCGTTATTGGAACGGCGCGAAGCGATCACGCCCGCGCCGACGAGGCAAACGACTGCGTCGGCCACAAAGAAGTGGCGCGGCGGCTTCCGCAAGGGACGATCGCGAGCGCACGCGCTCAGTGCCGCTTTTGTGCACGAGCAGCAGCGGCCGCCGGCACTTCTGCTTTCGCGGAAAGGAGTAGCAACCACCTCGCCCGGTCGGTCGATTCCTCCCGGCGCGGACCGATAGCGGTGTCCAAAGCGGCGCGCGTTATCGCTCCCCGCAACCGAGATGTCCCACGGCGAGCGCTCGTCCGAGGAGCGCTCCTTCCCATGTAGGACGGCAGCAGAACGTCCCCTGAGGACCCGGCAGTACCCCCGAGAACGCCAGTTCTGTGGGGTACGTTCGGTCCGGAGTGGCTGAGATAGTTGGGGCTATGAATGATGACGATCTCCAGCTCCCCGAACATGTGCGCAAAGCGGTCGAGCAGATCGCGTTCGCCGAAGACGAGCAGCGTGCCGAGGTGCTCGTCGAGGATCGCGGCCGCACCGAGCGCGTCGTCGACGCGTCGGCGCCGCTGCTGAGCGTGCGGATGACCGATCTCGGCCCCGTCGGCGCTTACACGCCCGCGATTGACCCCGAGGACGCCGGGCCCGACGTCGTGAGCGACCTGCGCCCCAGCGAGGCGCGCAAGCTCGCCGCCGCCTTGCTGGACCTGGCTGACCGCCTCGACCCTCCCGACGTGGCGTGAGCGCCATGGGCGATCTCGGAGGGCTGCGCGCGCCGGTGATCGACCTGCAGGCCGTCCGCCGCCAGCAGCTCGAGGATGAGCAGCTGCGCGTGCTGGCCTCAGCGGTGGGCGAGCATCCGCTTCCTCCCGAGCAGCTCAGTCGCCTCGAGCGTGTGCGGGCGCTGTTGGGCGACGAGCCGTTTGGCCCGGCTGCGCCTTGAAGCTCGCGGCGATCGGGCCCGGCGATCTGGTGCTCGTTTCCAAGGGCGGCCGGCGCTTTCACGCGAAGGTGGTGGGCATCTGCCGCGGGGTGGTCGAGCTGCAGCCGCTCGAGCGCGGGATCTCCTACCGCCATGCGAGCGCGCGCGAGCTGGTCGACCATTGGCGCCACGCTCGCCGCCGGCGCGGGGCAGACGAGCCGGGACCGCAGGAGCAGGCGCCGCCGGCGGCGGCGCCCAAGGAGCAGCTGTCGCTCGCCGGTCAGCTGGACCGCCCGGCGGGGCGGGCGCGCTGACCGGCGTGGGCGCGCTCGCGAGAACAGACGCGCCGGTTGCGGGCGAGCTTGTCTCGCCGGCGCACGAGCTGGTGGAGGAGTTCGTGTTGACGCTCGGCGAGGGCGCGAAGGCCGCGAAGACGACCAGGACCTACAGGGGCGCGTGCGAGCGCTTCGCTGGCTGGCTGGTCGCCACGGCAGGGCCAGCCGCGGGACCTGAGGCGGTGACCCTTACGGCGGTCGCCGCCTATGAGGCGCAGCTGCGCTCGCGCGGGCTGGCGGAGGCGACGGTGCGCAAGGACCGCTCGGCGATCAACCGGTGGGTGCGCCATCTCGCCGAGTTCGGCCACCTCGATCCAGAACGCGCCCGGCTGGTCTTGGCGCGGCGGCTGCCGCCGGGCCCGACGGGCGAGCGCGACCGCCCGAAGGCGCTCGACGAGCTCGCCTGGAGGCGCCTGGTGGCGGTCGCCGAGGCACAGATCGCCCACCACCCGCTGCAGGGCTGGCGCGACCTCGCGATCGTGCGCACCCTCGGCGACGCGGGCCTTCGCTGCGAGGAACTCACGGGGCTCGAGCGCCGCGACTTCGTCGCCAAACGCAAGGGAGCGAAGCTGCGCGCGCTCGATGTGCGCCACGGCAAGCGCAACCGTCGGCGCAAAGTCGAGCTAAAGCCCCAAGCCGAGCGTGCGCTGGCGAGGTGGGACGAGCTGCGCCGCGAGCTCGGCCCGCCGCCGGGCGAGGAGCAGCTGCCACCCTCTCGCTGGCCGCTGTTTGTGACGTTGGGCCGCCGCCGCCGCGACGGCTCCTACACCCGCCTCGGCCACCGCGCGACGCACGACGTCGCCCAGGACCTGGTCGCACGACTTGGCGCCCGCGCGGAGATCGCGGCCGACCTGCGCCATCCGCACGTGTTGCGCCACACCTTCGCGACGCGCTATTACCGCCAGACCCGCGACCTCGCCGGCCTGCAGCGCCTCCTGGGCCACGCCGACCCCAAGACGACGATGGTCTACGTCGATGACAGCCCCGCCGAGCGCGAGCGGCTGATGCTGCTCGCCTCCGACGAGCCGCCGACGCTCGACCTCGACCGCGAGGCGGCATGAAGGGCGCCGGGCGCTGCCCTGCGCTCGCCGCGGCGCTGCTGGCGCTCACAGCGGCGGGGTGCTCGCTCGAGCAGCCCGCATCGAGCGGCGCCGCGCCCGGCGGGCCTGGGAGTGAGGCGCCCGTTGAGGGGCGGGTGGTGTCGGTCACCGACGGCGACACGCTGCGCGTGAAGACCGGGCAACGCGAGGTGGCGGTGCGCCTGATCGGAATCGACACGCCCGAGACCCGCAAGCCCGACACGCCAGTGGAGTGCGGCGGCCCGGTAGCCACCGCCCACCTCGAGCAGCTGGTGGCGCCCGGCGATCGGGTGACACTCCGCGGCGACCGCTCCCAAGATCGCGAGGACCGCTACGGGCGCCTACTCGCCTACGTGACGCCTCAGGGAGAGCGCCAGCTAAACCGGGGCCAGGTAGCGGCCGGCTGGGCGCGGGTCTACGTCTACGACGGGCGGCCCTTCGACCAGCTGGAGGCGTTTCGGGCTGCTGAGCAGGGCGCCCGCCGCGCGGGCCGCGGTGTGTGGGCCCGGTGCGGCGGTAACTTCCATCGCCCGGCAGGCTGACCTGGCGCAGCTCGCAGCGCGCCCTTGAGGCGATCGACGGCGGCTCGGGCTAGCTGGGTGGGCTAGCTGCGCCCGTAGAAGCCGTCGCGGTCGACCAGGCTGGCCAAAAGCACGACGGGCAGTGCGACAGCGAACAGGGCCCAGCCCTCAAGGCCCGCGGCTGCGCCGGCGAGCACTAGGGGCGCGCCGAGCGCGATGAGCAAGACGAACGCGAGCAGCGTGCGGTTCATGGAGGTCATAGTACCGCCACCGCAACAGCCACGAGCAAGGCCAGCAGCGTGCACGCTGCTGCCCAGCGCGTGATCACGGGAAACGGGTCGAGCGCTGGTTGGCGCTGGTAGCGCCGGTAGGCGATGAAGCTGCCCACCGCGACTCCGACACTAAACCCGCGCAGCACGTCGTCGACCAACGTGCCGATCGAAGCGAGCACGGTGAGCCCGGCGAGGCTGAGCGCTGCGAGCACAGGAGAGAGGGCGTTGTTCACGGGCGGTTCCTTTCGGTCGGGGTGAGCATGTCGGGCATCGCAGATGGAAGTGCCCGGCACGCGCAGACCCGGCCGGGAGGCAACGCCCCCCGCCGCTGGACCGATTCCTGGGCCACGACGACAGTCCGGGTCTGTTTAGAGGCCGGGGTCGGCGTCGCTGTGGACGGTGTAGGCGTCGCTGGCGCCGCCGAGCTCGCGGTCCCAGCCGGAGTTGTCCTGGCAGGGGTCGTCTCGCTCGGTGATCGTGACTTCGACCTCCTCGGCGGGATCCCAGTCGACGACGAGGACCTCGGCGCCGAGGGCTTCGAGGGCGGCGACGAACTCGGGGTGCGCGTCCGCGTCTTCGCGGTTGATGACGATGGTGCTCATCTGCGGCTCTCCTTTCGGGTGAGCATGGTGGCCTGCGCCCTCAAGGCGGCCACCACGCGCAACGCCGGGAGGAGCTCGTCTGCCTGAGCACCTGGGTGTCCGCCGGGTTCGTGGCGTGCCGTGCGCAGCCCCGGCCAGGAGGGACGGCCCATCTCCGGACCGGCCCTCAGAGCCAGTCGTCGCGGGTTAGGAGTCGCCTCCTTCGCTGCCGGCGTCGACCTCGGCGGGCTCGGCTGGCTCGGCTGGCTGGTCGTTGGCGTCGAGCTCTGCGATTCGGTCGCGCAGCTGCCACACCCCGGTGGAGTAGTCGCCCAGGCGTTGCTTGGCCTCGGCCAACACGTTGGCGCGGCCCTCGCCGTCCATCGCGTCGAGCGCGCCGGCCTGCTCGGCGAGCCATTCGCGGTCGGCGATCGCTTCGCGTCGGCGGTCGGCTTGGGCTTGGCGCTGCTCGCGGCCGGGCTCGAGCAGGTGCTCGGGGAGGTGCTCGGCGGCGATCTCGTCGAGCGCTAGCACGGTGTCATCTGACCACGGCAGCGCCGTGCCGCCGTCGAGCTGTGAGAAGGACCGCGCGGACTGCGCGACGGCGTGCTCGTCGGCGTAGCGGGCCATCACCGCCAGCGAGACCAGGCGTCCCGCTATGTCGCCGGGGTTCTTGCCGGCGTTGTCGATGAACGCGGACGCCTGGTCGTGCGCCGGCCCGGCCTGCAGGTAGGCGCGCTTGGTCTTGCCCGACTTCAGCTGTTCCGAGCTCTCGAAGCCGGGGAACCCGTAACGCGCTCCGCGCATCGCGATCTTGCCGAGCTGGCCGCCGAAGTCGACCGCGGCCAGGATCTTCACCACCCGCGCGTCGACCTTGATCCGCGCCACGTGCTTGACGACCGCGGCGCCGAGCTCGTCGTTGAACGCGACCGCCTTGCGCCGCGCCTGCTGGTCTGCCTCTCGCTCGCGGCGGCGCTGTGCCTTGACGGCCTCCTCGTCGGGGACCTCTCCCCCACCCCGAGGCGCCGCAGCGCCCTGTCCGGCTGCGCTGTCGCCGCCGGCAGCGTCGGCGGCCTGCTTGCGCCGCGCCTTCTCCTGTTTGAGGGTGCGCGCGATCTGATCGGCGGCGAGCTGGTCAGCCACGGCCCGGCCGGCGATCAGCACCGCGTACCCGTTTGAGCGGTGGACCGCGCCGAGCTTCTCGGCCGCGTCGACGTCGTCGTGGCGAAAGGACACCGTCACCCGCGCCGGGTCCTCTACCCCCATGAGCTCGCAGTACTGGGCGAGCTTCGCGGTCGCCTTCTGATCGAGCGAAAAGCGCCCGATCGGGTAGGTGGTGTTGGCCTCGAACACCCCGTCGGGCAGCTCGAGGCCGTCGTCGACATAGCCGCCCGAGACGAACCCGACCGGGTCGCCGGCCAGGTCAGACCACGTCAGCGGGTCGTGCCAGCCGTCGGGGTCGGCGGGCTGTTCGAGCACCCGCCGCACCGCCACGACCGCGAGGCCGGGATCGATCTTCGTCAGCTCTGCGAGCGCCTTGATCGCCCCCGGCGCGATCGTTCCGTCGCCCACGTGGGCGTGCAGCTCGACGGGCAGCTCGAGGATCTGCAACCGGTCGCGTACGAGCTTGTGCGAGACCCCGACGCGCTCGGCCACCCCTCGGCGGGTGAGCCCCGAGTCGAGCAGGCGCTGGAAGGCCTTGGCCTGCTCGAGCGCGGTCAGGTCGACGCGCTCCATGTTCGCCGCTAGCGCAACGTCGAGCGCCTCGCTCTCCGCATCTGCCGGGCGCACGATCACCGGCACCTCCACCAGCGCCGCTTCGGCGCAGGCGCGGTAGCGGCGCTCGCCGTCGATCAGCCGCCAGGCGCCGTTGTCGTCGGCGGGGCAGACCACGAGCGGGTGAATCACGCCGTGGGTCTTGATCGACGCCACGAGCCGGGCGAGCTCGGCTCGCTCGGCCTGGTCGCGGGGGTTGAATCCCTCCGCGACGTGGATGGCTGATAGCGCGACGGTGCGCTGGTCGGGTTGGGTGGTGGTGCTGGGCACGATGTGCCTCCTTGTGCGTGCGGGCTCCGCCCGGTGCGGGGCCGTTGCGATCGCCGTCCGCACCCGAATGGGTGCGAAGATAGGCGTCGCATGGCCCCGTGCCGGGCGCCCCGCGGCCGCCCGGATAGCTCTGGCCCGTCCTCGCTCCATCCTCTTGCAGGCCGTTAGGAGGCCTCTCATGGCCTCCTTCGCCCGCTCCCGGCCGCCCCGGCGGCCCGCAGCGGGAGTTTCGTGGCGGTGAGCGCTGGCCTGGGTGCTCGCCGGCGCTCCTCTACGGGCCCCTCAGGCGGCGTCTACGCTCTCGACCGCGCGGTCGGCGACGTCGATCGTGACCTCGGCGTCGGTGACAGATCCGATCAGCTGCGCCAGCTGGGCGAGGTGGTCATAGAGGCAGCGCTGGCGCTCGTCGCCGACGGGAAGCTCTGTGGCGATGTGATGCTCAGTCCACGTTTGGGGGGTCGCGTCAGGCTTGAGCTCGAGGTGCGTCGCGATCGTCTGCGCGGCGTCGGGGTGGCCGAGGTAGCCCGAGTGCAGCTCGACCGCGAGGTCGACCACGGTCGTCATCAGCGTCAGCTGGTAGGCGCCCGCGTAGGCGAGCCAGCTCGCCGCGCGCATCCGCACGCCGTCGACGCGGATTTCGGGGTCGGGCAGCCGGGAGCGATCCATCTCCTGCCACGGTATCTCTTCGACCCGGACGCCACGAGCCCAAAAACGCGCAGAAAGGGCCCCGCCTTCAGGGGGCGGGGCCCGATCCCGCGGGGCCCCCGAGGGGGTCCTCGCAGGGCTACTCGCCCTGCTCGCCCTCCGCGTGACCGTCGTCGGTCGAGCCGTTGGTGGGCTTGGAGCCGAGGAAGTCGACGTCGCTGGCGATTACCGAGTGCGCGGAGCGCTTCTGGGCGCCCTCGGTCTCCCACTCGCTGTACTCGAGGCGTCCGGTGACGGCGACCTGGCGTCCCTTCTCGAGGTGCTCGCTGCACAGTTCGGCGAGCTTGTCGAAGGCGGCCACGTCGACGTAGACGGGGGCGGCGTCGCGATCCCGGCGTGGGACGGCGAGGCGCATGTTCGCGACCGGCTTCTGCGAACCGGTGCAGCGCAGCTCCGGGTCGCGGGTCAGTCGGCCGATGAGGTTGATGTTGTTCATGTTCGGGTCCTCCTTGTGAGGGGTTGTGCGGTTGACGCAGCCCGAAAAGCACGCTTTGCGTGCCATAAACGGGTGATCAGCGCATCCGCACCGCCCCGTCGAGGAGCGCCGCGAACTTGGACGCTCGACCTTCGGCCCCGACCGGCGACTCGGTGCCGCGCTTGCCCGCCCGCCCGCCGGGCGGGAGCCCCGCCTTCTCACGCGGGTACGGCGCGCTGGCGTGTGCGCTGTGGCGCCGGTAGCTCGTGACCGGGCAGCAGCACCTCGTAGAGGCGTCGGCGCAGCTCGACGAACTCGCGGCCGCGGGTGGACAGACCGAACAGCGCTGCGCCGAGGTCATAGACCGAGCCGCCGGCGCGGCAGCCGAAGCAGTACCAGCCGTCCTCGGGGGTCTCATAGACGTGCAGCGACGGGGTCCTGTCGCGGTGCATGGGGCACGAGACCTTGCGGTCGCGGCCGACCTTCTGGCCGGTGAGGATCTCGACGTAGACGGCCGGCTCGAGCGCGCGCAGCGGGTCATCGACGCGCCGCGGCGAGGGCGCCTGCGCGCGCCGCCGGGTCATCGCCCGCGGCTCGGGCGGCAGCGCCGCCAGCAGCGCCGCGGTGTCAAAGCGCTCGCCGGTAAAGCACTCGAGGCGCACCAGCCCGGGAGGATCTGACTTGAAGTTCAAGGTGCTCGGTGGGCGCAGCACCCTGGCCGCGTCGACGGAGGCCTCGTCGGCGCCGAGCGCCCGGGCGAGACGGCGGTTGCCCGCCTCGAGCGCATCCGGCTCGAGCGGGGTCGCGAGCGGCCAGTAGGCGTGGCAGTTGGCGGCTGTGCCCGAGCGGACCACGATCGCCGGCGCGGGCGCGAAAGCCCGCAGCGCGGCGATGGCGTCGGGGCCGTCGCAGTCGGCCCACAGCGCCCACCCGGCGGCGATCGCGTCGCGGGTGCCCTCGCGGCGGCTGCGGGGGCAGGCGCCGAGGTAGACGTCAACGTTGCGGCCCAAGGTGAACGCCGCGGTGGCCGCGGCGTCGGGTCGCCCGACCGCGAAGAAGCGTTGGCCCATCCCGCCCCTGGAGTGGCGGTAGCGCAGCTCCAGGACTTCGTCCTGTGCCGCGCCGCCGGCGAGCGCGGCGATGTGCGCGACGAGGCCCTCGAGCCCAGCCGCTGCCGGCGCGGCGCTCAACGTTCGCACCACTCGGGGGTGGTCACGACGATGAAGGCGAACTCGTTTCCGAGCCGGGCGCAGCGGTAGGGATGCCGGCGCGCGAAGGCGCACCATTCGGTGAGCGAGAAGCGCTCGTAGCGCAGCGCGTCGTACTGCTCGTCTTCGTTGAGCAGTCCGAGCAGCTGGAGGCGTTCGGGCGCGCGGTCTGAGACCGGCCAGGCCCGGGCCCACTCGTCGTGGCTGTAGTCGCCTCGGCGCAGCGCGGCGAGCTGCTGCTCGACCTTCATCCGGCGCAGCGCCCGCAGCCGCGCGGCGGGCGTGCTCGAGGGCGGC
>JAABUS010009003.1_pt1 | contig 10710 bp, 9 predicted proteins | sample 5560161 | NCBI WGS metagenome assembly JAABUS01 (sample SAMN10711885, study PRJNA513376) | rock metagenome | isolation source: Antarctica rocks | place: Antarctica: Victoria Land, Trio Nunatak nord | collected 2016-01-04
AGGTGCATTCACCTGCATTCAGGTGCATGTCTTGGAGTCAGCGCAAAGTTGTGACAGCGCTATCGTCTTCACAGCAGACAGTCAGAAGTGTCTTGGTCTGGCTAATGTACAGCAATGCATCCATTGTCCTTGCAGGTGACATCACTGTGGAGCGTTTGGCAAACCCACCAGTCATTATTCCAACAGGAGCCTTTTGGGAAGGCCTGGAAGAGTACTGGTCTGACCTGGTGAATGAGCTGCCTGACATTCCCAATGGCGGCAACCACTACTTCACAAAAACACTCAAGCCCAGCCTAGGTCAGTGTCCTGCCTCTGAGTTTTGTCAGCCCACAAGAGCATTTCTGCATGGGAGCACTTGCCTGAAAAGCCGTAACATGTGCCTGTGTATACCGAATTGCCGACTGGGAAGCATAACGTATTGCTCTTGTCTACTTCTTGACCCGCTTGATGAGTGATGTTACTGTCATATACACTCCTCCTGTGCTGGCGGCCTCAGACAGCAATGTTATGTATCACACCCTTGACAGATGCATGCCACGCAACCTGGCAGTTGGTGGCAGTCCTGATGTATGTGCACTTGGCGTGTAATGCAGGTGTGAAGGTTCCCAATGCTATCCAGATGCTGGGGCGTAACTGTGGGCTATACACTGAGGATGATCTGCTGCTGAGCCCTGAAGGGGATGGGGGTGTGGTGGTGGGAGATAGCTCTTGCCCTGCACCATCAGGCAGCAGAAAGCCTGCCAGTCGAGCCTCATCCCTGCAGCCATCTGTGTCAAGGTAACTTGTGCTTGCCAAATCTGGCTACAGGCAAATCATCTGCACATCTGGCACAGGCATGTATGCCACGAACAGGCGCAAACCGTCAGGACTGACTCAATCACAGGAAATCAGCCGCCATCAATCTTTTTGGCCAACACCACGCGCCTCACAATCAGCATCTGATTACAAACGCACTGCCACCAGATGCTTACACCACATCATGATGGGCTGTTGCTGAGCTCAAAGCGCATGTGCAGGGGCAGTGGCGGTTTGGCTGAGCCTGCTACGTCTGATGCCAGTAGTGGACATGCCTCTGGCAGCACTTTGCCTCAGGCCAGGGCTGACCAACAGGCCCTCAAGCCTAAAGTGGGCAAGCTGATGGCTAAGCCCCATGCCCGCAAGCGTGACCTCACGTAAAACACCTGGCTTGAATTGCACTGCAGCACTCCTGTGCAGAAAGTCATGTGCTAACCTCAGGCTGACGCCGTGCAGTCTTTGCATGCAGAATGCTGCCGTCAAGCTGCATGCGTCGGTTGCAACATCTTGCTGTGCAAAGTGCTCAGAGTGTCCACCTCTGGACCTTGCAGGTGTTCTGGGAAATTGTGCTTACATACCTTGGATGTACCAGGCTCAATTGACATTGTTTTACTACACACTGTGTACAGCGACGGTGATACACACATACATGATGTGTTTGTTGCAGGCAAAGGCTGGGCAATGGAAAGCAGTTCAAGTGGAACCCCAAAGCTGCCTTGGCCCCGGAACACAAGAGTGGCATGGCAGGTACCGCTGAATTTTTTGTCTATTCTGTGCAAACAATATTAGACAAATCTTCCTGCGCTTTTCAATGTGGATCCATGCCTGCATGACTGCGCCACTGGTCGGACCGCCAGTGTGTAAGCAAGCAGGATTGCTCAATGCGCAACATCTGCAGCCAAACAAAAGTGGATGGGAAATCTGCATGCAGTGCCTTGGCCACGTTTGGTGGTCATGTGCAGCACTGCATGTGGTTGGCCATGTCAGCAAACTTTGCATGGCTTAAAGAGGCCAACAGCTTCACATGTGCTGCTGCAGGCAAGAAGAAGCTGCACACCAAAAAGACAGAGACACCGCCTCCACACCGCATCAGGTATCTTTGCATTGCAAATGCTGAGTAGTGACCAACCCAAACATGATCTACTCATACAGTCTGCCAGGCTGCAGCAACCAGCTCATGCTCTATGAAAGCTACTGCATCAGACTTGGCACCTTTTCGCTGTTGTTTCTGTGTATAGCTTATGGCATGCTGCAATGCCAAATCACCCTTGGTACCTTTTCTGAGGTTGATATATGTTAACCGTGCCTTTACTGATAACACTCTTCCTGCCTTGCATGCTTGTCATACACATTGATGCTGACGTGAACTGCGTCATCATACATCAGACTACTCTCAGACTGCAGTCATTCCTGCCGCCAGCTGGTAAGGCAGATGCATAGCTTGGCAGTGATGCTGTGAATGGCCTGCAGGGCAGCTGATCTGGGCGCAAGCCCCACCTCCACAGAGGACTCAGACGCTATTCCTGGCACAGAACGCAAAGCTCAGCAGCAGGCCACCTCTGCAAAGCCCAAGGCCAGCAAACGCCACCTTGCGTTTTGTAAGCTCCTTGCATGATCAACATGACAAGCAAGCTGTGCTGCCCATTGCTGAATCCTGTGGCTGTCAGCAGCTATAGTCTAGTAACTGTGTCCGTGCTGTGCATATAAGGGACATGCACCAGGCTTTGATTGCGTTGCTGGTGACTTATGGTACAGAGTTGTGCTTCATTGAACAGCCGGTGTTTGAGTGCAGGCCCAATTCCGACCATACAGGAGCTGGAAGAGGCTGAAGAGGCTGACAACGCCCCTGCTGAGTTTGGGGACAATGCTGCATCCCAAGAGGGTAACTCAACCGTCCTCTGTATCTGCGTTACTGTGGTGTGATATTGCCGTAATGTTTTCTGGCCTGTGTGGGCACACACGGCAGATTTGTAGGCGTATGCAATTTCTGGACATGGTTGCATGTGTAGCCAGATGTCTGCAATGCAGCCAACGCACAGGCATTTGGGTGGCAGCTGGGTGGCAGCTGCATGTCTGTACATGATCTGCAACATGTCTGTCCCAAACAAGACATGGCTGCAATGCTGCACACTGCCATTCAATCATAGCCACACTGTAATCACGACCCCACCTGGCTTGCTGCAGTTCATGAGGATGAGGAGGAGAACAGGCCAGCAGTGAAGGGCTGGCTACAGAATGCCACCCGCAAGGTCAATCTGGGCAGGTGTGTCCGCATGAAACCCAGTTCCTGCACAAAATCATGCCTTCATCACAGCAACATGTACATTAACAACAGCAACTCTAACACAGCAAGGCAAATCACAGACTGATCTTGCATAGCAGCTTTTAGCGTACATGGTGAACTTTGCAGCACAGCACAGCATGACTTGCCACTGAGATGGATAGAAGTTAACGGCGCTTCATCAGTATGTGCATACCTGCAGGCTTGCTAGCAGACAGTTATCACGTGGAGTCAGCAGCCTACTGCCTCCCCAACCAGCTCTTCACACCAGCCAGTCCACCCGCCTAGATCAGCTGATCAGCACGCTCAGCCCAGCCATGTCGCTTCCAGCAAAACTGCCAAGCCCAGTGAGACCCAAAGCCGCACATGGTGAGGCCGTTCCACCCCCTGACAAAGGCTTGAAGAGCCCCCACAGGTTCAGCCCGGGGCCCAGCAGAATGAGCCCCCACCATGCAAGGCTGCCCAGCAGCATGGCAAGCCCTGACAGGCCCAAGAGGGTTCAGCGCAGCTTGATGAGCCCAACACATAGCAAAGCAATCAGGAATGTGCTCAGCCCCAAGCGTGCTAAGCCTATGGCAGCGCTGCGAGAACCTGCTAAGCAGGTGCATGCTGACAGTACTGGTCACAGGCACGAACAGCAGGCAATGCCAGCTGTTGCCAAGTGGGGACCCAGACCTGGCTCTGCAACTTTCAGCAGCGCATCACCAGGCAAGACCACACACACAGCTCAGGAGCCTGACTCAGCTCCAATACTTGCTGGCCTGAGTCTGTCTGTGCCACTGTTGCACGCTGCCTCACCATCTCACCAGCCACAGGCTCCAGACGCCATGCTAGACCACCAGCAGCAGCAGCAGCAGGAGTTACCAGCTGGAGTTGGGCCCCGGCCTCAGTCTGCTAGCTACAGCAGTTCTCTGCCAGATGGTACGCTACCTCGGCCCACCGGTGCTCAGCCTGCTGCAAGCCCACACAGACACATGCCAGCAGGGGCAACACCACATGAAACACTGCCTGAGGCAGCCCAAAAGCTGTTACCAATCACGTCTGTGGCTCATCAGGAAGGCCTGGGTGATGTGCCTTTGGCTGCAGTCCCAAATGGTGAAAGTCCCGATGGTGGTGGGCTACCAGCAAGGCCAGCCTCAGCCTTTGCTCCAGTGGCAGAGGAGGCTCCTCCCACCGAGTGGCAAGCAGGTGCGCAGGCGGCTGAGCCACAAGTACAGACTGGACCAGAGCCTGTTGGTGCCCCCCTCCAGGTCAGGCTACATTTGTTGTTGCATGTCTGCTGCAAGTTTGGCCTTTCCCGCCTGCACATTGCACACAATGTAAGCTGCGTGGTCTGAGGTTGACAATGCCTTCTCAGTATGCTGCAGTCACTTTCTATGCTGTCTCTGCCATGCTCGCTGTACTGAGTTCAAAGCCTGTTGCAACGCTGTCCACGCTGTGCTAGAAACCTGCCTGCACGCTGTGATCAAGGTTCCACTTGACGCTCTGAAGTCAGTCACTGTCTGAATGCATGCAGGACACACAAGCAGCCAGCGTCACTGCACCTGGTGATGCTGCTGACATGCAGCTGCCCAGCAAGCGGCAGATGCGCAAGCTGACCAGGCGCAAGAGGACTGACCCTGGCATGGACTCCCACCCTCTAGCCTCTGCTGATACAAGCTTGGCTCAGGCAACAGGACAACACAGCAATGCTGCAGGGGTTCACAGCATGCAGTTGCGTCTCACGTCAGCAGATGGCCCTTCACAAGACATGCAGGGCACCGCGGTCCAGGCTTGTTTGGACCAGGCTGTGGCAAATGTCGCAGACGCTAGGCCTGATGGAAGTCAGGAAGAGAGTGTGGCTGTTGTCCCTGCAAGCAATGATGAGGCTGAGGTAGGTGCATGCAGCTTTGCCTCATGCTGTTGCTCCTCATAGCAATACATAGCACCCTGTTGTAACAGGTGGTCCTGACAAGCTTATGTGGCATGACAATGAAAGCCAGTGGAAGACATGTTGTCACTGTTGCTGTCTAAACTGCCCAGCAGTCCACATTAGCCTTGACGCTTCTTTGGCACTGTGACCTTGCCATGTCACCGTGTCATTTCACTCCTGACTCAGCATGACTATATCTCTGAATAGCCAAATCCTCTTGCAGGTCCATCCTGATTTAGACGTCATGCCACGGTCTTCTACACCATTGGCAGGCTCACCAGTGCAGTCAACAGGCAAAGCATGCGATGCTGAAGACCAGGTAAAGGCCCCTTGCAATGCAATGCACAAAGCCCAGCTGGAATGCTTGTCTCAGTGAGCACTGCTTGCGCCTGCGCCTTATCTGGTCTTGAGTGCTGGCTCCTGTAGTCTGCCAGCCGACTGGCATGCTGAATGTCGCAAAGCTACGGCTATTTCTAGACTTGCACGCCAATCAGTTGTCGTATGATGAGCCATCCTGCTTTCCATTCACCTTTGGGAGCCCAGTCACTTCTTGGCTGCTGATGCAAGTGTCCCTTGAGATGTTCAACCACAATGTCCTCACAGCCAATGCTATGGCTCTCCAGGTGCCAGACCCCTTGAGCCAACTGAAGTCTATGTTTGGTGTCTGGCACCGCATCGTCAGGCCATCAGATGCACATGAGCAGGCAGCAACATCAGCAGAACCATCCTCTGCGGCACCTGCACCTGCTGCCAATTTCAGCCACACAGCAGAAGCAGCAGCCCGCACAGGACGGGGTGCTGATCCCATGGCTGATGAGGCATCACACAGCGCAGCCAATGATGGCAAGATGCAACCTGCCGTGACAGATACAGCTGCTGGGGATGATCCAAATGCTGCAGCAAGCCCAGTCTGCACAGGGCTGGAGAGCAAAGGCAGCCACAGGCAAAGGCATATGCGTAGGCCACGCAAAAGCTTCCCCCCAGCAGCTGATGAGCTTGCTGTTGTGGAGCCTGTGGCGCAGCCTGCCCCAGCCCAGCGAATGACCAGGGCAGCAGCCAAGCAGGCAGAGGTGCAGGCAGGACATGTGCTGACATCTGGGTCCCCAGCACCTGATGAGCCTGTTGTGACAAACCCTGTGGTGCAGCCTGCCTCGGCCCAGCGAATGACCAGGGCAGCAGCCAAGCATGCAGAAGCGCAGGCAGAGCACTCGCCCAAATCTGGGCGACCAGCGCCTGATGAGCTTGCGGCTACGGAGTCCGCAGTACAGCCTGCCTCGGCCCAAAGGATGACCAGGGCAGCAGCCAAGCAGGCAGAAGAGCAGGCAGGACACGTGCTCAGATCTGGCAAAGTGAGTGCAAGCCAACCAGCAGCCACATTAGCACTGCCTTCTGGCAGGGTTAGTGCACCGCAGACAACCAGAGCTGCCAGAGCTGCAGCTACAGCCCAGCAAGCTGACAGGCCATCACAACCTGCATCAGCCACAACAGCAGCACAGCATGGGCATGATGATACAGTTCAGCAGGGGACACCGGCTCCTGCAGTGCTGGCTAGTGGTGTCAGGGGCAGACCTACCAGACTTGAGAAGTCTGCTGCAGTGCCTGCTGCACCAGAAGCTGTTACTTCTGGCACACCAATTGCCAAACGCAGACCTGCAAAAAGTGCTGCAGTCCCTTCTGCAAACAAGCCAGAAGCTGCCAGTGGTGCGGGTGGCAAATCAGCTGTTGTGAGCAGGCCTGGCAGAGGCAGACAGGTGCCTGCTCATGCAGACCCTGAAGCAGCTGATGCCATGCCTGCAGCTCAGCCCACAGCTGCCACTGCTGAGTTGCAAGGCACCAATGCTGAGCCAGATTTCCCTGATATTGAGCCTATCAGTGCTGGCCCAGGGTCTGCTGGGGCCAGGCCTGGAGCCGCCACACCTGACCTTGAGGCTGTCACTGCTGACCCTGCAGCTACCACTGCTGAGCCTGAAGCTGCTGCTTCTTCACAAGCTGCTGCTCAGCATGCACACCTCAAGCAGCCAGCCTCAGCGCCATGTACCAGACCCCAGAATAGAGCCTGTGCTGCCAGGGAGTCAGTCCAACCTGCCCGGCGCTGTTGCAGAAACAGACGCTGTAAGGTGTGTAGGGCAAAGGCAGAGGCTGACAAGCAGTCAGCACCAGCAGAAACACCTTCTTCCCAGTCAGATGCCATCCATGATGACGAGGCGGCTGTCACTACAGCAGCAGCTGACAGCAGTCAGCAAGCTCAGCTTGAGGCTGCTCTCACTCCTCAGCAGCCTCCTGAGCCAGGCAGCGATGCCACACCTGCAGACCTAGCAGCAAACGCCGGAAGTACGCATGCTGCTAGCAGAGCCAATGCTAGGACAGAAGGCACAATGCCTTGTGCATCAGACCGGCCTCGCAGCACCACCCGTAAGAGGCATCGTGAGGAGGAGTCTGACACTGAGCAGCTGCCAATGAGGCCCATGCCTGCCACAAAACAGCAGGCAAGCGCCCAAACTGGCCATGCATCGCAGCAGGCTGACAAACAAACTGCTGCTGTCGCTCAGCCAGCTGCATCAGTTCCTGTAGACTTTCCCACAGGCAGTGCATCCCTAGCTGAACTGTCGTCAGACAGAGCATCCCTAGCGGCTCAGTCATCAGACCAACTATCTCCAGCTGGTGTGAGCTTAGATGAGCCTGCTGCCGCTGTGCCCCAGGCAGGATGGCCTGCATCAGCACAAAGTCCAGAGCAGCTCCCTGCAGCCCAGGCTCCTGAAACAGCTGCTGCTGCTGCTGCTGCTGCTGCTGCTTCAGACAGGAGCTACTGCAGCACCAAAGCCCTGGGATTGAGTCAGTTTGCTGCAGCAGCCCATGTTGCAGATGCTGACACAGATGCAGCTGCTGTGTCACATGCTATTGCTCCGCCTGGTGAAACTCCGGCAAGGCGCAGTGCCAGGAGCCGAAAGGCAACAGAGAAGGCAGCAGCAGCTGATGGCAGCTTTGCTGCGCTGGCAAAGGGGACCAAGCTCCCATCAGACACTGCTCATCAACGGTCGTCCCAGCAGGACAGACCAGCAGCATGCTCACCTGCCGGCAGGGGCACTAAAAGAGCTGCTGACTTGGGAGTGTCAGATCCCTCAGCACCAGCTGCTCTGACAGTGTCCAAGTCAGTAGCCAGAAAGAAGCGCAGACAGTCAGCCGGAGCTGCTCGAGCTGACCACAGACACAGGAAGGCTGTGAATGATGATGACGATGTGGAAACTTTCACCGAGGTCCACACCACACGTGAGACGGCCGAGCACCTTGGAGGCAGCATAGACAAAGTGAGCAGGGGTGTGCGTAAGACACCGGGTGGTCGCAGCAGGGCTGCACTACCTCACCAGTCTCAGATGGCATCAGTGCACTCTTTGGACATGCTGATAGCAGCTGCCACTGAGGTAGAAACTGGATTGGCCCCTGAAGCAGAGGTATGCCATTGACGCTGCATGACCACAATGTGGTGCTTGAGCCAGCAACCTCACCCTTGCAACCATCTTCACTCTGCTGGCTTGCTCACATGTTATGCATAGATGTTACAGGCGCCTTTGCACTTTGCCATTGCCTTCACTGCTGTTCATTGTACAGAAATCTCAAGGCTTCACTGCGCAAGGTTACATGCTGATATCGTGTTGCAGGAGCACATGCAGCATCATGCTTCAGCCAGTTTGACAGCCTGAGACATCAAGCCCAAGGATATTGATCCTGTGTTCAGCTGGTGAGTTTTCAGAGAAATGACTCGTTCATATCATACTTGGTTACTGGATGTGTAAATGTTGCACAAACAGTCTGCTCGATGCACACAGCGCATGCATGGTTTGCTGGTGCGCTGAGGTTTGCAGCATAGCTTGCTTTTGAGTCTTGAATTATTGGATTAGTTGATGACGAAAGCCTGGGATTCCATTTGCAGAAGATGCCAGAAAAAAGTAGAGGATCAATCTGGGAATACGGAATCTCCATCCTCTCACACTGCACGCGACTGCTGTTGCTCAGTGTGCTGTCTGTCCGATGCTGTTTGGGTGCACTTGGTGGGAAAAGAAAAAAGGGACTCAAAAAGGCAGATGGCAGGATTCTATGTAACAGGATAGTCACCTCTTTGTTTCAGCATACTTTATGACACATTTTGGTAACGGTCACAGCTTGCCAACAGCCAACATGCAATGATTGCCAGCTCAGTCCGTCAGTGTCATTGTGAAACTTTTGCAAAATGCCTTCAAACAGTGCTTAGCAGCAGACACTAAGTCATGATGATGCTAATAGCTGCGTTATTTGCCAATTCTGATCAGAAGCTGTCATACCAGCATAATAAACGATAGTGCCCATGTTCAACTCCATGACAAAGCTTTGCACACTTGTGCCCCATACCAAGGGGTAACTTAAGCTGCCCAAGATTAGAGCTGATATTTGTCCTTGTCTTGCCAAGTCTATGTATGCATTACTTCATCTAACATGTTCAAGTCCTCAGCGAATGCATACAAAGGAGCGTTGATGCTGCTTGAACCCAGATCGCAAAATAATATTCTGTCCTTGTGTATAAGCATGTTGCATCGATGAACATCACCATGACTCATATGCCTATCATGCATTGCTTGAAGGCCTTTTTTTGCAGTCTCTAACAACTGATTGCTCAACTGGTCATTATTTCTGATGCTTTGCCCTGCCCAATGCATGACAATTGTTGGACATCCCGTACGGGCCATTTGTCCAAAACTATGCAGCACAGGTATTGTCTGGCCTTGTAGCTCAGACAATGCGTTGTAAGCCTTGAGCTCATTGACAAAACTTTTGACAGCTGCGTCATCATCAACATTGAACACTTTCATTGCCAACACATTTGAGCCATGGTGTGCCTGCAGAAGGAAACCTCAATTAGAGTTGATTGCAAGATAGAGCATAATCATTGCAGCCCAGTCACATGATGAGCTACACATGGCCTACCTTCATCACCCTAGCAAGTGAGGTGCTCCCGAGACACTCCATTGTGAGCTTCAGCTGATCAAGCTTCACCCATGGAAGCTCAGAAATCGCATCTCCAAGGGGCAAATGCTGCAGACAGCTGAGCCATGACGACATTGCGACTTGTGCGCACTCTGTCGGTCTGGAGCCTAACGCTTGCATGTTAAGGCTACTTGCTTGATACCCCCCCTTCGCTGCATGCTTCGCCCGTCGTGCAGGCTGCTGGCGTGAACCTACTGTTTGATGCCCATTTGGTGTGCTGGCATTTAGCCCGGCAGTTTCTCCGCTAGGTAAAGGCATGGGGTAGCCTGACGTAGGATTTAAAGGTACTTTATTTCGGAGCAACAGGCTTTTGCTTCTGAGAGTACGGCACTCTTGAGCTACATCCAAAAAATGCAGCCAAGCTGCACGAGGGGGCAGTGAAACACTGTTCCATGCTATGGGTGGAGAGGCCCAGATTCTCTTGTCTCTCACATCATTGAGGTTTCGGTGACAAAAAAAGGTGACCTCGTAATTGCTTATAGCAAAGATAGGTGCTTCTTCAACAACAGCAGCACCATAGGCCTGCAACAATGCCATACGTACATCAACCCACCCCCAAGAATGTGTGGCATTGAGAGAAACACATGCTTTTTCGAAGGCAAGCTAGACTAAAGCAGCATAGGCTGTCAAATTTGTCAAACTGTAATGAGGCGCCCGAGATCACCCGAATCATCAATATTGCACAAGGACAATGTGCATACTTGAT
>JAABUS010009004.1_pt1 | contig 10708 bp, 14 predicted proteins | sample 5560161 | NCBI WGS metagenome assembly JAABUS01 (sample SAMN10711885, study PRJNA513376) | rock metagenome | isolation source: Antarctica rocks | place: Antarctica: Victoria Land, Trio Nunatak nord | collected 2016-01-04
CGCCGTAGGCTCGTTCATGTCGAGGTCCTCACGGATCAGGTACTTGGTCGTTCCAGATCCTGAGGGCCTCGACCCCTACCTCACCGCATCACCGCGACCCGGCGTGTCCCACCCAGCCCCCACCGCAAGTACGAAGAGCCGCTTAAGTCGAAGGGTCAGCCGAAGCCGGTAGACCTGCTAGACGTGCAGGAAGTGCAGGACCTGCAGGGACAGGGACTGCAGGACTTTGCTGGCCCGCAGTTCGACGCGGCCGTCGCCGCTCCGGGGGTCTCGACGGACCGGCTGAACCTCACCCGGGGGCAACTGCGTGACGAGGCGACCGCAGCCGGGCTTGAGGTGGGCCCTGAGATGACCAAGCGGGAACTGATCGACGCACTCGACTCGGTGACCTTCGCAGACCCGCCCATGCCGCAGATCTAGCGGCTGCCGCCCGCAGGCGGACACCAGTCGAATCCGACCGTCCAGCAGCGGTGGGTGGCCCAAGACGCCGTCCCATCACCAGGTCGACCTATGACTAACGGGGCTGCGCCCCAGCCCGACGAGTCGTGTCGTGGTCGGGTGTGGTCTGCGGGCTCCGGTCGGGTGGGGTTGAGACCGGACGGCGTAGCCGATCCGGTGTATGAACCGCGTATAGCGGTTAGCCGTCCCCGCCCGGTGACGGGGCAGACGTCGACGGTGGCGGGTGTGCGGGCGGGTGCGGGGCGGCGATCGGCGAGGAACAGTGGGCCGGTCTGGCGTCCGACGATGATGCGGGGGAGCAGGCGGGCGGAGCCGGACTGAAAATGCAGCCACTCGGTGTCACCGCCCTTGGAGGTGGTGCGGGCGCGCTTGTTGCCCAGGTCGACGTCCTCCACGTTGAGGGACAGAACTTCCTGCGCGCGGGCGGCCGTTTCATACAGCAGTCGCCACAGGCACTTCTCCCGGACGGGGACGTCCTCGCGGCGGAACAGCCACTCCAGCGACGTGTCGGCGACGGCCTTGGTGCGGTCGGTCTTCTCCGGGCGCCGCTCCAGGCCGGCACAGAGGTCGACCTGCAGCCAACTCTGGCGACGGCAGAACACGGTGAACGAGCGCAGCGTGGCGACGTGCCGGTTCCAGGTGGCCGGCGCCAACGCCCCCCAGCTGTCCGCGGCGAGCTCTACGAGGCAGGGCCGTCGAGGGCTTCGAGCGGGCGGTCGCCGTACGCGGCGGTCAGCGCGCTCATCGTCTGACCGTAGGAGCGGCGGGTGGTCGTGGCGGTGGCGCGGGCGAGGAACGCATCGGCCGCGTCGGCGACGGTCCGGGCGGGTGGCACCAGGTACCTCCGCGATGTGACAGGGAATGTGTCATCGCCGACGGTAGCGGATGATTTCTCGATACTCCCCTGACTTGCGGCGGTCTGCCCCACGAGACTGCCGTTGTGACAGGGAATTGTTCATTCCCTGTCACGGTTGCCTGCCCGTGGTTTTGTCAACCGATGTTGGCCGTATCTGCAGGTTCAGTGGGTGAGGCAGGCCCTGGCTTCGCGGGCGGCGTAGTAGACGATGACGTAGCCGGCGAGGGAGTCTGCCCACCACCAGCCGAGAGCAGTATCCAGGGTGACGTCGAGGAGGACGACGGTGGCGAGCAGCCCGTCCACGAAGGTGACGCGTCCTTCGGTGGTGAGCACGGGATTGCCGAGCGCGCGTCCGGTGTGGGACTTGGCCGCGGCGAGGGCGAACATCACCCCCGCGGTGACCGCGGTCCACACGATGCCCAACATCCCTTGGCCGGGTCGGTGTCCGGTGGCCAGGGCAATCGTGGACTGCACGAGCAGGTAGGCGGCGAGCAGGACGAAGGCGACTCCGATAAGTCGCAAGGCCCGCCGTTGGCGTTGTTCTCCGGTGCCCGACAGCTCCCAGATGACGACGGTGCTCGCCCCGATCTCGATGAGGGAGTCCAGGCCGAAACCACCGAGGGCGACGGAGCGGGTCGCGAACACGGCAATGGTGAGGACCACGATGCCCACGACGTTCCACGCCAACGTGACGTACTCCAGGGCGAAGCCCCGGCGGAGCAGCATGCGGTGTTGTTGGCTTGCGGGCCTGGGCCTGGTTGGGGGTGGCGTGCTCACTGGCGAAACCCCTCTAGACAGGCCGGTGGCTGATCGAAGGCTGGTGGCCGGCGCCCTCGGGGCGAATCATCGGTGGTGATTGGTCCACGGTGGCTCTGCCCGGGGGGATGGCAGCCCGCCTACGCCCCTGCGCGCCGCGCGGTTTCATCGCACGGCAATGGGTGCGCGCAGCGCACCGGCGAGGCTGTCCAGCGCACCGTCGACTACCCGGTAGAAGGACCAGCGGCCGCGTTGTTCACGGGTGAGCAGGCCGGCGTCGACGAGCTGTTTGAGGTGGTGGGACACGGTCGGCTGGCTCAAGCCGACGGGGTCGGTGAGGTCACACACGCACGCCTCTGCGTCGGCGTGCGCAGCGATGAGGGACACCAGCCGGACCCGGGTCGGATCGCCCAGGGCCTTGAAGATGCGGGCCAGGCGCTCGGCGGCGGCCAGGTCGAGGACACCACCGGTGACCGGGCTGCAGCAGGCAGCCACGTCATCGACCAAGGGCAGTATGGCTGCGGGCATGGCCCGAGTCTGCCACGTGCATTGACATCCGTCGATACATAGGTCACAGTCAATGCATCGACTTCTGTCGATCGGAGGATGGGTTGTCATGGCTGATGCAGACGTGCAGGAACAGGTCCGGGCGCGCTACGCCGCCGCAGCGACCGCGGTGAGCAGGACCGGGAGGGATGCGTTGGCTGTGATCGATGCCGACCAGTGCTGCACCCCCACGGCGTCCGAGGACAACGCCTCGTGTTGCAGCGGTGGCGGTGCGGTGGATGCCGCGTTCGGGTCCGCCCTGTACTCGGCCGGTGAGCAAGGGGAGCTACCCGCCGAGGCGGTTGCCGCGAGCCTGGGCTGCGGCAACCCCCTGGCGGTGGCCGAGCTCCGCGCCGGGGAGCGGGTCTTGGACCTGGGCTCCGGTGGCGGCATCGACGTGCTGCTGTCCGCCCGCCGCGTCGGGGACACCGGCTTCGCCTACGGCGTCGACATGACCGACGAGATGCTCGCCCTGGCCCGGGGCAACGCCGCCAAAGCGGGGGCGAGCAATGTGGAGTTCCGCAAGGGCACCATCGAGAACATCCCGCTACCCGGCAACGCGGTGGACGTCGTGATCTCCAACTGCGTGATCAACCTGTCCACCGACAAACCCGCCGTGTTCGCCGAGATGTTCCGGGTCCTCACACCGGGTGGTCGGGTCGGGGTCTCCGACGTCGTCGCCGAGGACCACCTCACCCCAGCAGACCGGGCCGAGCGCGGCTCCTACGTCGGGTGCATCGCCGGTGCCCTGACCCGCCGCGAGTACATCGACGGTCTCACCACGGCGGGGTTCGTCGATGCCGACGTGGTGTTCACCCACGAAGCCGCCCCCGGCATGCACGGGGCCATCGTCCGCGGCACGAAGCCCACGAAGGCCGCCGCGTGAGTGACCTGACCGCCGAGGCGGCGGCCGCGCCGTCCGATGCCCCGGTTCTGCAGCGCCTCTCGAGGCTGGACCGGTTCCTGCCGGTGTGGATCCTCGCCGCCATGGTGATCGGGATCGGTCTGGGCCGGGTGATCCCCGGCCTGGCTGAGGCGCTGGACACCGTCAAGGTGTGGTCGGTGAGCCTGCCCATCGCCGTTGGGTTGTTGTTGATGATGTACCCGGTGCTGGCCAAGGTCCGCTACCGCCAGCTGGACCATGTCACCGGTGATCGCCGGCTGTTAGTGACGTCGTTGGTGTTGAACTGGCTGGTGGGGCCGGCGTTGATGTTCGGCCTGGCCTGGTTGTTGCTGCCCGATCTGCCCACCTACCGCACCGGGCTGATCATCGTGGGTCTGGCCCGGTGCATTGCGATGGTGCTGATCTGGAACGACCTGTCCTGCGGGGACCGGGAGGCCGGTGCGGTGCTGGTGGCGATCAACTCGGTGTTCCAGATCCTCGCCTTCGGCCTGCTGGGCTGGTTCTACCTGCAGGTGTTGCCCGGCTGGCTCGGCCTCGCCCAGGTCAGCGCCGGGTTCTCCGCCGGCACCATTGTGCTGAGCGTGTTGGTGTTCCTGGGCATTCCACTGCTGGCTGGGTTTGCCACCCGCACCGTCGGGGAGAAGCGCAAGGGCCAGGACTGGTACGAACACCGGTTCCTGCCCAAGATCGGACCCGTCGCCTTGTACGGGTTGTTGTTCACCATCGTGGTGCTCTTCGCCCTGCAAGGGCACACGATCACCACCCGTCCGTGGGACGTGGTGCGCATCGCCGCGCCGTTGTTGGTGTACTTCGCGGTGATGTTCGGTGGCTCGTTTGCCCTCGGGCACCGCCTGCGCCTGGGGTACGCCAAGACCGCGACCCTGGCGTTCACCGCGGCCGGCAACAACTTTGAGCTGGCGATTGCCGTCGCGATCGGCGTCTTCGGCGTCACCTCCGGCCAGGCCCTGGCCGGGGTCGTCGGCCCCCTCATCGAAGTGCCGGTACTGGTGGGGTTGGTCTATGTCGCCTTGTGGTTGCGCCGCCGCCTGTCCTGGCCAGCCAGCATCTCGGCGCGGGTGGAGACCGCCTCGTGAGTAGCCCTCCGGAGGTGTTGTTCGTCTGCGTGCACAACGCCGGGCGCTCGCAGATGGCTGCCGCCCTGCTCGCCCACCACGCCGCAGGCCGGGTCCGTGTGCGCTCCGCCGGCTCCACGCCGGCCGACCAGCTCAATCCTGCGGTCGTGGCGGTGATGGCCGAAATCGGACTGGACCTCTCGCAGGAGCTTCCGAAGCCGCTCACCGACACCGCTGTCCAGGCCGCGGACGTCGTGATCACCATGGGCTGCGGGGACGCCTGCCCGCTCTACCCCGGCAAGCGCTACCTCGACTGGAATTTCACCGACCCCGCCGGTCTCCCCATTGAGCGGGTTCGCCCGATCCGCGACGACATCGACCGCCGCGTCCAGGCGTTGCTCGACGAACTGGGCCTTCGACCTGGAAAGACTTAACGCCGACCCGCCGCCGTGGTGACGTCTTCGATCATCGGGCAGACCCCACCCGCCTCGTCGCTGACGCTGTCGGCCCGATCGGCTTCGGTGTGGTCGATGCGGCATGCGGCGACCAGTGTCTCCCGCAGCTCCCGCAGCTCGCGCAGCGTGTGATCGATCTCGGCGATGCGGTGCTCGAGGAGTTGTCCGGTCCGTCCGCACGGCGCTTGACCGCTGCGGTGGGTGGCCAGAATCTCCGCCGCCGCGTCCAGGCCCACCCCCAGTGAGCGGACGCGGCGAATGAAGCGCACCGTGTCCACGTCGGATGCCTCGAACAGCCGGTACCCGACAGTATTGCGCGCGGCCACCGGCAGCAGCCCGCCGGCCTCATACAGGCGTACCGCCTTGGCGCCCACCCCGGCCGCCCGCGCCACCTGACCCACCGTGAACATCCAGACCCTTCCCCGAGCTGCGCAAACCCCGTCCTTGACGTTACCCCGGGGGCAAGGTTCTACCGTTCTGGTGGTACCGAAACCACCACCATCAAGGAGGCACCATGGCGTTTCGTGAAGGCCAGGTCTACCGCTGTGTCGATCCCGCCTGCGGGTGCGAGGTCACCGTCACCAAGAGCGCTCCGCCGGACTGTCCCGGCACCGCCAACCCCACCTGCTGCTGCGGCAAGGAGATGACCAAAGTCTCCGACTGAGCGCCACGTCGAACGGCCAGGCCCGCGGTGAGAATCATGCCGCGGGGCCGAGGTGCAGGCGGGTGTTCATGTCGAGGCGGACCTCCCCGTAGGGCAGCAGGTGCATCCAGAACAACGGGGTCAGCCCGCGCCGGTCGGCCGTGGTCAAGATGTCGGCCCACGCGGGTTCGGCCAGGACGTCTTGGAGCATGAGGGTGTTCACGTAGACCAGGGCGGTCTGCAGGATCCGCAGGCACAGCACGAACATCTCCTGCTCGTCGCGTCGGTTGCTGGCGATCTCCCCGCCCTTGCCGTAGGCGATGACGGAGTTGGCGCCGTTGGAGGACTCCATCACGTTGAGGCCTTCCTCGATTTCCCGCTGCAGGTCGCGGATGCGCAGGTAGCGGGCGCAGAAGATGGTTTTCTGCGCCCGCCCGACCTCGAGCATCGCCGCGTAGGTGGGGTGCGAGGCGTTGCGGGTGAAGCGCCGCAGGATGGCCTCGGTGGTGGCGGTGCCGGCGCGGATCGCGGTGGCGTACTTGATCATCTGGTCGTACTGCTGGGCGATGAGGTCGAAGCGGATCGGGCGGGTCAGCGCCGGGGTCAGGTTGGGGTAGACGTCGGGGTCGCCGGGGACGGGCCGGTAAAGCTTCACGGTGTTGATCCGCTTGATCCTCGGCAGCAGGTCGAAGCCGAGCAACCGGGTGATGCCGAACCCGATCTCGGACTGGCCGTGGGAGTCGACGTAGTTGGATTCCACGTCCATGGTGGTGCCGTGGCGGATCGCGCCGCCCTCGACCATGGCGGCGACCTCGGAGGCGGTGCAGGAGATCAGCTGGGAGTGCACGGCCAGGGACTTGTGCTCCACGTGCCAGTAGATCAGCACCCCACCCCCGCCGTAGCGGGAGTGCCACTCGGTGAAGATGTTCTGGTCGAGGCCCGCACGTGGGTGGAGTCCGAGGCCACCGCGGTGGACCCGGTGCCCCACAACTCGGTGCTGCGGGCGGCGAAGGTGGCGTTCGCGATGCCGATCGCAATCGCCCGGGCCGCCTCCGCGGTGAGGTAGCGGCGCCGCACGTAGCGGATGTCGTCCTCGCTGTGCCCGTGCCCGCCGGCGGCCACGGCCTTGATCCCGGCGTTGGTGCCGTAGGCGTAGATCGCCAGCAGCAGCCGCTCTGCCAGCACGCCGGGTGGGATGCTGCCCCCGGTGGCGACCGAGGTGACCGTGCCCAGGCACCCGGTGCGCAGCACGGCTTCCTTGAGCATGTCGACCAGCGGGACGTTGCCCCAGCGGCGGAGCACCTCGGCCTTGATCCGGCGCAGGTTGCGGGGTTCGGGCTGGGCCGGTGCCGGGGTGAGTCTGATCGCCCCCGTGCGGCGCTCGGTGATGTCCACCCACCCCAGACGGGGCAGTTGCTCGTTCAGGGCGGCCAGCTCGGTGCGCATCTGCTCGCGCAACTCCTCGACGAACACCGCCGGGTCCAGGGGTTTGCGCAGTTCGCGGTAGTTCTCCGCGCGGCGCTCGGCGAAATCGGCGGGCAGGTCCTCATCGGGGTTGCGCCACCGGTCGGCGCCCACCACCCAGATTTCTTTGCACCGCAACTGGTCCCGCAGCGCCTGGAAGGTGGCGACCTCGTAGACCATCCGCACCACCCGGGGCTGGCCGCGGGTGTCTGCCCGGTAGGCCACGTCCTGCCAGTCGCCACCCAGCCCGCGGTGAGTCGGTACGGTCTCGTCCAGCGGGTAGTAGGTGATGTGTCCGGCACCCGCGTACCGGCGGATCAGGGTCAGGGCCTCGATGACCGGCTGGTGGGCGGTGTTGCCGCTGCGGAACTCCAACACGTCCAACAACTTGATCAGGGCCACGCCGGTAGTGGTTGGTGTAGGAGGCCTTCAGCGTGGTCGCCACGGTGCGCCGGTAGACCGGGCCCTTGGTCTTGAACTCATGCACCAGTTCCCGCAGCGTCTGCTCCCCGCCGGCCACCGCGGGAAACACCACCTGGCGTACCGGGTCATCAGGTGCGGCCAGCGATGCCCCGGCGACCTGGAACAAGATGTTCTCCTTGCCGCCCACCCGCTTAAAGGCGTTGACCAGCTCCGTGGTGACCTTCTTCTCTGCCCGGGCGGAGATCCGGTGCACGGTGGCGATCAGCAGGTCCACCAGCGTGTCGGTGATCTCCCGTTCCCGCTCGTGCAGCAACGCGGCCAGCAACGTCAGCCGCAGCGGCATCGGGTGCGTTCGCAGGTGCGAGGGTGATTCCACCGCGCCACGGGCGCGCCAGGCGGCGACCACCTTCGGGGCGACATCACCGAACAAGTCCGCTGGCAGGCCGATCGCCCGCACCGCCACCAGCTTGTCGATCTCGGTCAGCATCGTCTCCAGGCTCACATTGCCCGGGGCCTCCTTGATCGTTCCCAGCAGTGACGGTTCACCACCGTCCCCGTCCCCATCCACCGTTTCCGGAGTGCCGGGCCCGATCAGGGCCAGGATCGTCTCCGTCGCAGCCGGGTTGAGCCGAGCGGAGACCCGCCGCGTCAGGGTCTCCTCGCCCAGACGCAGCGCGGAACGAACGATGCGGTCAACCCTGCCCTCCGCCGGTGGCTCCACCCGCTCGACGCGGCACCGGGCCAGCAGCTCCTCGCGCACCCGATCGGGGCGGCGTTCGGCCTGGGTGACGTGCTCCGCCAGCCACGCCGTCAACCTCTCCGCATCGGTGACGCCGCACTCCCGGTAGCCCAGGTGCTGGCGGATCTGGGGGCGGTGATACTCGATCGTGCTGCCCGACCACTCGTAAAAGCCCAGGTCCCCGGCCGGTACCTTCATCTGAAGCGCGACAAAGTTCACCGCCTCCTGCGGCAACTCCGAGCGGCCCCGAGGAAACCGACCCGACCGCGTATAGAACTTCAGCAGCAGCGCAAAACCCAACCTCGTCGCACCGCGCTTACCGGCCACCAGCTGCTGCTCATCCTCCAGCACCGTCCAGTGCTCGACGAGCTCATCCACTTCCACCGGCGACCGTCCCACGCAGCCCATCCTGCCGCCAGGGCTACATCCACCGTCAAGAGTCAGCCGCAGAACGCCAGATCACCGCGGTTTGGGGCTGGTGACAGCATTCTTACGGGCACCCCAGCTTGCCCAGATGCTTCCGACGGTCGAGCACTTCGAGCAGGCCTCCGGCCTGGTCACCCGGGAACCGACCGCCGAGTCAGTGACGGCCGACAACGACCTGGCCGAGCACGCGAAGGCATTCGAGCCCTATCTAGACGCGGGGTTCGAGGAGATCTATGTCGCGAACATGGGCCCTCACTACCCGCCGATGATCCGCGCATACGGTGAGCACATCCTGCCCCGGCTGCGAAAGACCTCCTGAACCGACGCGCCGGCTTACCGCGGCGCGCCTCGAGGTACGAGCGTGCCCGACACGGCCTGGCGGCGCAGGTCCTCGATCCGGTCCTGCTGATCCGTGGCCCGCCGGACCAGCTCGTCCAGCTGCGCGACGTCCAAGCGGTGGTCGGTCTCGGCCAGCCGGCGCAAGGTGAGCCAGCCCGACTTCTTGGCCTGGACGGCGACACCCAGCGCCTCCAACTCGACGATGTCGCTCAGCGGGGAGCGGCGGATCAGCGTCCCGTTCGGCTTGAGCCGGCCCAGCTTCTCTCCCCAGCCCATGAGCCGCTCGCCGAGCCGAGGGCGCGGCACGCCAAGGACGTCGAGGAAACCGAGCAGTGCGGAGCGGTCCTCAGCGATCTCCGCGGCCAGCTGCCGCAGCTCGCGGCGTGCCTCGGGGCTGGTCTGCTGACGGGCGGCGCGCTCGAACAGGTCGAGACCGCCCTTGGACGCAGCGGCGTGGTGCCGCAGGTAGATGGCGAGCAGGCGCCCGCTCGTTGGCGTGGCGGGGCGGTCTCCCTGATCGGTCATGTCCACACCCGTGCCCGCCTGGGATAGGGACCAAACCTCGTCGCCGTGGTTGCCGGCGAGACGACGGGGTACAGCACGGGTGCCCGGCACCAACAGGAGACCCAGCAGGAGACCCAGCAGGAGACCCAGCAGGAGACCCAGCAGGAGGAGCGTATGCCGCCGAACCGGCCGCCCGTGCGCGCCGTGCTGTTCGACGTCGACGGCACCTTGGTGGACACCTCGTCCGTCGACGCGGTCGCAGGGCACAGGCGCTGCGTCAACACAGTCACCTGGTACCGATGGCGCAGATCCACCGAGCCGTCGGCCTGGGCGTCGACAAGATCCTTAACCACCTCCTCCGCCCCGACGCCGCGGCCGATCGAGGTCCTCTTTCACTCGCCGGTGAGCTGCACCGGCCATCACCAGTTCTCGGACATCGGGAAGACAGCGAACGTCAGCCCGTAGCCGGCGATCACCCATTCGATCGCGGCGGCATTCGTCTACAGCGCCGCCTGGATCGATGGCAGAGCCACGTTGCCGACGAAGAAATCAAGCACGATCAGAGTGTTCCGGCCATCAACATCGGCAGCGCCGCCCACCGACCCGCGCCAACGCGCGTCGACGGAGCCAAACCGGTCGCGGTGTTCTCGATCTCGGTCACCAACCCGTTGTCCACCCTCCCCCAACAGGAGAGTCAAGCTCGACCGGTTGAGGTCATCGATCGGGAGGCCGGCGATCTTGCGTCGTAGCGGGATCGGTGACTGGGACGCCTTGACTTGGAGCGCACTCCAGCTCGTACCGTCTGTGGCGTGAACAGCTTGGCAACAGAAGACGTGCCCACCCATCCACCGTGGCGACCCGGGGCGGGTTTGCCGATCGCCGAGGTGGTGGAGCGGACCGGGCTGTCGCGGGACACCCTGCGGTACTACGAAAAGGCCGGCCTGATCGAAGCCGTCGACCGGTCCAGCGGCGGCCAGCGGCGCTACGCCTCCGCCGACCTGGCGTGGCTGGAGTTCCTGCTGCGGCTGCGAGCCACCGGTATGTCGATCGCCGACATGCAGCGCTTCGCCGAGCTACGCCGCGGCGGCGACCGCACCATCGCCGACCGTCTCACCCTGCTG
>JAABUS010009006.1_pt1 | contig 10708 bp, 8 predicted proteins | sample 5560161 | NCBI WGS metagenome assembly JAABUS01 (sample SAMN10711885, study PRJNA513376) | rock metagenome | isolation source: Antarctica rocks | place: Antarctica: Victoria Land, Trio Nunatak nord | collected 2016-01-04
TCCGGTACGAGGCGACCCGCGCCGACCGCGACACCTCCACCGCCTCCGCCGTCACCTTCTCCCCGACCGGCGCCGCGCTGGCGTGATGGACGCTCACGTCCAGGGCGACGCAGATCCGCCCGTACGAGTTGCAGGCGACCTCGAAGGCGGAGTCGGCCAGCGTGTAGAGCACGCCGCCATGCACGGATCCGGTGACGTTCGCGACCGCCGGCGTCGGGGTCAGCGCCGCCACCGCCCGCCCCGGTCCCCACTCGACCAGCCGGAAACCGAGCAGCTCGCCGAGCCCGCCACCCCGGAACATCGCGTCGAGCCGCACCTCCTGCTCCTCGATCACCAGCCAACGCTACCGCTCAGACTGGTCACGGAGGGTCACGAGTCCGTATGCTCCCGGCGTTCGGATGACGACGGGGGTCGAGATGATCATCCTGGGCGGGGTACTACTCATCGTGGTCGGTGGGTTGCTGATCGCACGTACGAGGCCGGTGACAGGTCGGCACCGGGCCGAGCCGGACTGGGCGCGGCTGCGTCCGGCCCACGTGCGTCCCAACTCGGTTCCGCGTCCGGCTAATCTGGAGCCGGCCAGCCCTCATCGTCTAGTGGCCCAGGACGCCGCCCTTTCAAGGCGGTAGCACGGGTTCGAATCCCGTTGGGGGCACCGTGTCTGACCTGCGGCGCCGCTCCGTCGAGTGGTCGCGGCCACCTCGTCGTGGAATGGCTCGTGGAATGAGCGCCGGTAGCGTGGGATGGTGCCCCGCGCCGGCGCCGCACCCGCGGCCACATCGAGACGCTCCCCTCGGGCAGCTTCCGCGCCGTGGTGTACGCCGGCGCCGATCCCCTGACGAGCAAGCCGCGCTACATCCGCGAGACCCACAAGACGCACGCCGCGGCCGAGAAGGCGCTGACCCGGCTGCAGGGCCAGGTCGACGAGGACCGGCACCCGCCAGTTCAGTCCCCGCATCGCCGACCTGCCCGACCAGCGCCTGTGGCGGGCTGACCCGCCCCGGCGCGCCGCCGGTCGACTACGGGCCGCTGAACGCCGTCGCGACCCACGCCCTGTCCTGGAACCGGACCGCCGGGCAGTGGGCCGACATGCTGCGGGTGGCCGGCTCCCTGCACATCGGCACCGTCACCGGCTACGACCTGGTCCGCATGCTCGGCCGCGACGGGCGCCCGACTCCGCTGGGGCGGCGTTCGCCGAGTACAGCCGGGCGGCGAAGACGCTGCACCTGCTGGCGATGTGCGACCCGGACGACGAGTCCTACCGGCGCATTTTCCACACCCAGCTCACCGTCCAGGAGTCTCGGCACCGGCTGGCCCGCAAGCTGTTCCACGGCCAGCGCGGGGAACTGCGCCAGCGCTACCGCGAGGGCAGGAAGATCAGCTCGGCGCGCTTGGCCTGGTCCTCAACGCGGTCGTGCTGTGGACACCCGCTACACCGACGCCGCCCTCACCGCCCTGCGGGAGCAGGGCTACCCGGTGCTCGAGGCGGACGCCGGCCGCCTGTCGCCGCTGGGGGACGCGCACCTCAACGTTCACGGCCGGTACGCCTTCACCCCACTGGCCGGGCAGGGCCTGCGGCCGCTACGCGACCCCGCCGAACCGGCGGAGATCGACAGCTGAGCTTAACCGGCGGGAGCCGCGGCGGCGGCCTGCTGCGCGCCGAGGAGCGTCGGAGTCGTGGCTCGGTTCCGCCACCGGCCGTCGGTGTACGGCGCGCGCCGCTGTTCACCGGCGTGCGGCCCACCGCCGGGGAAGTGGGCGCGCCGCTGCCCGGTATCCGGGCCTAGGCCGAGCAGACACGTGCGGCGGTGTTGGCGCGGCGTAGCGGCTGTCCCTGGCGAGAGCTACCCCGCCTCTACCGTGTCCGCCGTCGCCGTCGCCGTCGTCTCGGTCGAGACGGTCTACAAGACATTCGACCGCAGGACGGCCTGGTCCAGGCCGCACCGACAACGCCCGTGCCTCGCCGCCGCCGGACCGCTGCGTCCCGGCGTCACCGGTCCAGTACGCCGGGACGCTGCGGACGTACAGCTCGCCGGAGCTCCTGGTGCTGCTATGGGGATGGCCGCCGGCGCGCGGTACGGGGCGGTTCGTCGCCTACGCGATGGCGGCGACCCTGTTCCTGGCGCGGCGCATCATGGGCCCGATGAGGATGCTGGTGGTGGAGGACGAGGCCCACCTTGCCGAGGCGCTGCGGGACGGGCTGGTGGCCGAAGGTTTCGCGGTCGACCTGGCTCACGACGGGGAGCGAGGGCTGGAGTTGGCGCGCGCCAACCCGTACGACGCGATCGTGCTCGACCTGATGTTGCCGCGCCGGCACGGCTACGACGTCTGCCGGACGCTGCGCGGCGAGGGCGTGTGGACGCCGGTGCTGATGCTGACCGCGAAGGATGGGGAGTACGACCACGCCGACGCCCTGGACCTCGGTGTGGACGCCTACCTGACGAAGCCGTCGCCGTTCGTGGTGGTGCTGGCGACTCTGCGGGCGCTGGTCCGGCGGGGTTCCCTGGAGCGCCCGGTGGTGCTGCGCGTCGGGCCGTTGACGCTGGACCCGGCCGAGCACCGGGTCTCGTGCGCCGGGTCTCCGGTGCAGCTGCGGCCGCGGGAGTTCGCTCTGCTGCACTATCTGATGCGCCGGCCCGGCGAGGTGGTGAGCAAGAGCGAGATCCTGGCAAACGTGTGGGACGAGTTCTACGAGGGCGATCCCAACATCGTCGAGGTGTACGTGAGCTACCTGCGGCGCAAGCTCGCCACGGTCACCGACCGACCGATGATCGAGACGGTCCGCGGGGTGGGCTACCGGCTGTCCGCTGAGGGGGCCTGACGTGCCCGGCCGGCGCACGCCGAGCTCGTGGGCCCGGGTGTCGTTGCGGGTGCGGGTGACGCTGGTCGCGGCGCTCGCGATCGCCACGGGACTGTTTGTGGCGGCCGTGCTGCTGGTGCTATCGCTGCGCGCCGGGCTCGTCAACGGGCTGGACGACGCCGCGCAGGCCCGGGCGGCGGCCGCGGCGGCCGCCCTTGCCCGCGGCGACGTTCCGGCGGCGGTGTCGACAGTGGGGGAGGACAGCCTCGTGCAGGTGCTGTCCGCGGACGGCACGGTGCTGGCCGGCAGCCCCGGGCTGGTCGCCGGACAGCCGCTGGTCGCCGGGCCGGTCGCCGCTGGGCTGCGGCAGCAGCCGGACACCAGCATCGCCGAGCGGGACGCGCGGATGCTCACGTTGGCCACACCCGACGGCCGCACGGTCGTCGTGGTGTCGCCGCTGACGGACGTACAGGAGTCCACCACCCAGCTGGTACGCCGGGTACTGCTCGGCGGGCCGGTCCTGCTCGCGCTGATCTGCGCCGCGGTCTGGCTGCTGGTCGGCTACACCCTGCGTACGGTCGGGCGGCTGCGGGAGCAGGTCGCGGAGTTGTCGGTGACCGGGCTGGACCGCCGCGTCGAGGTGCCGGTGGCCCGCGACGAGGTCCGCCAGCTCGCTCTGACCATGAACGATCTGCTCGATCGGTTGCACCGCGCGGCGGTGGCGCAGCGCCGGTTCGTCGCCGACGCGGCGCACGAACTGCGCAGCCCGGTCGCCGCGTTGCGGGCCCGGCTGGAGGTCAGCGAGCGCGGGGCAGATCTGGACCGGTGGCAGCGGGACGCCCCGGTGATGGTCGGCGACACCGAGCGGTTGGGCGGCCTGGTCGACGACCTGCTGGCACTCGCTCGCCTGGACGAGTCGGCGAGGTTGCGCCGGGTGGTCCCGGTCGACCTCGACGAGATCGTGTTCGCCGAGGTCGCCCGCCTGCGTACGGGCGCCGGCGTCGTGCTTGACACCCGGAACGTGTCCGCGGCGCTGCTGGACGGCGACCCGGACTTGCTGAGCCGGGTGGTCGGCAACCTCCTAAGCAACGCGATCCGGCACGCCGAGCACCGGGTACGGATGACCGTGTCGACCTCCGACGGGCAGGTCGAGCTGACCGTCGCGGACGACGGGCCGGGCGTGCCGGTGGCCGAGCGGGAGCGGGTGTTCGAGCGGTTCCACCGGCTGGACGCCGCCCGGGCCCGGGACGGCGGCGGCAGCGGGCTGGGGTTGGCGATCGTGCGCGAGGCGGTCGCCGCCCACCAGGGCACCGTGACGATCGGCGACGAGCGTCCCGGTGCCCTGGTGACGGTCTGGCTCCCGCTGCGGCAGCCGTGAGGCTCATAGGTCCCGCAGCTCGGTCAGGCTGGCCCGGGAGCCGAGCCGGTTGACGACGAGCACCACCAGGGCGGTGGCGGCGGTGACGCTGCCGAGCAGGGCCAGCAGGTAGCCGCCTGGCAGCGTCGCCGCGGTCGGCGGTGGATCGAAGATCCCGGTGAGGACCTTGACCAGCAGGTACGAGATCGTCGCGGCGATCACCGCTCCGGCCAGCACCCCGCCCACGAGCAGGGCCCACGCCTCCCCGGCGAGGAACCGGCCGCGTTGCCGGGCGGTGGCGCCCAGCGCGCCGAGCAGGACGAGCGCGCGCCGGCGCTGGGTGGCGCCGAGCAGCAGCGCGAGACCCGAGCAAGCGAGCGCCAGGGCGAGACCGAACACGAGCTCGATGCGGGCAAGTCCGGCCAGGTCGACGGCGGCCAGCCCGGACACCGTCGTCACGCTCGACCGGGCGGACACGATGTCGGACACCTGAGCGCCGGTGCCGCTCAGCTGGGCGCGCAGGGCGGTGGCCGTACGGGTGGGGTCGGAGGAGGAAATCAGGTAGCTGCTGACGGCGTTCGACTGTGTTCGGGGGCTGAGGTAGCTGGCGTTCGCGACGATGAAGGAGTCCTTGGGGGCGGTCGGGAACTCGGTGACCAGCCCGACGACGTGGAAGTCGATCGGGCGGTACTGCCGGTCGGTACCGGTTTGCAGCCGCAGCCGGACGAGGTCACCGGGGCGTAGCTGGTAGTCGTGCAGCGTCTCGGCGGACAGCAGCACCCCGTCCGGGGTCGCCGCAAGGGTCGCGAGCGCCTGCTTGATGGTGCTGCCGGGGGTGAAGGAGTCCAGCAGCGGCGCGGCCCGCCCGATCGTGGTCGGGTTGATCCCGTACACGTCCTGCAGGTCCGGGCCGACGTAGGCGAAGCGGTGCTGCACCGCCTCGACCGCCCGGACGGCCGGGGCGGCGGCGAGCGTGCGGTCGGTCCCGGCGGGCAGGGCGACCGACGGCGGCTGGGTGACCGCCACGTCCGCGCCGACGGTGAGCGCGACGTCGAGCGCCGCCTGCCGGTTGTAGGTGGCGGTGAACACCGCGGTCGAGGCGGCCAGGCCGAGCGCGACGGCGAGCCCGGTCGCGCCCCGGGCGACGACTTGGCGCCGCCGGCGCAGCGACGCCGCCTGCAGCTCGGGAGCGCGGCCGTGGCCGTCCCGGGACAGCCGCCCGGTGCGGCGGTGCAGCACCGCGGCGACCAGCCGCCAGGTCAGCAGCGCCAGCCCCGGCCACGCCAGCGCCGGGCTGAGCAGCGCGGCGTAGTTCACCGAGGTCTGGGCGACCCCCTCGGACGCGAGCACCACGTGGTAGCCGCCGCGGGAGGTCAGCCAGAACACCCCGCCCGCGGCCACCAGCAGGATCACGTCCAGGCCCAGGCGCAGCGGCCACGGGTTGCCGGTCGCGACCGCCGCGGTCGCGACATCGGTCCGTACGGTGCCGGTTCCGCGCCGCAGCACCGACCGCAGCACCGGGCCCAGCTGGGTGACGGTCGCGATCAGCAGACCGACGCCGACCGCCAGGGCGATCGATCCGCGGCCCAGGCCGGCCGAGCCGGGCAGCGTCCAGCGGGCCGCCAGCGCGGCGAGCGGCAGACCCAGCGCGACAGCGACGATCGCGGTGACGACCGTCTCGCCCGCGACGAGGCGCACGACCGCGCCCGGCGAGGCTCCGCGCAACCGCAGCAGCGCCACCTCACGGCGGCGGCGGTCCCCGCGCAGCGCGACGACCAGGGCGGCGACGACAGCCGCCAGGACGATCCCGGGCACGCCGAGCAGCAGCACCAGCAGCAGCGAGTACAGCGCGTCCTCGCGGGCGCCGGCCAGCGCGGCGTGCAGGTTGTCACCGACCAGGGCGCCGCCAGCGACCGCGACCTGCAGGTTGTTGTCCCGCCGGCTGACGACGTCCGCCGCGGCGCCGGGGTCGCTGGGCAGCCGGGAGTGCTCGAAGCTCACGTGGATCTGCCGGACCACCGGCGCGGTGCCGACCGCCGCGGCGAACCGGTCCGCCGGGACCAGGACGACGTTGTCCGGAGGCGCTGTCGCCCCCGCGTTCGCGGGCGCGCCGATCACCTGGAACAGTGCGTCCGCGGCGGGAAGCTCGACGACCCCGGCCACCCGCAGCGACGCCCGCGAACCATCCGGACGGCCGACGAGGAACGTGTCGCCGGGGGCCACCGCGAGGTTCGCGGCGGTCTGCTGCGCCAGCAGCACGCCCCGGTCGGCGCCGACCAGCGCCCGCACCTCACCCTTGAACAGGCCGGGGTAGTCGGCCGGTATCGACAGCACCCGGGCGGCTCCGGTGGTACGCGTCCCCGCCGCGGTCACCGAGCTCAGCGCGGGGACGGCCGCACTGTCCACAGTGGCCCGAGCCCGGACGTCGGGCAGAGCGCGAACCGCGGCGTCGACCGCCTTCGGGTCCGCGCCGGAGGTGAGCTGGACCTGCCAGTCGACCGGCACCTGCGCCGCCGCCCGTACGGTCAGATCGGCGCGCGAGTTCGACACGAACGACGCGAGCGCCCCAACGAACGCGATCGCTACCGCGACACTCAGCGCGGTGCCGATCAGCACCAGCGGGTCGCGGCGCAGCAACCCCAGGCTCCACCGGACGCTCCTCATGCCCGCATCCGCGCAGCATCGGGGATGGCGGCCGCGGTCTCCACCAGCTGGCCGTCGCGCAGCTCCAGCCGGCCGGGGACCATGGCCGCCAGCTCGGAGTCGTGGGTCGCCATCAGCAGCGCACCACCGAGCTCCTCGACGCGGGCGCGCAGCACACCGAGCACATGCTCGGCGGTCACGCGGTCCAGCGCCCCGGTCGGCTCGTCGGCGAGCACGACCAGCGGCCGGCCAGCGAGCACCCGGGCCAGTGCAACCCGCTGCTGCTGCCCGCCGGACAGCTCGTCCGGCAGCGCGTCGCCCGCGTCGCTGAGACCGACATCGCCGAGCGCGGCCTGCGCCGCCTCGTACGCGGCGGTCCGCGACTCGCCGCGCAGCCGCAGCGGCAGGGCGACGTTCTGGGCAGCGGTGAGCTCCGCGACCAGTGACGGCGCCTGGAACACCATCGCCAGCTGCGCCCGGCGCGCCACCGGGTCGGCCGCCAGCCCCGGCCACTCCACCGAGCCGCGGCGCACCGGGAGCAGCCCGGCCAGCGCCAGCAGGAGGGTCGACTTGCCGCTGCCCGACCGGCCCACCACGGCCACCTGGTCACCGGGACGCAGCGTGACGTCCACGCCGTCGAGGACCACGCCGGCACCGAAACTGACCCCGACGCCGCGGGCCTCGATCAGCGCGGTCACGCGACCCTGCCCGCATCGAGGGTGACCACGCGGTGCGCGGCGCGGGCCACCGCCGCGGAGTGCGTCACCACGACGGTCCCGGAGCCGGCCGGTCGCTGCTCGGCGAGCAGCCGCAGCACCGCGGCCTCCTCCGCCCGGCTGACCTCCGCGGTCGGCTCGTCGGCGAGCAGCACCACCGGATCGCCGACCAGCGCCGCCGCCAGGTTCGCCCGCGCCGTCTCACCGCCCGACAGCGTCGACGGCCGGGCGTGCAGACGGTGGCCCAGCCCGAGCCTGCCAAGCAGGTCCGCCGCCTGGCCGGAGTCGGCGTGCGCCGTGCGGAAGGAGCCGGCGAGGACCACGTTGCCGAGCAGGTCGAGGTGATCCAGCAGGCCGCTGGCCTGGGTCAGCACCCCGACGTACCGGCCGCGGAGGCGGGCCTGCTCGGCGGGCGACCGGTGCGACATGCGCTCCCCGGCGATCCACACGCTGCCGCCGCTCGGGTCATCCACCCCGGCGAGCAGGCCGAGCAGCGTCGACTTACCCGACCCTGACGGGCCGACCACGGCCACCAGCTCGCCGGGCTCGACGACGAGATCGACGTCGCGCAGCGCGACGACCTCGCTGTCCACCCGGCCACCGCGCCGGTAGAACCGGTGCACCCCGCGCGCCCGCACGACGGCCCCGTCGGTCATGAGAGCACCAGGCTCTGGCTGATCGTGCGGTACGCATCCACGTTGTCCGCGCCGACCGGCCCGAAAAGGTCCAGCCGCACCCGCTTGGCGCTCGAGGCAACCAAGTACGACTCGACCTCGTCGCGGACCTGCCGGCCGGTGACCGGGTCGGGCGCCGAGTTGCGGCGGTACACCACCCGCACCCCCTGCCCGGCCGGCAGGCTGACGGCCTCCACCGTCCGCAGCTCGAACGCCGGCTGCGTCCGCCGCAGCCGCGGCACCTCCTGGGCCCGCACGGCGGCGACGCCCAGATTGGCCGGGACGCCCGCGCTGTCGGCGGCGATGCCGTCGAGCTTGCTGATGAAGGTCACCGCCGTCCCGCGCTCGCTGCGGGCCCACCCCTCCGGGAACGTGAACCCGTACCCGCCGGCCGGGTTGCGGTACCGCACGAACGCGAGGTTGTCCGGGATGTCACCGGGCGGGTTGTTCTCGACCGGCACCGGCGACTGCCCGGCGTCCACGGTGGACGGCGACGGCGACGGCGACGTCCCGCCCGGCGTCGCGGCGGAACCGGCGGCCGACGACGACGGCTGAGGCGCCGCGGCAGGCGCGGCCGACCCACCGCCGCAACCGGCGAGCACAGCGAACACGGCCACACCGGCGATAGGCAACAGCAACCCGCGACGACTGGAGCTGATGGTCATGCGGCAACGATCGTCCCCACCACCTGAGACGACCCTTAAGCCGTAGACGACGGGCCGCGCCACCCTTGCCACAGCCGCCTACACAGCCCATCGGCGCAGGCGTTCGGCGGTGGCCCAGCCAAGTAGCAGATCGGCCAACTCGGGATTGCGGACGAGTACCGGGCCGTCTAGGTACGTCCCGCCGATCCGGCCCTGTGCGGCGCCCTCGGCGCCGTCGCTGGGGGCCGTTGCCGGCAGTTCACCTTGATGTGGCGCCCAGGAATGAACTGCGCGCTGAGGACGACCTCGGCGCCCGCACCGCCGCCGGCGGCCGTCACCGCCGTGGCCACGGGCCTGTCCGGAACCGATCGACATCCGTGACAGTCACCCAACCCCACCCCCGGACCCGGCCCACTGACACGTTCGCCGGGTCCGGTATCTACGTCACGCAAGGGACGGGTCTGCGTTACAGTCGCCGCCCCTGGAGCGCCGTCCGGTCACCGGGTCCCTCCAGGAGGTCGATCGTGGCATCGATCGGGTACGGCCGGGTCAGCAAGCGGGACCAGAACCCCGATGGCCAACGCGACCTGCTCATCGCCGCCGGCTGCGACGTGCTGTTCCTCGACCGGGCCTCCGGAAAGCTGGCCAGCCGCCCGGAGTTGGACGCGGCGATGAAGCACCTGAGCGCCGGCGACGTCCTGGTCATCACCCGCCTGGACCGGCTCGGCCGCTCCGTCAAGCACCTCGCCGCCCTTGCCGTCGACCTGCAAGATCGCGGCATCGGGCTGCGGGTGCTGCAGCAGGGCATCGACACCACCACCGCCGTCGGCCGGCTGTTCTTCCACATCCTCGCCGCCATCGCCGAGTTCGAACGGGAACTCATCGTCGAGCGCACCGTCGACGGCCTGGACGCCAGCCGGGCCCGCGGCCGCGCCGGCGGCCGCAAACCGACCCTCACCCCGGCTGCGGTCCGCCAGGTTCAGGCCATGTACGACTCCGGCACGCACACCGTCGAGGAGATCGCCAAAGCCTTCAAGACCACCCGGCCCACCATCTACCGCGCCCTGACCACCGACAGCATCGGCAAACGCCCCCGGGCCTCGACCCCCGGCCCGCCCGATGCCGCCGGTAGCACCGACCCCGCCGCCGTGCTCGCCGCCGTCCTCGACCGGCTTCCGGTCGACACCCGGCCACAGCCGTCGGTCGAGCACTACGACGACCTCCTCACCAACTGAGCGGGCGCGACCCGCCGAACCCTTGCCGGCTGACGCCCCCGCCCTGTCACGCAGCGCCACGGGCGAGCCCTACAGCGGGATCTCCTCCAGCAGCAGCTAACGGAGCCCGGCCGGGCCGGGCCGGGCCGGGCCGGGTGAACCGCCAATTGCTCCGGTCGTCGATGGCAGCCGGGACACCCGCCAGGCCGTCCAGCAACTGCCGCAGCCGCGGGAACGGGCCCGAACAGCGCCCGCGCCGTGACTCCGGCACGACGCTGAGCATCAGACCCCGTACTCGCCGTCCACCGGACCCCGCTGCGCGGCCGGCTGACCGCCACCACCGTGGAGACGGTCCGGTTCACCCGACCCGGTCCCGTCGACTTCCGACTCACCCGTCGGCCGGTCCTCACGTGGTCGAGCAGGTCCAGCTGACCGCCGGGGACGGCCGACCCGGCTCCACTACGCCGGCGAGCTCGGGACGAACCTGTGGGCGCTGGGCACACGGCGGGGAAGCTTGGTCGCCGAACCCTGGGAAGACGCCGTCCGTACGACGTTCGCCGCCGTCGAGGCCGAGGCGGAGCGCCACCATCGCCGGGAACAGCCGCCCCCCGCCTCGACCCTGACCGATCCGATCGCCCGCCACAAGCGCACCGACGGCCA
>JAABUS010009007.1_pt1 | contig 10708 bp, 13 predicted proteins | sample 5560161 | NCBI WGS metagenome assembly JAABUS01 (sample SAMN10711885, study PRJNA513376) | rock metagenome | isolation source: Antarctica rocks | place: Antarctica: Victoria Land, Trio Nunatak nord | collected 2016-01-04
CTAGCCTTGACAGCACCCTGTTTTGGGCTGTGCAGCAATGGCTATCTCTGGCATTGACACGCGGCAGCTGCAGGTGGTTAGTAATGATGCTGAGCTGCAGCGAGGACCAGCTCAGATGGAGGGCAGTTGCATACCAACTGTTCTTCAAGTTTAAGAGGGGGCTAGACCCAATCCAGATTTGCACTGCAGCTCGCTACAGCTGCAGCTGGTCGTGGCGTCTGTGCATCTTGGCGTCTGCGACCACACCCTCTTTGCACAAAGCAGACAGCGCCCGTGCTCCAGCCAACCATGTGTGTGCTGCTGCAGGACCCCATCACGGGCAAGCCTGCAGTGTTGGTTATTGTGCACAACATCACACAGCAGAAGCGCATGGAGCTGCAACTGGCGCAGCGCCATGAAGCCCTGCAGAGGTGAAATGTGCTATCTCACATTTGTTGACAGTCACGCAGCACATCGCTGGAAAGTAGCCGTAGGGCAACCGGGTCAGAAGTGTTGTGTCAGTAGACCGTATAGGGATGCTCAGAACAGACTGCTTGGAGAGACAAGAGTGGTCCTGCATGTGTCTAGCTCGTCACGAGTGATATCATTTTCATTTTCATTATCATCATTGAACCTCACTATGCTCACTATGTCCATTTACTAACATCATCCTGGCAGGGAAACTTCAAACCCTCTCAACCCCTGTGTATCTGGTCAACTCAACACTCTCAGCAAGCATATGCACAGTTGCTGGATGCTGTGCATGAGACAACCAAGCAAGCTTTTGTGTATAATATGTGACTTCACACTGCAGCAGAGGCGCATGCGTTAGATGATAATAACAATAACAATAATAATAATAACAATAAAACAATAATAATAATAATAATAATAATAGTATTATTAATATCAAATAGTAAAAACAATAATTCATAATAATAATAGTATTATTAATATCAAATAGTAAAAACAATAATTCATAATTATAATTATTGCATGCGTTCGGTGCAGGGCAAACCAGGACCTGGAGCAGAACAGGATCCAGCTGGAAAGGCAGACGGCTGCCATTCAGAGGGAGAAGGACGCCCTTCAGCAGGAGGCTCGCAACCTGGCCCAGCGCCTAGAGGCCGTCATCCATGACAAGTTCATCCCCAAGAGCCACATTGACGCTGACACCCCCATCGACAAGACCCTTAACTTCCTGCACGCCTTCATTGCGGTATGCTGCTGGCCTGTTATCGTCTGACCATGTGTGCTGATGTGACACCCATCATCAGGCATGCTGTCACTGCAGTTTCAAGGATTGCTGTTGTCTGTCCAAACATGTGTGCTGGAACTTTCCTGCATGCTGCTACTGCAGTGTGATGGCAGCATGGCATTGCTGCTGTCTGTCCGACCATGTGTGCTGACAGGACACCCATCTTCCTGCATGCTGTCACTGCAATGTCATGGTAGCATGGCTGTGATGTTGTCTGTCGAACTATGTGTGCTGACAGCACACCCAGTTTTGTGGGTGCTGCTACTCCTACTGCAGTGTCATGGCAGCATGGCATTGCTGCTGTCTGTCCGACCATGTGTGCTGACAGGACACCCATCTTCGTGCATGCTGTCACTGCAATTTCATGGCAGCATGGCAGTGCCATCACTCACCCTGTGCCTGATTATCTTTGTTGATGGCCTTTAGCAGCTAGATACTGTCAAATGACATTTCACACAATTTCGTAGTTTCTTGATTTACAACGTCGCTCTGCACATGATTATCCTACAAGTATGCACATCAGGTGCCCTGGATTCCATGCCTACAGTCCATGTCAAAAGCAGTAGTACTGTGTACACAGCTTGCGTTTGCCAGCTCCATAGTCGGCAATGCAGCCATCTCCAAACATCGTCATCGTCGTCATCGTCATCGTCATCGTCATCGTCATCGTCATCGTCATCGTCATCGTTATTGTTATTATTATTATTGTTGTTGTTGTTGTTGTTGTTATCACTGTATGTGCCCCCAGGGTGAGGAGCCATCAGTGCAGTCTGCCCTGGACATCTACCACGTTCTCACAGAGTCCAACACAGACCTGAGGCAGCCCGTGGGCCTGGAGTCTCAACTGCTGAAGAAGAGCAGCATGGACACGGAAGTGGGCATGTCCATGCTGCAGCTGCTCACGGTATGCTGCTGCACTCCACTCCACTCATCAATTGGCCAGCTTACGTCTTGTTGCACCATCCTTGGCTGCAAGTGCTTTGTCTTCAGTGAGACACCCCTTGGGTTGTCAGGATCCTTTGCAAAGTCCCTGCGGCCAATGCACTGGCAGCTCTGAAGCGGCAACTGGGTAGGCAGTGGGAAGTGATGTCTTGCAAGTCAGGCTGCACATGCAGTCTTCACACATTCACGCAATATAAGCGTCCTGATTAGTGCTACCAAGGCAGCAGAGCCCCGGAGCTTGCTCACAGCTTTTCAAGGCACCGCACAAGCCTGTAGCGCCCTGAGCATATCTCATACATCACAAAGGAAGAATGGCAGGTGTGAGTCAATCAGTGAGTGAACGAATGGATGGGTGAATGAATGAAGGGATGAGGGAGTGATTGAATGAATGAACGAATGTCCGTCTGTCTGTCTGTAGGGCCCTGCAGCTTTCAGTGAGGGCACGAACCCAGACCCAGAGGAGGGGATGAATGAGTGTATGGATGATTGAATGAATGAATGTCTGTCCATGTGTGTGTCTGTAGGGTCCTGCAGCTTTCAGGGAGGGCACGAACTCAGAGTCAGAGGGCAGCAAGCCATCTCCCAAGTCCCTGTCTAGGCAGACCAGTATGCTGAAGGGCACGGATCGGTGTCAGCAGGTGCTCGTCAGCGAGGCCTCCATCTCAGCCAGTGTCACCCCTCAGCTGGAGCGCATGTTGCAGGTATGGGTCTGCACATGGGTGTAGGGTACACATGTTGCAGGTGTGGGTCTGCAGAACCCCAGATTGATGTGTCGCTCAGTCAGCAAACATCTTTCCAAAAATTCTGTCTGATATCCACTGAATGTTGTCAGAACAATGCCCATGCAGTTGTATTGACACAAATCAAACAGTCTCTTCTACAGCAGCTGCCTCTCTGCAAATTAGGGTCACAAATTTGGACCATTTGCATGTGCGCTGCATCATCAGGAGGTCATCTGAGTGTCAAACTGTCACCCATGCAGCTAAAACAAGTTGCAAAGATGCCTGAGGTGCCTACTGCTTTGCTGCAACAAACTAATGTCAGCAAATACGTCAGAGTCTGGCTGAGTCAGCAAGCGCGTTGAGTCAGCAAGCGCGTCTGAGTCAGCAAGCGCATCTGAGTCAGCAAGCATTTCTGAGTCAGCAAGCACCTCTGAGTCAGCTGATGCTGCTGTTTGGCAAGATGATGCCTTTTTGTACTTTGGCCCAATAGCACTGCAATGGAGACTGTCTAAAAGCTGATGACACTCAGCCTTTCAGAACTTTGCTGACACTGGCTGATGTCTGTCATGCAGCATGTACACACAGAGCCATGCATATGTGGCAATGTTTGCAGGATGCAGACACAAACTGGCAGTTTGACATCTTTGCGTTCTCAGAGCAAGCTGAGGGGCATGCACTGTCGCTCCTCAGCTTCTACTTCTTTCAGAGATTCGATGTCGCCGAGAAATTTGGCATGGATCCTGTGAAGCTGGCCACCTTTGTGCGCGTGATCGAGAAAGGCTATGACCCTCAGAACCCATACCACAACAGGTATTGCTCAAACGAGCAAAGCTATGTCTTTGTTGCTGGCTTGTGTAGGTGGCAAGAGTTACACAGCCATGTGTAAGTGAGTGTGTGTGTGTGTGTGTGTGTGTCCATCGTGCACAGCAGTGCCTGCAATGCAACAATGCTCATGTGACCCACATGTCTTAGACTGCCTATGTGCCTGCTTGCTTGTCCAGTGGGCTTCTTGCCTGTTTGCTGACATTTGTGTGTGTGCATGCAAAATGAGAAAATTTTACACATGACTTGACGTGAACTCACTTGCAACCTTTTGAGCTCAGGCTCAAAGAGTTGCAAAGCCACATCCAGATCTCGAGCTGTTCGTGCCTGTAGGTCCTCTCATGGCTGTCTGTTTGTATGTCTTTCTGTTTGTTGACATCATGTCATGTGGTGTCAAACTCGTTCTGGCTCTGAAGACTCATTTTGATTCTGAAGACTCAATTTGATGAAAATTTCCCAAATGCTGACACCTGTCAAGTCAATGTGTCATTTCACAAATGTGATGAACACAGTCTGCCAATACAAGTCTTAGCAAGACTTGCCTGCCCTGGATGTTATAGTGCCATGTGTGTGCATGCCAATCTGTCTAGCCAAAGCCATTGAAGGTGCTGATACAGGCAGGCTTCTGCTGCAGCATCCTTGTGGCATCAGTTGTACACATGACTCACATGCTGCTGTGCCACGTGACTCACATGCTGCTGTGCCATGTGACTCACATGCTGTTATGCCATGGCAGCATCGCAACACCAAGCTTGCAACACTGCTAACATATCTGCCGTATCCGCCTGGTCTTAGTGGTATAGATGACCCACATGCTGCTGTGCCATGCTGGGATCTTGAACAGCATTACGATCCAAGCTTACAAACACTGCTGTCATGTCTGCACTGCAGCATCCATGTGGCCTCAGTGGTTCAGATGAATCACCTGCTGCTGCACCAAGGCGGGGTGGCAAAGGTGATGACAGACAACCAGATCTGGGCCACCTACTATGCTGCTCTGGTCCACGACTTTGAGCACTTAGGGGTGAACAACGACTACCTGATCAAGTCGTTCCACCCACTGGCGGTGATGTACAACGACATATCACCGCTGGAGAACCACCATGTGGCCGCGGCTGTCAGAGTGATGCTTCGGCCGGAGTGCATGTTCTTTGGGGTAGGTCTCGCGAGCCCTGTGCCAGTCACACCCATTGCTTTTTCCATTTGTTTGTTCTAGTGTTCTTTGAACTTTTCTGTATTGTTGCATAATGCGAGTCCAAGTTCATCCATCTGCCCATCCAAGACAGGTCTTCCCATAGGATCAGGGCGTACATCAGCTCCTTGTCTGAGGTCCTGATTTGGCAATCAGAACACCAGCATCAAAGCACATTGATGCATTCTCAGTCAAACTAAGCAATATCATGCCAACTGTTTTGCACTGGTGGCCATCCAACCCTTACTGTGGCAAGACATTGCAACACAGCTGGTTGCCCATTGTGATGTCTTTTTGCTGTTTGTACACAAGCAGTGTGTACAAACAGCAACGGTGTTTGTACAGACTGCTTGCTCAGCTGCATCCTGCCTTCAGCCCCCTGACCAGCCAGGTTGAGTCCTTCATCACCAAGCTCAGTCAAAATAGGTGCCTGCAGCAGACAGAATTCTGCATTGCTTGTGCTGTGAGGCTCACTTGCTTGTGCCTGTTTTGCAGAATCTGTCCAAGGATGCTGCATTGTTTGTGCTATGAGGCTCAATTGCTTGTGCCTGTTCTGCAGAATCTGACCAAGGACACGGCTCTCTTCAGGCCTGTGATTGTAAACCAGGTGCTGGGCACTGACATGAAGAAGCACTTTGACATCACTTCCAGGTTCCAGGTGGGCCTCCTGCAGCCCATGCTTTGCCTGTCCTTTTCAGCAGGCTATGTTCGTCCTTCTGGGCATGCTTTGCCTGTCCTTTTGAGCAGGCTTTGTTCGTCCTGATGGGCATGTTTTGCCTGCTCTGCTGAGCATGCTCTGTCTGTCCTGCTGGGCATGCTTTGCCTGTCCTTTTGAGCATGCTTCGTTTGTCCTGCTGGGCATGTTTTGCCTGCTCTGCTGAGCATGCTTTGCCTGTCTGGCTGGGCATGCTTTGCCTGGTCTGCTGAGCATGCGTGGCTAGTCCTGCTGGGCACACCTCGTCTCCCCCTTCAAAAATTATGGGGTCTAAGATGTCTGGCACTGATTGAACTGTTTGCCTTATTGGGTTCCTGCTCAAGCTAGATAACGCAACCATCACGTTGATTCATATGCTCACTCTGTAATCACTCACTCACTTCTTCACCTCCTTCACGTGAGCGGTGTCTTGAATTTGGAGTCTGTGTCTCGAACACCAACCATAGCACCTGTGCTGATTGTGCACACATCCATGGCAAACTACTTAGCTGGTGAAACTGTCAGCCCTGCCAGCACACTAGCCTCCAGACTGATCATCGTCTCAGCCAGACTAACCATCTCCTCAGCCAGACTAACCATCTCCTCAGTCAGACTAACCATCTCCTCAGTCACACAGAGGAGACTGACTATCTCCTGCCTCGACCCTTGTCTCCTGCATCTAGCCACCTCCTGAGTCAATCCATCTGTCTCACGTCAGTGTGTCTGACTGCAGACTGCCTTCAAGAGGTCAGCTCCAAACAGCGCCTCAAGCTCAGAGACCAGAGGAGACAGCGCTCCAGGCACAAGCACTGGCAGTGACACTTCACGACAGGCGCCTGCCACAGATGGGATTGACTGGGACAACGTGAAGGCCGATGACAAGATGTTGGTGTTTCAGGTTGGCCAGCAACTGTCAAAACACAGAGGCAGAGTCTCAGTGCGCATGCTGCTTGTGTGCCTTCTGACTCTGGTGTTGTCTAGCCGTATGCTGGGTTGTTGTGCTGCCGCTGCTGCATCTGCTTTGCGTCACAAGATCTTTGCATGGGAGTGATCAGGTCAAAGCTACCTCCCTTGTAGCCCAGCTGTTGGGTGGGAGTCTGGGAGATTTTGACAGCTGCTTACACTGACGCCACCAGGTTGTTTGAGTGGCTTAACAACTGCTTGTACTAGCACCAGCAAAGCATTCTTTGAATGCTCAGCAGCTGCTTGCACCATGTCAACAGCTTGAATTGCCAAGCATCACATCCACACAGGCTGCACAGCAACAGCTTCTGCCAGCGGTCTCAATCCACAGAGTTTGGTTTCACTTGCTAGGTTCACATGCAAACAGGCGGTGCGATTGCAAGGGCCCTGTTGCTCATGCTGGCACATGTCCCATACTCCGCCCATGTTCTTCAAACCCATTCTTTGATATGCACCTGTGTTACACCCACACGTGTGTGTGTGCGTGTGTGTGTGTGTGTGTGTGTGTGCCGTGGCAGAGCAATCATGGCCTGCCTAACACAATCAACCTCCATCACCTGCTGTAACCTTGAGCAACACCTTCAGGACAACGTGAAGGGCACGGCATCAACCTCACCACCTTGCACACCCTCCATGTGCATTCGTCTGCATACAGCAACGCCTCTGCACAGTTGTGCTTGCATAGCACAACATAGCCTTCATTGCTTCAAAAGCAGCTGCATTTCCGTAATAATGCAGCCTTGCTTTTATTGCGTTCCATCAGAGACCATCTGCAGTTGCCGCCGCCATGCTTGACTCATCCTGCAGTTCTGCCCCTGACTGCGGATTAGACAGCATGTGGGTTTTGCTTGCCTTGACGTACGCTCTGTCAATTGCTGCTGTGCACAACAAATGAATGACTCCCTATCAAGACGCTTGACGCTCAACTGTTTTCACAGCAAGTGTGCTGCAGACACTCTTGCACCATACATGGCTGACATCAGCACAGACATGTGACTGGCTGACATCAGCACAGACATGTGACTTGATGACATCAGCACAGACATGTGACTGGCTAACATGAGCACAGACATGTGACTGGCTGACATCAGCAGAGCATTCTAGACGTTTGTGACTGACTGTAGACCAGTGTGCTGCACACCTCATCTGAAGCCAATCAAACTCAGCATATGGATATATGGTGCAGATGCTGCTGAAGTGTGCTGACATTGGACACTTGGCAGCCGCCCAAGACACGCACAAGAGGTGGGCCTACCAACTGGAGGAGGAGTTCTTTCAACAGGTATGTCTGTTAACTAGTTGATGGTAGCCATGTCAACACAAACTGCTGGCACGCTTACCACTGTAAGAGGACCTTATACAGAAACATACCCAGGGTTAGACATCACCTGATTCAAGCAGAAGACATGGAATGAATAAATGAGCGAGAGAACGAATGAATGAATGAATGCATGGATGAATGAATGAATGAATGGATGGATGGATGGATTGATGGATGGATGGATGCAGGAATGAATCAATGACTGAGTGAATGAATGAATGAATGAAAGAAAGAAAGAAACAATGGATGATTGAATGTATGCATGCATGAATGAAAGACTGACATGGTGGCTCTGTTGGCTTAAGCCATGCATTGACAAAGGGCAATATGTTCTCTGTTGCCCACTTCCCAGCGGCCCTCTCATCTTCCAGCCTGGTGGGCTCCTAATGCCTCATGTGTGTTTCCCTCGACTAGCTACGCAGGATATTTCTGAGCAGGATGTGCATGCTTGGTTGTGTGGGTGTGTGTGTGTCTGTGTCTGTGCCTGTGTATGTGCCTATGTGTTTAGACACTGCCCTGCATGAGCAGGGGGACCGGGAGAAGGAGATTGGGTTGCCAGTCAGTCCCCTCATGGACAGAAGCAATAAGGGAGGCATCACTCGCTCCCAGGTGAGACACAGTGTCTGCTGCGCAAACAATGTTGCAGCATGCACAGGCTTTGCTTTGTTCCTGCTCTTGCAAAAGCCATAGTGTATGAACTCCCTGCTGGAATTCCTAACCTGCATAAGACCAATTTCAGCAAGTTTTAAATGAAGAGTGCAAGAATTGCTTGGGTTTGAGTGTGCTGTATGCTCTTGGAGATGGCATGAGGGCGTGGTGCTGCATGTGTGCTGCTCTTGCCATCTTGGCAGGCGTGTAAGGTTTGCTTGTGATTGGACTGACACAAGCATCCCTTTTGGCCTGGTGCTTGTGTCAATCACAAGCAAGCCTCACACAGCTGCCAGGAGGGCTACTCGTGCAAGAGGGCAAGAGCAGCAGACATGCAGCACCTTGCCCTGTCCACCTTGTTGCATCCTCTGAGAGTATTGCATGGCCTACTGGTAGCACACCCAGAGCTGCAGGACAAGGCTGGTCACAACATGTGCAGTGAAGTATATGCACCATAACATTACATTGTCTCCTGGTTTGCAAATGCAGATGGGTTTCTTCAGCATCGTGGGTCTGCCAATGTTCAAGGCCATGGCTGATGTGTTCGAGGGAGCGCAGCCAATGCTGGATGGAGTCATGGCCAACTACAGGAGTTGGGAAGCTGCTGCAGCAGCTGCTGACAGCCCGACCTGACTGCATGCCGACCGCATTTTACTTCTTCTTTCCTATTTGCCTTGCATCTTTTCACTTCCTTGTGCACGGCTAGATGCCAGGCCGCAATGCAGAGCACACTGGCTGCATTGCAGCCTGAGTTACACACTGTGTTGTTCTGCGTGTCACATATGTATGTTGGGTTTTGGGTACATTACTTCTTGGGTATGTTGGGTTTTGGGTACATTACTTTCTGGGATTCCGTCTGCAGATTTTGTCCAAGTGCTAAGGAGCTTGATTGAGCCTTGCAGTTCATGCATACTAAATGTATGTGCTGTTTATTTGCATCATGCTTGCAAGGTTGTGTCAGTCAAAATAAAGACTAAGTCTGACTCACAGGGTCTGTTGTAGATGATCACAGTTATTGGTAGTGCATTTGCTGCCAGGAAGAAAGCGTTTGGTGAAGATTGAATGGGTGCACACGTTCGAGACCACACGTCGTGCGCCAATATGACTCAGCAGGTTCCCTTTCATGCTTTGTAGACTCAGCCTTCGAAAGGCATCACATCCATTGTGTAATATGCATCACAAAGCTTCTCAAGACTTACAGCACAGACTGTTCAATTAAACACAGAAAAGTGAGTCACTTCTCAACGCTCTGCATAGCAACACGTTACTGCATCTGAACTATTGCTGTAGGAACGCGCAATGATCAGTTGCGAGCAAACCCTGATTGCACATTCCAATGCCCTGAATCAGGGCCCTGATGCTCTTGCCCACACAGTAGATGTCACGTGCTCTTAAGCTGAGGCTCACTTGCATTTTGTGATTCGAATATCATGCGCGGTAGCTTGTGGCAACAGATCCTCATTCAGACCAACAAGGGAGCTGCTTGCCGAGCAACAAGCCCGTGCTCGCACAGTGAAAAGTGAACGCCTCACCGGCTGGCACACACTTTCAGCTGACAGGTATGCTGGTTTTGGCTCGAGAGAGCTGCCTGGCTCAGGTACGTCAGCAACAACTCACGCCGTGGTGGTACTTTAATCATACGCCACCCTGTTCAGGTGCATACCTTGCCAAGCTGGACACAGACAGCCATGGCAAGGGGATATGTCGACCCTGCCTTCCCAAATCCTATGGGCTCTCACGATGCTTCTGTGATCATTTACGGATACGTTCCTTCCTTGGCTTTAGCAGTAATAGGCGCAGTGACATTTGGCATTTCGACTGCCCTGCACCTGGGGCAAAGCTTGCGATACAAGACTTGGTACTTTGCTATTATTGTTGTTGGGGTTGCCATGGAGGTTGTTGGCTATGTGTTTCGTGCGCTATCCAGCCAGAAGGATCCCTACAGCATCATATACTTTGTGGTGCAGTATTTTTTCATAGTGTGTGCTCCAGTGTTTTTTTCAGCTGCAATTTATGTAGTGTTGTCCAGGTTTATCAACAAGGCAGGCAGATCATATGCACCATTTCCACCAAGGCTCATTGTCATTGTCTTTGTGACTCTAGACGTCTTCACAACAGGAATTCAGATTGCTGGTGCTGCACTGATTGGTACCGCTGAAAGCAATCA
>JAABUS010009008.1_pt1 | contig 10708 bp, 6 predicted proteins | sample 5560161 | NCBI WGS metagenome assembly JAABUS01 (sample SAMN10711885, study PRJNA513376) | rock metagenome | isolation source: Antarctica rocks | place: Antarctica: Victoria Land, Trio Nunatak nord | collected 2016-01-04
ATCATGTTGAATAATGAACCGGTTTTTCAATATGGTACACTCGATCAGGGATGGTGGCCTGAAAGTTTATTAACCCCACCATCCCCTGAAGCTATGTTGTTTGATATGGTTAAGTTAAAGGACATGGGTTTTAATATGCTTCGAAAGCATATTAAAGTAGAACCTTCACGTTACTACCATGAGGCTGATAGCATTGGATTACTGATATGGCAGGATATGCCTTCGGGCTTTGCTGGTCCGGGTCCATCACACGTTGCTGCAGATGCTAAAGAAGATTGGGTTCGCCCTGCAGAGTCTGCAAAACAATTTGAAGCGGAATGGAAAGCTATTATTGATCATTTAAGATTTTTTCCAAGTATTGTTATGTGGGTTCCCCTAAATGAAGGCTGGGGACAATATGATACTAAAAGGCTTGCCTCATGGACAAAAAGTTATGATCCTTCACGCCTGGTAGATGCGCCAAGTGGCTGGGCCGATCGTGGTGCAGGGGATGTAAACGATGCACATCAATACCCCGGTCCTGGTATGGAAGCTCCTTTAGCAAACAAAGGAAGAGCAGTTGTTTTAGGCGAATTTGGTGGACTTGGTTTAGTGATTAAAGATCACATTTGGGATCCTAATAAACGCAATTGGGGCTACAAAACATTTATGGAAAAACCTGCACTTATTTCAAAGTACACACAACTAATGTTTAATATGCAATTGATGGTGCCGAGAGGATTATCTGCAGCAATTTATACGCAAACAACAGATGTAGAAGGTGAGGTAAATGGCTTAATGACGTACGATAGAGAAGTAATTAAAATTCCGGAAAGTACACTTCGTGATTTACATGCTCCTTTTTATAAAGAGCCTGCCGGTAAAATTACCTTCATTAATAAAGGCAGCGAGATAGAGGCAAATAAGTTTAAAATTTTCAAGGGCAAGGTGTCAAACGATTGGCAAAATATTTCTGCCAGTACCAATTTTGACGACAACTCAAAACCTGTTGCATTAAAAAAAGGAGACTCTATTTACAGTTATGAGGATTTCAATATAACTAACATGCCCGATGGTTTAGGAATGAAGCTACTTGGGTTTGGAGATGTAAAGATTTACCTGAATGGAAAGTTAGTTTGGCAGGAGGATAAGATAATAACCAAACGGCATTATGATGATATCAATCTTTCTGATAAAATTAAATATCTTATACCTGGCACCAACCGTATAGCTATTGAATGTACAAATGCAACCCAGGATATGAATTTTGATTTTGCATTATACCGGTTAGATAAGTAAGGTTATTACTAATGAATTAAGGAGACTGTGCTGTTGGTTTTACCAAAGTTAAAAACGAGTCAGTAGAAGAATAAGATGATTTTGAAATTATTTAAAGCGTAGCTAATATGAAAAAGATTGTCTCTATCTATATTTTTGTTTTTGCTTCTTTATTTATAACTGTTGCTCACGCTCAAAAACAGGATAAACCAAATGTTATAATTATGTTTATTGATGATATGGGCTATGGTGATTTAAGCTGTTATGGCAATACACAAGTTCAAACAAAAAACATAGATGGTCTTGCTAAGCAGGGAACTAAGTTTATGCAGTTTTATGTAGATTGCCCTGTTTGTTCTCCTTCAAGAGTTGCAATGATTACAGGTCAATACCCTATTCGTCATCAATTTTATACCTACCTCGCCGAACGCAAAAAGAACAGAGAAAACCTGATGCCGGATTACTTGCCTGCAAGTGTTCCTACCCTTGCAAAAACGATGAAGGCAAACGGTTATTTTACAGGCCATTTTGGTAAGTGGCATATGGGTGGAGGAAGAGATGTTGGCGATGCTCCATTGCCGACTGAATACGGCTTTGATAAATCGTTTACAAGCTTTGAGGGATTGGGAGATAGAACACTTCATTTAGATGATAACCTCAACAAGCAAAGTGCGAAGTTAGGAAGGGGAAGGATTGTTGAAGCTCCTCAACACAAGCAAACAGAAATGTATGTGGATAGCGCAGTTGCTTTTATCAAAGCACATAAAGGCAAACCTTTTTTTATAAACTTTTTTCCTAATGATGTGCACGATCCATATAATCCGGAAGAAGGAACTGAGCAACAATATTCATCTGTTACATCTAACAAAGAGCAACAGAAATTTTTGGCAGTGTTGAAGGAATTAGACAATCAAATAGGCCGCTTCATCAGGGAATTAAAAAAGATGGATGTTCTAAAGAATACAATCATCCTTTTAACCAGCGATAACGGTCCTACCGACTGGCCATATTATTACAAAAATGGAGGAGAGCCACCCTGTAGCGCTGGTGACCTGCGCGGAAGAAAATGGAGTTTGTATGAAGGAGGAATACGTGAGCCATTTATTGCTGTGTGGCCGGGAAAAATTCCTGCAGGTAAAGTAAATACTGAAGCTGTTATGAGCGTGGTTGATATTGCACCAACAGTTGCAAAATTGGTGAGCATAAAAAAACCTGCAGATTATACGTCAGATGGTGTGGATGAAAGCGCCGTTTTGTTAGGAAAAAATAAAAAAGTTGAACACGATATTTACTGGTATTATAATAACAATCCGCTTCCGGGTAAGAAAGAAAATATTTCACCCACACTTGCTATACGTTCGGGCAAATGGAAATTATTAATGGAGCCTGATGGCTCTAATAAACAGTTATATAATCTTGAAACCGATTATAAGGAAAGTAAAAATCTTGTAAGTACTGAAAAGCAAATTGCGGATCAACTAACATCAAAACTAAGTGGTTGGTATATTAAGAATGGGCCGAGGAGTTAGTAGCTGTTTATTTAAATATTGGTTATCTGATGAACAGATCAATATTATTAATTTCTATAACCCTTTTTAAAAAATTAGAAATCTTTACTTTAAATATTTTATTGAATGTACACCTTAATAAAAAAGCTTTTACAAACTGCATTGTTTTTTTTGCCGATGCTCGGCTTCAGTCAATCTCAAAAAAAACCAAACATTATTATTTTACTTGCTGATGATCTTGGATGGGGCGATGTTGGTTATCATGGCAGCACAATTAAAACACCAAACATTGACAGGTTATCAAGGGAAGGTGTTATTTTAAATCGTTATTATACAGCTCCAATCTGTTCACCAACACGTGCTGGTTTAATGACAGGCCGTTACCCAAACCGTGTTGGAATTCGTGAAACTACTATCCCGCCCTGGAGTGATTTTGGCCTGGATACTTCTGAACAATTATTACCGCAAATGTTAGCTGAAGCAGGATATAAAAACCGTGCACTAATCGGCAAATGGCATTTGGGTCATAACAGTTTGCAGTACCATCCAATGAGACGAGGCTTCACCCATTTCTATGGACATTTTAATGGAGCTATAGATTATTTCACGCACAAAAGAGAAGGCGAAGTAGATTGGCAAAACGATTACGAGCCATCAAAAGATAAAGGATATTCTACCAATCTTTTAACGGACGAAGCAGTTAAATGTATTAAATCCTACTCTAAAGAATCCGCACCGTTCTTTATGTATGTTGCTTTTAACGCTCCTCATGGCCCTTTGCAAGCTCCTGATGAAGATCTTAAAGAAAATGGTTTCGATCCTTCAAAGCCAAGATTTACTGGTACCGAAGGTGGTGACGAAGGTGAAGATAGTGGAGATATGGGTCATGGAAATACTCCCCGGCAAACTTATGCGGCTATGGTTACTAATCTCGATAAAGGCATAGGTAGAATTTTACAAACTTTAAAAGATTTGAAAATTGAAAACAATACCTTAATCCTTTTTCATAGTGATAATGGTGCGGCAGGCAACGGTGCTGTAGCATCACACGGAGAATTAAGAGGCTATAAATTTGACGAGTGGGAAGGCGGAGTGCGTGCTCCTGCAATAATTAAATGGCCTGCAGCAAATTTAGCAGGAGGCAGAAAGATTGAACAGGTAATGGGATATGTAGATGTCTTTCCAACTTTTAAAGAGATTGCCGGGGTAAAATCGCTAGCTAAAAAACCATTTGATGGCATTAGCATGTGGCCAGTATTAAGTGGCAAAGCTAAAAATATTGATCGTGAGTTTTACCTCGGTCATGGAGCGATAATACATGGTGATTGGAAACTAATAAAAGATATGGGTATTCGTAAAATGCAAATGAAAGAAGGGGATGTGCTGTTCAATATCCCGCCTGATTATTCTGAGACAAAAAACTTGAGGGAGTCAAATCAACAGATGTATAATAAACTGAAAGCTGAAGTTGCTCCTTACGATGCCATTAAAGCACCAAGAGAAATATTAGCTAAAGGGCCGAAGAAAGGCTTTGTAGCTCCAAAAGATTGGAAGATTACTAAAGAGTATTAATGGGTAATCTGTTAAGCTAAAAAGTAAAGAATGCTTATAAAGAAAATTTTATTATTAGTAATTATTGCTTGTATAACTAATGCAGCTTATACCCAGCAACAAGTATTTGACAAGAATAAATTTTTGTTAGAGCCTTTTGAATATAATGAAGTAAAACTTCAGTCAAGCCCTTTAAAAAAACAATTTGATGAAGTTGAAGCTTTTTATTTAGCTATACCTAACGATGATATATTAAAAGGGTTTAGAGAAAGAGCTGGCTTGCCAACAAACGGTGCAAAGGATATGGGAGGCTGGTACACGAATGATGTATTTCACATGTTTGGACAATTCTTGTCGGGCATGAGCAGGTTATATGCTGTATCGGGTAACGAGGCTATGAAAACAAAAGTGAATACGCTTGTACAGGAGTGGGCCAAAACAATAGATAAGGATGGATATTTTTTCTATAGCAAAAAACCAAACGCGCCGCAATATGTGTACGAGAAAATGACAGGAGGGCTGGTGGATAATTATGTTTTTACCGGTAACAAAGATGCTTTAAAGTATTTAAGTATTATAACCGATTGGGCTATCAAAAACTTAAATCGCGACCGTATATATGGGCAAACTGCCAGCGAATGGTACACACTTACAGAAAATTTATACAGGGCTTATGAGGTTACAAAAGATAAAAAGTATTTAGACTTTGGCAAGCTATGGGAGTACCATGATTATTGGAATATATATGTAAGGGGAGAAAAAGTAAATACTGCAATTCGGCATCATGCATACAGTCATGTAAATACATTAAGCAGTGCCGCTGCAGCTTATATGGAAAGTGGTGATGAAAGCTATAAAACCATCATCAAAAATGCAAATGATTACTTGCAAAATGAACAATGTTTTGCTACCGGCGGCTTTGGACCGAATGAAAGATTTCTTGCTAAAGATGAGCTGATAAAAGTTTTAGAGAATACTCACAATTCCTTTGAAACACAATGCGGATCGTGGGCAATATTCAAGTTGAGTAAATACTTAATGGAAATAACAGGTGATGCAAAATATGGGGATTGGATTGAGAAAATGATATATAATGGAATTGGTGCGAATGTACCAATGACAAAAGATGGGAAAGTCCATTATTATTCTGATTACAACCCGAGGCAGGGCACAAAATATAATTATCATTTAGGATGGAGCTGCTGTACCGGAACACGTCCGCAGGCAGTTGCCGAATATGCAGACCTTATTTATTTCAAAAATAACAATGGGCTTTTTGTTAATTTATATACTCCATCAAAAGTGGTGTGGAACGATCTTTCAATATATCAACAAACAAAGTTTCCTGAAAGCAGTGAAACAGAGTTTATAATTGGTGTAAAAGGTTCGGCAGCAGTAAAAAGAACCCTTAATTTTAGAAAGCCATTGTGGTCTAAAAAAATGCCTGTTGTTTTGGTAAATGGTAAAACAGTTAAAACAACCTTTTCCAATAATTGGCTACAACTTCAACGAGAATGGAAAGACGGTGATAAAGTAAAGATCATTTTTACAATGAATTTATTTGTGGATAGGTTAGACGATTCAAAGCCTTTTCCTGCAGCAATAATGTATGGTCCCGTAGCTATGGCGTCTAATGTTATTACCGAATATCCTACTGATTTTATAACGGAAGATAATCTTTCAACAAACTTTACTGCAATTAAAAATAAGCCCTTAAACTACCGGGTAAAAAATCACCGGGGTTTAATGTTGCGTCCATATTATCAATACGAAATAAACGAGCCGTATGTTTTATATTTCGATCCTGCAGTAAAAGATGTTATACCAAAAAAGAACTGGATATTAACCGGTAACTGGCAAAGAGCTAAGGGACCCTATTTTACAAATGATCTGCAAGGAAGTGTAAGTACAGATTTTTTAGGTACAGGAATTAAAATCTATTTATCGTCGTTCCAAAATTCAGGTATAACAAAAGTAGAAATTGATGGTAAGGAAGTGGAAAGAGTAAATACGTATAACCCAAAAAATGGTGAAGCGGAGTTAGTAAAAACTTATGCTAATCTCAAGCGAGGTAAACATACTGTAACCTTATTAGTAACAGGAGAAAAGGATCCACAATCAAAAAATACCTTTTTAAATATTTCAAAGTTTGAGGTAATTGAGTAACAATCAAAATAAAACGATTTTAAAAATAGTATGACGAGAATGATATCTTTTAAAACACTTTTCTTTTTCGTTTTCATAACGATGAGTTCTTCAACGGTCGTGCATGGTAAAAAAACATCGAGGCCAAACATTATACTCATTCTTGCCGATGATATGGGTTACTCTGATATTGGTTGTTTTGGATCTGAGATTGAAACACCTAACCTGGATAAGCTGGCAAGTAGTGGCTTAAGGATGTCGCAATTTTATAATAATGCACGGTGCTGTCCTACGAGAGCTTCCTTGTTAACAGGATTATATCCCCACATGGCTGGCATAGGTCACATGGCTGGAGATGCCTTAAATGAACTAGGTTATCTTGGAGATTTAAACGACCAGTGTGTAACAATTGCGCAGGTTTTAAAGCCAGCAGGCTATGCAAATTATGCAGTTGGTAAGTGGCATGTTTCTGCTAATACAAAAGACAATGGTCCAAAAAATAACTGGCCTATACAAAGAGGTTTTGATAAGTATTTCGGTATCATACCTGGTGCTGCAAATTACTTTGATCCCAAGGGTTTAAAGAATGGGAATGAACCTGTAAAAGTTGGTAAAGATTTTTATACCACTGATGCATTTTCAGATACTGCAGCAACCTATATTCAGCAACATACAGCTCATAATAAACAAAATCCTTTCTTTATGTATGTGGCGTATAATGCTCCGCATTGGCCACTGCAGGCAAAAGAAAAAGGCATCCAAAAATATATAGACAAATATTCAATTGGATGGGATAAACTAAGAGAGGAGCGATACAGCAAGCAATTGAAAACAGGCCTGCTTCCAGCTTCAGCAAAATTAAATCCGAGAGATGCAGAAGTGCCTGCATGGGATGATATTCCTGAGCCAGAAAAAAAGATATGGATTAAACGAATGGCTGTTTATGCTGCGCAGGTTGATTGTCTTGATCAAGGTGTTGGAAGAATAATACAAGCCTTGAAGAAAAACAATGTATATGATAACACTTTAATAATTTTTCTTTCAGATAATGGAGGTTGTGCAGAATTTATTAGCAGGGACGATAAAACAATTAATGCATTAGGTACAAAAGATAGTTGGGAAAGTTACCGTATAAATTGGGCCAATGCCAGTAATACACCATTCAAATTATACAAGCATTGGGTACACGAAGGTGGTATCTCTGCTCCTTGTGTTATTAGCTGGCCAGGTATGATTTCGAATAAAGGTGGTATTGTAAATACGCCTGCTCATGTTATAGATCTGCTGCCAACATTTATAAATCTTTCAGGAGCAACCTATCCGCTTACCTTCAATGGTCATAACATTGCACCACTTCCAGGCAGAAGTTTGGTAAGTATTATTAAAGGTGAAAACAAACCTGCAGAGCGACCAATATTTTGGGAGCACGAAGCAAACAGGGCTGTGCGGTTAGGTAAATGGAAGCTGGTTTCAAAAGGAACAAATATAAAACCTTACACAGGACCATGGGAGTTGTATGATATATCCACCGACCGATCAGAAACAAATGACCTCTCAAAAGCACAACCGGCTAAAGTAAAAGAACTTGAAGCAATGTGGAATAAATGGGCTACCGAAAACCAGGTCTTTCCATTAAACGGGTTAAAGGGAGGCGAGCGTGCAAAAGCTTCTGGTACAAAAGTAATTGAAGATTAATTTCTATTAAGTAATTGAAATATGAAAATTTACAGTTCTGCTAATTGCATTTTTTATTTGCCTGTTAGCTGTAAATAAGATCAATGGTTTCCGATGTTTTAGGTAATTAAAGTTGCCACGACCTTTCAGGTTGTGGGTTGTATAAAAAATTTAGGTATTGGCTAAAGCCAAAACGCTTTGGGGGATGACAGGCATTTTTAGAAATTCTGCATATCCTTCAGCAAAAGCTTTCTTTTGTGTAGCTTTTAACTCTTTGTTCATTAAAGGTTGACGATTTTTTTGCCGCCCAAATTAAATGTATCAAATGTATCAATACTGGGTGGATGCATATTATGTTTAAGTTTTTGGCTAAAGCCTTTATTTACTGTTCTTTCTCCACGACCTGAAGGTCAATGTCATTTAGGTAAGCAAAAGATCTCCTAAAAATGCCCCTAAGGGGCGGGATCTTTGTAGAAAAATGATCAGAAAACGATATGAGCGTGCCGTAGGATACGCCATCTTTTATTCCGCACCTACGGAGCGGTAATACTCCTGCTGGTTTTTTCTACAAAGAGTAAACTCCTATCGGAGTTCAAAAACCTTAACTAAATGACATTGACCTGAAGGTCGTGGCAATTGAAGGTCGTGGCAATTGAAGCTTAATCATAATTACCCATACTATTCGTCATAGAGCCAGATCAATGCACAACAATCCAAAAAAGCGTGATAAATTATTAAATGATCTGTTGAATTGGATGAAAAATATCAAAGCAAAAATGGCTACCATTAAGACTGCAGAGCAGCAAAAAAATATGAAAAGATCGGAGGGCAGAAACAAAAAGGGCAGAGTGGATGATGATGATTAATGATAAAATGCAATCTCATATTAGCGATGAATCCTTGCTTATACTCTTTAATGGTACTTTAAAAATAATCATCGTTAACTTATGATTATGCCTTTTTTAATTTGTTCAAATTGTTTTCCAACGTCATCAAAACCTTTGCAGGGTAAACAGTACTGTTCAACCAAAGGTTCATGGGGTATTTAGTAAAGAAGGTGGGATAATCACCATTATTTTCTTTCTGAACCTTTGTAAATGTATTGGCAATTGACTTTGCTTTTGCTAAATAGATTTCTTTTTTAGTGGCAACGTAAGCCTGCCAAAAAGTTTCTACCATAATACCGGCAGCCCTGCCAATCGGCATCCAAAAAACATATTGCTCCTGCACAGAAGGCGTTATCCAGTTTTTAGAATTTCCTCCAGGTCTTGGTTCCTGATAGGCAATATTCACCGGTTTTTCCCATATTACAAACTGGTCTTCCGCAAAGCGAATTAATTCTTCTGCAAGCTTAAAATCTTTTTTATTTTTAAAAAGATAAATAGCAAGATCGCAAGCCTGCTCCCTGCTTAAGTTTACATAAGGTGGTCGTGCAAACACATCTTCAAACTGCCCCTGCCAGTCCCATGTTTTAACAGGATTTTCCATTATCCATTTAAATGCTCTTGCTGTTGAGTTTTCTAAACCGCCTACCTTATAATCATTCCGGAGCCTGTCAAAATAATTAATTATTGATGTTGGGATAGTGATGTTTTCTGCCGTTGGTTTTCCTGTTTCATGTTTTACAAACTGGTACCAGCTTCCATTATCCAACTGGTTTTTTAAGTAAGTATCAGCAATGCGTTTTGCTGCTTCAAAATATTTTTTATCTCCCGTAAAATCATACAGATCAAGGAATGCATTGCCTGCGTCCACACCCATCACCGTAAAATGGTTTGATATATGCAGGTGAGGTTTTGGGGGATTAACGCTTCTTTCTCCATAATACGTTGGTACATGATATTCCCATGGCGTACCTTCTTTAAATCTAATACTCAGCATGTAATCTGCAAGTATTATAGCAAGTTCTTTTGATCGTTTTGCATCTGCAGTTCCCGGCTTTAGTTGTGCATGCGTTATAGCGCCTATAACCAACGCACCATAAATTTTGGATGGATAACGGTAGTTTACATAAGACGGATCAGGTTCTTTATGCTTTAACCAATACTCTACATAATCCTTTTTTAAAAGGTTATCTAAGGCTATTCTTGCGCTTTTATCATAGGCCATTACGGGTTCGTAATAAGGCCCGTTAAATGTAGCGGCCCTATAGTATTTACCTTTACCTGCAACGCCTAAACTGTCTCCTTTCTCAGATAAACCTGTTACCTCTAAATTAAAATAACCCACGGGCACAGATGCCCATACAGGACTTAATGCAGCATAAGGAATTTTGCTTTCAAAAGTGTATTGAGAGGCATTATTCAGACTAACTATTTTATAACGGTATTTAGTTGCCTTATCCACCATTTTATAATCAAAAGCAGGCGCATAAATAAACTGGTGTGCGTGCATATTCCAAAAGGGTGTTTTGCCAGGTTCGCCTGGATGAATGGGGACAACTGATTCTTTAAGAGCTATCTCGCCAAAACTTTTGTTTGCAGAACTGGTAACCTGCGATGAACTAAAGGAGAACAGAAATGCTGCGAATACGCTGAGAATAAAAGGATAGACATATTTGCGTTGAAATACTT
>JAABUS010009009.1_pt1 | contig 10702 bp, 10 predicted proteins | sample 5560161 | NCBI WGS metagenome assembly JAABUS01 (sample SAMN10711885, study PRJNA513376) | rock metagenome | isolation source: Antarctica rocks | place: Antarctica: Victoria Land, Trio Nunatak nord | collected 2016-01-04
GGCGGGCATCGAGTACGCCGCCACCGCCACCACGAGCGAGACGGCCAGCGCCGCGAGGCCCGAGATCCATGCGGTGATGCGCAGGGCCCCCAGGAGCACGAACAGCGTGACGAGGGGGAGTGCGGCGACCAGAGCGGTCGCGGCCAGGGACCCTCCGACGGCTTCAATGTCTGGCTGGTACATCGGGGTCACCTCTCGGCTCGAGTGTCGTGGCCAGTGAGGCTACTCACCGGCCGGCCGCGAAGCGAGGCGTCGAGCACCTCGATCGTGTGGGCGATCGGCATCGCGGTGCCGGCCCGGTGCAACCCCGCGGCGATCTGCATCAGGCAGCCGGGATTGGCCGTCACGCCGGGCTGTACGGCGGCCCGCTGCGCCACGGGGTCCACGTCGAGGATCCGGCGCATCTGCGACAGGACGACCAGCACCCCCTCGGAGTGCGGCAGCGCGCCGCCGGAAAGCCCCGTGCCCGACCCCCGCGCGACGAACGGCACGCCGAGCTCGTGGCACAGCGCGACCACCGCCTGCACCTCGTCGGAGTCGGTGGCCAGCACGACCAGTCCGGGGACCACGGCGTACGAGGCGAGGCCGTCGCACTCGTACGTGCGCCGACGGGCCTCCTCGGTGATGACGGCGGCGTTGCCCAGGCGCTCGCCGGCCCGGGCGGTGAGCGCCTCGAGCGGGGTCATGACAGCCGCTCGTACGCCGGGAGGGTGAGGAAGTCGGCGAAGTCGTCCGACATCGCCATCGCCCGGTAGATCTGCGTGGCGTCGTCCATCCGACCCTGCTCGTACGCCTCGTCGCCGACCGCCTCGCGAATCTTGACCAGCTCCTCCTCGATCACCCGATCCACCAGCTCGGCGGTGACCGGCTGGCCGTCGGCGAGCTCAACGCCCAGGTGCAGCCACTGCCACACCTGCGACCGGGAGATCTCCGCCGTGGCGGCGTCCTCCATCAGCCCGAAGATCGCGACCGCGCCGTTGCCGCGCAGCCACGCCGAGAGGTACTGCAGGCCGACGCTGACGTTGTTGCGCAGGCCGTCCTCGGTGATGTCACCAGGAGTCGACTTCACGTCGAGCAGCTGCTCGACGGTCACGGACACGTCCTCGCGCAGCCGGTCGCGCTGGTTCGGCTTGTCCCCGAGGACCGCGTCGAACACCTCCCGGCACACCGGGACCAGGTCGGGATGGGCCACCCACGAGCCGTCGAAGCCGTCGCCGGCCTCACGGGTCTTGTCCTCGCGTACCTTGGCGAGCGCCTTTTCGTTGGCCTCGGCGTCCTTGCGGCTGGGGATGAAGGCGGCCATGCCGCCGATCGCGTGCGCACTGCGCTGGTGGCAGGTGCTGACCAGCAGCTCGGTGTAGGCCCGCATGAACGGCGCGGTCATCGTCACCTGGTTGCGGTCGGGGAGCAGGAAGTCGCGGCCGCGGGTGCGGAACTTCTTGATCACGCTGAACAGGTAGTCCCAGCGACCCGCGTTGAGCCCGGCGGAGTGCTCCCGCAGCTCGTAGAGGATCTCCGCCATCTCGAAGGCGGCCGGGTAGGTCTCGATCAGGACGGTGGCGCGGATGGTGCCGCGGGGGATCCCGACCGCCTGCTGGGCGTGGACGAAGACGTCGTTCCACAGCCGGGCCTCGAGGTGGCTCTCCATCTTGGGCAGGTAGAAGTACGGTCCGCGGCCGGCGTCGACCTGCGCCTGGCCGGAGTGGAACAGGTACAGCGCGAAGTCGAACAGCCCGCCGGAGACCGGTTCGCCGTCGACCAGCAGGTGCTTCTCGGGCAGGTGCCAGCCGCGCGGGCGGACCACCGGAACCGCGAGGTCGCCGTCGTCGAGCGCGTACTGCTTGCCCTCGGGGCTGGTGAAGGACAAGGTCCCGTCGATCGAGTCCCGCAGGTTGGCCTGGCCGGCCAGCATGTTCTCAAAGATCGGTGAGTTCGCGTCCTCGAAGTCGGCGAGCCACACCTTGGCACCGGAGTTGAGCGCGTTGATCGCCATCTTGGCATCGGTGGGACCGGTGATCTCGACCCGGCGGTCCGCCAGGCCCGGCCCCGGTTCGGCCACGCGCCAGCTGCGGTCGTCGCGCACGTGACGGGTCGCGTCGAGGAAGTCCAACGTGCCGCCGGCCTCGAGGGCCGCCGACCGCTCCACCCGGGCGGCGAGCAGCTCGGCGCGGCGGGGCTGGAACGTCCGGTGCAGGTCGGCGACGAGCTCGAGCGCGGGGCGGCTCAGGACTCGGTCGACGAGCCCGGGATCGCGCAGCTGATCCGGATCGACGGTGAGGGTCACCCCGGTGGGCGCATCGAGTGCTGAACCGTGCTCTTCACCCAATGCCACGGGAACCTCGTTGTCTCGTCGGGACGCCACAAAACCTAGCCTGGATCGCCGCGGGTGTCGCTGCGAGCGGCCTCCCTACCCGTTCGTCGGACTCTTGTCTCGAAAACCACGCTGCTAGCATCGCTGTCACTGGAGGTGGTGTGCATGGCGGCACTCAGTGTGAGAGATCTGGACGACCGGGTCCGGGAGCGGCTGCGCATCCGAGCTGCTCAGCACGGCCGGTCCATGGAAGCTGAGATCCGCGCCATTCTCACCGCAGCCGTCAGCGATACTTCCGGGGACGTTGGGCTGGCTCAGGCGCTGCTCTCGCGATTTGGTGAACTGGGCGGGGTGGACCTCGAACTCCCACCGCGGACAACAGCTCCTCGGGCGGCAGACCTCGCCTCATGATCGTTCTGGACACAAACGTTGTCTCCGAGCTGATGCGTGCGGCGCCGGCGGCCAGTGTCGTGGCCTGGGTGCATGCGCAGCCTCCGCCGCAGCTGTGCACCACGTCGGTGACGCTGGCAGAGGTTCGCTACGGCATCGCGCGCTTGCCTCAAGGACGACGTAAGCACCTGCTCAGCTCGGCTGCCGATGAGGTCTTCGCGATCTTCGCCGACCGAGTCCTTGCCTTCGACGTGGCCGCGACTGCCCATTACGCCGAGATCGTGGTCGAGCGTGAGCAGGCAGGTGCACCCATCGGCGGCTTCGACGCCCAGATCGCTGCCGTCTGCCACAGCCGTCAGGCGACCTTGGCCACCCGCAACATCGATGACTTCGACGGGCTGGGACTGAACCTGCTCAACCCTTGGGCGGACAAGGCCGGCTCATAGCGCTGCGGCCGGGTCGAGCTCGGGGCCGCGCCGCACGACTGTGCTCATGACTGCGCCCCGGCCGCGTTCAGAGGGCTCAACCCTCCCGGTCGGGCATGGGTTGGCCGGTGGCCTCGAGGACCCAGAACACCGCACCCACCGGGTCTGCCAGGCCGGCCAGCCGGCCGTACGGGGAGTCAAAGGCGGGCACCAGCACCGACCCGCCGCTCCTCTCGGCCGCCGCCCCGGCGGCGGTGGCGTCCGACACCGCGAAGTACACCAGCCAGTGGGCGGGCTGGTCGTCTGCGCCCATCATCGCGCCCATACCGCCGAGCGGCGCCTCCTCCTCGGGCAGCGCGAACGTCGAGTAGTCGGGACCGGCCATCGGCAGCGGTTCGGTTCGATAGCCGAAGACGGCGGTGTAGAAAGCCCGAGCGGTGTCCGGGTCCGGCGAGCGCAGGTCCTCCCAGGTGAGACCCCCCGGCTCGTTGACGACTTCGGCTCCGATGTGCGTGCCGGCCTGCCAGGCACCGAAGACTGCCCCGGTCGGGTCGGCCGCGATGAACAGCCGGCCGAGGGGACCGACGTCACCAGGCGGCGAGAAGATGGTGCCGCCGTGCGCGGTGACCGCGGCCGCCGTCTCGTCGACGTCGTCGCTCGCGAGGTACAGAGTCCACGCCGCCGGCATGCCCTCCTGTTGCTGCGGGCCGATTCCGGCGGCTGCACTCCCGTGCGCCTGGGCGATGACGTAGCCGCCGTACCGCTGGTCGTCGTCCTCCGCGAAGCTCCAGCCGAGGACATCGGCGTAGAACACCTGGGCGGCAGATGCGTCGGGAACGGTGAGATCGGCCCAGCACGGGACTCCGGCCGGCCAGCGTGAGGTCCGGATGCTCATGTCGACATCTCACCGTGCTCAGGTCGCGTTGTCGACGGTTTAGCATTGGTACGCATGGAGACACCGGACGCAGTGCCCGACCCGTTCGCCCCCCTCGCTCTCACCTTCGACGACGTGCTCCTGCTCCCCGGCGAGACCGACGTGAACCCGACGGCCGCCGACACGTCCGCTCGGCTGACCCGCGAGATCACCGTGCGTACTCCCCTGGTCTCCAGTGCGATGGACACCGTCACCGAGGCGCGGATGGCGATCGCGATGGCGCGCCAGGGCGGCATCGGGGTGCTCCACCGCAACCTGTCCATCGCCGACCAGGCCGACCAGGTCGACCTGGTCAAGCGCTCGGAGTCGGGGATGATCACCGACCCGGTGACCGTGGGACCGCAGGCCACGCTGGTCGAGCTGGACGAGCTCTGCGGCCGCTACCGGGTGTCCGGGCTGCCGGTCGTCGACGAGCACCGCGTGCTGCTGGGCATCATCACCAACCGCGACCTGCGGTTCGTCCCCGCCGGCGTGTGGGCCACCCGAACCGTACGCGAGGTGATGACCCCCATGCCGCTGGTGACCGCTCCCGCGGGGATCTCGACCGAGGACGCCGCCGCGCTGCTGGCCAAGCACAAGATCGAGAAACTGCCGCTGGTGGACAGCGACGGGCGGCTCACCGGCCTCATCACGGTGAAGGACTTCGTCAAGTCCGAGCAGTACCCGCTCGCCAGCAAGGACCCCGAGGGGCGTCTGCTGGTCGGCGCGGCCATCGGCTTCTTCGGTGACGCCTGGGAGCGGGCCACCGCCCTGGTCGAGGCCGGCGTCGACGTCCTGGTGCCGGACACCGCCAACGGTCAGGCCCGGCTGCTGCTGGACATGGTGCGCCGGCTCAAGGCCGACCCCGCCACCCGGCACGTGCAGGTGATGGGCGGCAACGTCGCCACCCGGGCCGGTGCGCAGGCGCTGGTCGACGCCGGTGTCGACGCGGTCAAGGTCGGCGTCGGACCGGGGTCGATCTGCACCACCCGGGTCGTGGCGGGCGTCGGCGTACCACAGGTGACGGCCATCCACGACGCGGCCCTGGCCTGCAAGCCGGCCGGTGTGCCGGTGGTGGGTGACGGCGGGCTGCAGTACTCCGGCGACATCGCCAAGGCGATGGTCGCCGGCGCCGACACGGTGATGCTGGGCTCGTTGCTTGCCGGGTGCGAGGAGAGCCCCGGGGAGCTGGTCTTCGTCAACGGCAAGCAGTTCAAGAGCTACCGCGGCATGGGTTCGCTCGCGGCGATGGCCTCGCGGGGCAAGACCTCGTACTCCAAGGACCGCTACTTCCAGGGCGACGTCGCCAGCGACGACCGGATCGTCCCCGAGGGCATCGAGGGGCAGGTGCCGTTCCGCGGTCCGCTGTCCGGTGTCGTGCACCAGCTGGTCGGCGGCCTGCAGCAGTCGATGTTCTACGTCGGGGCGCACACGATCGAGCAGCTGCAGGAGCGCGGCCGGTTCATCCGCATCACCTCCGCGGGGCTCAACGAGAGCCACCCACACGACATTCAGATGACCGTCGAGGCGCCGAACTACTCCTCTCGCTGACCCGGATCTAAGCTGGTCGGTTGGTGACCGGGACCGCCGCCATGCGTCCGACTGCCTCCCGCAGCACGTCGGGGTGGCAGGCGACGTTGAGGCGCGCATGGCCGCGGCCGATGGCGCCGAAGTCCGGACCGGGGCTCAGGGCCACCCGGCCGCGTTCGAGGTAGGTCACCGAAGGGTCGTCGCCGAGACGCAGCGCACGGCAGTCCAGCCAGGCCAGGAAGCCCGCCTGCGGCACGGTGAACCCGACCTCAGGCAGGTGGTAGTCGAGCAGGTCGCCGAGCAGCGTCATGTTGTCCCGCAGAGCCGCGAGCAGGTCGTCGAGCCACGGCTCGCCTTCGCGGTAGGCGGCCGTGGCGGCCAGGACGCCGAGGTGCCCCGCCCCCCAGGCGTGCTCGGGCGCCCAGCCGGCGATCATCGCCGCCGGCTCCGGACGCACAGCGAGGACCAGCGCGCACTTGAGCCCGGCGAGGTTCCACGCCTTCGACGCGCTGTGGAACGCGATGCCCGTCCCCGCTGCCTGCTCGGACACGCCCAGGTAGGGGGAGAAGCGCTCCCCGGGCAGGGTGAGCGGGGCGTGAATCTCATCGGCCAGCACCAAGGCGCCGTACCTGCTCGCCAGCTCGGCCAGGGCGCGTAGCTCGTCGGGGTCGTGCACCCTGCCGGTCGGGTTGTGCGGTGAGCACAGCAGCACGACCCGTGCGCCGTCGCTCATGGCCCGCTCGATCCCCGCCAGGTCGAGGCGTCCACCGCCGTCTGGGTCCAGCAGGGGCACCTCGACCGGCCGGGTACCGACCCACTCCAGCCATCGCCAGAACGGCGGGTAGACCGGCGGCATGATCACCACCGCGTCCCCGGGGGTGGTCACCAGCCGGAGGACCTCGGTGACCCCCACGGCTACGTCGGCGCACGTACGGACCGCAGCCGGCTCGACCGGCCAGCCCCACCGCCGACGCGCGAACCCCGTGAACGCGTCGACCAGCTCGCCGGTGTCCCCGGCGTACCCCGTGTCGGACAGGTCGAGCGCCGTACGCAGGGCATCGGCGACCGCCGGCGCCAGGCGTACGTCCATCTCGGCGACGGGCAGCGGCAGGACATCGGGCGGGTAGGTGGTCCACTTCATGCTGCGTCGAGCCCGCAGCTGGTCGAGCGGAACGTCGAGCGGCGAGGTCACGCGCCTCACCCTGCCAGCAAGGTGACACCGCCCCCCGTCACCACCGATCTTTCGACATACGTGCTGCTCCGGCGACCCGAATGTCGAAAGATCGGTTGGCCAGCCGTGCCGCTTTTCGGCGGCCCGAAGCAGTCCGATGATCTACGCCGGCGCGCACGGACTCAGATCAGAACGGGACCTGGACGCCGAGCAGTCCATCACCGGCCGCCCGACCGGGCAGCATGCGACAGAACTCCACGGCGTCGAGCTCGAGAACTGGTCCACCCTCGCCCGCGGACCAGCGTGCGCCTGCCGGGCTGGTGAGATGCGCGGTGTAGGGGTGGCCGTGGCGGCCAGCCCACTCCATGACCACGGCGGCGAGCCCGTGACATCTGGCGGCCGGTCTCTCGAACGGTGGCAGCCATCTCGGCCATTGTCTCGGCAACCTCTCGAGCGGCGCTGGCGCGACAGTGCCCGCTCAGGAGGTTGGCGGCTGGTCCTCGCCGGACTCCTCCGCTGCGTCGGCCTCCCCCTTGGTTGCGTGCACGGCCCCGTCGGCGTGCTCCGGTGGGCCGTACACCGTGTACAGCACCAGCGGGTTGGCCCCGGTGTTGCGGAAGTTGTGGTGCACCCCGGCCGGCACGACCACCAGTTCACCCTGCGCGACATCCTTGGTCTCGCCGGCGACCACGGCCTCGCCGGTGCCGCTGACGAACGTGAGGATCTGATCGGTGTCCTCGTGCGTCTCCGCCCCGATCTCGCCACCCGGCGGGATCGTCATGATGACCAGCTGGGTGTGGTCGCCGGTCCAGAGCACCCGGCGGAAGTCAGCGCTCTGCTCGGCGACGGTGGCGATGGTGACGTGGTCCATGACGGGCGGTCCTCTCGAGGAGATCGGTGCACTCACCGGCGTACGACCAGTGCCCAGGATCGCAGCCGCCATGCCACCCGGGGCGTGGCGGCGCCATTAGGCTCCCCGCGTGGACATCGAGATCGGCCGCGCCAAGCGGGGTCGCCGGGCGTACGCCTTCGACGACATCGCGATCGTGCCCAGCCGGCGCACGCGCGACCCCGAGGAGGTGTCGGTCGCCTGGCAGATCGACGCGTACCGCTTCGAGATCCCGGTGGTGGCCGCGCCGATGGACTCCGTGATGTCGCCGCAGACCGCGGTGGCACTCGGTCGCCACGGCGGGCTCGGGGTGCTCGACCTCGAGGGCCTGTGGACGCGGTACGAGGACCCCGAACCGATGCTGGCCGAGGTCGGCGGGCTCCGCGGATCCGAGGCAACGGGGCGGCTGCAGGAGATCTACCAGGAATCGGTGAAGCCCGAGCTGATCACCGAGCGGCTGCGGGCGATGCGGGCGGCCGGCGTCACCGTGGCGGGTGCCCTGTCGCCGCAGCGCACCCAGCAGTTCGCCAAGACCGTGGTCGACGCCGGGGTCGACCTCTTCGTGATCCGCGGCACGACGGTCTCCGCCGAGCACGTGTCCGGGCAGACCGAGCCGCTCAACCTCAAGGAGTTCATCTACGAGCTCGACGTGCCCGTGATCGTCGGCGGGTGCGCCACCCACCAGGCGGCGCTGCACCTCATGCGCACCGGTGCAGCCGGCGTACTCGTCGGCTTCGGCGGCGGGGCCGCGCACACCACCCGCAGCGTGCTGGGTGTCGCCGTACCGATGGCCACCGCCGTCGCGGACGTCGCCGCCGCGCGCCGCGACTACCTCGACGAGTCCGGCGGCCGGTACGTCCACGTGATCGCCGACGGCTCGGTCGGTCGCAGCGGCGACGTCGCCAAGGCCTTCGCCTGCGGCGCCGACGCGCTCATGGTGGGCTCCCCCTTCGCCCGGGCGGCCGAGGCCCCCGGGCGGGGATTCCACTGGGGTGCCGAGGCCTGGCACCCCGACCTCCCCCGCGGCGAGCGGGTCGAGATCGGCGTCGTGGGCACCTTGGAGGAGGTGCTGTTCGGGCCGTCTCGGGTCGCGGACGGCACCATGAACCTCATCGGAGCGCTCCGCCGGGCGATGGCCACGACCGGCTACAGCGACCTCAAGGAGTTCCAGCGGGTCGAGGTCGTCATCCCCTGACCGATGGCCAGTGTCCTCTTGCACCGGTCCGACCGTTTCCGGCATCGGATGCATCACATTGGTTACTGACCGGTAGCGACCGGATCGGAGCGCCGCCTACCCTCCCTCCATGGACGCCGACGGCGTGGGCCGCCACGACTACGACGTCGCGGTCATCGGCTCCGGCTTCGGCGGCAGCGTCAGCGCGCTGCGCCTGGTCGAGAAGGGATACCGCGTCGGCGTGCTCGAGGCCGGTCGGCGCTTCGCCGACGACGAGTTCGCGCGTACCTCGTTCGACGTGCGCCGGTTCCTGTGGGCACCGGCGATCGGCTGCTACGGCATCCAGCGGATCACGGTGCTCAAGGACTGCCTCATCATGGCGGGCGCCGGAGTGGGCGGCGGGTCACTGGTCTACGCCAACACGCTGTACGAGCCGCTCGCACCCTTCTACCGCGACCAGCAGTGGGGCCACCTCACCGACTGGCGTGCCGAGCTCGCGCCGCACTACGACCAGGCCAAGCGGATGCTCGGCGTCACGTCGTACCCGGGGTTCACCCCGAGCGACGAGGTGCTGAAGAAGGTCGCCGACGACATGGGTGTCGGTGACAGCTTCCATGCCGCCCCGGTCGGAGTCTTCTTCGGCCAGCCAGGTCAGCGGGTGGCTGACCCATACTTCGGCGGCGCCGGGCCAGAGCGCACCGGGTGCCTCAACTGCGGGGAGTGCATGACCGGGTGCCGCCACGGCGCCAAGAACACCCTGGTCAAGAACTACCTGCATCTTGCCGAGGCAGGGGGAGCCACCGTCCACGAGCTCACCACCGTGACGCGCGTGAGCCCGCTGCCCGCTGGGGGCTACGCGGTCGACGTCCGGCGCACCGACAAGGGCCGCCGCACGAGGCGGTTCACCGCCGAGCAGGTGGTCTTCTCCGCCGGCTCGCTGGGTACGCAGCGGCTGCTGCACCGCATGCGCGACGAGGGCCACCTCGCCCGGATCTCCGCGCGGCTCGGCATGTTGACCCGTACGAACTCCGAGTCGATCCTCGGCGCCGTCTCGAAGCGGGTCCACACCGACTTCTCGCAGGGCGTCGCGATCACGTCCTCGTTCCACCCCGACGACAACACCCACATCGAGCCGGTCCGCTACGGCAAGGGGTCCAACCTGATGGCCCTGCTGCAGACCGTGCTGACCGACGGCGACGGTGACACCCCCCGATGGCGAACGTGGCTGGAGCAGCTGTGGGTCCAGCGCGCCGACGTCCGTCGGTTCTACGACCTGCGGCACTGGTCGGAGCGGACAGTCATCGCCTTGGTGATGCAGTCGTTGGACAACTCGATCACCACCTACACCACGAGGTCGCGGCTGACCGGCCGGCGGCGCATGACCTCCCGGCAAGGGCACGGCTCCCCGAACCCGACCTGGATCCCGCAGGCCAACGACGCGGTGCATCGCATGGCCGACGTCATCGACGGCACACCGGCCGGCAATATCGGTGAGCCGTTCAACGTGCCGATGACCGCGCACTTCATCGGTGGCTGCCCGATCGGCGACTCGCCCGAGACCGGGGTGGTGGACGCCTACCAGCGACTGTTCGGCCACCCGGGGCTGCACGTCGTCGACGGCGCCGCGATCTCGGCCAACCTCGGTGTCAACCCGTCACTGACGATCACCGCGCAGGCCGAGCGGGCCATGTCGTTGTGGCCCAACAAGGGCGAGGCAGATCCGCGGCCGGAGCTGGGCCGGGCGTACGAGCGGTTGACGCCGGTGGCGCCGAAGAACCCCGCGGTCCCGGCCGACGCCCCCGCCGCCCTGCGGTTGCCGATCGTGTCGGTCAGCTGAGTCGGGGCTGACCCGGGTCGCTCGAATTGGACGCGACACAGGGCCCGACCGGGAGGGAGCCC
>JAABUS010009012.1_pt1 | contig 10698 bp, 10 predicted proteins | sample 5560161 | NCBI WGS metagenome assembly JAABUS01 (sample SAMN10711885, study PRJNA513376) | rock metagenome | isolation source: Antarctica rocks | place: Antarctica: Victoria Land, Trio Nunatak nord | collected 2016-01-04
GGCAACACCCCCCGCGTTTGCGGGAAGGTGCAGGTCGACACGCCGGGCCTGAGCTGTACGTCTTCCGACCTACGTCGGCATACGTGCGCCTGGGCGGGCCTGAGCTGTACGTCTTCCGACCTACGTGACAGTACCGGTGAGGCATGGTGCACCCACAGTCTCCAGCCGTCAGCCGTACGCCTGAACACGTTCGTGGCTGCCGCGCTTCCACCGGCGAACGAGTCCTTGGGCATGTCGGCTCCCGCGGACAGAACGTTCTCGGTGCAGGTAACGGTCGCGATGTCGTCGACGACGGCCGCTTCTATCTCGGTCAGGAAGAACTGGATGTACTGGGCGTGCGCCATCAACGCCAGCCACGACCGCATCACGTCTCGCTGCCCGCGGATCGGGCTCGCCCCAGGGTGAACGCAGACGACGGCGTCGTCGTCAGCCCAGATCGCCGCCATCGCGTCGAAGTCCGCACGCTCGAATGCCGCGTAGAACGCGGCGTTGACGTCCAGAATCTCGGCGACCTGCTGATCCCGCGGGTCGGCCGCGTCAGTCATCGCGTCGACCTCGCCCACCGGCTCGCGACCCGGACGGCGTCGAGCGAGCGGGCCACGTCGTGCACGCGCACGCACCAGGCCCCGGCAGCCGCCGCCAGGGCGGAGGTGGCTGCTGAAGCGTCGTCTCGCGCCGTGACCGACCGCTGCTGCCCATCGTCGGTCGCCAGCAGCCGCCCGAGGAACGCCTTCCGGGACGCGCCGATCAGTACCGGGAGGCCCAGCTCGAGCAGCGAGTCAAACCGGCCGAGCAGCTCCCAGTTGTGCTCGCCGGTCTTGGCGAAACCGAGCCCGGGATCGACCGCGATCCGCTCCCGGGCGATGCCAGCCGTGAGTGCGGCATCCACGCGCTCCGCCAGCTCGCGGCAGACGTCGATTACGACGTCGTCGTAGGTTGCCAGGTCCTGCATCGTCGTCGAGTGGGCCCGCCAGTGCATCACGATGTACGGGACCTCGAGATCGGCGACGGTGCCCAACATGGCGGGGTCCGCGAGGCCTCCGGAGACGTCGTTGACCGCGGAGGCACCGGCGGCGACGGCCTGGCGCGCGACCTGCGCGCGCATAGTATCGACGCTGACTACGACCCCTCGACCGCTCAGCTCGGTCACCACCGGGATGACCCGAGCCAGCTCGTCGTCGACGCTCGGCCGCTCCGCCCCGGGTCGGGTCGACTCACCGCCCACGTCCACAAGGTCTGCTCCGGCACCACTCATGGCCAAGCCGTGCGAGATCGCCGCGGCCGGCTCGAGCCAGATGCCGCCGTCCGAGAAGGAGTCCGGCGTTACGTTGACAACGCCCATGACCAGGCACCGAGCGGGCTGCGGCAACCCGGCGACGTAGCGAGGTGGGGTCGGGAACATGTCGGAGAGTCCCGACTAGCTGAGGATGAGGCTCATCGCCTCAGCCCGGGTCGCTGGGTCGCGTAGCTGTCCGCGCACCGCGCTCGTCACGGTCTTCGAGCCGGGCTTGCGGACGCCACGCATGGTCATGCAGAGATGTTCGCACTCGAGGACGGTGATCACCCCCCGTGGCTGCAGGATTCGCACCAGGGACTCGGTGATCTGCGTGGTCAGCCGCTCTTGGACCTGCGGCCGTCGAGCAAAGACATCGACCAGGCGCGCCAGCTTCGACAATCCGGTGATGCGGCCGTCGCTACTGGGAATGTAGCCGACGTGAGCGACCCCGCTGAACGGCACCAGATGGTGCTCACACATTGACCACACTTCGATGTTCTTGACGAGCACCATCTCGTCGTGCCCCAGGTCGAACGTCGTGGTGAGCACGTCTTCGGGTCGCATCCGCAGCCCGGCGAACATCTCGGCGTACGCCGACGCCACTCGTCGGGGCGTGTCGAGAAGGCCTTCGCGGTCGGGATCCTCCCCGACCGCGATCAACAGCTCGCGTACGGCTGCCTCAGCACGTGCACGATCGAGCGCGGGGATGTCACGCTGCGCCGGCGCGGATATGGAGTCGACGCCCATCGCCGCTCCGTCAGCCCTCGGCATCACGCGGCGGCCCGAGCGGTGGGCCTGACGGAGGAGCGCCGGGCGGGCCGGTCGGGGGGCCGGCGGCACCCGGCAGCGAGCCTTGCGGCGTCTCCTGCCCCGGCGACACCTGTATCTCCGACGACGGCTCGTCGCGGCCGTTGACGCCTACCGGCACGGGCACCGGCGGGAGGTCCGACGGCACCCTGGTGTCGGAGCCGGTCCAGGCCGGCCGCTCCGGCCGCAGCTGCAGCTCAGTGAACAGCTCTGCAAGGCCGGCGCGTCCGATCGTCTCGCGCTCGAGCAGCTCAGTGACGAGCGTGTCAAGCACGGGACGGTTCTGGACGAGGATGTCGAACGCCTCCTGGTGGGCGTTCGTCAGCAGCTTGTTGATCTCCTCGTCGACGATCCCCGCGACCTCCTCGGAGTAGTTGCGGGTGTGGCCGAAGTCGCGACCGAGGAACGGCTCGCTGTTCTCATCGCCGAGCTTGACCGCGCCCAGCCGCTCGCTCATGCCGTAGCTCATCACCATGGCCCGAGCCACCTTGGTGGCCTTCTCGATGTCGTTGGACGAGCCCGTCGTCGGGTCGTGGAAGATCAGCTGCTCAGCGGCCAAGCCACCGAGGGCATACGCCAGCTGGTTGAGCAGCTCGTTGCGCGAGATCGACGACTTGTCGCTGTCGGGCAGGACCTGCGTGTAGCCGAGCGCCCGGCCCCGCGGCAGGATGGTGATCTTGGTGACCGGGTCGGTGCCCGGGAGCGCAGCCGCGACCAAAGCATGCCCACCCTCGTGGTAGGCCGTCATCAGCTTTTCCTGCTCGCTCATCAGGTGCGAGTGACGCTGCGGCCCCATGCTGACCCGGTCGATCGCCTCGTCGAGCAGGTGCTCGTCGATCTGCTTCTTGTCCTGGCGGGCGGTCAGCAGGGCCGCCTCGTTGAGCACGTTGGCGAGGTCGGCGCCGGTGAACCCCGGCGTACGACGAGCCACCGCGAACAGGTCGACGTCGTTCGCGATCGGCTTGCCGCGGGAGTGGACCTGCAAGATCTTGTGGCGGCCTTCCATGTTGGGAGCCGAGACGCCGACCATGCGGTCGAAGCGGCCGGGACGCAACAGGGCGGGGTCGAGCACGTCGGGACGGTTGGTGGCCGCGATGAGGATGACCCCGCCGCGCACGTCGAAGCCGTCCATCTCGACGAGGAGCTGGTTCAGCGTCTGTTCGCGCTCGTCGTGCCCACCGCCCATACCGGCACCACGATGGCGACCGACGGCGTCGATCTCGTCGATGAAGACGATCGCGGGGGCGTTCTCCTTGGCCTGCTCGAACAGGTCGCGGACACGGGAGGCGCCCACACCGACGAACATCTCGACGAAGTCCGAACCCGAGATCGAGTAGAACGGGACGTTCGCCTCGCCGGCGACGGCACGCGCCAGCAGGGTCTTGCCTGTACCTGGCGGACCGTAGAGCAGGACCCCTTTGGGGATCTTGGCGCCGACTGCCTGGAACTTCGCCGGCTGCTGGAGGAACTCCTTGATCTCGTGGAGCTCCTCGATGGCCTCGTCGACGCCGGCCACGTCGGAGAAGGTCGTCTTCGGCGTGTCCTTGCTGACGATCTTTGCCTTGGACTTGCCGAACTGCATCACTCGGCCGCCGCCGCCCTGCAGGCTGTTCATCATGAACAGGAAGAACAAGACGATGAGCAGAATCGGCAGGAAGCTGGTGACCAGCGTCCAGAACAGGCTGGGCTGAGGAACCTCGACGTTGTACGTGCCGGAGATGTCACCGTTGTCGACCTCGGACTGGACCAGCTGGGCGAGCCGGGGGCCTTGCGCCAGCAGCCATTGCGCGCTGACTTTGTCGCCGTTCTCGAGCGTCGCCTCGATGGTCTGGTCACCGTCGACGAGCACGACGCTCTTGACGTCGCCGGACTGGAGAGTCTCGATCATCTTCGAGGTCGAGATCTTCTCCGCACCACCGCGAGAGGAGACCTGCTCGAGCACAACCAAGGTAATGATCGCGAAGAGCGCGACCCACAACCATGGTCCACGGAGCCAACGCTTCACGCTTGTCATCCGGGGCGAGACGACCCCGTTCCTCCTACCCATCACTGACGGTCAAGACCTCTATTGTCACCTACCGACAAAATTGCCGGGCGCCCAGTCGGAAATCGGTCCGCGGGACGTGCCGAGCATGGCGCCGCGGCGGCGAACCGATGTAGTCAGGAGTAGACGTGCGGCGACAAGGTCGCCACCGACCGCAGGTTCCGATACGACTCGTTGTAGTCGAGTCCGTAGCCGACGACGAACTCGTTGGGGATGTCGAACCCGACGTACTTGACGTCGACGGCCATCTGCTGGGCGTCCGGTTTGCGCAGGAGCGTGCAGATGCTGACCGTGCGTGGGCCGCGGGACTCGAGGTTGGCGACCAACCACGACAAGGTCAGCCCGGTGTCGATGATGTCCTCGGTGACCAGCACGTCTCTGCCGGTGATGTCGGCGTCCAGGTCCTTGAGGATGCGCACCACACCTGACGAGCTCGTGCCGGAGCCGTACGACGAGACCGCCATCCAGTCCATCTCGACGTGACGGTTGAGCGAGCGAGCGAGGTCGGCCATCACCATCACCGCCCCCTTGAGCACTCCCACGAGAAGCAGGTCGCGACCGGCGTAGTCGCGCTCGATCTCGGCAGCCAGCTCCGCTAGCCGGCGTTGGATCTGCTCCTCGGTGAGGAGGACGTTCGTGAGGTCGGCTTCGACATGCGTGACGTCCACAAGTTCTCTCCAGCGGGGTAGGAGGGGCGTGGGAGGCGGGCAACGCCGCTAGTGCGGCGCACCAGCGTCCTTCGATGCTTGCCGTGGTCCAGGTGGATGCGGGCGCGGCAAGCGCGAAGAAACTCTCGACGCGCGGCACTAGCGTCCCACAGCCCGGACGTACGCCGACACACGGCGGCAGACGTCACCCGTGTCGGTCAGCGCTGCCGAACCGCAGCACGCCGTCGCGGCGTACTACGCTCACCCCCCCTGACAGGTCGAGCGCCGCCTGTCCGTGCCAGTGGGTGAGGAGCCGCTCGACCGCATCGACGTGCCGCGCGAAGAGCTCACCGGCTGGACTGCCCGCCTCAAGCGCTGCCCTTCTGACGACGCGGCGGCGCAGCGCGCTGGGGGCGCCGACCAGGGCCGGCACCGACAGGCCACCGTCATCGGTGCAGGCGTCCGCGTACAGCTCGTCCGCCAGCATGTCGAGCGCGTCGGCGTCGTGACGCGCGGCCGTGGCTGTGCGAGCCAACGACTCCGCCACACCGGGACCGAGCGCGGCTTCCAGTGCGGGTAGGACGTCGTGCCGCACGCGCACCCGGGTGTACCGACGATCGACATTGTGGGGGTCATCCCAGACGTCGATCCCGAGCACCTCACACATGCGCTGGGTGGCGGCCCTGCCGAGCTCGAGCAGCGGGCGACGATAGCGGCCCTGGGCCGGCGCCATGCCGGCGAGCGAACGGGTGCCGCTCCCTCGCGCCAGCCCGAGCAGCACCGTCTCGGCCTGGTCATCTCGGGTGTGGCCCAGCAGTACGACGGCGTCGTCAGCGCTCGCGGCCTGCTCGAGCGCGTCGTAGCGGGCGGCGCGGGCGGCAGCTTCAGGGGAGCCGTGCGACGCCACCTCCACCCGAACAACATCGACCTCGCTCAGTCCCAGCGCCTGGAGTCGCGACGTCACCAGCGCCGCGACCGCCGCGGACTCGGGCTGGAGCGCATGGTCGACCACGATCGCACGGACCAACCAGCCGGCAGCTCCGCTCTCGAACACGGTCGCAGCTGCCAGCGCCATCGAGTCGGCGCCGCCGGAGCAAGCCACCAGGACGGAGCGTCCGGGCTCAACATCTTTCAGCGCAGTTCGAACAGCTCGCCGCACGTCCGCGATGCCTGGGTCGAGCCGACCCGACGGATGGCGGTCGGAAGGCATCGGGCGGCTCGGGAGCGGCTCAGCCGTGGACGCGGGTGACCCAGCGCGCCGGATCGCCGATCTCGTCCTTGCCGGGGAGGTTGCCGGCGTTGTCCCAGACAGCATTGAAGCCGTCCATCCCGACCTTGTCGACCACGCCGCGGACGAAGACGGCTCCGTCGCGGTACTGCCGCAGCTTGGCGTCGAAGCCCAGCAGCCGTCGCACCATCTGGTCGATCGGCCCGGCGCCAGCACGCCGCTTGGTGAACTCCTTGCGGATCGTCTCAACGCTCGGGATCACCTGCGGGCCGACGCCATCCATCACCACGTCAGCATGCCCCTCGAGCAGGGACATGACCGCCGTGATGCGCTCGACGACCTCCTTCTGCTCGGCCGTCTGCATGATGTCGAGCAGCGATGCCTCGGAGTCGCCACGGAAAAGCTTGCCGACGCGGTCGACGCCGTCACGCATCATCTGCGCCAGCTTGTTGGGATCGAGCTCGGCACTGTCGATCAACCCGGAGATCTCGCCGAGCAGATGGCTCCGCAGCCATGGGACGGCCGTGAACTGCACCCGGTGCGTCTCCTCGTGGACGCACACCCACAATCGAAAGTCGTGCGGATCGACCTGCAGCTCGCGCTCGACCTGGACCACGTTGGGAGCGACGAGAAGCAGCCGGCCGCCATGTGCGTCGCCGCCCGTGTAGAACGGGTCGAACTGACCGAGCACCTTGTTGGAGAGGTACGCCAACAGACCGCCGGCTTCGAGCCCGGTGACCCGGGAGCCGATGGCAGCGGTCACCTGGCCGGGATTGCCACGCTTGTCGCGCAGCTTCGCGATGAGCGGACGCAGCACTTCACGAAACCCGTCTGCGTTGGCCTCGACCCAGCCACCCCGGTCGACGACAAGCACGGGCGCGGACGCCGACTCGGCGTGCAGACCGGTGAAGTCGCGCACGTGCACCTCTGCAGTCGCCGCACTCGTGCGCAGCTCCGCGACCACGGAGCGGGCCTCGTCGCGACCGATGTCCGGACCCGGCCGCATGAGCCTCTTCGCGGTCGTCACAGCGAGGTCCCAGTCCACCATCTCCGGTGCGTCGTCTGCCATGAATACACCGTACGGGGTGGTTCGCGACGAAAACCCGGTGCGCCAGACACCCCGCGACGGGCACGCTGACCCCATGAGCCCAACCCCTCCCTACCTGCACCCGTTCGTCCTCCCGATCGAGCCCGTCGAGCCGGAGCGAACCGGGGCGACCGACTGGTACCTGCCTGACGGCGGCGGTCGCGCGCCCGCGGTCGTGTTCATCCACGGCGGCCCGGTACCTCCGGATCTCCAGCCGCGACCCACGGGCTGGCCCGTCTATCAGGCGTACGGCACGTGGGCGGCGCGGGCGGGGCTGGTTGGCGTGACGTTCGACCACGGGTTCACGGACCTAACGGCACTGGACGACGCCCAGGCTGACGTCGAACGTGCCGTCGAGGCCGTTCGTGGGCATGCTCGCGTCGACGCCGACCGTGTCCTGCTGTGGGGTTTCTCCGGCGGCGGCATGCTGCTGGGACGCTGGATCGCCTCAGCGCCAGGCTGGCTGCGGGGTGTCGCTGCCACCTATCCATGCTGTCGCCCGTTGGAGGAGATACCCCACCAACAGGTCGGGATGGCCGACGCGGTGGCGTCGGCGGGCGACCTCCCGCTGCTGCTCACGAGAGTGGGTCTCGAAAGGGAGGCGCTCGCCCAGACCGTCGCCGAGCTCGTCGACGCCGCGCAAGGAGGGGCGGCCCGCTTGGACATCATCGACGTGCCGAACGGGCACCATGGGTTCGACCACCGCGATGACACCGACGAGTCACGCGAAGCGATCCGTGCGGCGATGACCTGGGTGGAGCGGACGGTACGCGGCTGAGGGAGCCCAACGAGCGCCATCAACCGGCTGAGGAAGATGGTCAACAGCCGCAGGTGGCGAGCAGCGCGGCGATCCGGTCGAGCTGGTCGCGGGCATCGAGCGTCTTGATGACCGGTACCCGGTCCGTAACTGCGGCGAAGACGAGCACCGCTCCGTCGGCGGTGTGCACCAGCCCGGCGAGTCCGTGGACGCCGGTCAGCGTGCCGGTCTTCGCCCTCACGGACCCCAGGCCCGTCGGGGCGTCGAGCACGAAGCGATCGCCGAGGCTGCCTGAGAAACCTGCGACGGGGAGCGTCGCGACCACCGTGCGGAGCTCGGGATGCGCATCGGATGCGGCCGTCTGCAGGACCTGGACAAGCGCGGCCACCGGCAGCTGGTCGGTTCGCGCCAACCCGCTGCCGTCGTCGAGCGACGCCCGAGACAGATCGATGCCGAGGCGGTCGAGAGTGAGCTTCATCGCCGACACACCGGCGACGAACGAGCCGGGTCGGTCCTGTGCGAGAGCAACGTGTCGCAGCAGCACCTCGGCACCCTCGTTGTCGCTGAGCTCAATGACGTGCTGAACGATCTGGGCGAGCGTCGGTGATGTGACCGCGGCGAGCTCGGGTGCCTGCGCCCGCGCGCGGGTCTGCGCGGCGCGGCCCACGACCTGCACACCCCGGTCACCCAGCAGAGCGGAAAACCGGTCGGCTGCCACCTGCGCCGGGTCGGCGACGCGCTGCACATAACCCGCGACCTGGCGCCCTTCGTCGACCCACAGCGGCGAGATCGGGCTGACGATCGACTCCGGAATGTACTTGGCTTCCCAGGCAGGGTTGACGTCCGGACCAGTGAAGAGTGAGACGTCGTAGCCCAACCGCACCTTCGCCACGCCATCCGTGCGCAGCTGAGCAGCCGTCTTCCGGGCAAGTTCCTGCAGGCTCGCGGGCCGAGGATACGTCGAGGCGGGCACTGCTGAGCCGACCGGCACCTTGTCAGTGAGCAGGGGGTCTCCCCCGCCGACCAGCACCAGGGTGCGGGCGTTGCGGCCGCGCACCACCGTCGTGGAGAACGTGTGCTCGGGTCCGAGCTCTTCCAGCGCCGCGGTGGTCGTCAGCAGCTTGAGCGTCGAGGCCGGAGTGACCAGGTCAGGATCTCCGTGCTGCCAGACGACCGTTCGGTCGCCCAGCCGTGCGACCGCGACCCCGACGTGCCGGCCCAGCTGCGACCTGTCGTTGACCGCGTCGGCGATCAGTGCCTCGATGCCTGCCGTGGTGGCGGCTGGTCCCTGCGCGACCGTCAGCACCTTCCCGGCGGCTGGCGGCGCCTGCAGGCTGAGTCCCGGACCCGATGCCGGCGGCCCCACCACCTCGGTGCGCGGCGGCGAAGCCGACGTGAGCGAGGGGATGAGCCCGAGGTAGGCCGCTGCGCCCGCAACCAGCGCCAGCACCACGATCGCGGCACCGACCTTGTGCATGAGGTTGCCACGCTCGTCGCGGCCGTTACGCCGACCAGCGGTGCGCGCGGCACCGCTGACGTCATGCACGATGCGGCTCACGTAGGGGACACTAGCCCTTGAGGCGCGACGTGCTCGGACAGTCGTGGCGCCCTGAAGCGTGAGAGGAGTGCAGCGGTGGATTTCGACGTGACCATCGAGATACCGAAAGGCCAACGCAACAAGTACGAGGTCGACCACCTCTCCGGGCGGATCCGGCTCGATCGCACCCTCTTCACCGCCACGCAGTACCCCGCCGACTACGGCTTCATCGACAACACTCTCGGCCAGGACGGCGACCCGCTCGACGCACTGGTGCTGCTTCCCGAGCCGACGTTCCCGGGCTGCCTGATTCACGCCCGCACCATCGGGATGTTCCGGATGACCGACGAGAAGGGGCGCGACGACAAAGTGCTGTGCGTGCCCTTCAACGATCCGCGGCAGGAGCATCTGCGCGACATCCACCACATGGCGGAGTTCGATCGGTTGGAGATCCAGCACTTCTTCGAGGTCTACAAGGACCTCGAGCCCGGCAAGTCCGTCGAGGGCGCGACCTGGGTCGGCAGAGCGGCGGCCGAAGAGGAGATCCGGGCGTCGTTCCGACGCCAGGTCGACACCTACGGCGAAGGCGTCGGCACCGTCTTCACTGCGCCCAGCGCTGTTCCCGGCCACCCGGAGACCGGTCGCGGCCCGCTCTGACGGCACCCGAGAGTCTCAGTACGCGATCAGGCAGGCGAGGCGGCCTCGAGGATTTTGACCGCCGGAGAGCCGACCAACGCAGGTGCGTTCTCGCTCGACGACCACACCTGAGTCCGCAGAAATCCCAGAAATCTCTTGGCTTCCTCGGTCGTGTCGAAGTCCAGGTCGATGACGACGAAGTGTGGATCGTCTACGGGACGCTGGAGGCGGTGCGCGCGCACCCCCGCCCGCTGGCGTTGCTCAGCGAAGCGTTCGAACGCCGCGCTCCACAAGGCGAAGTCGACGATCTCGTGCTCGATGTGAAGTGTCGGCATGGTTCCTCCTTGGAGCAGACGACTCACTACTCCGACGCTAGGTGGCTCGGCAGCAGAGGACCATCCCAGGTTTGTGGGGTTCTGCCTGGGCGGCCGCTCGCGGGGCGACTTCCTGCGTAGTCTCAGCATCGTGGCGACTGATGGCGCGTACGCACGAGCGCAGCTGCTCGTCCTGCAGGCGTGCGAGGCCGCGTGCGACGAGAGGGCGTTGCGCCTTTAGCTGCTGGAGGCAATTCGCCACGCAGTGCCCTGTGATGCCTACGCCTGGTTGCTCACCGACCCCGAGACCTCGGTCGGCGCGGCGCCGTTGGCGGACTGCCCTTGCCTGCACGAGCTGCCGCGTC
>JAABUS010009014.1_pt1 | contig 10693 bp, 10 predicted proteins | sample 5560161 | NCBI WGS metagenome assembly JAABUS01 (sample SAMN10711885, study PRJNA513376) | rock metagenome | isolation source: Antarctica rocks | place: Antarctica: Victoria Land, Trio Nunatak nord | collected 2016-01-04
CCGCCGGGACCCTTCCCGCCGGATCACCCCGCACGTCAATCCCCGAGGAGCATCACCATGCCAGGGCTGTCGGTCACCGAGAAAAACCACTGGAGAGATCGCATCGCCGCGCGGATCGAGAAGGCCGTCGAGCGGGTCAAGGCCCGGCACCCGGCCCTGTTCGACCGTGTCCGGCGCGAGGCCCACGCCGAGGCCCTTCGCTCGCTCGGGCTGGCCGGGCCCTACGCCGAGCTGGAGGCCGTTCTGGTCGAAGAGGCGGCCCTGGCCCGGCGTAAGAAGCAGGCCCAGCGCACCATGCTCGCCGTGTTGAGGGGCCTGCCGCCCGACGAGGTCCCGGACAATTTCAGCATCCGCTACGGCGCCGAGCTGCCGCTGCCGGCCGAGGCGGCCGAGGCGATCGCCAGGAGGCAGGCGGCCCACCAGGATCAGCTCCTGGCCGACGACCCGGTCGGCCGCGAGGTCGCCCGCCTGGGGGCCGAGAAGGAGGGACTGCTCGACACGATCTGGCTGGCGACTTCGCCGGGCCAGATACGGACCCTCTGGTCGAAAGTCACGGAACTCGTGGGCGACGAGCCGACGCGGCTGGAGCGCCAGGCGCTGGCCATCGAGCCGGTCGCCGAGGGCTGACGGGCCCGCCCCCGTCGAACCCCGTCCCGGGATCGGACCACGGCCCGAGGGCCTCCGAGTTCGCTGCGAAACCGGAACCATCACTCAAGGCCGGGGCATCTCGGCCCATCACGAGAGGAGAGAGCATGAATGCCAGGGATAAGCTCAACGGCGTCGTCGTCGGGGCCTGCCTTTTCGGGGCCTGCATCTTCGGGGCGGCCCTGGGCTCCTGGGGGGCGTTCTGGATCATCCTCATAGTCATGATCGTCGGCAGCTCCGGCGCTGGGGGCATACGAACGCACACGGGAGCCCGTCCCCCGGGAGCCGGGGGCGGGCGACGCCACGCCCGTGGCCGGCGATCCTGAAGAGTGCCCGCTCGTGAGAGGCCCCTCGAACCGCGTCAAGGGTCCGACACCGCCCCGGCCGGCGTCCCCCCCCCATCGCCCGCGGCCAGGGCATTTTTCCGGCGGGCCGAGGCCGTGGCGCCTCACCGGGCCCGGCATGCTGCAGCTCTTCAACGCGGTCCTGCCGCGGTCCTGCCGATGCAGGGCAAGGAGCGCAAGCAGCTCTACAACCAGGCGAGCACCGGGCTGGTGGTCGGCCTGGGCCTGGGCGGCGCGATGCTCGGCGGCTCGTGGGCCGGGCCCGTCGGCGCCGTGATCGGCCTCGGGGTCGGCGCCACGCTCGGCGGCGTCTTCGTCGAGAAGTGGCGGTTCTACCGGCGATAACGGTCTGAGACCCGGCTGTCCGCTCCCGGCGTGTCCCGGCCTATTCGGTCGAATATCGAGCGGCCCTTCGTCGCACCTGGTGGTCGGCCCCCTGGGCCGGGCATCGGCACGGTGCGAAGGGCCGCTCGCCCCGGTAATCTTCATGATGTGGGCATGAGTGCTTTTTGTTAGATATTGGCCGGTCCACGGGATTGCCGCCGGGCCGTCACGCCGGGAACGGGTGACGCCCCTTTCCTTTGGTAATAGACCTCGGGATTCTGCGGCCCTGGCGCGCGGGCGAGAAGTAGACGCGCTGTACGAAAGAGTCGCGCCGGGACGAACAACCATCCGGTCGCTACGATGAGCCTCATTCGGGGTTCCGTGGCTGCGTCGTACTCGATACGGGTGAGGCCGGGTGATACTTTTTCGTGAGGTCGGCGAGCGTGATCAAGGCCCCATAGAACTTTTCATGCTTTGGGGCAGACCTCTTGCTACCTTCAAACCGCTCGTCGAGGCTGGTAAAACGAGGAAAAATTTCGCGGGGGCCCCCCTTGACTCCCGATGATTGGCCCCCCGAATCCTCGTGTCTGGAGGCGTCCACAACCTTGCTCATCAACGCCACGAGTTGCTCCATCGCGGCGACGTCGTCAGGGACGTAGAACGACCAGCCAGGGGTTAACACCCGAGAGGAGTCCGCAGCAGGATCAATCCCCATCTTCTGGACCGAAGTCAGGATCGGGTCGTCGCCTTCGCCGTGCACTCGCTTCAGTTCGTTGGCCTCTTTTACGACCGCGTGAGCGGTCCCGACCAGACGGCGAAAGGCACCAACGTCCGAGCTTATGAGCAGTTCCGCCTTGCTCTTCATGCCCCTGTAGGCAAAAGCCGCCTCACCAATGCCAGCCCGTAGATAATCGTTATAAAAATTGACGACGCGCTCGCGCGTGCCATGATCCACGATCGAATCGATCCGTTGCTTCTGATCCTCGTCGGTCCCGTTTTGATCCCGCGCACCGGGTTTCCTGCCTTCGGGGTGGATGTCGTCGAACTCGGCGAGGAGCCCTGCCAAACGACGCAGGGGGTCTTCTTTGCTGTCCCACCGGCGGCCCTCGATAATGAGCTTCGCCTCCAAAGTCTTGACAATCTCCCTGGCGTTCGCCTCCGACTCTTGATCATCCTTCCGCAGGCCCAAAGCGTCGCGCCAATTTTCCAACTCGTGGGAAAGCCGTCTCTGTTCCTCCTCCGGCTTCTTCGTGTCACCAACCGAGGAAACTTTCGTCCCATCGCTTCCAGGTTTGGGGAACTGCTCCTCCCCCCGAGGCCAGTGAGAGGCAGCGACCCACAAGACCACCAAGACCACCAAGACTATCGGGATCGTCCACTTTTTTGGGACGGACCGCGGGATCGTCGGCTTTTTTGTGAGAGGCAGATTTTTGATCCAGTCGGACAACTCCCGCCTCTCGATGATCGAGGGTTGCCGGTCTTCATCCCACTTGATCGTCTGCACGACCAGCTTTTCCAGATCGTTCAGCAACTCGCATAACGATTTCTCCACTTCCTCTGCTTTAGCGGTAGTGTACGACTTGGTTACGACGCCCGCCAGGATCAGTAACTCATCGCCAGTTCGGCCCGTCGTTGGTTGCATGACACGGCGGCTGACCATGATGTAGTCTTCGCCTTTGGAGCCCTTCCGAGCCCTGGTCGTGTACTGGACCGCCGTGGCCTGGTCGATCTGCGCCCCCTCGGAGATGATCAGACAACCGTTCCAGCGGCCCGCGCGCGGGGTCTCGGCGATCAGGCATGGTTTCTTCAAGGTCATGGCCGCGGCCTCCAGGGGGGCAGAGAGGGCTCCTCGGGTAATCCCGTGACGACGAACCGCGCCTTGTTGACACCGTGGTCAAACCTCATTGGGAAAGTCAGGCCCTGTCCCCGGGCCAGGTCCTCGATCCGCTCGGTGCCCACGGCCTCGCCATGGTCATGGTCGCCACCACCAGAGATCGGGTAGTCGTCATTGACAATCTTGATCTCGATCTTGATGGGCTCGTCCAGGTTGTGATCGAAATTGTAGGGATCGAAACCACCCGTGGAGGTCAGGTAGCGCGACACGACCCCCGTCTTCTCGATGGCCTTCCGGCCATTCACGAGTACGGTCACGACGTTGTAGTTGTTGTTCCAGCATTGCTCCGCCCAATTGATCTGGGTCAAGATCAGGGTAAGCCCCAATTTACCCCGTCGACGCGCCAGGTACGCCTTGTACTGGTCGACCTCATGCTCCATCGAATGGATGGGAGCCTGACTCAGATAGTCGTTGATCGGCTTGTCCTGTCTCTTCTTGACGACCTCGCCGTAGAGCCACTGGTCGTGCCGTTGCTCAACCGCCTTACGGGCGGCTTTGGTGGATTTTTTCAGTTCGTTCGATTGCATCTCGATGGGCCAATGATCGTACTCGTCGAGGAAGACGTAGGCTTCCGCCCAGAGGGTGTTTCCGGAGGTGAGCCCATCCACTTTGCTTTGAATCAGCTTGGATGCTTCGGTCTGAAACCGTGTTCGGAGCGCGTGAAGCTTGTCGTCGACGGGTTGCCGCTGGTGCAGGAGCCGCGCGGCCGCCAGGAGGCGGAACTTGGCGATGTGCTCTTCGTAGGTTTTCAGGAATCTCCCCCAATCGAGATTCTTTACCACTTCTTCCAGGCGATTGCGGACGATCTCCACGCTGGCGTGGCGGCGCTGCAACTGACCCTCCGTCCCCCATCGGGGCTCGGGTAAAGGAGCCTCGGCCGTCGCCAGAACATCCTTGAGCATCTCCACCCCCGCGTCGGAGGGTAGGGCCTTGATGACGTGATCGAGTCGATCCAGCGAGTCATCATTCTCGCGTCGGGCGCGCACCGCCTTGGCGACTTCCAGGATGGTTTTCGCCTCGGCTGCGTGCGGGCCCTGGGGGAACTTGCTGAGATAGTCCTCCGCTGGGTTGAGCTGCTGGAGCACGTCGGGCTTCATACGCTCGACCGGCTCCCACATCTGCCGCTCGATTCGCTCCTCGAAGTCTCGGATTTTGGCCCGCGCGTGCGACCGGGTCAGGGCGTAGCCATTGAAGAAAGTATGACGAAGGGGATGTGACGTGCTGTATCGCTCCAGCCAGGCGATCGCCGCATCGATCGCCGATACCGAGGCGCCGGGCAGTTCCGCCAAGCCGACCCTGCTGTAATTCTTAGAGTCGAAGCCGGCCTCGACCCCCAGCACGACGAGGATGGCCAGCAACGCGGCGACGCCCCGGAGTACGAGAACGGGGACGCGTCGCTGCCGGAACAGTTTCTCGACGGCGGTGTGCTCGATCGATCCGGGGTGAAAGCGGTTCGGGAGATGCGCATGACGGTTCCAGACGGCCCGAGACCACGACCGGGGATCGCTCCACCCCCAGAAGCTCCGCATGGCCTCGACCTCGCGATCGAGGGCGTGCAGGTCGTGTGCGTCGCCCCGGGCGGCGACCCAGATGAAGGGGCATTCCAGACCGAAGGCTTGAAGCGCGCCGTCCGCGGGATAGTCATGACCGTCCCGCTGGACATGGCCGCCGAAGGCGCTGACGGCGAAGGCCCGCGTGTTGGCCGCGCCTGCGGTGTTGCGGATGGCGTCGCGGAGCTTTGACAGTTCAGGGACCGCTCCCGAGTTGAGAAAGGCGGTGAGCCGATCTGACTCGTCTTTCAAGGCGGCGTCCTTCAAGTCGGAGCAGCGGTCCCACTTCGTGATCAGCAGCGCGATGGGCACCTCACGGTCGGTCTTCAGTTCGGCAAAGGCCTCCGCCAGCAGGCGGATCTCCGAGGCTTGCGTGGAATCGTACCCCCCACCCCGAGGTGCCTCGACGAGCATGAGCAGGCCGTCGATCGTCCTCAAGTGCTTGAGGAGCACCGAGGCCAGTTTCTTCGGGTCCTTGTGCTCCAACGGGTTGACCAGTTCGCCTGTGTAGTCGAAAAGCTCCACGCGGAATTCAGGGACGTCTTCGGCGGTGAAACCGTAGCGGAGGACCCGTCCCGCCGGCCTCTCTTGGGGGTTAAGCTCGGGCATCTTCCCTTCCTTGATCTGACCGATTGCCGCCTCCACCCACTCGTAGCCCGCGACCTGTGCCGCGTGGCGGGTCTTGCCGCTGGTCGGGTCGGGGTAGAGCCGTGTGCAGGTCGTGCCCCGCGGGTGGGGCGCGAGCGGCATCGCCAGTGCCGCCAGGATGCAGGTTTTGCCCGAATCCGAACGGCCGTACAAGGCCAGTCGAAAGGTTCGCGGCGCATGCCGGCTCATGAGAGTTCATCTCCGGGGGCCTGGGATTTCGATGGTCCAGTCGAGGGTCGCGACGGTGATCGCGGGAACCCGCGACAAGGTTTCAGACCCGGGGCCAGGGCGCGGAGCAACACCAGCGTGAGGGCCGAGGCGACCACCAAGGCGGCCACTCCACCCCAGCGATGGAGGAGCGCATCGCGGGCCGCCCCACCGATCTGATCGATGGTCTCCTGAGCCCCGTCGGTCGCGCCTCGGATGGCAGCGGCGGCGATCGGACCGGCCAGAGCCGTGAGTCGGCGGCTCCCCTCCTCGGTCAGGTCGCCCAGGGTGTTCATGAAGGTCTCCGGCGCGACCAGATAGGCGGCCAAGGCCCCGCTGGCGAGCCAAGCCTTCCAGTGTGGCGTGACGTAGCGTACCCAGAACCGGTGCGCCGCCTGCCCGTGGTCGACCATCACCCGGCCGAAGTCGTTGAGGGCGATCTCGCGTAGCCCCGCCGGCCGGGCCACGGCGCCGGCGCGGAGGGCCGAGTCGAGTCTCAGCGCCGCATCGACGGCCTCATCGCCGTACAGTCCCACCGCCGCGACCGTCTCGGCCCCGCCCGAGCGGAGCAACCGGCCTCGGGCGGCCAGGTCGGGAACCGCCGCGCCGAGCCGCTCGCCACCGCGGACCAGGACGGCCGCCGACTCGCGCGCGGCGCCATCCAGGGCGTTGAGGCCGCGGACCACGCTCGGGTCGAGCCCGACGGTGGCCGGGCGGAGCACACGGGCGACCTCGGCCGAGCGGGCCGCCGCCCGCGTCACGTCATCGGCCTGATCGGCCAGCCGACCCCCGCGCTTGAGTTCGACCTCGATCGCCTCGCGCGACAGGCCCGAGCGGGTCAGGCGGGCGGCCACGTCGTCGACCTGACCGAGCGGAGTGTCATCGGCGACCCGTGCGACGCGACGCACCACGGCCCCGAGCGGGCCGGCGTGCGCCGGGATCACAACGACCCAGGTCAGGCCCAGCGCCAGGATCACAATCACGGCGCGGCGAGTGATGCCCCCCCGGTCGTGCCCGTTCGGCTGATCATCTTGGTGGCGTTCATCAGCCACCAGGCCGACACATGCTCTTGCCATGACTCGGACGCCTCCAGTAAGTCACTGCCATTCTCGCGAACATTCGAGATCACGTTCTGGACCGCGTTCTGGCCGAGGGGTGATTCGACGGCCGCTCCGATCCCCGCCGCTTGCGCCGTCTCGTTGAGGAAGCGGCCCGCGACCATACCCGCCAGCGCCTTGTCGAGCCGGATGAACACCCGCGCATCGCCGCGCATGAACAAGCGGGCCTCCATGTCGGTCAGGCGACGAAACGAAGTGCGTCCCACGCCACTGGTCCGGTAGAGGAAACGAACCGGGCCCGTGATCTCCAGCGTGGAGTGCTTGGCCAGCGCGGCCGCTATCGGGCGTTGGATCTGGGCCAGGATTTCCGTCAAGAGCCAGGGGGTAAGCTCCTTTTCAGTGAGCTTTTTCGCGGGCTGAACGCCCAACTGCTTGACGGCGAGTTGGCGAGCCCGACCGACCAGCGTCGCCTTCAACGCCCCGCTTGCTGCCTTCTCGGCTCCCTTGGCTCCAGGCAGCAAGAATAAGACGGGATCGGCCACCGCCTGCATGACCTCGATCATCGGGACAGGACGCCCTTGAAGGACTTTCTTGGGCACCTCGTAGACGGTGTAGTAGAGCGGAATCCATGTCACTGGCCCACTGACCGGAGGGCCTAACTCCTCGGCGAACGCCCGGTCGCCGTACTGGTCGAATACTTTGAGGGTCTCGAACCCGTCGACTGAGGGTTGGTTCAGCAGGTCCAGGAAGGCCAAGCGGTTAGATTTGCTCAGTCCTCCTCGCCTGAGGATGTGGTGGAGCAGTGGTTCGGCGCGGAAGCGATGGAGAGCGCCGATCTTGGCGTTGTCGCCGTGCAGCAGCATTTGGATCAGCTCGGGGTGGAGGTCCTTGGGGTAAGCCCCTTGCGGGCTGAACAGCAGGTCGATCCCCAACAGCCCCCAACGCCGGACCAGCGCTTCGCCATGGGGCAGGCGAAGCAGGTCCCAGATTTCGGGCGCCCAGACGAAGGTTTCGGGGCCGAGATGGGCCTCGACGACCACGCGGGTGTAGCGCGGCCAGAGTTCTTCGAGGAAGGTCCGGCGAAACTCGGCATCGTCCTCCAGCCGGTGTCGGAGGGTCGGGCCATGGATCAACACCAGCCCGACGGCCGCCGCGAGTTCCTCGTCGGGGCGAGATAAGGATTCCTTGCAGTAAGCGTCGAGCCAAGATCCATACTCGCGATCGCCCGGCTGCTCCTCCTCGCCTCCCATGAACACGAGTTCGGCGCCCGTCAGGCCACGCTGGGTCAGGCGCGCGATCAAGCCGCCGTGTCGATCCCAAACCCGCGCCAGGGCCTGGGCATCCTCGGGGGCGATATGCCGCACGTAGAGCGACGACAGGAGGTCGTAGTGACCATCGTCGCGGAGGCTGTCGGCCACGGCGGTCGGATCATCGGACTGGGCCAGGAGCCCCGCGACCTCCGGGCGGTGCTCCAGCATGTCGAACACCTGGGGGAACTGGCCAAGCTGTTGCAGCATGACCCGTTGCCGCTTCAATTCCTCGGGGTCATCTTCGCTCAGGCGACAGAACCATCTGGTGTTCAGCGTGACGACCGCGTTCGTTGCTCCACGCGGCCACCCGGCACCGACAAGATGATCGGTGAGGTTCTGCTGGATCTCCGCCACGGCCTGTAGTGCGGGTCTGACTGGACCTTTCGGACCAGGAGAGTCCCCGGGAACTTTCTCCGCCTTGAAACAGGCCATCCCGGAAAGGAGCCAGGCGGCCGTTGCCAAGACGGCGATACTGAGGGCCAGCAGTCGCCGGCAGAATGCCACCTTATTGAACATGGCGTGAAGATTCCCATCGAGAAGGCCGGAGGGTCAGATGATCTTGCCCGAATCGATCCTCCCCGGGATCAGCTCATCCTGATTTCAGCGTTCTCTTCGAGGCAGGTGAGGGAAGGAACGATATCGCGCCCCGGACGACGTCCGAAGACGAACGGCGAGAGTCGTGGCCGAGCCGAACTGGGCCCGGTCCCCCGGCTGCATCGGTGCGATGCAGACCCTCGCCTCGACCGGACGACTCCTTCTTGACTGTCGACGTAGGTGATCCACATCCACTTGCCGGCCAGGGCGCTCGCCCGGCCTCCGAAACCGAGGATGGACTCGGTGATCGGCTTGGCTCAACGATCGTTGAGGACGCCTTGTGCTCGTGATCATTCAGGACCCCGCGAAGGAGCGTGTCCGGCGGACCCAGTTCCATCGTGACGTCTTCGACCTGGCACAGCAGCTTGACGTTCCGCGACGCGACAAAGTAGCGGCCTCGCGACGATCGCCTTGCCGTCGTTGACCTCGATGGTGCGGTCGAAGGCCATCTCGGTAGCGTAGGCCAGGCTGACGACCTCCTTCAGGCCCCACGCCTTGTCCTCGACTCGGGAGACGAGCCCGGCCTTGAGCACGACGTGGTAGGTCTTGCCGGGCCGGAGCGTCTCCTTGATCCGCTCGGGATCGCCGACCGGCTTGGGGGTGTGGGGAGGATTGGACAGCTCCGAGCGGCGGACCGTCTGGCCGTCGGCGACGACCGGCTCGGAGCGGTCGCGAGGCGGCCCGGACGGGCCCGACCCAATGCCACCCTTCTGGGTCACCAGCACGCCGATCAGGACCACCAGGGCCGCGAGGATGCCCGCCAGGAGCACGACGACCGGGTTCGTGCCGCCGTGGCGCCCGTCGGTCCGCCGCCCCTGCTCCTGTCTCGCCATCGACATGCTCCGAAGTGCCATCTCGCCGGTCGGGTCTCCGAGCCGGCCCATCCTCCCCGTCGTCACGCGATTGACCCATGATCACCGCGCCCGCGGGGGGCGGTCAATAGTCGAAGTTGGACTATTCGGTATTGGACTTTACGGTGCGGCCGGGGTGTGGGCCGCATGGACAAGACGATCTTCTCCGGGGACTACGAGACGTTCCTCCGACGCCTGCGCGACAGCCGTCGGGCATCAGGCCTGACGCAGGAGCAGCTGGCTGAACGCCTGGGACAGACGCAGTCCTTCGTCAGCAAGTGCGAGCGTGGGGAGCGGCGGCTGGACCTCGTCGAGGTCCGGGCGTTCTGTATCGCCATGGACGTGTCGTTCCCGACCTTCGTGACTGAGTTCGATAGAGAGGTCGGCGAGGGGATCACCTGAGGCTTAACGCCTCGGCGACAATGCGATGCGTCCTCCTCCGGCTTGCGGGCCGGGTCGAGTGTCCAGCCGGGCAGGATCAGGGAGGCCTCGACCCCTTTCAAGAGGGCCGAAGAGTCGCCTCGCGTCATCACCACCTCCCCCACTTGCATCCGCGCCCCGGCGCCATGCCGAAGGCCCTCGGAATCTCGCCCGAATGTCACTCATCGACGATACACTCGTTGTCGACATGGGCCTAGCCTGGCCGCAATGGGGAAGCGGGCGAAGGGTGACATCCGCGAGCGGTTCGGCTTCGCGGTCAAGGACCGGCGGGAGGCGCTGGGCCTGACGCAGGAGGAGTTCGCCGAGCGGGCGGGCATCCACCGGACCTACCTGTCCGACATCGAGCGAGGCACGCGCAACGTCAGCCTCGTCAACATCGAGCGGGTGGCACAGGGCTTGTCGCTGAGGCTCTCCGAGCTGTTCCAGGCCGTCGACGCCTGATGACCGGTCGTGATAGGGTCGCAGGACCCGATCGCGGTCATGCGAGTGTCAACGGTCGCCGGCGGGCCAGGCTCGATCTCCATTCACCGACCCTCGGGCCGACGGCGGAACCCTCCGATCCCGACCGGCACGGGGCGGATCGAGGCCTAACCCCGCGGCCTGGCGCCGAACCGGCCAATGAATAGTCCGCCGGGGCGGCCGTCGCCGTCGCCGTCCAGGGCGACGAGAGCCATGTCCACCAGGGCCGAGTCCCGCACGACGAGCTGCAACGGCTTGTGGGCGCCGTCCGGCCCTTCGGAGTGAGCGTCACGTCCATCGACGCCGGGTCGTAGGCGGCCGAGCGCAGCGCGCAGAACGGCCCTTTGTATCGAGATCTCCAGCGGCTT
>JAABUS010009015.1_pt1 | contig 10693 bp, 15 predicted proteins | sample 5560161 | NCBI WGS metagenome assembly JAABUS01 (sample SAMN10711885, study PRJNA513376) | rock metagenome | isolation source: Antarctica rocks | place: Antarctica: Victoria Land, Trio Nunatak nord | collected 2016-01-04
GTTGCCCCCTCCCACTGGCACTGTGCTGCGGTCCACCAACACCAGACCCAGCTTGTCACTGCCATACACAATCACTCCATTGCCTGCACTCAGCAAAGAGGGATGGTTTCAGCGCCTACATAGCAAAAACACCATGATTGTGAAGATGCTGCCACCAATAGGCCTTGTGAAACCTACAAAAGCTGCCTAAAAAGGCAAGAAACCTTAAAAATCATAACTTGTGGAGCAAATTAACAATACTGTTATGAATTGGAATGCGGGCTTAGCCAGCAGGCATCAGGTGCATGTGACGCAAGTCAGCTCCCTGGAGCAATCCAAATGTGCCTTGAACGCAATTCAGTGTCGCTTGGCTTGAAGCAAGAGAGGTGCGAAGGGTCCATCCACTTTCTAATCCAGACGACTGACCTTCAAAGCTCTTAGCATGAACGCCATCCATAAGGGCGACATGGGGAATCTCAACCTCAACTAGTACCAGGCTCTGCCGCAGCAGCTGGTCCAAAGCTACATCAGCATCTGCTTCTTCAGTCACTGAGGCAGCTGCTCCAGCAGCTGCTGAGTCTTCTTCTGTCTGGCTGCCAGAAGACAGGGCCTGTGGCTGAGCACCCCCTGAGGGCTCTGGGGTGGGTTCAGGGAGGGTGGATTGAGGGGCGCAAACTGGACAGCTTGTCCAATACCCAGAAGCATTGTCCCTCGTCCACAACTTGGGTTGGCCGTACCTGCGCACAAATGGAAAAGTTGTGACCAAATGCGCACAGTGCTGAATGCTTTTCAGAGCCTGGGGACCTGCACCAGTGGTCGGCAAATGTGCTGCCTCAGTGACATGCTTGAGAACAAAGGCACGGCAGAAACCTCAGCTGACCAGTACTGGGTGTAATGTGCCTTCCAGAAGACACTTCCTGACTGCACGCATTTGCAAAATGTGTCTTGAACATTATGACAGACCTGAAAATGTTGTCAGGGCTGACAGAAGCCGCGGCAAGAAAAGTGCGGGAAGTACGGCCTGAGCTGCATGTGTCTGCAGCACTGTACTGTGACCAAGTAACATCACCGAATGCGACTCAGTCAGTCAGTCAGTTAGAGATTTTACAGTTGTGAGGCCAGCTAGGCCGTGTGACTAGCTGGCACAGTCTTTCATAACAACCAAAACAGACAAAGAATGACACCGACAAACACAGTCAACTCACCAGGTATGATCCAGGTGCAGAACAGCGTTCTTCTTCCTGTGGCGGTCAGTGACAGTGAAATACTGCAGTGTGGGCCGGGACCCAGAGGCCAGACCCCCCAGCACCCTAGCAAAAGAGCCCAGATCTGGGGTTGGGAGTCCAGCCAGGGAGGTCAGAATAGAATGCTTGGGCACCCCGGCCTGACCCATGAGGTAGCCTGCCTCTGCTAGGTACACCTGCCCCACTGCAAGGCGGCTGTTGCGCGCTTGCTGGTAGCTGAGGCTGTGGATGATGCAGCCTGATGCCTCCAGGAAGCATGCTGGCGTGATTGCATGCAGGTCTTGCACCTGAAGTGGGTCATTCTGGAGTTGACCTCAGAATGAGAACATCACGCAACACATGGTCAGGCTGTATGTTCTGACTGTTAAGAGACATGAGCTTGCACACTTGGCAACATCATTGTAATGCAGTAACGTCACATTGCTTCACACTCCACATATACTAGCATTGCTGCCGTGATGCGCTGTATGATATATGGGACTCTGGAGCACGCCACATTTTGAGCTGCTTGCCCAAATTGCTTCAATCGCAACTGCACACCTAGGGCGCAGTGGCAAGCCAGACAGGAGGGGGAACCTTGATTGTGGCTTGCAAGGGTTGGCCCCCTCTTTCCACATTGAGCGTGACAGTCGCGCCCACAGAGGAGTCCAGTGTGTCCTCCAGGGCAAGGAAGTGAGTCACGACCTTGCCCTCTACTTTGGTGATGATGTCCCCAGGCTCCAGCAGGCCTTCTGCAAAGCTGCCTGGCACAATGCTGTCTACTACCAGCATGCCGGTGCTTGCGCTGTTTACTGCGCCTGCAGGATAGCAAGCGCTGAATACGGTTGATGGTGTTGGCCATTCCCTCCTGAGGGCGTGATGACGCATGTTGACAAGCCTGTCGGGCTCAATTTGATGCTGTTGTTTGTTCCCTGCTGAGGGCGTGACAGTTGACATTGACAATTTGGAGCTCAGTCTGAGGCCCCACTTTTGTGGCGAGCATTGGCTCTCAGACCAACCACTGATTTCACTTGTATGCATTTGGCACATGCTGTCAAAACTTCCTGCCACCTGATGATGCAGCATGCTAGCGCATGTCTGATGGTCTGACTCTGTCCTTGTACAGATTGTGCCAAACTGTGACGCTCAAGGCCCTCATAGTGTCAACAAGCACATGCTGCCACTGTCATTCATTCCTGTTTGCGGTGATAGTAGCCACTCAAGCAACGCAACAGGCCTGCCTGTTTGCTGTAGCTATGTGCAAGATAGGAAAGCAGGTTCTTCTGCCCACACATACAGGCAATTGCTTGTCAGTTCGCCTCATTGCACATCAAGCATTTGCACCTGGCACTGATACGTCGGCAGTCTCAGCGAGATCCGCCCGCACTTCTGCTTCAGTTTCACGGTTCAGGCCAAGCCGACGCGCCTCATCAAAGCCTTTGAAGAGGAAGGTGGTCTGCAGGTCCCCCCTGGGTATGTGGCAAGAGCCCCATTGCCAGTTGGGTCCAGCCCCTGTGCCTTCCTACAGCAAGCACAACCCTCAGCAGCGCTTGACATCATGCATGATGGCCAAAATCTGCAGCACAACAATTCTAAGTACTTTAGCTGCAAGAAAATTTGCAGCCAGGACTTCCTGCAGACAAGGGCAGTTCAAACATGGCCTCCAGCAACATGTGTGTCAAGAAATCAACTTGTCAGCATCTTACTATGGTCAGCAAGCTTGAACTTGAGATCGATCACTCAATGGTTAATTATGTCACTGAATGCACAAAGCCTTCCTCAAAACAGCGCAGAGGTGGATCCTTATGCATGCTGACGATATAGCAATTGGGTGATTCTGAGCATCTCAGTAATGCGCTTTTTGAAGTAAAAAATGCTTTTCTTGCATGTGGACTCACAAACAGTGTGAAACAGTACTGATTGCAGCTACAGATGCCAGTGCCCAAATCAACCAACTTTGCGAAATATTCATGGTAGAAGGTTCAAAGTTTTCTGTCGGTTTGAACATATTGGTAGCTTGATCTCATCTGTCAATTCTGTTGAGGATAAGATCAGCAGCAGTGTCGGCTTTACATGTCACAGCTTGCAACAGGTGGCATGTCCAGTAAGCCCTGTGAATGTGCACAGCGGAGTACACTTGCTTTGCATGACTGTTTCGTCTGTTCTGTTTATTCAAGTGAGACTGTACAGTCCTTGATACGCATGTGAAGCACCTGGAAGTCTTCCAGATGAATGATCTCCGTTGCATTTGTGGCTATGCTATATTGATCATTATCACAGTAACTTCAGTAGGAGTGAGTGATTTGCCAGTCTAGCATTGAGGTTTGAAAGGCTCTGCTGGCTAGGATATTTGGGACACATGACCAGTGATAGACTACCTAGGAAGGTTCGGCTCTGTCAAGTCAAAGGCAATAGTCGCAAAGATTGATGTGTGGATGGTCCAGGCTGATTCAGACCATGTCAAGTCAAGTTATTGCTGGTGTGCAGACTGCCAAAACGGCACTTCATACAGGGAACTGTATGTACCTGATCCTAGAGGGAAACACACGTTCAATGCAGGAATCATCAAGCAGAAACCTGCAAGCAAAAGCGTGACAGGCGTTGAATTCAGACAGAGGCCACAAATGAGCAGGCATTTGTACCTGGATGAGGTGCAGAGCTCTGACAACTCGCTCCAGGGGGAGGTAAAAAGCTGAAGAAGGCTTGTCCTTGCCGCCAGCGTTCAGCGCAACAGCTTGACCATTGCAGTCAACTACAGGAGAGCCACTAGAGCCTCCCTTGGAGCCAGAGCCTGCTTGCAGGTAAACTGCAGCGCACACACACATTTCAGAAGCAGCACTTGTCAGTTCATTCATTCATTCACTCATTCATTCAAGATGTTTTTCCCCTAGGAAGGGTATGCACAGTCCTGAGTAGCTCTCTGTTTGAGGTCTTGTTTTTGCGGTCAGCACACTAACAATAACTTGTCAATTCCTGACCAGCATTCATGCCAACACTGATACTCAGAATGCAAACGTCTTGATGCTTGCTCATAGTGTCAGTCAATCAGGTGAGTGCACAGTAAGGCTGCTCAAGTTCAACACCATGGTCAGGTATGGAGTGCTCAAGCTCAGCAGGAATTGTCACACCAATCTGAGAGCTGACATGACTGTGCAGGCATGAAGCAGAACTGACATGTGTTGAAGTCATTGTAGCTTTGGCGCCCGTAGTGAGGGGCGTCACGGTCTAGCCTGGCTAGTGTCCCCGCAAGAATGGAGATCTTCTCGCCAGAGTCGTTCCCCACAACCCTGACCTCAAGGCCAACGGCTGCAGCTTTAGGGGCCAAGGGCACTTCATGGAGGGCCATGAACTGGACTTTGGAGGGCTCAAAGCGCATGAAGCCAAAGTCGTGCACAGGGTCATAGTACACGGGTAGCACTGGCACTTCCTCCCTGTCTAAGAATATGGCCTCTGCTGTGACAGGACCTGCAATGCAGAAGAGCGAACAGTTGAAAAGGGCTGCAGGAGGGGCTCTCTCTGAAGGAGCCTTGCCATCTTTGTCATTTACAGTACAGACTTTCCTTGAAAACCATCCAACATTTTCAATCCGTTTGAATGGCTGTTAAACAGTGAAGTACATGTTGGGCACCACAGGTGGCGCAGATGCAGTTTTAGCTCTGTTGGGCAGAGCACTTGGCAGGGCAGCTCACCAGGAGTCACAACATGCCTGTTGGTCAATATGAGGCCTCTGACCTTGTCCACGACAAAGCCAGTAGCATAGGAAGACGATGCAGCATCTGTGTCAAAGCTCCGAGTTTGAGTAACCCTGCTCAGAACAGGGACAGTGTTTAACTCCTGCGCGTGACACACTTTCTTGCAGTTGTGATTGCTGTAACTTACTTGAGGACCACACAGGCAGGTACAACGTTGTCCAACGCCTTTCTCCAGCTCGCTGTTGTAGGATGTGAGCAAGACGCCATAGACATAGCGGGTACTCCCAGATCACTGCTGGCCATGCGGACAGACAACTCGCGGTTCATGCTATGCATCGTGGCAGCCTCCATCCCATTGGACGCCGGCCCTGCCGTTGTCATGATTTACCGACAAACCAGACCGGTAACGGATACCGCAACAGGCCGCTGTACTTTTGCAGTTTAGTTTGAACCGATCAAGGATACGAAATGTCTGTTGCAGAGACTTAATGCCACCGTACCTAGCATGCTTACAAATTGTCTGTATAGTTCATGTGTTCAACTATAACCAAGGCTACCTGTCAGTTGTGTATTCATACATTTGGCAGCACAGTGACAGCTCGGGACGAGAGCTGCTGACAGATTTTCCTAACTCAAGCCTAGGCACAGGTACAGATACAGAAGTCACACACTTAGTGTCACGGGTGTCAACTCGCTCTCTCAAATGATACACAGAGGACGTCAAAGCTCTAGCAGTCAGAAAGGAGCAGAACATAGATAGCAGTTGCTCTCATCGTTTTGGCCGCACTGCTGTTACCGGCTTCCGCCCTTGCTGTAGTCATTAGAACGACCAACGATCTTTTGGTTCCAGAACTCCCTGACCACAGCAAAACCAAGAGGCAATGCCACATCTGGCCTCAGGAAATAGCTCTTGGGGCGCATGTTGGTCATGACCTCAGCCCATTTGGACATCATGGCATCACCTTTCCTTTGCATTTCATTGGCGCACGCATCCAAAAGAATTGGGTACTTGTAGATCAATGCAGCTCCCGCACGTGACTGCACATATGCACGATTGGTAAGAGGCACAAATGACCACATCGATGCTGCCAATTCACCATTGCATGCGGGCCTTATAGTGTCCATTGTAATGTGATGCACACTCAGCATGGATTTGAGATTGGTACACCACATAAACTGTGCAGCAAAGAATACGCACATGCTTTCATGCTGTTTTCCATGTGTCAAGTAGCTTACACTCTGGGATGTCTGCTATTTGGGAGCAGCTATGGCAATAGCAGATGGGGAAATCAATGCTTACCTTGCCAAAGTCATATCCGTACAGGTGGTTCCACTTCTGCTCATATTGGGAGGTAGAGGCAGCCGAGTAGTCGCCTGTAGCTTGCATGCTGATGGCTGTCTCAGCTGCAGCCTTGCCGCCCTGCATCCCGCCAAACCAAACGTGTTCAGCTCAAGGTGTGCATGCAGGACAGCAATGTATGAGCAACAAGATGTAACTGTCAGCAGTCAGATGGTCCAAACAGCTAGATGCTGAGTCAGGGTGTGATCTGTGCCATCACGCCATCAGCCAGCTTATCTAGTGTTATCAAGGTATTGTTGAGTGACCTGTACCTGGTTGAAGTAAACACATGCAAGCAAGCTGCGCTAAAATGCTCCAACTACTCTTTAGGGATAGGCCTTAACATGATCATGAAGAATGCTAACCATGATGGCTGTGTGGATGCCTTCACCGGTCAAAGGGTCAATGTGACCTGCAGCATCTCCAATGATGACAAGGTGGTCGTCGTAGGTTGTGCGTAGCCCCTGGCCTCCTAGCCGCAGACTGGCAGCCTTCATGCGCTCTATCTTGGCATTGGGACCAAGGGCTTGGCTGATGAAAGGATCGTTTTTGATTGCACCCTCATGCAGGCGCTTAAGATCACTCTCCTGTGCAAGGCAGACAAAAGGTCAGGGTGGATGCGCTGTCACCATCAATCAACATCCAGTCCTTTTGTTGCTTGCAAGATGAGACACACACTGTTGTTCTGTCAAGCTTGACACTGTCTGTGGGTAGTACAGCTGGCTTGGCATGCAAATGATGCAGCATGGTCTGGCGGAGAGTGCTGAAATGCAAGTTCAACACCCCCTGCTCCCCTCCCCCCCCAGTCCTCTTCCCCTCCCAGAGGCCTTTCAGGCATTCACCCCTGCTATTGCATGGCAGCAGCAATGGCATGCATGATGCCATTGATCTACAAGAAACAATGCTGCCTTACATGGACGTCACCACAAAATCCCTCCTTGCCGTGGGGGATCAGGTAGTAGCAGTAGTTCAGTTCGTCATTAGGGTGCTTAAAGATGGCTGAGTACCCAGGAAGAGACTCTTTCTGATAAAAGCAGACACCTGCATCACACACAATGCTTGGTTGTGATTGGCCAAAGATGATGTCTATGCCCTCAAATGAGCCTGCAGATGGAGTACATGCTTGACCACAATGATGACAGCAGAATAGGTTGAGGCAGATAGCATAAAGAGCTGTGGCAGGTCGCACCATCAAAGTCTGTGTTATGTGTGCCACCCTCTACAAAGGCTCTGCTGCAGACACCACGAGGAGGCTCTGTGCAGTATCCAAGTTTAGTTGCAAGGCGAGAGGTGGCTCCATCAGCTATCACCAGCAGCCTAGCTTTCACTTTCTCGCCCTGCACAGCACGGCTCGTGTCAGCACATGAAAATTTAAGTTCAGGTATCAAGAGCTGCCAGCAGTGATTTTACATCGCCTGATGACACTGTCCATAGGCCTTGCTGCTGGTCAAAATCAGCTGCTGTCACTTCAAACTCTTCCCGCAATTCTGCGCCAGCTTTTCTGGCGGCATATGCCATTCTCATGTCCAAGTTTATTCTTTTGACAGCACAAGCAGCTGCTTCTCCAAGTTTCTCGACGGAGGCCCCTACAGTCAGTGTGACCAAATTGCTGACAACATTTTCAAGAGCCAGACTTCGGCCATTGGCAAATGAGCTTGTTGGGCCAGCAAGCTTTGCTCGAATTATCCTTTGAAGCCTCTTGATACTGACCTATGTAAGAGATGCCAGCTGGGCTCACGAATCCGCCAGCATCAGCGAAATGCGCTTCGTTGTTTGCTTGTAGCTCTTGCATCACGCCCATCTCTTCCAGGATCTTGATGGCAGGTGTGCAAACAGCATCACCGCAATACTTGTCTCTTGGAAATGACTCTTTCTCGAGTATCGCAACCTTCAAGCCCTTCTGTGCAGAAAAGTATGCTGTGGTGCTACCGGATGGGCCCGCACCGACAATGACCAAGTCATACGCGTCGGCCGGTAGGCTGCTTTGCGGATACGGTCCTGAAGTCGGCGGCCTTCCGAGGTTCCTGCGCCTCAATAAGTAAAGACTAGTGGCTGCTACGGCTGTGATCCCGGCTGCAGCCAAGACCCGTTTGTTGTCCTGTGCAAACTGCGAGGCTTGGTCAACGTATTGATCGAGACGGGAAGATTCCATGCTAGCCCAGCAGTACAAAGGGCTTCTTGCCGCGGTCGAGATCAATCGCGCATGAGCAAAAGCAAGCGAAGTCAAAACCGCCTAACCTAACACTTCATGCGCGCCATCAAATTTTCGTATAAATAAAAAGGATTTTTGCCAGTGCTTTCCTTAAGTCATGGCCTGTAGCGCTCCCGCAAGTGACCGGCATGCTTCTGCTTGGCGGCCAACTTGGCTTGAAGCGGCTTGATCAGCAAGGAAGATTATGTTGGATCAAAACCATAGACATGTCAGACAGGTACCATTGATGGCCCTTCCCTACTACATGCACAAATTTGAACAAACACATAGTGCAAACTAGTTGACTTTTATGCATTGTCTCAGCAGCAGAATGGCTGCTAGTAGTCAGCACACTTGCCAGCGTCTAGCTGTGCAGAGCAGCTAAGATACAAGGTGAATTCAGTCTGAAGTCAGCCCCTGACTTCAATGTCATGCAAGGCACATGTGTACAGCACTTGCAAGAGTGCGGTGAGTATGACGCCAATCATGTTTTACATTGTCTGTGTACATAATAGATCTACTTTGTACATGAAAATCGTCCAGGCAATTGCCAAAAAGTTGCAAAAGACTGCATTGTATTAAATAATAGAGATTAGCCGTGCAGACTTTCCAGACTTGAGAGAGTACCTATGTCTGACATATCACTCAAGATGATGTCACCACCTCCTTCATACAAGCAGATATCAGTCACTGCATTCATGACCCTTCATGCCAGTGGTGCCTACTTCACATACTATAGATATTGTCTATGAGCAGAGGTGTCCTAACTCCCCTCTGCTTAAAAGCATGGTCCAGAAGCATCAGAATCAGATCTGAGTCTAAATCATGCATTCTGCCAGGACGCTCAGAGAGGTCAAGAACAGACAAATGTGGCCAGTGTACAGTTGCTGAGATGCCCTCTGGGAGCGACACTGGATACATGGACTTCAAATCGAGGGTTTTCAGCTGGGAAAGTCCCGAAAGACTTGCGGGGAACTGGGAAAACTTACAATATGGTAAGCGCAGATGGCTTATCTGTGTCAGTTTGTTAAACCATTCAGGCAAGGTATATACAGACATATGTGCCAAGTCCAGATCCTCAAGCTGTGTATACAAGCACAGCTTGGGTGATAAGGTATGTCTGACATATGTGAGTGTGAGGCTCTTCAGAACTGGCAGGGCCTCAGGCCATGCACCCTGCTGCAAATTGTTAGGACAAGCATCGCGTAGTGTCAAGCGCGTCAACTGCAGCGCCATGTCAAGATTCAGCATGTCAAAAGGCCCCTTGTTGTCCACACCAAGGTGGTGTATGTGCAAGTCTTGCAAGCGCACATCTTTGCCTTCAGGCAAGTTCAGCTTCCTGAGGACATCTCGATGCTCAGTGAAAAGCAGGGCTGTCAGGCTGGTGCAACAGCTCAAGTAAACAATGTTGTCTGCTCCTCTATGTAGCTCAAGACGCTGCAGAGATGTAAAATTTGGCACCCTTGTTGCAAGATAGCAGTACTGTTCAGGGCCATGCTATGCATCTGGGACAAAAATTGCAACTCCACCATGTCATGGCCATCAAATACTCCATAAGGGTCATTGATGGTCATGCGGGTCAGGCTGGTCAACTGGCTCACTTCAAACCACATCTGGAGCTGTGCATCAGTCACCAGGTCTATGATAGTCCAGTCTGTCAGCAAGTCTGCCAGAACCTTGAGGCAAACTGGGAAGTGTGTAACTTCTTCGCTATCTGCATCAAAGAAGTAGTGAGATCTCTCTAGAGCTGCAGGAACAGATGCTGGAAAATCTATGATGGCTACACGCGCATGCACGTACTAGTGCTGTGACCAGATAAATTGTACATCATGCGCAGTGTCCTGCACATCCTGCTGTCAAAACAGCACATGAGAGGTATAGGCTGCAGCATTCTCACAGCTATGTCTGCACAACTTGCCTGTCGAGAGATGTAGCTCCGGTGCATGACCCATCCTCTGTCCAAGATGCAGTGTAGTCAAAATCTGAGGGAATAGCCAACCACCCCGAGATGTTTATCCCCCCGGGACTGGGCCTATAGGAGGTGTCTCGCCAGCTTGTAGGAACACAGCGACCTTGCCTATGTAAGGTGCGACTCTGGCAAACCAGCGAACAAACTGTCGCTCGGTTGCGGTTTGACTTGTGTCGGCCGCACACAACGTAATCTCGGTACGCGCCGGTCGATTTTCGTGGGCCTCAACGTCAGAAATGCGAATTTTGTCTCGTACGCGTTGCGGCCCACACACAATGATACGAACTTCATTTCCCCATA
>JAABUS010009016.1_pt1 | contig 10693 bp, 7 predicted proteins | sample 5560161 | NCBI WGS metagenome assembly JAABUS01 (sample SAMN10711885, study PRJNA513376) | rock metagenome | isolation source: Antarctica rocks | place: Antarctica: Victoria Land, Trio Nunatak nord | collected 2016-01-04
GTCGGCGACGACCTGCTGCGCACCGTCACGTACTCGCGGGTCGCGCCGAAGCATCGCCTCACGAGCTGGGTCCGCCTGCTGGCGCTGACGATCACCTACCCGGACCGGGCGTTCGAGGCGGCGACGATCGGCCGCGCCGGGCGGTCCTCCGTCGCCGTCTTCCGCATCCCGCCGATCGGCGCGGACAGCGCGCGCGAGCATTTCGCCGAGCTGCTGGAGATCTACGACGCCGGGATGCGCGAGCCGCTGCCGGTCTACTGCGCGACCTCCGCCGCCTACGCCCAGGCCGTGCACGCCGGCGACGATCCGAAGGCCGCCGTCGACGACGCCTGGACGTCGCCCTACAACTTCGACAAGGAGGACAAGGAGCTCGAGCACCAGCTCGTGCTCGGCGGGATCGCCGGCTGCGAGGAGCTGCTCGAGAACCCGCGCTTCGACGCTCTCGCCCGCCGCCTGTGGCGTGGCCTCCTCGAATGCGAGGCGCAGTGAGGTTCGACATCCGCGGCCCGCTGCCGACCGGCGTCACGGTCCTGGAGGCGAGCGCCGGGACCGGCAAGACGTACACGATTGCCGCCCTGACCGCCCGCTACGTCGCCGAGGGCATCCCGCTGGACCGGCTGCTGCTGGTCACCTTCACCCGCATGGCCACCGGCGAGCTGCGCGAGCGCGTGCGCGAACGGCTCGTCTCCGTCGAGCGTGGCCTTACCCGCGCCGGCCCGGCCGAGCGCGACGAGGTCGTGCAGCTGCTCGCCGAGGGCACGCCGGAGGAGGTCGCCCTCCGCCGCCGCCGGCTCATCCGCGCACTGGCTGACTTCGACGCCGCCACGATCGAGACTACCCACGGGTTCTGCCAGGCGGTGCTCGCCGGCCTCGGGATCGCGGGCGACCTCGAACCCGATAGCCGCTTCGTCGAGGACACGCAGGATCTGGTCGACGAGGTCATCGACGACCTCTACGTGCGCCGGTCCCAGCTCGCCGGCACGCCGCCGTTCCCCCGCGCGGAGGCGGCGAAGATCGTCCGCGTCGCGATCGAGAACCCGACGGCGCCGATCGTCCCCGCTCACGGAGACGTTCCAGAGATGCGCCACCGGCTCGCGACCAACGCGCGCAAGGAGTTCGACGCGCGCAAGCGCCGCATGGCGGTGATGACCTACGACGACCTCCTGACCCGCCTCGACGCGGCGCTCTCAGGCGACCGCGGCCCGGCGACCTCCGCGCGCCTGGCCGCGCGCTACAGCGTCGTCCTCGTCGACGAGTTCCAGGACACCGACCCGGTGCAGTGGGACATCCTGCGCCGCGCGTTCGCGGCCGCCGGGGTCACGCTCATCCTCATCGGGGATCCCAAGCAGGCGATCTACGCCTTCCGCGGCGCCGACGTCTACGCCTACCTCAAGGCGGCGCAGGCCGCGACCGCCCGGCCGACGCTGGAGGTCAACTGGCGCAGCGACCAGGGCCTCATCGACGCCTACGACGCGATGTTCGGCGGCGCGAAGCTCGGGCACGAGGGGATCGTCTACCGGCAGGTGCGAGCGGCGGACGCGAACCGCACATCGCGCATGGCGGGCGCGCCGCCGCTGCGGGTCAGGGTCGTCCCGCGCGACGAGCCGTCCATCTCATTGACTCGCACGGGCTGCGCGACCAAGCCGTCCGCCCGCGAGCACATCGCGGCCGACCTCGCGGCGGACCTGGTCGCGCTGCTGTCGTCGGAGCAAGCGCTCGAGCGCCGAGCGGAGGACGGAACGACCCTCAGCCGCGAGCCTGTCCAGCCCGGCCACGTCGCGGTGCTCGTCCGCACCAACTACGCCGCCGGGTTGATCCGCGAGGCGCTCGACGCCGCCGGGATCCCCGCCGTCATCAACGGCGCGGGCAGCGTCTTCGCGACCCCGCCGGCACGCGAGTGGCTGCGCCTGCTCGAGGCGATCGAGCGGCCCACATCGCAGGCCCGGGCGCACTCGGCCGCGCTCACCTGCTTCTTCGGCTGGTCCACCGAGCGGGTCGCGGCGGCGGGCGACGACGAGTGGGAGGACGTCCACCGCCGCCTGCACGACTGGGCGCGGGTGCTGCGGGTCAAGGGCGTCGCCTCGCTGACGGAGACGATCACGCTGCTCGAGCGCCTCCCGGAGCGCATCCTCGCCAAGGCCGACGGCGAGCGCGACCTCACCGACGTCCGCCACATCGGCCAGCTCCTGCACACCGCGGCGATCGGCGAGCAGATGGGGACCACGGCCCTGACCGCCTGGCTGCGCCGCCGCGTCGCCGAGGCCGAGCGCGACACGAGCGACGAGGAGCGCAGCCGCCGCCTGGAGTCCGACGCCGACGCGGTCCAGGTCCTGACGATCCACCGCAGCAAGGGCCTCGAGTTCCCGATCGTCTACCTCCCGTTCCTGTGGGAGGGCGGGCGCGAGCCCGACCGGACCGATCCGGTCTTCTTCCACGACCCCGCCGCCGACGACGAGCGCACGGTCGACGTCGCCCTGCAGGGTCCGGACTTCCTGCGCCATCAGGAGCAGCACGTCATCGAGGAGCGCGGCGAGGACCTCCGCCTCGCCTACGTCGCCCTGACGCGCGCACAGCACCAGGCCGTGTTGTGGTGGGCCGGGTCGTGGGACAGCCGGAATTCCTCCCTCGGGCGCCTGCTCTTCGAGCGCGACGCCGACGGGAACGTGGCGTGGAAGGGCCGGGCGTCGCCGACCGACGCGGAGGCGTTCGCCCGCTTTCAGACGCTCGCAGCCGAGGCGCCGCCGGGCTGCATCAGCGTCGAGCGGTCGACGCTCGGGGTGCCGGCGCACTGGTCCGGTCCCCTGTCCGAGCCCGCGGAGCTCGGGGCCGCGTCGTTCGACCGCCCCCTGGACTGGCGCTGGCGAAGGACCTCGTACAGCGACATGACCGCCGGGACCTACGAGGCGCGCGTGGCGAGCGAGCCCGAGGAGTCGGTCCTGACCGACGAGCCGGACGAGCCGGAGGCCGTCGTCTCGCCCGAGCCGGCCGACGCCGGGTCGTGGCAGCCATCGCGGCTGGCCGAGATGCCGGTCGGCATGCGCGTCGGAACGCTCGTGCACCGCGTGTTCGAGGCGACGGACTTCGCGGCGACCGACCTCGACGCCGAGCTCACCGCGCAGCTCGCGGCAGCACAGGCCCGCTACCCGGTCGAGATCGGCGATCCGGCGGCAGTGGTCACCGGGCTGCGCGCCGCGATCGAGACGCCTCTGGGCCCGCTGCTCGGCGGCCGCAGCCTCCGCGACGTGCAGCGAGCGGACCGCCTCGACGAGCTCGACTTCGAGCTCCCGCTCGCCGGCGGGGACGAACCGACCGGCTGGCTCACCCTGACCGCGATCGGCGACGCGCTGCGCGAGCACCTGCCGGCCGGCGACCCACTGGCCGGCTACGCGGACAGGCTCGGCGACCCCGCGCTGCGCCAGACCGTGCGCGGCTTCCTGACCGGCAGCCTCGACCTCGTGGTCCGTCTCCCCGGCGCCGTCCCCCGCTTCGCCGTGTGTGACTACAAGACCAACTGGCTCGCCGGACCGGGCGAGGAGCTGACCACCTGGCACCACCGCCCGGCTGCGCTGGCCGCGGAGATGCGCCACCGCAACTACGGCCTCCAGGCGCTGCTCTACACGGCGGCGCTGCACCGCTACCTGCGCTGGCGCCTCCCCGGCTACGAGCCGGAGCACAACCTCGCCGGCGTCCTGTACCTGTTCCTGCGCGGGATGACCGGTCCGGACACGCCGGTCGTGGATGGGGCGCCCTGCGGCGTTTTCGCGTGGCAGCCGCCTGGGCCCTTGGTCGAGGCGCTGAGCGACCTGATGGACGAGGGAGTCCCGGCGTGATCGAAACGGACGCCTTCGATGTCCGTCGAGCGCAGTCGGCTCCGCCACTGCTGCGCGCGTTCAACGACGCCGGCGTGCTCACCGCCGCCGACGTGCACGTCGCTCTTAGGCTCGCACGCCTGGCCGGGGAAGCCGACGAGTCCGTGCTGCTCGCCGCAGCGCTCGCGGTTCGCGGGCCCCGCCTCGGACACGTCTTCGTCGACCTCGCCACCATCGCGAGCACCGCGACGGTCGAGACCGACGAGCCGGTCGACATCTCCGCCCTCCCTTGGCCGGTCGATTGGATCGAGCCCGTGGCGGCCAGCCCGCTCGTCACCGAGGGCGCGCTGCGTCTCGAGGAAACCCACCTCTACCTCGACCGCTACTGGCAGGAGGAGCGGACGCTCGCGGCAGACCTGCTGGCCATCAGCGACGCCCCACCCGCCGAGGTTTCCATGCCGCTCCTCGCCGAGGGGTTGCAGCGGCTCTTTGCCGGCGAGACCGACGGCCGCCAGTGCCTGGCCGCGGCCTCGGCCGTGCTGCGCCGCCTGGCCGTCGTGGCAGGCGGCCCGGGTACGGGCAAGACCACCACCGTTGCGCGCATCGTCGCCCTGCTCTCCGAGCAGGCTGGCGACTCCGACCCGCTCATCGCCCTCGCCGCCCCGACCGGCAAGGCCGCCGCGCGGCTCGAGGAGGCCGTCCACCAGGAAGCGGCCGGACTCGACGTCGCCGACCCGATCCGAGCGCAGCTTCTCGCGCTGCAGGCCTCCACCCTCCACCGGCTCCTCGGCTGGCGCCCGGACTCGAACAGCCGCTTCCGCCATCACCGCGGCCAGCGCCTCCCCTACGACGTCGTGATCGTCGACGAGACGTCCATGGTCTCGCTCTCACTGATGGCGAGGCTCGTCGAGTCGATCCGACCCGACGCCCGGCTGATCCTGGTCGGCGATCCCGGCCAGCTCGCGTCCATCGAGGCGGGAGCCGTGCTCGGCGACGTCGTCGGGCCGGCCAGCGACCGGCTGCTCATGCGCGCCGAGGCGCGTGCCCGGCTCGCCGAAGCCACCGGCCACGCCGTCGCGGCCGACGACCCGGCCGCCGCCGGCACCACGATCGGCGACGGCATTGTGGTCCTCGACCGCATCCACCGCTTCGGCACCGGCATCGCGCACCTGTCCGAAGCGATCCGGATCGGCGACGCCGATGCGGTCCTCGGCGTGCTTTCGGACGCCCCCGAGGGCGTGACCTGGATCCCGTCCGAGGACGCTCCCGACTCCGTCCGCGCCGGCGCCGTCACCGCGGCCCGAACGGTCGTCGAAGCCGCCCGCGCCGGCAATGCGCGAGCCGCTATCGAGGCTCTCGGTGCGTTCCGCGTTCTCTGCGCCCACCGGCGCGGCCCCCAGGGCGTGGCGACCTGGACCGCTCAGATCGAGTCCTGGCTGGCAGCGGAGATCGAGGACTTCGCCACCGACGACCGCTGGTACCCGGGCCGGCCGCTGCTCGTCACCCAGAACGACTACGAGCTGCGCTTGTACAACGGCGACACGGGCGTAGTCGTCCAGAGCACCCCCGACCGCGTGAGCGCCGCGTTCGACCGCAGAGGCGGCATCGTCGAGTTCAGTCCCACGCGCCTTGGCTCGGTCGACACCGTCTACGCGATGACCATCCACAAGAGCCAGGGCTCGCAGTTCGGCACCGCCGCCGTACTGCTGCCGGCTTCGACCTCCCCGATCCTCACCCGCGAGCTGCTCTACACCGCCGCGACGCGCGCGCAGGAGCACCTGATCCTGGTCGGAACCGAGGCGACGATCCGCACCGCGGTGGGCCGGCCGATCGCACGGGCGAGCGGGCTCCGGCGGCGACTGTGGACGACGGAACCGACCACAGACCGGCTCGCGGTCGGCCCCCCAGCGGCTGGTCCTGCGACTGGCCCGCCAAGCGAGGCGGTTCTGGCCGAGCAGCGCCGCGCGGCGAGCGGCCCGGCAGCTCGATGTCGGCCTCCAGGGTGAAGGCGGCGGTCGGGCTGGCGAGCAGCTCCGGAAGCCCGCCCGGCGGCAGGGTGAACGCCTCGGCCGGAAACCCGCGAATCGGCGCGGTCAGCGCCTCGGCCAACGTCCGCTCGGTCCCGGCACGGGCGAGCATCTGCAGGGCGTCGAGCACATTCTCACGCGCGACCGGTAGCCGGTACCCACTCCGCGTCGATGACCTGGCGCCATCCGGGTCGGACCAGCTTGGCCAGCCGGGGCCCGTCCCCGTCGCGCACCGCTCGGATGACGACGCCCTCGGCTGGCTCCCCGCCGAAGGCCGACGCGCCGATGAGGCCCTGAGCGTGATCGACGCACGACAGGTGGCCCGTGAACAGGCGAGGGGGAACGGGCAGCCCGGCCGTCGCCGCCACCGCATCCCGGTCTGCGACACTCAGCCACTCGCCGGACATCCGGTCCAGCACGTCGAGGACGACGAGCGGCCCCGGCAGGTGGGCGTATGCCACTGAGTGTGGGACAAGCAGCCATTCCCCGTAGAGGGCGAACCCGTTTCCAAGAGCGGCACGCAGAGCGTCGGCGTGCTCGGCCGCCCAGCCTCTGAACCGACCACGAAGGCCCCCGCGATCCATCGCGTCGGGACCGCCCCGGGTCGCAACACGTGGAGCGCCATCCTCCATCCAGAGGACCACGTTGGCGCCGTCGAGCTTCTCCTCGACGACGACCGGCCGAGCGAGCAGCTGCTCGCGCTGAATACCCGACAGGACCAGATCGTCGGCGGTCGCGCCCGAGTCTCGTGAGAGGTGAGGCACGCGCGGGTACTTCGGCGGGGCGGTCATGCGTAGGCAGCGAGCCCGTGGTCCAGCGTCCAGATGCGGACCTGGACGTGACTGACCCGCTCCTCGTAGGCCTCGACCTCGGCGAGGATCGAGACGTCACCCGCGCCCACACCCTGCGCCGCCATGTCCGGGAGTGATGGGCACCCGCGAGCCCCGTCGCAGATCCTCGTGATCAGGGTGCCGTCCCACTTCGCGTCATTGAGCACCCAGGGCGGGTCGGCCGCCGTCGTCTGGCGCAGCACCCGGACAAGCCTTTCCGCCACTTCGCGCCGCTGATTGCCGTCCGCCGCCTGGGCAATGTGGTTGCCGGTCTCGATGATCGCCGCCGTCGGCAGCAGCAGCGACTCGTTCGCGGCAAGGCGCTCGCGCAACTCCCGCCTGATCTCCTCGGGCTGCTGACACTTCCCCGGCACCCGCAGCACCTCGCAGAGGACGCTCGTGTCCAGGAAGGTGACGACACGCACGATCAGATCGTGGCTAGCAGATCGTCGAGGGCCGCCAGCCGCTCCGCCGTGCGCTCTCCCCCGTCTAGGCGGCGCTGGGTCACCGCGTCGCCCAGCGAGCCCGCGGCCAGCGCCTCGGGATAGCGCGGGAGGTCGACGAGGCGGACGAGCTCACTGCGTGAGGTGGCGAGATCGCGACGGCACACGAGCACGCCATCATGGTCGCGGGCGTCGAGGGCGGTCAGCATCGCCGGGCTGTGTGTCGTAGCCAACGTGCGGATGCGGCGGCGCTCGGACTCCTCCCGGATGAGCTGGACGACACGTGCGGCCTGCGAGGGATGCAAGCCGTTCTCGATCTCCTCGATCACCAGCAGCGTGTTGGCGCCTCTGTCGTCCCCCTCGCCCAGCTCGGGCGCTTCGAGCAGCGCTGCGGCGAAGGCGAGGAAGCGCAGCATCCCGTCGCTCATGACCCGGGCCGAGAACGGTACGTCCTGCCCATCGAAGCGCTCGTGCAGCGCGAGCATCACGTCATCGAGCGGCGATGTCTCGACCGCGATCTTGGCCACCTCCTGCTCAGGCAGCGCCTGGACGAGTTCCTTCAGGCGCTCCCATCGGGTCGCGTCCTGCTGCAGCGCCCCGATGACCGCGGAGAGGTTGTCGGCCTGGCGGCGCAGGGTGGCATCGCGCCTCTGTACGTACTGACGCATCATGGCCGGCACCGGATCGAGGATGAACACCGAGCGCAGCGCCTCGATCATGGTTGCCGCGGCCTGGTGGACGTCTCGCGTGGCCTTGAGCGTGGCCGGGACCTTGGTCGGGACCTGCGCAGTCAGTAGGCGGTCGGAGCGGAATGCGACGCCCGGGTTTAGACCCCGCTTGCCGTTGAAGTAGCGGCCTTGCACATCGACGAGCCCAGGCTGCACAGGATCGGTGGCCAGATAGGGACGCTGCTTGCCGGTCCTCGGTCGAAAGTGCAGCTCCTCGTAGACGATCTGAACGTCGGGCTCGACCTGGATCTCGAGGTCGAGGTCGAGCCGGTCGGCGCCATCGACCACGGTGCAGCCGAGCTTGAAGCCCGAGTCCCCGTAGGGGGCGCAGCCGCGGACGCCGCCACGCACCTCGGAGCCGTCGCGGCGGCTGCCGTCGATAGCCTCGCGGATGTCCTCGCCCTCCGCGAGCCGGGCGAGGACGTGAAGGCCGTCGATTGCGTTGGACTTCCCGCTCCCGTTGCGGCCGATCAGCAGCGTGAGGTCGCGCATCGGCATCACCGCGTCGCGGAAGGACTTGAACGCCGTCAGCCGGATCTCCTCTATGTAAGGCGCGGTGACCATGACGTCCATCATCATCGCAGGGGCAGAACTGGCAGCGTCAGGCGGAGCGTCAGATTATGCGCGTGCCGGACGATCGCGACTTCGATCTGAGCAGTGCGGCACTCGACCGCGTCCGGCAGCTGCAGCGCCGTCACAGTGACCTGATACCGCTCGGCGCGCTACAGGAGGGCTTCGACGGCCCGATGCTGCGCACTGGACTGCAGGGCTTCCACGGCGCGGCCATCCTGCAACCGGCGCCCGGACGAGCAGCCGGAGCCCGCGCGCCTCGAAGTGCGCTTCGAGCAGTTCAGTCGGTCTGCTGCTTTGAGTTGTGCGACGCCGACGGTCACAGCGGTTGTTCCTCGTCGCCGTCCGAAGCCCACTCCTCAAGCTTCGTCTCGTACTTCTTGCCTCCGAGCGCTTCGAGCAAGTGGTCGTCGAGATGGTCGGCGGCGCCGGCGATGACGTGGATCGCGTTGGCCAGCTCGGCGGCCTGGAGATGGTCTCCGAGGAGATCGTAGTCGACCTCGAGCGTCGTGCCGGTGAACGTGAAGCGCGCGAAGTAGTGCTGTCGATTCAGCTCCTCGAGGAGGTTCAGTGCCTGCGCCGCCCCGGGACTCTCGGGGTCGATGTCGAGCAGGATCGGAGAGGACACCGTGATGACCACGCTGTCCTCCTGCCAGGTGTGGAAGTGGATGAAGACCGCAGTGGACCCGAAGAGGAGCCGATAGCTGCGCTTGTCGCCGGCCGTGCCGAACTTGAAGCCCTCTCGAACGAGGATCCCCGCCACCTGCTCGATGCTCGCGTCGATGTCCATGCCGGTCACTCTGGCGGCCGAGACGCTCGATGGCAACCGACATACGGCCGAGCCCAGCTACTTGCCGCTACTTGCAATACTTGCATGTAGATGCCGCCTGCGACCATTGCGAGTACGTGTTCGTACTTGCAATAAGACCTATCGACAAGTCTTACAGGATGAGCTCGAGCCGTCGCTCGAGCGCGTCCGCCACGCCGATCTTGAGCAGCGAGCCCTCGGCGAACCGCCCAACAAGCTCGGACAGGAAACCCTCGATGATCAGCCGGCGCGCGTCGGCGAGCCCCAACCCGCGCGAGCGCAGGTAGAAGAGCTGGTCCTCGTCGATCTGCGCAACGGCCGCGGCGTGAGTGCACCGGACGTCGTTGGCGAGGATCTCCAACCCCGGGATCGCGTCTGCGTGCGCGCGCTTGGTCAAGAGCAGGTTGCGGCACTCCTGGAAGCCGTCGGTCTGCTGGGCGCCCGGGTCGACCTTGATCATGCCGCGCCAGACGCTCGAGGAGCGGTCGGCGAGGATGCCGCGGAAGGCGAGGTTGGAGATGCAGTTCTCGGCCGCGTGCTCCTGGTAGGTGTCGTAGTCGACGTGCTGGCGGGCGTGCGGGGCGTAGGCGCCGGTGACGCGGGCCTCGGCGCCCTTGCCGGTCAGCGTGGTCACCATGCGGATGCGGCCGGTGGCCGAGCCGAAGCCCAGAGCGGCCCACTCGAGCACTGAGTCGCGGCCGACGGTGGCGCGCTGTGTACCGATCACGACGGACTTCTCGTTGAGGTCCTGGGCGTTGACGTAGCGCAGTCGCGCGTTCTGGCCCACGACGAGCTCGACGACCGTGTTGAGCAGCGAGGCGGACTCGCCGTCAGCGCTCAGATGCTGCTCCCAGACCTCGGCCTCAGCGCCCTCTTCGAGCACGATCAGCGTGCGCCGGTGCAGCGCCGTGTTGTCGACCGCGTTGACGGTGGTCAGCAGGATCGGGATGTCGACCGACACGCCGCGCGGGACGTAGACGAAGGCTCCGCCCTTCCACGACCGCTCGTTCTCGACCACGAACGCGTCGGCATCCGCGTCGAGCGCGACGACGGTGCCGAGGTGGGGCTCGACCAGCTCTGGGTGCTCGGCGATGGCGACGTCGAGCGCCAGAACCAGCACGCCGTCATCCCCCGCGAGGCCGTCCGAGGTCGCGGCGTCAACCTGCAGCAGCTCGATCGCGGCGTCGGGGACCGGCAGCACGTGCGCCGGCTCGACCGCCGGCAGCGGGCCGCCGCGCGCCGGCGTGAACGCGTCCAAGGAGAACGACTTCCCGAGCGGCGTGAACTCCCAGCCCGTCGCGCCCTTGAAGCTCGGCAGCTCCGCCGACATAGAAGCGGCGCGCTCACGGCGCGCCGCAATCCACTCCGGGTCGCGCACGGCGAACGGAGCGCTAGCCAATGGAGCCTTCCATCTGCAGCTCGATCAGGCGGTTGAGCTCGACGGCGTACTCCATCGGCAGCTCCTTGACGATCGGCTC
>JAABUS010009017.1_pt1 | contig 10692 bp, 12 predicted proteins | sample 5560161 | NCBI WGS metagenome assembly JAABUS01 (sample SAMN10711885, study PRJNA513376) | rock metagenome | isolation source: Antarctica rocks | place: Antarctica: Victoria Land, Trio Nunatak nord | collected 2016-01-04
TCCAAGATCCGGCTGATCAACCACCGCGGCTACGGACACCACAGCGCCGCCGCCCTCATCGCCATGATCTACCTCTGCTGCGGCGGACTCACCATCCAGCTACCCACGGAAAGGTGAGGAGAACCATAATTACTGTGTGAGTAAGCCAAGGGTCAGGATGGGTCGGGTGAGCCAGCCTGTGTTGCCGTTACTGCCGTCCCAGGCGCGTTCGATCGGCCCGTCGGCGGGTCTGCTGGAGGGCCCCGACGGCGGTGTGGTGTTCGTGTTCGGGATGGCCACGTTCGGCTACGGCGCCGGGCGGCGATTGGCCGCGGTGCAGTTGGTGACCACCAAGATCGCCTCGGCCACCGAGGTCGCGTTGGCGTTCGGTATCGGATCAGCGGAAGTACTGACCACCGTTGATGTCGATTATCGATCCAGTGACGAACGACGCCTGGTCTGAGGCAAGCCACACGGCGGATCCGGCGACGTCCGGGGGGTAACCGGCCCGCTTCAGCGCGATCCGCTCGATAGCCTCCAGTTGGGCGGCCGGCGGGGTGAACTGCTCATGGAAAGGCGTGTCGAGGATGAGACCGGGAGCTATGGCATTGACGGTGATCCCCCGGGAAGCCAGTTCCTTGGCAAGACCGCGGGTAAGCCCGAACATGCCAGCCTTGGCGGTCGCGTAGGCGGTCGTCCCGTTGGCACCGCCGTTATGTCCCGCGAGCGAGGCAATGTTGATGATGCGACCCCAGTCATTACCCATGAAGGGTAGGACCGCGCGAGTGCAGAAGAACGCGCTGGTGAGGTTGACGTCGAGCACTTGGTGCCAAAACGACGCTTCCATGTCAGCGATGTCAGTATGGGCCAACATGCCGCCGGCATTATTGACGAGGATGTCTAATGATCCGAGCTCTTGGGCGATCCGGCCGATCACATCGGTGACCTGGTTTTCGTCTGTTGCGTCCATCTTCTCAGCGATCAGCGGCTTCCCAGCGGCTTCGACTGCTGCGAGCAACTCCTTTTCCGGAGAGTGGCTGAGGTAAGTAACGGCTACACGTGCACCTGCTTGCGCCAGTGACAACGCGATGGCGCTGCCGATGCCCACCCCGCCACCCGTAACGAGTGCCGATTTTCCAGAAAGGTCGAAAGTCATGCGGATTTCCTCAGGATAGAGCGGTGGTAAATGCAGGGATGAAGGCGACGGCTAGGAGCGTCGCCACGAGAAGTGCGATGTACTTGAGCATGGGTCTTGCTACTCGTTCCATGGGTACCTGACCCACCACGCAGGCCGTGTAGAGTCCGACGCCGATGGGTGGCGAGAAGAGCCCGATCCCCATCGCGATGATCAGGACGATGCCAAACTGAAGTTCATTGATGCCCAGGGAAACCGCGACCGGGATAAGCAGCGGACCGAAGATGACCAGGGCTGGGGCTCCCTCCAACACGGAGCCGAAGACGATGAGCATCAAGATGGAGAGCAGGATGAAGGCCCAGGTTCCCGTGCCCTGCGCCAGCTGAGTCATCGCCAGCGCGAGGTTGCGTGGTACCTGCTCGATGGTCAGCACGTAGCCCACGATCTGGGCTGAAGCCACGATGAAAAGAACCATCCCCGACAGGGCTGCAGAGCGCACGAAGAAAGAGATAACGGACTTTACGGTCATCTCACGGAAGAAGATGACGCCGATCAGCAGCGCGTAGACAACTGCGAACGCTGAGACCTCGGTGGGGGTGGCAAAGCCAAGCAGGATGCCACCCAGGATCAAGGCGATCATCAACAGAGCTGACCCAGCGCCGGCCAGCAGCCCCAGCCACTCCCTGAAAGTTTTCGGCCGGCGTACGCCGACGGCCGCCGCAACGAAACCTTCGCTATCACTACCGGGGGGCTCTTCGGAGGCCTGTTTGCCGCCCTTCTTCGAAATTCGCGGGGCTGCGAGCACCGCCAACACAACGAGCGAGAGCCCCATGAAGACAGCCGGAAGAATTCCTGCGAGGAATAGCCCGCCGATGGATATGTTTGCCACGAAGCCAAGGATGATCATGTTGACGCAGGGCGGGATGGTTTCACCCATGACGGCGGTCGCAGCCACCAGGGCAACCGCCTCGGCGTCGTCGTTGCCCGCTTGTCGTTGAGCTGGAACCATCACCGAACCGACGGCGGCAACATCGGCGGTCTTTGACCCTGACATGCCAGAGAACAGAGCCATCCCCGCGATGGTGACCAGTGCCAATCCCCCTCGCACTCCGCCAAGGAGGGCATCGAGTAAGGCGATCAGACGACGGGACATCCCATTCAGTTCCATCACGAGCCCGGCGAGGATGAAGAAAGGGATCGCCAACAGGACAAAGTTCTCGACGCCAGACTCCATCTGTTGAGCCAGCAGACTGAGAGGGACTGATCCATCATTGCCAAAATACAGCAACGCACCGGTGATAAGCGCAAACGCCACGGGTACACCAATGACGAGACAGACGGCGACGCCGAGAACGAGCAGTCCTACCGGGCTTGGCTGTGTGGCAGGCGCCAGTCGAGCCCAGGCCAACCAGACGACCACGACGACCACGAGGGTCCCCGCGCCTGCCAGGACCGTCCGCAGGGGGAAGTGTGTCAGCTTGACGGCCGCGAAGCAGATCATCGCCACTCCGCCGATGAGCATCGGCACATAGAAGATGCTGGCGGGCAGGTGACCGCTGGGAGTTGACTGACCCGCGACGCTCGCTAGAACTTGCCGGGCAGAAAGGGTCATTGCAATGGCGTCCACCAGCACGATGGCCGCCGACACAGCTTCTGCCAAGCGACGCCGAGGTGCCGTTAGCCGGCGCAACAGTACGGTCACGCCCATGTGCTCACCCCGAGCCAACGCCAAGGCCCCCCCGAGGAAGGTCACTGCCACCAACCCGGTCGTGGCTGCTTCAAACGACCATTGAATCGGGCGGTTCAGGATATATCGGAAGAGAACCGAGGCGAACACCACACTGACGCCCGCCACGAGGATGAGACCGGTAATCGCCGCGACTGCATTTTCGAGCACCTTCGCCATACGGTCGATAGGACCCGTACTTTTCGAACCTTGCACCGGGATGACCTCCAGCGGCGAGGTGGTGAACGAAGGCATGGTTGTCTACTGCGGTTTCTGCGTTGCCTGGATCGCCTCAAGGGCGGGTTTGGCTTTCGGGTACTTGGTCGAAAACTGAGCCCAAAGTGGACTGACCAGCTCCCGGAACGGCTGTCGGTCGACCTCGTGTATCGTCACGCCCTTTGACTTCAGTTCAGCGAGCGCGGCCTGTTCGGCGGCGGCTGCCTGCGCCCCCTGCGCCTTCGCAGCCTCGGTGGCGGCCGCACGCAGCGCCTGCTGGTCAGCGGCCGACAGCTTCTTTAGCGAGGCCTGGGAGATAACGGGGTTGTTAAGGTTGAAGATGTGCTTAGTCAGCGCGTAATGCTTTGCTTTTTCGTATGCCTTAAGTTGCAGGATTGCCACGGGGTCGTGCTCCAACCCATCGATCACTCCTGTCTGCAATGCTGTGTAGATCTCGCCCGAGGGCAGAGGGACGGGAGTGGCACCCATCGCGCGGAGGGTGGAAACGAAGGCGGGGGCTGGTAGCACTCGCAGGCTCACCCCTCGCAGGTCGGCGGGTCCGGAGATCGGCTTGTTCGTCAAGATGCTACGGAATCCAAAGCTGTAGCCGAAGGCCAAGATCTCAGACTTCGTGCCCTCCGCGAACAACTGCTGAATGCTTGACCCAGCTTGTCCGTCGAGCGCCTTGGCGACCTGGTCGAAGTCGTCGAAGAGATAACCGAGGTCGAGCATTCCGAGCTCCGGCACGGTCGTGGAGAAGACTGACGGCGAGATGATGGCCATGTCGACCGTCCCCAGTGACATCTGCTTCACGACCTGAGCCTCCTCCCCGAGTTGACTGTCCGGGAAGTACTGAAGCTTTACCCGCCCTTGAGTCTTGGCCTCCGTGAGCTCCTTGAGCTTGTTGAACATCGCCGTGTGTGAGTTTTTCGCTGCGCCCCCAGGCAGGGATGAGGAGACGCGCAACGTGACTGCCTCGTCCCCAGCGGCGGCGGTCGAACCGGTGTTTCCACACGCAGCCAGAGCCGGGGCTATCGGAGCCACCACAACAGCAGTGGCCGCGTAGCGCAACAGTGTGCGTCGAGAAATCGAGCTTTCGAGCATTTCAGACTCCTCTTGCTTCCCAGTCAGTGGCAAACTCGCGAGACCGCCAAAAGCCGCCGCTGGTACCTCCTGCTGTCCGCAGGAGGCCTATGAGAAGGTTGCACGATGTTGTACAAACTTGTCAAGAGAGCGCGGTGACTCATCAAAAATGCGCGCGTAGGGGTAGTCGTTGACTCACCAAGGGATGCGAGCGTAGGGCGCGCCTACCGGGCCGGTTCCGTTCTGGCCGTTAGGCCCGATGGATGGGACTGACGACGAGCCAGCGGCAGGGCAGTGACCAAGACGATCGCGACGCGCTACAGGCGCTCGGACAAGGCGGGCAAGGGCGTGATCCTGGACGAGTTGTGTGCCATGACGGGCTGGCACCGCAACCACGCGCGTAGGGCGCTCGGGCAGGCCCTGGCCGAAGGTCGTGCGGCCGCACCGGTCGCGGGCACCGACCTACGGGGCGGACGTCGTGGTGGCGTTGCGGTTCTGCTGGGCGGTGCTGGGCGCGCCGACGGGCAAGCGACTGGCCCCGGTAATGGGTGAGCTGGTGGCCACGCTGCGCCGCTTCGGTGAACTCGACGTCAGCCACCAGCTGGCCGGCGCGCTGGTGGCCATGTCACCGGCGACGATGGACCGGCGCCTGAGGCCGGACCGGGCGCTACGCGCGCATTTTTGATGAGTCAACGCGCTCTCTTGACAAGTTTGTACAACATCGTGCAACCTTCGCATAGGCTGTCTACGGACAGCAGGAGGTAAGCAGTGGTCGCAACACTCACGGAAGTGGCCCGGATAGCGGACGTCTCCCTGGCAACAGCATCACGGGCCTTCAGCGACCCCGACCGCCTTGCAACAGGAACCCTCGAAAGAGTGCTCGCAGCAGCGTTTGAGCTCCAGTACGAGGCGCCCCTCCTACGCGGATTTCGAACATTCGCTGTCGTAGTTCCCGATGTGGCGAACGCAGTGTTCGCGGAGCTCATCCGCAGCATCCAGGATCAGGCCTGGCATGGACGCCACCAGATGATCCTGGCCAATACCGCGGAGGATTCCGCCCGCGAGCAGGAAATCCTACGGACGTTCGGCCGGGGCGTTGACGGCGTCATACTCGCCTCGCCTCGCCTGGCTCCGGCGGCTATCAAGGCAGCCATCGGCTCCACACCGCTTGTCGTCATCAACCACGAGACCGAGTTCGCCCCATCGGTGTTGCTGGATGTCGAGGAAGGGATTCGTCAAGCCCTCGAACATCTCTATGCACTCGGCCACCGCAAGATCGTCTACGTGCCGGGCCCATCGTCTTCGTGGGCAAATCAGCGCCGTCTGCGGTGCGTCACTGATCTTGCCGCCGAATGGAAGGTCAAGCTGATCACGGTCGGCAACCAGGCTGCCACCGTCAACGGTGGCCTCGCCGCCGCGGCAGCTGTTGTCTCCAGCGGCGCGACGGCCGTCATCGCATTCAACGACCTGGTGGCATTGGGCGTGCAAGCCGGGGCGAGGACCCTCGGATACAACTGTCCAGAACATCTGAGCGTGGTGGGCATTGATGACCTCGATGTCGGTGCCGCTTCGGAGCCAGGCCTCACTTCCATTCGCACGGCGATCGCCCGCAGTGGGTCCCTCAGCCTGGAACTGCTCCTGGACCAAATCGCCGGAAAGCCGGTGCCCGATGAGGCCGTTCATCTCGGCTCCCAGCTCATCGTTCGAAGATCCACATCCGCCGCCCGCAATCCGGGTGCCGACGACAGCCCTGGCCGGAGAGTTCCATGAAACCCCTCAAGATCACCGTGGCGGATGCCCGGTTCACCACGGCGATGGGTGCCGCTGAAGCAAACCTCCGGCTTGTGCATGTGACGGGCGCGGGTTACGACGGCATCGCCACCGACGCGCTGCCGGCCGGCGCGGTGTGCGCGAACACGTTCCACCACGAGATGTCCATTGCCGAGTACGTCGCGGCGATGACCGTGGTTTTGCGCCGCCGGTCATGGACCAGGACAGCGAGCTCCGCGCCGGGCACTGGGCCTCCTCGGTGTACGAGTCGGACCGCCCGCAGGTGCGGGGCACGGATCGGCCGTCGGGATCGTCGGGTTCGATCACATCGGTGCACGCACCTGGCAGGTCCTGCGCGGCTTCGGCGTTCGCGGGATCGCGGTGAGCAGGTCGCCGGTAGACGCCAGCGAGCATGGACTGGACTTGACCGGCGGTGTCGGCGAGCTGGACCACCTGCTGCGGGAGAGCGACGTCGTCGTCCTCTGCCTACGGCTGGGGGAGGCGACGCGCGGGATCATCGGGGCGGGCCAGCTGACCGCGATGAAGTCCGATGTGGTCCTGGTCAACGTCGGTCGTGGCCCCCTGATCGACGAGACGGCGCTGTACGCGGCGCTGAAGAAGAGCCGAATCGGTAGGGCGGTCCTGGACGTCTGGTACCAGCACCCCTCGACGGGTTCCCAGGCCGGCCAGCCACGTATCCGTTCGGCGAACTTGCCAACGTCCTGTGACTCCGCACATCTCCGGCGTGACGCGACAGACCGTCGAGGGCCGGATCGGAGACAGTGTCGCCAATATCCGGTGCCTCGCCAATGACGAACCGATTGCGAATGTGGTGATTGCCCGATGAGTTCCCTAATCGTGTCCGCTGAGGTTATCCTCACCAGTCCGAGCCGTAACTTCGTCACCCTGAAGGTGACAACTGACGACGGCGTCGTCGGCTGGGGGGACGCGACGCTCAACGGACGCGAACTGGCCGTGGCGTCCTACCTCAGAGACCACCTTGCCCCGCTGATGGTCGGCCGCGACGCCCAGCAGGTCGAGGACACGTGGCAGTACTTCTACCGCGGAGTCTACTGGCGTCGCGGCCCGGTGACCATGGCCGCCATCGGCGCGGTCGACCTCGCCTTGTGGGACATCAAGGGCAAGATCGCCGGTCAGCCCGTCTACCAGCTCCTCGGCGGCGCGGTGCGCAACCAGATCCTCACCTACACCCACGCCACTGGTTGGGACCTGCCCGAACTACTTGACTCCGTCGACGAGAAGCTCGCTCGTGGTTTCCTCGCCGTCCGTGCCCAGTCCGGCGTGCCAGGCCTGGACACCGTCTACGGCGTTCAGCGTGGGGCCGTGTCCTACGAGCCGGCGGGCCGCGGAGCGCGGCCCGTCGAGGAGACATGGGACACCGAGGCGTACCTGCGCCACGCGCCCGAGGTCCTCGCTAAGGTCCGTTTGCACGTCGGTCCCGAGATCAAGCTTATTCACGACGCGCACCACCGGCTGACCCCCATTCAGGCGGCACGGCTAGGCAAGGCCCTGGAACCGGTGGACCTGTTCTGGCTCGAGGACGTCACCCCCGCGGAGAACCAGGAGGTTTTGCGCCGAGTCCGCGAACACACCACGACGCCGTTGGCGATCGGTGAGGTGTTCAACACGATCTGGGACTGCAAGGACCTGATCACTGGCCAGTACATCGACTACATCCGCACCTGCGTCATGCACGCCGGTGGCATCTCACACGTGCGCCGCATCTTCGACCTGGCCGCCCTGTACCAGGTCGGCGCTGCGCCGCACGGACCCTCCGACGTCTCGCCGGTCACCCTCGCGGCGTCCCTTCACCTTGGCCTTGCCATGCCGAACTTCGCCATCCAGGAGTTCATGGGGTACGACCCCCTCGTCGACGAGGTCTTCGAGCACGCCTACGCCTACGCCGACGGTCATCTGCACCCGGGCGACGCGCCCGGACTCGGCATCCAGGTCAACGAGGAACTCGCGGCCCGCTACCCATACAACCCCGCCAACCTGCCCGTAGCTCGCAAGCGCGACGGCACGATGACAGACTGGTGAAGACGATGACTGCCGGCGACCTGGCACTCCTGAGCGCGAACACGATCCCGCCGGGTGTCCGGGCACACAACCGGCCCACCCCCGGCACGGGAATCGTCCACATCGGACTCGGGATTTTCCACCGTGCCCACCTTGCGGTGTATACCGCCAAGGCCCTCAACGCCGAGGGCGGGGAATGGGGCATCTTCGCCTCCTCCCGCCGGGAGAAGACCCCCGACGCGATGCGCGCACAGGACCTGCTCTACAGCGTGGTCGACATCGCGCCGGGCACCGACGCGATCACCGTGCCGGCAATTCACACCGCGGTAATGGGCAGCAACGACCCCTCGTCCCTGGTCGTTGCCGAGATCGGCAAGGCGAGCACGAAGATCGTCAGCCTGACGATCACCGAGGCCGGGTACCACTTCTCTCCAGGCACCAACCGCCTGAACCTGTGCTCTGCCCTGGTGCAAAGTGACCTCGCCGGCGGCCCCTCGCCCGCCACCGCGATCGGGCAGATCGTGCGAGGTCTTCAAACGCGTGTGCGAACCCACCGGGGACCGGTCACCGTCTTGAGCTGCGACAACCTGGCCAACAACGGGGACCTCACGGCGAACCTGGTGGGGGATTTCGCTGAGCTGCTGCCCCCCGACGAGCGCAGACAACTCCTGGAGTACATCGCCACCTCCGTGACTTTCCCCAACTCCATGGTCGACCGGATCGTGCTGGACACCGACGACCGGCACCGCACGATGGCTGCCGAGCGCCTCGGCGTCCGCGACACAGTCCCGGTCCCAGCCGAGCCGTTCACCATGTGGGTGCTGCAGGACAAGTTCGCCGCCGGGCGCCCCAGGTGGGAGGTCGGCGGCGCGATCTTCACTGACGACGTCACTCCTTACGACGTGCTCAAACTACGCTTGCTCAACGGCACTCACTCCCTGCTCGCATATCTCGGCGCCCTCGACGGTCAAGCCACCATCCCGGATGCCCGGTTCCAGGACTTCATCGAAAAGGCAGCCAACACTCTCCTGCGCGATGAGTACCTGCCCACGCTGACCGTGCCCGCAGCCATCAACGCCGACGAGTACATCGAGCAGCTCTTCTCCCGCTGGTCGAACTCAGTACTGGCCGACCCCACCAGCCGGGTCGGCTCCAACGGGTCCGGCAAGCTCCCCCAGCGCATCACCGAGCCAGTGCAAGACCACATCGCCAGGGGTGTCATGCCCGAGCACATCTGCCTGACCGTCGCGGGTTTCATCGCGTGCATTGCCCCGCCCAACGGGTACGACCCGGGACCGTTCGCCAGGGCGATGGTCGACCCCGCGAAGGACCGCCTGGCGGCACTCGCCAGGACCTGCTCGACCGCCCAGGAACTCGCCTGGGCCGTATTCGAGCACGGTGACGTCTTCGCCCCCGAGCTCGCCACTCAAACCGGATTCGTCGAACGGGTCGGCGACTACCTCGACCTGATCATCAGCAGCGGAATTCGCGCCGCTGCCGCCGAAGCCGCCCGCGCCAGCTCCAAACACTGACCTCTCTGTACGCCGGACTCTCAGACCCTAGGAAGAGGAACCCCAGAGCATGACACTGCCAACGAAAACCCGTGCAGCGCGGCTGTACGGTGCACGCGATCTGCGCGTCAAGGAACTCGACGTGCCCCAGATGGGACCTGACGATGTCATGGTCGCAGTCGCGGCCGTTGGCGTCTGCGGATCCGACATGCACTACTACAACGCCGGACGCAACGGACAGAACGTGCTTCGCCAGCCCACCGTCCTCGGCCACGAGGCATCCGGCGTCGTGATCGCAGCCGGCGCCACCAGCGGCATCGAAAGCGGGTCCCGGGTCGCGGTAGAACCCGCAGTCGGGTGCGGGGTCTGCCCCACCTGCCGCTCCGGTCGGTACAACATCTGCCCCATCGGAACATGTCTCGGTTCGCCACCGACGAACGGCACTATGTCGGACTACATCGTGGTTCCAGCCCGAGCGGTCCACGCGTTGCCGGCGAGCATCGACACCATCACGGGCGCGATGATCGAACCGCTCTCAGTGGCTGTCTGGGCTGTGCAACGTGCGCAGGTTCGCCTCGGGCACCGGGTCCTGATCACCGGGGCGGGCCCCATCGGCATCCTCGCCGCCCAGGTCGCCCGGGCGGCAGGGGCGACGGAAGTCATCATGACGGACGTCAACGACCACCGACTGACGATGGCCACCAGCTTCGGCGCGACCCGGGTCATCAACACCTCCCGCGAGGAGATCGACGTCACCGACATCGACCGAGCACTCGAATGCACGTCCGTGCCAGCCGTTCTGTGGAGCGCCATCAAGACCGTCCGCCCCGGTGGCCGAGTCACGGTGGTCGGGCAAGCCGCGCCCACGGTCGACGGACTCCCACTCGCCTACCTCCAGCGCCACGAGGTCGACCTCGTAGCTGCTTTCAGGTACGCACACGCCTACCCGACTGCAATCTCACTCGTCGAAACCGGCGCCGTGGACATCGAACGAGTCATCACCGGTCGATTCAACCTCGACGACACCGCCGAGGCACTGCAAGCACCCGTCATTGACCCCCGTCACCTCAAAGTCGTCGTGACGCCCTCATAGAAGGATGCGCCACCATGCCCATGCCGAGGACGACCGCGCTGAGCCGACCGGTGCCCGCGCCCAAGTCGAGGACCCGCGTCACGGCGGGCGCCCTCACCCGCTCCAAGATCCACTGAACCGCCTCCTGCGGGTATGAGGC
>JAABUS010009018.1_pt1 | contig 10692 bp, 8 predicted proteins | sample 5560161 | NCBI WGS metagenome assembly JAABUS01 (sample SAMN10711885, study PRJNA513376) | rock metagenome | isolation source: Antarctica rocks | place: Antarctica: Victoria Land, Trio Nunatak nord | collected 2016-01-04
CCTCCCCAAATCCATAACCCATACCAGCCGCCCCCCCTAACCACTCTCCGCTACCTCTGCACCACAATCCTAACCCTCCACTCGCTCTCACACACCCTCGCCAGAAGACGCGCACGGGATCGCAGTCTCGCGGAACCAGTTTTTGGCGTCCAGGAGGAGAAGGAGGGTGTACTTCTCAGCGTCAAGGATCGTGTCTGTGCTGATGATGGGGGGATGGTGCTGGAGATTGAGCACCGGCGGAAGAGTGGGCGGGTTGTTGGTGGTGGGGATATGATCTATCTCCCCTCGCCCGAGTCGACGGAGAAGCCGATGATGTTGGAGGAGCATCCGCTGTTTCGAGCGCTGCGGCGGGAGGATGGCGTTGGAGTAAAGGAAGGGGTAGAGGAAGGGGAGATAGAAGGGACATTTGAGCTGGGACTGACGGAGAAGCAGAGGAGAGAGAGGGAGGGTGTCGTGTTGCCGTATTTCGATGCGCAGAAGGGGGAAGGACCGGGGCAGGGAGGGAGGATCTTGTATGATATGGGGGTTGAGGATGATTTCGATGAGGAAGAGGACGAGATATAGAGACGGCCATATTCGCTTCGGATTTGGTGCCGCTATTCATAGTGGTTGTCGCAGAGCTCGTTGTCTCCCACGCGATGGACCGGAGGGTGCTGAATCCCAGGACGACCTCTGAAACCCGTTCCTCTTTCTTTCCTCTTGAGTCGCTCATGTCTGGTTTTATCATTGGGCAAGTGCCGTGCTTTGATCTCCTATCTCTCTGGGTGCGACTTCCAACCGACTGATTATTTCATCCACAATCCGTCAACGCGTTGTTGAGGAGCTGCCGAGCAATAACAAGCCCCTGGGATCTTGAAACCGCCAGCTTATCACGTACCATGTGCAGGTGTAGTATGGTTTCCATGAGTGAATCTTTATAGCTGAAGTCACCAACCCTTGCTTCGACTTCTCTGAAGTTCTGACGCAGTGCCTTGCGCTTCTGGAGAAACTACTTCTGGGCTCAGAAATAGAATACTTAACCCTAAGCTTCTCTTAGGAACAGCATGATGTTGGCCCAATATTCCTAACTCCGTGCTTGCTCTTCCTGGACGACGGAGTCACGACCACGGCATTCTCATGTATTTTATTGCTCGGCATGTCGAACGCGCTCTGTAGCGCATCATCTTGGCTACCGAACAGCTGATCACCCTGGGTATCAGGACCTCTCGTGGGCAGGGGATCGGTGCAGAATAGTAAGAGCAGACGGTCAACCACTTCGCGCATCGCGTCCTGCCTAACAAGCGTTGTCGGAAAGTGATGACGAAATGCAAAGCAGGCGCCCTTGTAGGTCTGGTGATATACCAGCTTGTACTCGTCCGAATCTTTCTGCGCGGGATCCAACTGCGATACTTGATTGTCATTTACGTCTCTACCTTGACCATCGTATTTCGCGGCCTTTTTCTTCTGTTGGAGGCCATACATACGCATTCCAGCCATGACAATACGGGAAAGAGCCTTGGAGTTGTGCTCCTGGAGACTATTGTCACTGTCAAGCGTCAACGGGCTGTGGGGACCAGGAATGACACTTTCCACGCGATTTAGCCCGGAGCGTCTGCCAGGAATGAAGGAGTCCCGTCTTGAAGGTGGCCGGGACGGTTCAATATTCTGGATAGACCCAACACTGGACGCTCTGGATAAGCTTCTTCTGCGCACGTCCGCGGCTTGTGCGCTTTCACCGGTGGCTTTAGTGGGTTGTATGTCTTTCATGTGGTAAGCCTGAGTGGTCTGTGGCATAGGAAGAAGAGCGCTTGTTGGCATCGCATCGGCCATCGCCCTTGAGATAGCTTCTCCGCCTCGGCCTTTGAGCTTCCTCCGTTGTTTCGTAGCATCGTCGAAGACATTGGAGATTTTCCGCCGCTTTGATGTCGACCCGTCTTGGATGGGGGCTGCATTGAGCTCCTCTTGGGGTAGGAAAAAGGCCTTTCCAGGACTGATTGGCTGTTCTTGCGCCTCATAGTTTCCTACTCGACTACCAGTAGAAGTGACGTTGCTGCAAAGCGGAAGTGCAAACAGCCGTAATTGGGTATCGCGTCCTTTCCTTTGCGTTCGTGTTCCCAGACCATCCGCCACGGGTGACGAAGACCTCGGTGGTGTGAGCAAGCCTTCGATAGGAGCTGTCTCTACTACTGCGGCATAGAGAAGGAGCTCCGTCGCTTGTGGAGCCTGAAGAACAGCCTCATCGGCTTGGCTACCTCTCACCTTCACTAGGATCCCAAGGTCAGATTGCTGGCTGGAACGAAGCCACCATGACTCTGGCGCATAGCCCGCAGCAGAACAGATGTCTCTGCTTGGAAGTAACAGCCCCGTCAGCGCCTCTTCAGTGTGAGGGTCATGCGACCAAATGTCCAAGGCGGGGCCTGCTGCAAGAAAGAGCGGTACATCGCTGTTGTGGATCACCGCCAGAAAACTCAAGCTGGTGTTCTGGGATAATGAAGCACTCGCGTGAGTTGAAGAGCTATCTAGGTGAACATCTACCCAGAATCAATCAAAGGTTCATGTGGTTCACGGTTTCTTTGCTCACCTCGAAGCCAAGATGAAGCGTCACCGATCAGAATGTCCCCATGCCAAATCTCCATCGCACCTCATTGTCAAAATCTAAGTCTTGAAAGTATACCCAAGCTGGAACTCCGCAACACTGGTGGTCGAAACCTAAACTGTGGTTTGCCAAGCGCACGGAGGACGCGCGGCGCCACTCACGCGTCGGTCCAATGCCAAGCCTTGACCATCACATGCATGGGTTACGAGTTCGGGTTTTTCTCCCTGAGCATCGAATTAACGGCACATTCCTGAACATACAGCCAAGAGCTACTGGACCTTCAAGGGACGCTCTTTATATGGATGTGACTTGACAGCTTGCCATTCTTCCGTAGCGTCTATAATGGTTAGAGGTTCCATTGTCAGTTAAACGTCCTCCAGGAGAATTGTAAGGACGGAGTGGTCTTCACAAACAAGCGCGCGAGCCGGAACATTGTGTGCAGCCCGACCGTCTGCTCACAGTCTTACAGGCAATCCAAGCTTGAAGACCACAAACACTTCTCAATGACTTGCTCTTGATCTGGTACATAGCCGTTTCCTCACTTCGGTGTTGAAGTCGCCGTCCCTGTAGCTCCCACAGCCTTGCTCTTCCTCCTCCCCTTCTTATCCTTCGTCGCCGTACCCGGCGTGATCGGGCTCTTCTCCCCACCCTTACTGCCCTTCCTGCTCTCTTTCGGCAACCCAGTGGTTTGTATCTGCTTCGGAGGTTGGACCTTGAAAGGGGTCGCTGTAGCAACAACTGGCTTCGGTGCTACCTCTTTTGGCTTTGTAACACGAAAGGACCCTGGTTCACCGACCAAGGGACTGGAATCCATGTATTCACTACCATACGTGAGGCAGAGATTAAGGGACTCGGAGAGGGTTTGGAGCGCGGTTTGCTCGGCGTTGGGAGTGCTTCGCGTGGTGGATAAAGGTGCTTTGCTGCCTGTGCCGGTGTCTTGTGTACCGGGCATGGGGGTGCTGTCCTTGCTGCTTTGCGTAGGGTGTGTGCTTGTTGTCGCGGTGAAGGGTTTAGACGTGGGTGGGAGATACGTGTGGCCGAGGGAAGGTGTGAAGAGTGGTAGGGGCGACGCGGTCGAGAGAAGCTTGGTGAGACAGGAGACTGTGGAGAGCTGATTCCTGTCAACAATGATCTTCCGTCTGATCAATGCCCGCTACACCTACCAGTCGACTGTTCAGTATGCTCCCCACTGTAGGCGCCATATACACATTCTCTCCAACCACGAAGTAAGAGGTAATCGGCGTGATCACAGCATCACTCCCATCGTTCATCTTTCCCTTCTTCCGATTCTGCTTGCGGATGACCCATACCCCACTGTTGTCGAGCTTGGTCCCATTTTCCGACGGGTCTTGCGTGACCATAAATTCCAATCCCTGCATCTTCCTCAGCTGCCCTTCGAAGGCTATGCGTGTCTGGAGCAAAGGGTACCATTCCGGCCTGTAAAGCGCTTGGTTGCTGATGACGTTGTTGTTGGAGGTGGCATCGAAGAAGGGCGATTCGGCGAAGTAGGGCAGGACTAACCATTGGTGTCAATATGGAGTGTCAAGATTGACCGAGGAGCATGAGGCTGTCTTACTAGTGTTCGTATGAATACCACCCATTGTCTGCGCTATTTGCGGCGCCCGCCATACTACCTCGTCCAATTCTGGTTCTTGAGTGTTCGCCATTGTTGCAGGCATACAGTGGATTCAAGGCTTAGGAGGTAGATTGGTAGCGCAAGGGGCGGGCCTCGATTTCTCGGTCGAAGCCATGCCAGTTGTTCTTCTCTACAAACACCGGGGTATCAGAAAGCGAGTTTCAGAGGAATCATGTGAGATCCAAGAGAGTTTGTTCGGGTTCTCTTGTCGCAACAGCCCCGAAGCAACCCTGATCCATCATGAGCCCGTTTTCGCATCGACGACTTGCCTCCCCAGCTCTCGGTTTTCATCAATTGTCCCATCGTAAAGTCGCTGACGCAGATTCCCAGGCATGATCGGACAAGAAGTTTCATACATGTACCATAATAGTACTAGATAATATCATATCCGTCCGCTCGTGCACACAACATTTCAAGACATTGTGGCAGAAGCTCTTCTATGATTCTGTCCGAGTACCTATCGATTTGGAAGGAATCCACAGTAGTCAAGCATGGAACACGCTTGCGCACCATCAGCTCCTTGCTTCTCAGACGCTTCCAGAGGAAATCCCTTATCGCGCATGTAGCAACTTGCCTCCCAACGCCGTCCAAGCCTGTTGAAGACTATTCCTATACACATTCTATATCATGCACCTGTGTCTCCAATATCGATCATCCAAAACGCCAACACACCAAGCTGAATCTCAATCCCTTTCAAACACCCGGAGTGTACTTCTTATTTTCGTCATCATCTCCTCCCACTCCCCATCTTCAGTGCTGAGGCTGGTGACTGCCCCTCCAGCGCCGACAGTCCACTCGGCCCCATGGGCGTCAGGACGGATTCCTTCGACGTCCATAGCGTCGGAATGCGTCTCTCGTCCTTCTGTAGCGAAACTGTCAATCTTGTATTCTTGACTTGACTCATTCCATCTGACAGCACTTCGGATGGCTACACTAAAGTCACCACCGCCGCCGACATCTAGATATCCTACGACGCCGGAGTAGACGCCCCGTGGCTTCTGGTCTTCTAGTGAACGCAGTGTCTGACAGGCTCGACGCTTGGGCGCGCCTGACATGGATCCAGGTGGCAGGGAGGCGGCTAGGATATCGATGGCGGATTTAGGTCGTTTGTGGTCTGGGGAGTCCAACTGCGTCTCTTCTATGGTTGAGCTGTATGCTTCCGAGTTCGTGGTGGTCCGTGGCTTGACGGCCCTCTCGCTGTTGCTTCCGTTGGGCCTGGGTATGTGCTTTAGTTCGTCATCCTTGTGTCCTATGGTTTGTCTCGCTCGTGGTGTGTACTTTTGGTCAAGAATGAGTTCTCCCTCAATGACGGTGACGAGCTGATAAAGGGTCTCATACTCCTCGACCACCATCAACTTCGGTACGGTCACCCTCCCTGACCCTACCACCCCATGCAGGTCGTGCCGAATCAGATCCACAATCATCAGATTCTCTGCCCTCTCTTTCGGGGCGGAAAGCAGTGCCGTTGCCTCTGCCAAAGTCACATCCGGCGATCCTACACCGTCACGGGCTTTCCTGACCGTTCCTTTGATAGGACGAAATTGGCATCTTATCGCATCTCCTCGTTCGGAAGATGGCTGAGATCGCGACCAGCAAAGAAAACGCTCAGGCGAGCTGGAGAGGAGCGTCAGTGGCCCGAGGCGAAGATATGCGCTGAAAGGTGCTCGGTTGACTGCGCGAAGCCGAAGATATAGTGGCCAGGATGGAAGACGTAAAGGATCGGTCTTGATGTAGGCTTTACTGGTCAGGCAGAGCTCATAGGCATTGCCCTTACGTATCTCGTCCTGGCATGACCGTATGGCGGACTTATAGACTGCCTCGTCAGGGTAGCTTATGTTTGAGCTGAATGATAGAGGATATGAGCCCGACTCCGTAATGTTTAACGGCTCAGTAGTAATTGAAGACAAAAGTAGGTCTATGAGTGAGGAGACCCACCCACCCTCGCTTTCTCTAATACTCTGAACGGTTATGGAATTAGTCTGGTGAGAGATAACAATGCTTCGCTCTACGAATACAAAGCTCAGATCAGCCCTGCACGATCCACGTGTCTTTGGCTCTGGTCTTATTTCGATCGTATCAAGGCATGCTTCGTAGGTAATATGACCCATCAAACCGCCCCAGAAGGGGATGCTTGGATCTCCATCTACCGCCCGATGTTCGGCGATAAAAGCCTGGAGGTAGTCGAATACGGATTCTCCAGAGTGATTCAGGTCAATCACCGAGGTAGTCCCACTGCTTCTCTGAATGACGTGATTTAGGTTGGAAAAGTATTCCAGTCTCAGAGAGTCGGGAGCTACAATGCCAACGATGCTGTGTGTACCGACTTCATCCCTTTGGTACATCTCTGAATCAAGGACCACTAGCTCTTTGTCTGTTGCTCCTAGTATCTTGCATATGCTGGGTATCGTTATGCAATTGGCTTCTATCACTTGACTAGTGACTGGTCGGAACTCTTTTGGTGTCGTAGGTGGCGTTGGTAGGGTACACTCGATGGGAAACCGTTTCGTGTCCCGATTGCCAAGATATTGAACTTTGTTCAAGTAGATATCCTGAACGTCCTTCTGTGTTGGTTTTCCGACCGTTCCCATATTAGGTCCATATGCTAAAGCTGCTGGGTCGATAACAGATATGGGCGCTGAATATTTCCGATCTCGCCAGACGAGTACTTCATACCACCAATTGGTAATAACTGCCCTTGCACTAGCGGATGAACAGATTGACTCCGGATGGAACTGGATGCCGTAGAATGGCTTGGTCAAGTGAGCAACGGCCATCAGAATGGCCTGGGGGTTCTCCTTTGCAGATTCAAAATTATCGTCTGCAAAGTCCCACGCCAGAGGGATCAAGCCCGATAAAGCCTTAGGAGATTCCCAATACTCAGGGTTATTGTAGTTGATATACTGCCCGAGCCTCACGGCAGGTTCCAGAGAGGCATGCAATGAATGGTATTGGATTGTCTGTATCGCGTCGTGACCCTGAAAGATGCTTTTTCCGCTGCAGCGGATCGTCCTCTGTATGCCATGTCTTGGCTCCGGGAGCGGCTCAACGCTGCCACCAAATGTGTGAACGAGGCTCTGGAACCCAAGACATACACCAAGAACGGGAACAAGATCATCGCCATCAAGCTCCCAGAGCTTGTCAAATAAACCGACGTCAGCACTATTCGCTGGGTGACCTGGACCGGGGCCAGCAACGACTGCGGAGAAGGCTTCGACGAAGGCCGGAAAGTCGTCTATAGTAGCATCGATCTTGATGACGGTGACACCTACATCTAACTCTGTCTCGAGGAGGGATATGATGTTGTTTGAGAAAGAATCATAGGCGTCAATGAAAAGAATTCTGTGGGGTGTTGAATTGGACATGTTGAACCTCGGCGCCATTCATCGAAGAATTCTAGGTATTTGTTTCCTCACAAACATTGCCAATGTAAAGATCGTGATCTTAAGAAGCTCGCGAAACAAACGTGGTGGAGGAGGGACAGCTCAAGTGACTATGATCGCAGTCACGTGGAGTAATATAGACCATGCTTTGCATGCTTACGCTGTTGCAGACACTTTGCAAAATATTCGCGGAAGCTGTCAAGCCGCAGGAGAATGCTGCATTTTGGCAGAACACGGTTAGTGACCTACAAGATGGTTGCTGATGCGCATATCTTAGATTAGCAGAATTTACCTCAATATCCAGACCGACTAAACTTTAGGGCGCTTCTAACAGAGTCTGCCATAGAAAAGAAATAAAGTCCACTAAAACAGACATCTTACTTTTTTGAGCATTAGTGGTCGGTGTTAGTCAAGATAGTGCTGATGCAAAACAAGCATCAGATCTGAGTTTTGATGTATTGAAGTACCTTACTCGAGTACGTGCGGGAGAGGATGATAGGCACAGGACGGTCATACACGAAAGCATTCTGGGAATTTGACTTCCTTAAATATCGATGCCCCTGTCAATTGCTGCTAGCATCGGGCAGTGTGTCAGTGGTGGGACCAGATCGTTCGTCAAATGCTTATAGCGTATGAGGGTGCATGTCGATGATGGTACATCCCTGACCTCAAGCATAGGAGTGGCATGAGCCGACATGATACAGAATAAGTTGCTAATATCGCCAATTACGTCCGTTCATATCATATTCGAAGCCCCTCATTCCAACCGAGCCATCCATTTCAACGCCTGATAGCCCTTACGTAAAGGACGTCTCACAAAAGGTCTTAGCGCATCTCATAAGGTCCTTGGTAGTGCTGTTGGTCGTACGGCACCCCTGGATTCCCAGCGGTCCCCTCCACCTCTAATCTACTCGGCTGCTGCCCGTGAGGCACGCCAGGGTTACCCTGCGTGCCGTCCACCTCAGTTACCGTGGGTGAGTTTGCTTGCGTATAATACTCTTGCGCCGCGCCGCCATCCGGTCTGGCGCTGGTAGGAACAGGTGGACTGAGGTTCATGGGTCGTTGTTCGCCAGGGTGTTGCGAAGACACCATGGAGAAAGTTCGAGAGTCAACATTAACCGGACTCGGAGTCGCGATGGGGGAGACGTGTGAGTGAGTACCCTCGCTCTTCCGTGGGTCAGTAGGGCCGCCAAAGTAGCCTGCTTGTGTAGGTTGGTAGTTTGGCGAACTCTGAAATTGAGGATCTTGTTGCGGAACGGAATGATAGCTAGTCTGTTGCTGCTGCATTGGTGGAGGCGGATAGTTTGGTGGTTGATAGCCAGTCTGTTGCTGCTGCATTGGCGGAGGCTGATAGGTTGGTGGCGCGTGGGAAGCCATAGCCTGAGAAGCAGCGAGCCTCTTGCGCTTACGAGAGCGAAGGCAGAAGAACACAATCACTCCTGCTACGACACAAACGAGGAGACCGATTCCGGCAGCTATACCGCCGATCGCAGCGGCAGCCAAACCGTTGCTAGTGTAGTAGCTTGTACTGCTTGAGGTTGGGTATGTTTGGAGTGGGCTTGTAGGGGAGCTGGCAGATCCTGTGGCAGACCCGGCAACCGCGGTAGCTTTCGCATAAGAGAATGGATCCGTAGTGGGTGCAAGCGTAGATCCAATAGCAGTGACATAGTAGTCTGCGAGGAACTCGACGGATTCCGCCAGAACCATGGAGGTGGCTTGGCAATTGTAGAGATATGTTCCGCCGAAGAAGGAGTAGGTGCCACAGTATGGCAAGACTCCCGGACTAGACACGTCATGAAACGTTAGTAGGTGATTCCACCGGACATTGGGCGAAGAGGAGGTCTACCATTTCTTGATGCGGACATCCGCTTGGCATGCGCCGTTACATGTATCGCCGTAATTGGTACAGGTGGTAAACAGACCACTGCAGTCTCCATTCAAGCTCGGACAGCAGCCGATAGCATTGCCTCGATTGATGCAGGTTAGACCCAAGCCCGTGCTGCAGGAGAGGATGTCATCTGTACCCCAATGTCAGAAAGATTCGCGAAGCGACGGATCGAGCGTTCTTACTGGGAAGACCCTCGATCAGCCCGCACCACTCGTTGGGCGGGGGGTACATGAGAGCTTGCTGGCGCGGTTTGAGCTCCTTGGGTACGTCGTCGAGACCGGGGGCTTGGGTAGGACGTGGAGAGATGCCTGCGGTCGCCATGAGGCCCACAGGTGTCTCCATAGGCCCCACCCATCGCATGGCAAGACAAGGCTGGAGGCAGCGGAGAGCGAGAGCCAAGGTGATGAATCGAGACATGCTGCTATTCGAGCTTGATCACGAAGCTTGTAGACACCACTTCCACTGACGGTAGCTGGCTTGGAAGCGCACAGAGCGACGATGGAGGAGAGAAGGTGGACGGTCCATGGTCTGCAGACTGTATCCCCTCCCCATGGCTGGAGTGAGTCGGCTGCAGTGACCTTGGCGTGCCTGTGCTGCGTCTCGACTGTTTTGATACATGGATTGGGTTTGGTGTCTGACGGGCACGAGAGAACGCCTTGGCCCTATTTGGGGGCACATTGCAGCCATCTGCAAGGTCGCTTAGATCCCAGCTCGGCCGGCAAATCATGTCGAGCGGCTGCAACTTGGGTCGAGCTTGTGATCCTTGTAGCTTGCATATCGCAGAAGCTCTTTGGCCTCACTATCCGTACTCCGTACTTTAGCCCCGGCTGTCATCCGTGTCCCTGCCCAGCCGCTCGGAATCGCAAATTCGCGATGTCGACGTTGTGTAACCAGTACTCTTACATCTCAGCACAGATCAAACCACGATGCACGGAGACACTCAATGCTTGAAAGAAAGAGAGATGCGGACTGGCCAGGTCCACAGCTAAAGTAGCCGTACCACCTCACCATACCTCCCTCAAACTACTCCCCCATCGCAACATTTCCCTTATCATGCCCACCCCCTCCCCATCCTCCCGGCAACCCCTTCCCCTCTCAACCCGCAAGATCGACATCTTCCACATACTTTTCCTCTCCTTCATCGTCTTTCTAGCCCTAAGTACAACCTTCCCCCATACCCAAACCCAAACCCCAACACCCCCACAAACAAAAA
>JAABUS010009019.1_pt1 | contig 10692 bp, 10 predicted proteins | sample 5560161 | NCBI WGS metagenome assembly JAABUS01 (sample SAMN10711885, study PRJNA513376) | rock metagenome | isolation source: Antarctica rocks | place: Antarctica: Victoria Land, Trio Nunatak nord | collected 2016-01-04
CTTGGAGGTGGTACTGAGGGCGCATATGGCCAAGCAAATGGTCTGCCTGGCAGCAGTGGCGGGCCCCAATCTATACCTGGTCTTGGCACATCAAACAAGCTGGGCATAACCTGGGGATTAGGGACGGGAGTTGGGCTGTGCCTGGGTTCAGACAGTAGACATGGGCCGGCAACAAAGGCTGGAGGCTGCTGAGAGTTGCTGGCCTGAGATGAATGTTGCAGCTGCTGGCGACTCTTTGGAGCAGCTTGAGAGAAGTCTGAAGAGAATGCATAGGACACCTGCTGAACAGAAGCATGTACTGATGGTTCAGCATGTGGCAAAACAGAAGATCTCGATCCATGGAATGCTGAAATCAGTGCTGTTGATGTGTGAAATGGAGCACTAGGCGCAGCTGATGTCCCTGGTGGAAGTGACTTGGGCAGAGGCATTGCTGGATTGAAATTGAGTGCAGGTACATCAGAAAGCATGGCATGCTGTGGCACAAAGGCTTGCAGCTTAGTTGTTGCAGAGCTCAAAAGTGCTGCAGATTGCTGTGCAGGAGGGCATTCAGACTGCTGCCATGCCAAGGGGGTTGGCGGAACAAGAGGCCTATCTGAGCCTGGCCGTGCTGCATCACTGCTGACTCCCTGCTGTGCGTCAAGTCTAATATGAACGTGCTCTTCAAGGCAAGTGCTGCTGCCCAGCTCTTGTTTAGGAAGCTGCACAGCTGCCACATGATCAGAAGAACGCCTGCCCTGAGTGCCGTGCACAGGCTTGTCCATTGATCCACCAGCATCTTGAGGCCTGACAACAGTATCTTGTGTGGCCACAATTCCTGAAGCACCTCCAGGTGGCAAATGCAGGTTCTGTGAAGGGACAATCCCAGCCTGAGAGCTGTTGTACAGCAGATCTAAGGAACTGCTTGCCTGTTGCGGAACAGGCTTGGAGCTTTTGCAGCTGACTTGCTGGTGCTGATGCAGAAGAAGACATATGGCGTCGTACATTCGGCTGCTCGGCTGACTCAGAAGATGACATACAGTGTCATGTCTTTGGCTGCTGGATGGTGTGATCTACAGCAGGACTGTGTCTGCTGCTTGCTTGATGCACGCTCCTGTGGGATGCAGGGGGAGTGCTGTGATCTGGCACAAGTATGCTCTGACCAGCATGCTTGAGCTCTGCAGCATGCTGAGCCTGCAAGAGTTACAACGCTGTGATTTGACTGCTACTTGTACTGAATGTAAGGACACTACAGACCGATGCATAAACTTTACTTTGTGTAGGTGCATATCTGTGTCATGTGGGTAATTTGTGACGTGATGTCATGCTCAAGAGGACAACAACCTTCTTGCTGCCGCGCAAAGATGCCACTTCTGTATACAAATCACTAACACCACAACATCACTAAGACACTGACTGTCACCTTAACGATCTCCAAGGTGGTCTGTGCGTCGTGTTCAGATGCCATTGCACCTTGAGTGCTTAGCCTAGTGGAGCTGACCAAGGTCCCCTGATCCAGTGACATCTGTGGCAGATTGCCTTCTGCTGAGCTGTATGCAGCGGCCTCTTGCTCTCTGCATGCAACGTATACAGGAAGGTAAATGAGTGTCTTTGGCAGCATCACAAAGCAGAATGCAGAGCAACATGCAACCTGCTTGCTACAAAGTGTAAACACAGGTGTGCTGGGTTGATGCATAGTCACAGCTGATGCCCACAATCGTCACAGCAAACAATTCAACACACCAGCATGCAATAAGGGTGCAGATCCCAATTCTGCGCACAGCCAAATGTGTCAAAGAGTGGGTCAACATACCTGGCTGAGGTCTTCTTGGCAGCAACCTTGGCCCAAAGCTCATATAGTGAAGCTGCAGTATCTCTGATCTTGACAAAAGACGATTCCTGAGCAAGGTGAAGCAGGATCGTCGTTGCGCGGAGAAGATCAGGCACAGACACCAGATCTGCGTCCAAGCTTCCAAGCGTGTCCAACAACAATTGTAAACGGCTCTTGACTTGCAGAGTGCCACGCCGAGTTGTGGCTTTGACTTGCTCTGACCTCTCCAAGAATTGCCACAACATGGCTGTCAGACTGAAGCCAAACAGCTGGACCAGATTGGATCTGTGGTAAGTGGGCAGCCGTTGGATGCACTTGAGGGCTGACTCACGGCTGGTCCAGGTGGTGTGTACATCTTGCAGCAGCTTGGCCATGAGCTTTGCTAGCTCAACACACAGGTCAGAGGCAAGCTGCTCAAGGTCACAGCCCCTCTTCCTCTTCTGCCCCAAATATTGACATGCGCATGGTTCACAGGTAGCACAAAGGCTCACAAGCCACGCACAAAATGATTTTTTTCCGTGTTAACTGCACGCAGTATTTGTCTGAGCATGTGCTAGCTTGCCAGACATGGTCTGCAACAGAGACATAAAGACACCATGCCATGTATCACAGAATGATGCCATGCATATGCAGCTATGCACCACGCCTGTCTTGTGCCACATGTGGCAGTTGTTGCTTCCACAGTGCATCAGGATAGGTATCACATCAGATGTGGGCAAGAATGGCGTTGATTGGCCAAATTGGAGGCATGTATGTTGCAAAGCCACCCACTGGCAATAGGAGCTGTAGGTGGGTCCCCAAGCATGCCACTGTCTTTCTGAGCTTCCCAGATGGCCAGTGCTACATGACCCTCCAAGAGCCTGAGTGGTGTGCGCTCATCTAACCTTAGCTTGAATCCCTGTGAAAGTCACTTGCCTCAATGACTTGACAGCATGCATTGCACATTTGTGCCTACTAGTAAGGCACAAATACAAATATGGCAGGTTAATGAACATGTTGCGTGCAGCAAAATACATTGCAAGAGCATAGCCAACCAGCAGAAAGTGCATGTCATTAGGCTGATGCTGTTGATGACAAAAGGGAATTTACCTTCCACTTGACAAGCAACATGGGTTCTCCCTCATCATCCCACTCTGCCAAGACCCATTCAGCAACCTTTTGGTGTGGCTCTGTGGTAGGATGACAGACATTGCTGTTGCTAACATCATCATCACCATCGTCACTGTCACTGGCGTCATCAGTACTGCTATAATCAGACAGGCTATCGCTGCTGCTGCCGGCAAAGACACTGCCATCGTTCTTGCTGGTTTCTGTGTCGGAGGACGAGCACCCATTGGCTCTTGTGGCTACTATACGCTGCTTTGTCTTGATGTGAATCCCTGTGCTGATCAGCCTGCTCAAGCAAGATAGCACAGGTGTTTCCTACAGACTGCGCTGGCATGTTGCCGCATGCATATGACTTGAAGCTCTGGTGTTACTCAAGGGCCAAAAGTTGTGACTTAAGCAGTGACGCAATAGAGGTTGAAGAGATGTTGAAACACAGATAGAGGCATACACTTGTGTGCACAGTTGTGTGCAAAATACAAGTCATTTGAATGTTGACAAACACAGGTTGTGCAAGTGCAAGCGTTGAATTAAACAGACTTGCCATTGAACTGAAGACTGCTTGCCATACAATGCTGATGCTGATATCAAAGCACAACACACTACAAAACAAGAAGCTGACTTGCCTCCTTGGAATATGATCAGGCCAGCCCCCGTTCGGGAGCCTTTTCATGTTGCGCTTTGCCACCAATTGGCCCAACAACCCCTTCTGCATGGGCACAAAGTTGGTTCTGCGCTCTGTATATAGACTAGTAAGTTGCGTGCATATAGATACACAAGACGAACGATGGGGACATTGCATACTGCCCTGCTGAGAGCAGAAGAGATATCAGCAATCGCCTGGGGCAATGAAATTTGGCAACATGGCTGCTGTGCTTGACAGTTGTCCAGGCAGATGTAGGTGTACCAAATTCCAGACTTGCCTTGGGTAATAGGAAAGTGTCCTTGAGAGGGAAGGCATCTGTTTTTCTGTTGCCCAGGACACTCAAAATGTCAAGCTTGTCGGTAATAGTGTGCATTTGATGGACACGACCATTTGTGTCACTGCTTGCTCTGCCACCCAGTGTGGCGTGTGGCTTCTGGACACAGATTTGCTGTCCTGACATAGGGAACCTGCTGACAACCTCAGATTTCATGTCAACGGAGTCTGCTCAGCAAACAGAAGGTCAACAAGGAAGATCGGCATCTGGCAGCTGTGCCTGAATATCGCTGCAAGACTATTAAGCCCCCAGGGCTGCTGAGTCCGGAAGGTCAACTTTTGATGCTAGAACGTCATTTGCACAACGAGTAAAGCAACTTCTGCTCATCAGCGAGACGAAATGGAGAGCGACAACATATAGGGAGCAAGGTTCAAACCCAAGCTGGGAACAAAGTTTGTATTGAATCTGCGCTCGCCTCCTCGGCTACATGAGTCTTTCATATTCAACTTACAACAGGCCATTGGCGCGCGAGCCTGCAGCCCAATGGTCAGACAGATTGCTTGCAAAGAATTCATAATTTTGAAATGCTCTGATGCAAGTCACAAGAATTGCTGACGATATGAGCGTCATGGCAGTGACAGCCCTTCGTTGTCCCGAAGACAGGGCCTCGATTGCTTGCCGAACCCCTTTGTGTTTGTCCAGTGTCTTGAACCCCTCAACAGCTGATGATAAGCAGCAACCTTGTCCCTAGCAACCTTCTAGCTGATCTGGAAAGCATAGACCTTTGAAAATATAACCCAAATGGGCTGTTGATGAGTGTGCACTGGAGCTCCTGTTACAAGCGGCACTGTAAGGTTTAGCAGAAACATCAACATGTGTGATACAGTGTTGACGTCTGTGAGCTGTAAATTCTCCTCACTGCAGCTGCTCCTGACAAACTGTAAGTATTTTCATTTCCACAGTGACCATCCGCCATCACCTGGTGTTTGCAATCGCTCAGCAGGCAGCTGTTTTGGTGGCTTCAGCTTTGGTCTTTGACTGTGTAGCAGTGTGGTACACTATGCAGCATGATGCATGCAGGCAATGATGTACATGAGGTTCATGTTCCTTTTTTTCTGCCTTACGGGCAATAGGGTTTCCTTTGTGTTTTGTCTACATGTACAATCTGTCTGATGCTGAATGCAGTGCGGCCTACCTTGGCTTTCCTACAGAGCTGCTGGCACGCATGCAATGCAAACAATGGTGCTGTCATGCAAACAGAAGCACACCTAAGTATGCATGTCTGAAAGGTCACCCAGCACCAAGACTCACAAGGAGATCAGAGATCTACAACTTGGAACCTCAGCACACTAGGTGACTAGCTTCTGCTGGAAAGCAAACAAGGCAGGCAGCAGTGTTGAACTGCAAACGGAACCACACCTAAGCATGCATGCAAGCAATATGCCTAGACTCACAAGGAGATCAGAGATCTACAACTTGGAACCTAAGCAAACAAGGCAACTCACTTCTGCTGGAAAGCAAACAAGGCAAGTAGCAATACTGGAATGCAAACAGAAACACAATCAAGCATACATGCAAGCAATGGCTAGACTCACAAGGAGATCAGAGATCTACAACTTGTAATCCGCACTTTTACCTCGGTATGCTTGGCGCCCATTATACACTTTGCGCGGTTCATGGGACCATCCGAGTATGGGGTGCAAAACCCTTGAGATACCCTTGCGTGACCGAGCCAAAAGGTGCAGCCGGCAACTATTGTCCATTTTCGCACATCAATTTGATGTCGCAGACTGTGAAGTGTCAGGCAACTGAGTGAAGGCGGTCCTCTCATACGAGGAAGGTAAGGCAGTTTCGAACCTGCACCTTCCCCGCTGACCATGGGTTGCAGCTGAAGGCTGCAAACCTCGGGCCACAGCTGATGCTCAATGCATCACTTCATTGCTTTGCTGCTGCACTTCAAGCATCATCCTGTCGTCTTATGTGGCCATTGTGGTCTGTTGAACACATGACATTCCCAACAGCCACTGTTGAGTACTACACAAAATCCTGTCAGCATGTGGTATGTAGCAACATTGTACAGGAGCACGTTTGAGTGTTGAGGTTTCAGATGTGCATTCTCGTCTGCAGCCTTGTCAATGTTTTCGTAAGCGTCAGGTGAACTAGGCACTTCACCAGGTATGCAAATGAGCATATCCCTGGGAAGATGTATCTGAGATCCAACATATCAAGGAAGCATCAGGATTCACGTCTGGGAACAACAGCATGCCTTCATAAGCTTGTCTGAGCTGTTTTTTCATTTCAGAGCTTGTCAAGCTTGCAGTAGTTCTTGCAATGCTTTAGGCCTAAGCACAGGTGCAGACAAGACTACCGTAACACACCAGCCTCGTCCTGTTGTTATGATTTGTGATGCTGAACACAATGCACTACGTGCTCGAAAGTTGAGCTACTGCCCAAAGCAGGAACGTGTGTCTAAGACCCAATCCATCAAGGAAAGCCAGCTATAGCAAGAACCCAGCCCTTTGGGCCAGAAAACCAGCTGCAAGCTTGCCAGCTTACAATTGTACAAACTTACAAGGTTTGTAGAATTTGTGGAGCCGGGCAGATCACTGGACACACACCTGCAGGTCATGTTATGCACACCCTGATTCGCGTGGTCAGGATGCTGAAGCACCTTGCTTGTGGAACAAAATGTCCAGACGGTGGCGAACAGCAGCAGGCGCAGCAGTACCAAAAGCCTTTCGCCTGCGGACGCAACCGGACCGCAGCAAGTCACGCCTCACAGTGATGGCAGCCAAGCTGGACGCGGCGTGCTGCTCGATAGTCTGCTCGAGACTCTCTGCCAGCACCTTCCTGCCTTCCAATGGTCATTGCGGCTGCAGACACCGCATGTATCTGCCTTTACTCGGCAACAATACATGTCAGTGACAAATGCTTAGGGGCTGGGTCACTGGCGGCAGACCTCAGACTGCCCGTGTCTGTCGTCGCTGAAGCCGGCCCACCCTGCGCAAATGCGCTTGCTTGGCTGTTCAGGTGGCTGTTCAAGTGGCGTCAGACATGCGTCATACTGCAGAAACGGCAAATCTTGTGAGTCCTCCACGCTTGCAGCCGAGCAATTTGTACGGGCTGCTATCTCTTTTGCCAAAGCGCCCGCATGCTGCCTTCAGCATGCGCATGGGCTCAAGTATGCCAAAGTTAGCCTATGACCAGGGCAACTATCACATGCACGCGTGGGGGTTACTAAGTTTGGCTTCGGAGCTGCGACAATTATGTCACAAGCCAACCTAACATTACTGTAAGCCGCTTACATTGGCAGACTAAGACCAATTCAGCAGACTAAGACCAATTGTGCAAGGTTGAGTTGCTGCACGTAAGACTATTTGTAGGGGCTATGTGTTCTATCATGTCCGTCCTCAGCGCTGCACCAGATCCTGGTCGCCTTCGGTCTACACGCCTCACGGTTTGGGGCTTCTGCGGTCTTCAGTCTCAAACACTTGCTCAGAACAGTCACCCATACCTGCGAGCTTCTCTAAACGGTACTGTACAAGCACAGGATGCTGTTCAAACGGATTGTTCTGTGTCTGGTCATATGTCTACTGGTGGGTCCGACGCGCGGTCGGGCTGCGTCCATCCTCTCAGTAGGAGCAGTTGGCGGAAGCTCTCATCACATGAACCTCATCAGGTAGTGTGCTCATTTCGATGTCATTTTTGCAAAAACATTCAGTGCACTGATGAACATGGTTTCATGCTACCACCCAGGGTTGGGAAAGAGCTTTGTAAAAGAGGTCACACCTTCACTGTGCTTGTCAGCGATCAGGACACAATCAGCAGGAGGGTGCTGCAACAGCGCACCTTTCCCGGCTTACGTGTAATCACATTTCGTGGGCCACCTGGAGTTGGAAGTGATGACTGGGCAGCTAGCATGTCACGAGATCCACAAGTGGTATGGTCCAAAGGCACACTCTGCCTCTCTTGCCAAGCAACGATCATGCAGCCAAGCACTTTATAACCAGCTCATGCCTTTGCAGAGCATGGCTCAGTTGTACGCAGACCACAAAGCCATGGCAGAAGTCCTGCACAATGACAATGCCACCATTCAGCAGCTCAAGGATGCAGGTATTCACCACTTGACATACATCTGCCTCACATGTAATCACACTTTGCTTTTACTGCAACGCTCTACTTTTGCCCCATGCACAACTTGTGTTTCATTGATCTATCAGTGTCCAATTCATGTCCATATTCTTACTGCAGAATTTGACCTCGTACTTCGGGATGCATGCTATTGGCCAGCAGCTTTGCTGCAAGACACGCTGGGAATTGATAGCGTAGAGCTGTGGCCAGTTGTCATCCTGATGCCTTGGCTGTGGGAGTCGGAATTCTCCTTGCCAAATCCTGTGGCTTACCTTCCACAAGTTGGCATGGACTTCACTCCCAACATGGTCAGTTGCTTTCTGCGCACAATACTTTTTGCACTTCATACCAACAGGGCCAGCTCACCATGCGTCAGCGTAAGCTGTAGCAGTCTTTGCTGTGTTGGCAGAAACTATTGCTTTATAAGGTAAGTACCAGTTGGTATATTTTCATGTTTACCATGTGCTTTCAACTGTGGTGTCGTGCAGACCTTCTGGCAGAGGGTGCGTAACTATCTACAAAATCTGTTGGTCAAGGCTGCCCTCCTTCCAACCATCAGAGCAGATCAGAAGAGTGTTGTGAAAAGCACTGGGCAGAGCTTCAGGACGTACGCGACTGGTGTATCATCCTCAGCAGCTGCCATAGCTGTTGGTGATTGGTCACTGGAGATTCCCGTACCATTGCCACCCAAAGTACATGTATGTGTCCTGTCTGCACCAGTTTCAGTGTCATCAGCATACAGGCATCCAGTTTGTGTGAGCAGACACTGCTTTGCTGTGTTGTGTGACATCATGTGACATGACATCATGTGACATGACATCATGTGACATGACATGATGTGACGTGACATGATGTGAGGTGATCAGTTGTGAGTATGGCTACTGGTCTACAGACATCCATGGAAGGGCAGAATGTCTCCAGCAGATCTGCAGCGGCGCTACTTACCTTGGGCAGCAATTCCAGATTGGGCCTGACAGCTTTGTCAGTTGTCAAGCTGTTTTGCATAGAAGATGAAACTGTAGATTAGCTTGTACACAGCTGGGAATAGTTTTTCCAAAGTACTGTCTATATTTGCAGATGGTTGGACCAATCCTGTTGGAGGAGGCTAAGCCCTTGCCAGCAGACCTCAACATCTTTCTGGACAAGGCAATGTCCACTGGGCGTGGTGCTGTCTATGTCAGTATGGGAACCTTAGTCAGGCTGAGTGCGGACGAAGCACGGAGCATGGCAGCAGCATTGTCTGCCCTACAGAGCTTTGTGCTTTGGAAGCTGGACCCTGCACACCTGCCAGGTCTGCTTTTTGTTCTTGTAATGTGCCATTGCAGAAGTTGATGCTGTTCACACCGCTGTTTGTTTCTGAAGGTCTTTTAGATACAAGGGGTGTCCTGATGCACGCAACCATGTATTGTTGCCTAGCAGTGATAAATTTACATGACACTTTACTCAGAAGCTTCAAGTTGCATGGTCAGAAAGTCAGGAAAGCAGCATTCACCAGCATTTGCCATCATATGTATGTTTATCACTTTATTTACAACTGTGAAAAGCTCACAAATGTGTGCATGTGTTGCAGGCAACATGACCTGGGAGTCCCTGCAAGTTGGCTCCAACATCAAGTTTGTTGACTGGGCTCCCCAAAATGATGTGCTTGCCCATCCTGCGGTCAAGCTGTTTGTGACACAATCTGGTATCAACAGCCTGTACGAGGCGGCCTACAATGCAGTCCCAATGGTTTCTGTGCCCATCATTGGTGATCAGATCAACAATGCTGCCAAGGTGAGCATCACTTGTGATGGCAAGGTCTGGGAAAGTGCTGCATCTGCAGAGATGTGCTTTGAACAGTTGAGGGACCTTGGATAGTTGTGTGGCCTCAAAAATGTTGAGAAATGCACGTGTCTTAGTTCAAGCTGCACACGCACAGCCTTGGCATAATGGCGCTGAGTCAGCTCATGCCAGCGCAATGAGCAGCAGCTGTGACATGAACATGCAGCTGTAGGGCTGTTTGAGATGCAGAAATATGCATGCATGCAGCCAGACACGCCTGGAGGCCTGCATGGAATTGACAAGCTGCATTTTGTGCACATCATTTACATCTCATCCAAGCCATTGCCTGGATTTGCAACTGGGCATTGCATCTGTCAGTCCTGTCTGATCAGCTTGGTATTCATTTGTCACAGAAAGCATCAGTGTCAGCGGCAAAGCACCAAGACAAGCATCCAAACAACCCATGCATTCTATACCGCTGCATATTTGCAGCATGCAGTCCAGACTTGTCAAAACACAAACACTTGTGCCCTTGCATTGTTGCAGGCAAAATATCATGGAATTGCTCTCACTGTTAATCCAGACAAGCTGACTCCAGTCAATGGCAAGCCGCTGCAGCAAGCCATTGAAACGGTCCTTCATAACCCTATCTTCAAGGTATGGCACTTGAAACAGATTCCTTAGGTGTCTTCAGGCCTGCATGCAGCATTGTCGTGACTAACAGACTAATAGATGACTACACATGGTGCTGGAATAGTGTTGCTGGCAGTGTCTGCATATGCACAACAGCCACATTTTACAATACAGCACGACAAACGCTGCTCTGCTCATGCCTGTGTGCAATCAGCTGCCGAACAGTATGTTCGTGCCCATGTGGAGTGCTCGTAATTGCTCATCATTTGCGTTGTTTAATTACAGGAGAATGCAATCAAGGTCTCCAAGCGACTTCGCAACATGCCTCGGCATCCT
>JAABUS010009020.1_pt1 | contig 10690 bp, 6 predicted proteins | sample 5560161 | NCBI WGS metagenome assembly JAABUS01 (sample SAMN10711885, study PRJNA513376) | rock metagenome | isolation source: Antarctica rocks | place: Antarctica: Victoria Land, Trio Nunatak nord | collected 2016-01-04
TGACATGAGTATTCTGAACATTTGATTTGATGCAAATAAACGATGAATGCGAAATTGTTATATTTTCGTCTTTCATTCATGATTCTTGTAGTATAACAATATCTGTCTTGTTTTTCGCAAATTTCATACATGCATGCATAATTTGCGTTGATCTTGCGCAATTGTGCTGTAGAATTCAAATATTCAACGTGTTTGCAAAGCTTTCATCATTTGCGTTGTTTTGTGACATTTCGAATGCAATACTCATTACAATTTCGTGACTAAATGATCTTTTTGTAAGTTAATAAACTGAGCTGTCTGATATGTTTTGCACATTACGCTATTTGCGAAGTGTGCATTTTGACAGTTGCAACATATAAAAATCATGTAATTGCATGATTACTCATCTTTGCACATAAATAATTGACATTTATGATTTCAGATCTGATGATTTCGCTCGCAGTATAAGCATCTTGACAATCTGTTGCATTTATTCTGCAAATGCTCAAATGTTTAACATTTTTGACATTGATCATTTGATCAATAGTCTCAATATTCAACTGTTTGATATGTTGATCTCGCAGTTAAGAGTCATTTTTTCAGATGTCTTTGCACTTCTGCTTCAATTCTAAATGCTAAGATCATTGATGCATGTCTGTTTCGTGATCGATTTTCGCTCTTTGATAATCATATAAAGTTGATTATTAATTTCAATTTGAGATTGTACAACTTTAAATCAGTTTTTAGATTTCTCATTTCAGACTGTGTATGACTATTTTGTGTTATTTCTCATCTTTCTTAATGCTTTTAACATCAAAAACATGCTCTCATATTACTCTTTACGCTAGTAAGACGTCTGCGATGTATTTTTTTGAGATTGTCAAAGCAATGTTATTTTTCTTTAGCGTTTTGACTATTGTGATCACTATTAGATCGATTTTCGTCTTTTTCAATGTGTTATTCATTGAATCTCGCATTTTCATCGTTTTTAAAGTTCAGTTCTCATTTTTGAGATTGATAATGAGTTTTCTTTCATGATACGATATTTCTTGTGATTTTGACGAGAATTTCTTGATAATCAGATTTTATTCGCCTGCATTTGCATTCACATTTGCATTTGTGTTTGCATTTGAATTTGCATCTGTGACTTGAGCTGCTTTTTGCATATATGTGAGCTTCTGCGTTGGTTTTTGCGAATTTTGCATGACTTGCGACGTTTGCGAAATCTGCATCTTCTGCAAGATTTGTAAATTCTTTGTCATTTGCTTTGCATTGATTCTCTTTTTGATGTTTTCAGCATTTTGTTAAATTAATTGTAGAATGATCTTCAGTTTGTTGTTTGTTTAACTTTAAAGTCGATCAATTTGCTTCTGAATCGAGTTTTCTATGCTTTCGTTGCATGCTTTTTGAATGTAGATTAAGCTATGACTTATAGTCTCTTTCTGTTCTGATATTGCTTGTCTTAGCTGATTGACTGCAAATTCAATTCTTTCGTGCAGTCTCTTTATCTGCATCTCTTTAGAGATGACATTGTAGCACTTACTAGTACTAACTTCGATGCTAGCTTCTTTTTGCGAGCTTTTCATCGCTTTTCGCTTTTTCATTTCTTTGAATTTCACAATCGCTCATGTTTGCTCTTTTTGCTGCGAATTTGCATTTTGCAAATTGATTGTATTCTTATTGTTATGCGCGTTTGCATATGAATTTAGCATTAATGCATTAAGTGAACTAAACATGTATTACGTTTTTCTATTTACTGATGTGAGCGATTTTTGTTGACTGCGAAATAAATCAACAATGTTGTTCTGCAATTGTTTACTTGTTAATGAACTCATGCTAAGTTCATCTTATAAATTTATTTCAATCTTTAATGTTGACTTTTTGATTTCTATCATTGATGTTTTAAGTTCTGACGCTGAGCTATTGCTTCTGCTGAGTTTCGCGTTACTATTCGCGAAACGAGACGAGAAAGAGTGCATAAAGTGACTCTTTATATTTCTTTTCATAAAGAGTTTTTTCAAGTTTTAAACTTCAAGCTTCTAGAAAATTCACTTGACATCACTTAAATATTTCTTTAATCTTTTATTCAGAGCGTTTCATGTAAACAGTAACTTTAGTGTAGAGATTTTTCAATTTCTATCTCAAAATCTGCAATAAATCATCTTTTATTATCAACTTATGTTAGACAAAAATGATATCAATCTAGTCTGCAAGAATTTAGATTACTCTTTTTGATAGAAAATGCTTGACGCAATTGCTTTATATTTCAGATATCAAAGTAGTCGCGTTATCTCGCTCAGAATAGTAATGACTGATTTCAACTTATTGTCTTGCACATTAAGAAAAGATAAAACAGATAGTGATTTAATAAGAAACGCTGTACTTCTTTGAAACAACGTTATTCTCTGTGTGATCTTTGAATGTACATTTGCAGTTTGAAAAGTGAACTGAATTATTGAGTTTAGCTAAAGAAACATTTGTTGCTTAAAGCGAAATAAAGTTGAAATTTTAGCTGAGCTCATCTGAATGTGATCAGATTTTATGAATAAAATCTGCGATCATTTCATATGTTGTTGAACTGAATCTGCGTTTGTTCATATGTCATTGAACTGAATTGCACTTTCGTCGCTTTTATCACTTTTATCGCTTTCATCGCTTTCGTTTCTTTCGTTGCATTCAGCCTACTACTCGTTTATCTACTCGCTCATCTACTTGTCTATCTACTCGCTTACCTACTCTTCATTCTACTCGCCTATTTACTCGCTCATTTACTCATTATTCTACTTTCTATTGAACTATTTATTAAATGTTTTATCAAATGCTTTATTAAATGCGTTGATTAAGTGCATAAAACACATCAAACAATGCTTCAAACAATGCTTTCTATATGACTTTCTATCTACGCTGACGTTAGAAAGTTCAAAGTTTTCATCTTCTTTTTCCCTTTGTAGTTTCTACTTTCTAGAACAACAACAATCAAAATATCAACATGTTCAGCTATCAATTCAGCTATCAACTCAACTATTAACTCAGTTATTTACTCATTCATTTAATAGTCAGTTTATTGCTTTGAAACATACTTCAAAAGACGTGTCAATTGAGCGCATAATATGAGTTAAACAGTGCTTCAAACAATGCTTTTTACTGAGCTTTTTACTGATCTTTCTACTGATTTTTCAATCGATCTTTCTATTGATCTTTCTACTAGTGAGCTTTCTACTGATCTTTCAATCAAGTTATTTAGTGAGCTTTCTACTGATCTTTCAATCGAGTCATTTAGTGAGCTTTCTATCAATCTTTCTATCAATCTTTCTATCAATCTTTCTACTGAGTTATTTATTGAGTTATCGACTAAGCTTTTTATCAAATGCTTTATCAAACATTCTACATGCTTCAAAATACGCGTCAATCAAGCGCATAACACGAATCAAACAATGCTTTCTACATGACTTTCTACATAACTCTCTATCAAGCATTCTTCATGACTTTCTATCAAGCATTCTTCATGTTTTCTTATCAAGCATTCTCACTGATCTTTTTACTGATCTTTTGATCAAGTCATCTAGTGAGCTTTTCACTGATCTTTCAATCAATCTTTCTATTGATCTTTCTACTAGTAAGCTTTCTACTGATTTTTTGATCAAGTCATTTACTGATCTTTTTACTACATGACTTTCTACATAATTTTCTACATGACTTTCTTCATGACTTTTTACATGACTTTTCATTAAGCTTCAAATTACTTTGCAATCAAGAATCAAATTTGTTCTCTATCAAGCTTCAAACATGATTCTATCAATCATTTTACATGACTCTCTATCTCTTTAGTTTACTCATTAACTTTCTTATTAACTTTCTCATTGACTTTTTCATTAACTTTCTTGACGCATATATTAAATAGCTATTATTTAGATAGTCAAATCAATCATTAATTATTCAACGTTGCAACTACGTATCAATGTTACAAATGTTAAAATAGTTGTGTTTATTAAATTAAATGATAAAGACGTATACTGCGCTCATGAGAATGCTAGAAATGTTAGAAATGTTGAGAATATTGATGCTTTTATGAATATGCATCAGCTAAAAATGACGCAAATCTGAAACATGAGATTAAATGAATATTTGAGATATTGATCATTAAAAGCGCTAAAATCTGTCTCTGTCACTCTTTACAAATTGCAAATGTAAAATAGTTCGATTTCAATTTTTGCATCAGTATACAGTCTTCTGTGCTATTCTAAAGTCAATTGATGACTTGTTCTTTTTATGTAAGTTTGCTCTTTGATTTATCAGTCAAATTACTATCTGAATTAATGATTCTTTCTTCTGCATTGATGAACTCTCGTTTCGTCTTCGATTTTGATCTGCATGAGCGTAAAAAATTTCAAATTTCGATTTTTGACTTGCAATGCAGTCATCTGTGAAGTTATTGAGTTGAATAAGAGCTTGTTTTAATCATATGATTGTGCTTTATAACTTGTTGATTGATTTGATATATCATATGCTTCAGTAGATCACTGTCATCAATGTTGCATCTTTACAATGTATGCAATGTGAATGCAGTCATACAGTATATAAAATCTTGCATAAATTCATAATAAATGTTGAATCAAGTAAAAAAAACATGTTAATTTAAGCAACATTAGAAGCTATAATGCATACAATAATATGATGTTTAAGATCAACGATAAAATTCATTTGTACACAATGTTAACTATAAATCTACTGTTTAACTACAGTAAAGTTTAAAGATTATCAAAAGTTTGAACAACATTGAAGTGCTGCATGATGATGAAGTACTATATATTGATTGCATGCAGAGTTTTTGCAATTGCACAAATTTTGATAATTTTAATGTGCATGTTACAAAGTAATCTGCATGCAGATAAGAAAGTCAAATAGAATGCAGAACTATGAGAAAAATCGCTTATAAAAATCATTTGATTCAACATCTCATCATTACAATGATGAGAATTGAGATAAAACATTCTTGCGTTTGATCTGTTGAAAATAATTAGCAGAAAGAACTTGAATCATGAACACTTTTTAAATTTACATGCTAACTATGTATAAATCTTGTTAAGACTGCGTATCTGTTACTATGACATAAGCAACTCACGAGTTTCATTAAGTTCAACATAAGTAAACTTGAGAATCTTGTTAATATTGTTTAACAGATGTTCAGATGCAGACATTCTATATATAAATGATACGCTGATGAGAAAACTTCATTAAAAGAAGAAAGATACAAGCGAATTAGTAAAGAATGATTGAACTACAATGTTTGATTAAAAGTGTAGCATATGAACATTTTTGCAAAACATGATCAATCTGCATGAGAAAGATCTTTACAGATAACATGAAATAAATGAGTTGCACATCTTATAAATGAAGTGAGTGTCTGTGAGATGTGATATACAATGATGATGATTGTTAATCTTAAGAATTTCATCTTTTTACTGAACTTTAACTCTTGAATGTCTTAATGATAAAGTCAATCTTTAGTTGAAAACATCATCTGTATAGCTCAAGAAAACAGTAATGCATGTCAATGTAATTAAAGAAGAAATCAACTGCAATACACATGCATATTGTTGATGAAACATCTGCAATTCATGCTTAAGAAGTAAACTGTTGAAATTTAAGTAATGAGAGATTTTGCTCATCTTGAACTGTGAATCTGCTGCAAGAAACTATTTCTCGCTAAGAAGAAAATCAGCATAAAGATGATATCTTATATATATTAAATAGATCATGAAGTCATCATATGATATACATTACAAAGAGTGAAAAATCATTAAAAGAGTTTGAATATCAAATTGAAATCAATGCAAGAAAAACTATTGTGATAAATCATTAACATTTATCATGCAACATTAACAAAGACTTTACAGATGAAATTAAACATGATGTTGATAAATATTCACTTATGAAAACTGATACAAAGATTAATAACAAACATGAACTCTCAAAAATCAGACGAAGTTATTAAGATAATAATGTATCAAATTTGCAACAATTTGATACTCAAAAAAGATCAAAAATTAAAGCTGTGCAAAACATTTTTACAATTGAAGTGAAAGTGAATGAAAGAAACACTTAAGCAGATGAAGATGAATCAAAGTCATTTTTACACAACAATCTTCTGATCAAAATCATTGAAGATAGTTATAGTTGCAAACAAGAAAATGTCAATAAAATAATATAATTTCAACACATTCATGTTGAAGCAAAGAGTTTACTCAAATGATAATAATAGTAAAGATGATGTTACAGTAATTGTAATGAGAATGAACTGAGAGTTAAATAAAAGACTGAGAGAATTGACTTTAATTATTACTCATCATGATGAGCTGAAAGAATTAGTCACAAGAATGAAACATTTTGCAGACGTAGTGATAGTGAATCAAGAATATCATTGTTATGAGTTTGCATAAAGCGAATCATATGAGTGTATTCTAACTAGAAGTTCAAAGCTGAAGTAGAAAAAAAATGTAACATGACATGAGTTTTACTCATGAAGACATGCTAAGTTGCTAGCGTGTCAACAACAGCTTTACTCACAGCTTTATACTAATTTATGTTAGACTAATCAAACTAATCAGAAATAACAGAGATGCATGCTTGCAACAGTTATGAAAAAATATACAAAATATACAGTGATAATCAGATCTCTTTGAAAGCAATGAAAGTCATGACATCAACAAAAGATCAAACATATTTATGATGTATTTAAACTGCACATGAGAACATTTGATCTTAAAAAGTCACGCTGAAGTTACATTGAATGATAAAACATGCAAAAGTTGTTAGAATTATGTTTAAAGTAAGTCATAGAAATATAAATAAATAAAGAGTAAATCAGATAAACAAGAATTCAAAGTTAAAGAGTGAGATTTATCAAGATGCAAAGACTATATGTACAGAAGAAAAAGAAGCATTAGACTCAATAAAGTTTAGACTTGCTTTAAGAATGTGCATCTCAGTAAAAGACTGAGCACGCTCATAACATTACTTTCTTTTCTCAGCTAAGCAATGATTTCATTGCTTCAATCAGTTTTTTCTTTCTTGTTCATTTCATTATTATTCTATTTAAGTGTTTTAAACTTATTTCATTGAGTGTTTTAAGCTCATTGCATTGAGCATTTCAAGTTCATTTCATCAGACGTTTCAAGTTTATTTCTTCTTAACATAAAGCATTTTAAGCTCATTTCATTAAGCATTTCAAGCTCGTTTCATTAAACGTTTCAAGTCTATTTCTTCTTGTTAAATGTCATTAAAGCAAACTTACTTCTAATTCAAATTTACTACATAGTAAAACTTGTTCTTTTCATGTCATTGTAGCAGACTCACTTTGAATGTTGTTCAAGTGAACTCACTATCAAGTGATGAGCTCAGTTGATGAGATCAATCGTTGTTTTCTGATTCATGTTTGCTACATGCATGTAACAGAGCTTGTTTCATTCATGTTTACTACATGTATGTAGTAAAGCTTGTTTTATTCATGTTTTTGTAGCAAACTCACTTCAAATGTTGTTCAAGCAAACTAACTATTAAGTGATGAGCTTGATGACAAGATCAATCATTATCTGCTCTTGTAATAGACTCACTTCTGATTCATGTCTGCAACGCGTTGCAAAGCTTGTTCTGTTCATTGACTTGCTCAATTAAAAGATTAATCATGATCTTCTGATTTATGTTTGCAACGCGTTGCAAAGCTTGTTCTGTTCATGTTTATTACGTTTAATAAAGCTTGTTCTGTTCAATGATTGACTTAATAAAGAGATAATTCAGAATCATTATTTGCTTTCAATCATAAAGTTGCAAAACTCAACTAAACTAGAAAGTGAATCATTGTCATATGATATGTATGAAGCTTTGAATAATGTTAGAATCATGTTTAAAGCAAGTCATAGAAATACAGATAAACGAAGAATAAATCAGATAAATGAGAATTCAAAGCTAAAGAGCGAAATTTATCAAGATGCAAAGATTATATGTACAGAAGAAAGAAAAGCATTAAACTTGATAAAGTTTAAACTTGCTTTAAGAATGCATGTCTCAATAAAAGACTGAGCACGCTTGTAACAAAAATGTTTGAAAATGAAGCAGCAGACAAAATGATTAATGATACACATGAGTTATTTCTATCACTGATCAAGCATCAACGCACTGAAATAATGATGTGACTGATGCTCATACAGAAACAGATCAGACAAACATGAAGAATAGTTTGAAGAAAGAAATTTAATGCAGCTCATTTTCAATATTTAACATCAGAGATGACTCATCAACATCTGCATCTACACAAAGATCATGCAAAGTTTCACAACGCATTGCTGACATAATTATGCATGAGAAAAATTGACTTCAATCAATTTTTACATAAAAGATGAGTACTTGATGTTGTTATAATGACATGTGAATGTGACAAAGATTGTATGTCGATCAAGCACATTTTATTAACATGTTTTAAATGAAAGATAGAATGAAATATAATGCAATGCAAAGAAAACATCACGAACTTGAGAAAGCTTCTAGAAATCATGAGCATGATGACAGCAATCATTCAAATGATACTTTTAACAAGTATACTGAATCAATTTCAAACTGTGATGTCATTAAAGAATTAGATGAAAGAAAGAGAACGTAGAAAAAAAACAAGCTCATAAAGTTCTTGCATTGAGAACAGTTACAGTATAAAGCGCAGAGAAAAGCGATAGTAAATATGAAAAGAACGCTACGCTAGCATAATGCTCGCTACATTATATAAAATCTTGCATAGACTCATAATGAGTGTTGAATCGAGTAAGAATTCCAAAAAATATGATGTTTAACATTATTTATGAGATAGTGAATTTTTATTTAACATGATGCTGATGACATGATTTGTTTCAAGATACTTAACAACATTTGCATAGATTTTTAAAGATCTGAAATGCTTTTCTTGCTGATTGCAAGCAATTTTCGCTATTTCATACATGCTTTTATAGTCTTTATGTGCAAAGCATCAAAAGATCTTATTATTAATAACTTCTGCAAATTTTAAGCTTGAAGCAATTCAAAGTAAATTTAAAGAACACACATCTGCAATTTGTAAAGAGTGACAGAGACAGATTTTAGCGCTTTTAGCGACCAATATTTCAAATATTCATTTAATCTCATGTCTCAGATTTGCGTAACTTTTAGCTGATGCATATTCATAAAAGCGTCAACATCTCTAGAACTTCTATGAGCGCAGTATGCATCTTTGATGTTTGATTCAACAAACACGATTCTGACACTTGTAGCATTGATAGTTGCAACGTTAAATAATTAATTTGACTATCTAAATAATAGCTATTTACACAGTTTAATATATGCGCTGGGAAAGTCAATGAAGAAGTCAATGAGAAAGTTAATGAGGAAGTTAATGAGGTAGAAAGTCATGTAGAATGTTCGGTATGAAGCCACGTAGAATGTACGATAGAGTCATATTTGATGCTCGATAGAAAACAAAGTTGATTCTTGAATGATGTGTAGGAAGGTCAATAGAAAGCTCGGTCGGAAGGTCAGTAGAAAGGTCAATAGGTAGCTCGGTCGGTAGCTCAGTAGATAGCTCAATGAAAAGCTCGATCGGAAGGTTAGTAGAAAGCTCGGTCGGTAGCTCAGTAGAACGCTCGGTCGGAAGGTCAGTAGGAAGGCGATGGTAGCTCAGTAGGTAGCTCAATAGAAAGTTCGGTCGGAAGATCAGTAGAAAGCTCGGTCGGTAGCTCAGTAGAACGCTCGGTCGGAAGGTCAGTAGAAAGACGATGGTAGCTCAGTAGGTAGCTCAATAGAAAGTTCGGTCGGAAGGTCAGTAGAAAGGTCAATAGGTAGCTCGATCGATAGCTCAGTAGGTAGCTCAATGAAAAGCTCGATCGGAAGGTTAGTAGAAAGCTCGGTCGGTAGCTCAGTAGAACGCTCGGTCGGAAGGTCAGTAGGAAGGCGATGGTAGCTCAGTAGGTAGCTCAATAGAAAGTTCGGTCGGAAGATCAGTAGAAAGCTCGGTCGGTAGCTCAGTAGAACGCTCGATCGGAAGGTCAGTAGAAAGGCGGTGGTAGCTCAGTAGGTAGCTCAATAGAAAGCTCGGTCGGAAGGTCAGTAGGAAGGCGATGATAGCTCAGTAGGTAGCTCAGTAGGTAGCTCAGTGAAAAGCATTGTTTGAAGCACTGTTTGACCCGTGTTATGCGCCCGATCGACGCGTTTAGTAGGGTATTTGGTAGAACTTTTGGTAGGGAGTTTGGTAGAGTATTTGGTAGAGCGTTTGGTAGAGCTTTTGGTAGGGCGTTTGGTAGGGTATTTGGTAGAGCTTTTGGTAGGAAGTTTGGTAGGGTATTTGATAGAGCGTTTGGTAGGGTATTTGGTAGGGCGTTTGGTAGGGAATTCGGTAGGGAATTCGGTAGGGCGAGAAGGTGGGCGAGTAGGGTGCTGAGCATGTAGGTGGGCGAGTAGGTGAGCGAGTAAGTGAGCGAGTAGGTGGGCGAGTAGGTGGGCGAGTAGGGTGCTGAGCATGTAGGTGAGCGAGTAGGTGGGCGAGTAGGTGAGCGAGTAGGTGAGCGAGTAGGTGGGCGAGTAGGTGGGCGAGTAGATGGGCGAGTAAGTGAGCGAGTAGGTGGGCGAGTAGGGTGCTGAGCATGTAGGTGGGCGAGTAGGTGGGCGAGTAGGGTGCTGAGCATGTAGGTGAGCG
>JAABUS010009021.1_pt1 | contig 10690 bp, 7 predicted proteins | sample 5560161 | NCBI WGS metagenome assembly JAABUS01 (sample SAMN10711885, study PRJNA513376) | rock metagenome | isolation source: Antarctica rocks | place: Antarctica: Victoria Land, Trio Nunatak nord | collected 2016-01-04
AGATGGTTGCCAGAACATCGCTGGGTATGAAGAATATTATTATTTATATAGTAAACTAAAAATTTCGGTGCAAAAAAATATGGACACTTTAAATATTTAGTTTTAGCTGATTTCCACTATCATATTTGATTCTATAGGATTTTTAAAAACTCAACTTATAAGACTGACTTTTGTTCTTGGTAATAAAGGCACGTTCGAAAATTGTAAGCAGAAAAAGAAAGCAGCATAATAATTGACGCATTTAATTATTCCGGGACTGCGTTAAATACTAACTTTATGAAAAACTCTATTTTTAAAGGTTCATTTATTTTTCTACCTGTATTTTTTACACAAAACGCTTCTGCTTGCATAAACTGTAGTCGTGAAATCAGGGAAGCTATTTTCAACAGCACTTTCTATCCCAACTTATTTGTTATATTATTACCTTTTTTATCTTTAGCTATAGTAGTTGCTATTATTTCTGCTATTTCAATTAAAAGACATAAGGCGAGTGTTTCTGCACATCCGCATAAAAAGCTTTTGTCCCCTGTTCCCTTAACTGCTGCAGCAACTGTGTTAGGAATTGGTATCGGAGGATTTATTGATGGAATTGTTTTTCACCAAATATTGCAGTGGCACGAGATGATTTCTAATAAAATACCTCCTGTCACTTATATCGCGAAAAGTGTAAACATGTTTTGGGATGGTATTTTTCATGCCTTTACATTAATGGTAACTATGACCGGTGTCATCTTATTGTGGAAGCTGCTTAAGCGGAATAATATTGATCATTCAGGAAATCTTCTTGCTGGTGGTTTACTATTAGGATGGGGCCTCTTTAATCTATTGGAAGGCATTGCAGATCACCAAATTTTGAAGTTGCATAATGTAAGAGAGGTGACATCAGACAAACAAGCGTGGAATCTCGGTTTCCTTGCTCTTTCTGTAGTCTTAATAATAGCTGGTCTTTTAATTTCAAAACAAAAAAAGCAAGATGATATTATGTATCAATTTTCTTAATTGATAAAGTTTGAAGAATTATGATGTCATCATCATTTCTGCGGTTTCTTCCTGCACTTCTTCTGCAGTTGCTTTGTTTCTTATAATTCTTCCGCCGATCATAACAATAGTAAAGCTCACCAAGGCGCAGCCAGCCATTACAATTGTCATGGGTACAGCAGTTCCGTTATTTAAATAACTTACAAGTGCAGAGGTAAATGCACCGGTGCCCATCTGTATACTGCCTAATAAAGCAGAGGCGCTGCCTGCTGTTTTGCTGAAAGGAGCCAGGGAAAGTGCTGAGGTGTTCGGGAAAGTAAATCCCTGGCAGCTAAGAAAAATAAAACAGAGAAAAACAGTACTGTATACTCCTAAGAAACCAAACATACTGCCGGTAAAAAGAATAATGCCGGTAAGAGATTGGCATAGTAATGCAATGACAATTACCTGTTCACTTTTGTATTTTCTCAATAACAACGTATTTAGCTGGCTCGAAGTAATAAGCCCTATTGCCACCATGGCAAATATCCATCCGTACTGTTGTTCACTTACTTTATATATTTCCATAAAAACAGACGGTGAACCTGAAATATATGCATATAACCCTGCGGAAGCAACAGAACCGGTCAAAGCATAAGTATAAAATTGGGGATCTTTGGCAACATGCAGAAAACTATTGATGATCGGTTTTGGTCTTAATGAAAAAGTGGGATCCGGCTTTCTGCTTTCAGGCAAATAAAAATGTATAGCTGCGAGTATAATGGCAGCCATGATAGTAAGAACAATGAATACATAGTGCCAGCCATATTCAGCACTAAGATAGCCTCCTAAGGTAGGTGCAATAATAGGTGAGACACCAACAACAAGCATTAGCAGAGAAAAAACTTTTGCATTTTCATTAACCGGAAACAGGTCTCGAACCATAGCTCTTGAAGCTACCATACCGGAACAACTGCCAAGAGCCTGCAATAATCGCAGCCAGATTAAAGCATCAACAGATGTGGAAATAGCACAACCTATAGAGGCAATTAAATAGATGGACATACCAATATATAATGGTTTCTTACGGCCAAAACGATCAAGCAAAGGGCCATATAACATTTGCCCGGCTGATATACCTATAAAAAAGCTGGATAACGATAAAGAAATTTTTGCAACAGTTGTATGCAAATCTGCTGCAATAGCAGGAAATCCGGGCAGGTACATATCAACTGAAAATGGACCAATTGCTGATAAAAGCCCTAATATTAGTATAAGCTTAAAATTTCTTCTTCTCTTAGTATTTGTGTAATTCATTGAATATTCATTAAATCATTAAGGCGAAAGGAATTAAGTCCATAGTCAATAGACCATACTTCTTACTTCATTCCTCGTACTTTCGCTTCGACATTCACCCTCTGTACACCGTCATCTGGCACCAGTCATCTGTCAACCGCAATCTGCCTAATCAAACAAATCAGAAGATAAATATCTGTCGCCTCTGTCGCAGATTATGCTGACTATAACACCTGATAATAGTTGTTTAGATAATTCGACTGCCGCATGTACTGCACCACCACTGCTCATGCCGCAAAAGATACCTTCTTCTCGTGCTAAACGTTTGGTCATAATGCGGGCATCTTTTTCATCTACTTCTATAATCCGGTCTATTCTTTCTTTTTCAAATATCTTAGGTAAATAGGCTTCCTGCCATTTGCGGATCCCGGGAATATGTGAACCTTCACCGGGCTGGCAGCCAACAATTTGAACAGCAGAACTTTGCTCTTTTAAATAACGCGAAACTCCCATAATAGTGCCGGTAGTACCCATAGCAGAAACAAAATGTGTAACCTTGCCATTGGTATCTCTCCATATTTCGGGGCCAGTGGTTTTGTAATGCATGTTATGATTATCAGGATTTCCAAACTGGTTAAGCATGAGATATCCGCCTTTAGCTACCTGCGCTGCTGCATAATCTATAGCGCCCTCCATTGAGCTTTCTTTTGGGGTAAGAATTACTTTAGCGCCAAATGCTTCCATAGTAAGTACCCTTTCGCGTGTTGCATCTTCGGGCATAACTATTTCTATCTCTGCATCAAACAGACTGGCTATCATTGCCAATGCAATTCCTGTATTACCACTTGTTGCTTCAATTAATTTTATCCCTGGCCTTATCTCGCCACGGTCAAATGCACCTTTTATCATACCATAAGCTGCCCGGTCTTTTACACTTCCGCCGGGGTTATTTCCTTCAAGCTTTGCATAAATAGTTACATTTTTATTTACAGGAATTTTTTTAAGTTCAACTAAAGGGGTATTGCCTACCAGGTCAAGTATTCCGGCCATTATTATATTTTTTCTGTTGGCGTGCAAAGTTGCGTCATCATTATCAAATAATAAAAATTTTAGGTTTTTATGCAGGTATGATGACGGCAGGACTTTTCCACGCAAAGGCGTAAAGTTTATTGTAAGGCAGCAAAAGAGATGTTACAAAAAACAATTTCTTTGCTTCTTTGCTTGCTTTCCTTAGCGTCTAAGCGTGAAAACAAACGAAGGTGTTGTACTTTTAGCCCGAACCATTCTATCAATTACTTCAATGAGCTTTCAAAAACAAATAGCCCAAAGTTTATTTTGGAGAGGATTATATTTCATTTCAGTTCTTGTTATGAATATTTTTCTTTCAAGATATTTTGAAGCAGGTAATGCAGGCTGGATATTTTATTTAAGTAACAATTTTTCTCTTATTGTAATTATTGCCGGGCTAAATCTCGAAACTTCAGTTAACTATTATTCTTCTAAAAAAGCTATTGATGATAATCAGTTAGCCTGGTTTTCAATAATGTGGTCTTTATTGGTATCAGTTGTAATTTTTTTTGTTTTTTGGTTTTATTTAGACAGGTATGAAAACATGGTTGCTATTTCCCGCACGGATTATTTGTATTATGCTATTTGCTACATTGCCGGCGTTCAGCTTACGAATTGTTTTACTGTTTTATTTTATGCAAACAGAAATTTTTTTCTTCCCAATTTCTTAATGGTTATTCTTAATACGATTGTCATTCTTATCATTCCTAAACAAAATGGAACAGAAAATACTGATGCTTCACTCATAATTAAATTATACTTTGCTTTTTTTGTAATTACAGGAATTACTTTGGCTATTGCTTTTATAATTAAAAATCGAAGCTGGAAGAAAATTTCTTTGCCTGCTTTTATAAATATTCGCTTATTGGTCCGTTATGCTTTGGTAGCCCTGGCAGCAAATGTAATTTTCTTTTTAGTTTATCGTGTTGATTATTGGATTGTAAAAAAATATTGTACACTGCAGGAGTTAGGAAATTATATACAGGTTTCTAAATTAGGACAGATGTTATTAATTATTCCAACGATTATATCCAGCGTTGTTTTACCGCAAACAGCAGGCGGCGATACGGAACTGTCAGAAATGAAGAACAATATTTTAATAATAGGCAGAATCTCATCTCTGCTGTTCTTTATCCTCTTTCTTATAATAGTTTTATCAGGAAAATGGATTTTCCCTTTTGTTTTCGGGCAGACTTTTCAATTAATGTATGTTCCTTTTTTACTATTGCTGCCAGGTATTTGGGCATTAAGTAATTTAACTATATTAAGCGCATACTTTGCCGGAATTAATAAAGTAAAAATAAATGTGCAGGGAGCAAGTCTTGCATTACTTGTGATACTTGCTGGCGATTTTGTTTTTATTCCTCATTTTGGAATACCTGCCGCAGCTATGGTAAGCACAGCCGGCTATACTGTTAATTTTATGTATTCATTTCTTATACTTAAAAAAGAACATCCTGTTTCATTTAGCAAATATTGGAGTATTAATAAAGAAGATATTCAATGGCTGAAAAATATTATACAGAAATAAAGGATGTTAGGCTTTCTTCAAAAAAATACATTCTTGTTGTGCCGGGTTGGTATCCCACCTGGCAGGATGAGTTTACAGGCGATTTCAATCAGCGGCAGGTAAAGGCCGCAGGAATACATATGCCACAAGTAGTCTTATACATTGTAAAAGACCAGGCACAATCACTAACTGACGTTGAAACAAGATATAAGCAGTTAACAGAAAAAATTGTCGAAATAACGGTAATGTATCCTGAAAAGAAAAACAGATGGATTGATCGTGTTTATTCAAACCTGATTTATGTACAACTGCTTTATACTTACGCTGACATTATAAAAAAGCGATGGGGGAAACCATTATTAATACATTCCTATATTGTAATAAGAGGTGGATTTGGAGGTCTGCTATTAGCTCGAAAATGGAAAATTCCCTTTATCCTTTCCGAACATTGGACTATTTATTATCCTGAAGATCCTGGTTACCTGCTTAAACGAAATTTTGTATTTAGGCAGATGGTGAAAATGATTTTGAAAAATGTACATAGACTTCTTCCGGTAACCTATAGTTTACAGCAACAGGTCTATAAATTATTTACAACAATTCCTGCTACAATAATACCTAATGCGGTAGATACAGAATTTTTCTTTTATAAAGAAGATGCTGTAAAAGAACCTTCATTCCGGTTTATTCATATTTCTACTATGGTTTATCAGAAGAACCCTGAAGGTTTGCTGCGGGGTTTCAAAAAGTTTTATGAGTTACATAAAAGCAGTTGTTTGTGGATGGTAGGACCCCATCCGGAGAATGTATTGAAATATGCAAGAGAAATTGGCCTGGATGAAAGTGCAGTACATTTTACAGGGTCTGTTTCTTATACTAAGGTTGCAGAAATACTTAAACTTTCATATGCTTTAGTGTTGTTCAGCCGTTTCGAAAATTTGCCGTGTGTCATATTAGAGGCTCTTTGTTGTGGTGTACCTGTCATTAGTACCAATGTGGGCGGTATATCAGAAGTTATTGATAAGTATAATGGAATACTTGTGAAAAGTGAAGACGAAGAACAGTTAACTGCTGCTTTTATTAAAATGTTTACGACATATAAAAACTATAACCAAAGGCAAATTTCTGATCTTGCCACCGGTCTTTTCGGATTCAATACGGTAGGAAGCTTAATTAATTCTGTATATCATGAAATAAATGTTTAGGGAGTAAGCAGAAATTTCCATTGCTTTAAACTGACGAGATGATGTCTGACAACAGTCATTGCATAAGGGTTCGGTGGCGAATTGGTGCAGATCCGCTGTGGCAGAGAAGGATTCAAAACATGTGCAGCAGTTTTTGAGAGAAGCGTACGGAGTCCTCTTGCAATGATGAAGCCATGCGGCTTGAGCTTGAGATGAGATTGATAAGACTTTTCGAACAAAGTACTTATGTAAAAAGCCCGAAGCGCAAGGACCGGGCTTTTTACACATTATTTTTTTACTTATAAACTAATTTATCATACTGCTTACAGCTTCAAAAATTGTTTAAACATAACCTTATCTCCACTCACAACCTTTATAGTATACACTCCGCTTACCAATGATGATACATCCAGTTGCACAACTTTATTCGATGTATTGGACTGAATAGTTTTCATTACAACACCTGAAGCGGACATAACTGACATTGTTGATGGTTTATTAGTTTGGAGTCCGTTAGTATAAATCTGCAAAGTACTTTTTGCAGGAACAGGACTTAATTTAAGACTTAAAGAACTGTTTTGATCAGTTAGATTATTTTTGGATGGCTTGCCCCCCCTTATTACCACTGTTGCTGTAACGGGAGCAGATGTTGCTGAAAGACCTTTATCGTCTGTAGCTACTGCTGTAAGTGTATACTTACCTGCCTGTACATTGGTCCAGGTGTAAGTATAAGGATAGTAATACTCTGTTCTTAATAACACATTGCCACTGTACAACTCTACTTTACTTATTTTATCATTCGGGTCTTTTGCTGTTGCAATTAAACGAAAGGTTGCAGGGCCGCCATAAGTTGCATTATTTACAGGGTTTACAATACTTACTACAGGGGGTACATTTTCTTCTACTACTGATACATCAAGAGTGTTAGATGCAGTGACATTGCCGCTGTTATCAATAGCTTTAGCAGTAAGTTTGTAATTACCCACAGGGACATTTATCCATAAGAAACCATACGGCAATTGCGTTTCAGTATGCAGTAACGTTGTACCATTATAAAACCGAACTTTAGTTATTTTACCACTCCCATAATCAACATTAGCGTTAAGTTTAATTCTTGCGGGTCCTGAATATTTTACAATATTATATGGGATGCTGAGACTTACAGTTGGAGGAATACTTTCTCCATCAAGTAAATATCTGGCTACAATTGCAACTCCAACAGCATATAATTTATTATTAGAAATATCTATACTAGCAATTTCAGCACTTTGATTACTATTTAAACTTACTTTCGTTATTTGTTTTCCGTTATTTCCGAATGTATAATCCAAACTGCCATCATTGTTATAGCGGGCAAGGGCAAAACTTCTAATATAATCATTAATTGTAATTGTCATGGTACTGCCTGCCAGAACAATTTTACCATCGCTTTGTAAGTCTAATGAGTTTCCTGTGTCGTAGTCTGTAAATGAGGTTATTTGTTTTCCATCTTTTGAAAAACTGGCATCTAAATTTCCGTCAGTGTTATAACGGGCAAGAGCAAAAACCCTTTGTCCATTTTTTTCGGCGTAACCACCAGCAACTATTTTTCCATCAGTTTGGATTGCTATGGATTTAATTATAGAATAACCACCTTCAAAAAAAGTAGTCTGCTTTCCATCAACTCCAAAAGTATTGTCTAAACTTCCATCAGTGTTATACCGGGCAAGGGCAAAATTGACACTAGTACCATTCCAGGCCTGACCTGCCACCACTATTTTGTTATCGCCTTGCACCTTTACTGCATAAGCATAGTTTTGCCTTAAACTAAAGGTTGTTGTTAGTTTTCCATCATTATCGAAAGTATTATCCAAACTTCCATCAATGTTTAATCTTGCAACGGCAAAGTCATAAAATTCATCACCTGAAGTAGAATTGTAAAAAGCCTGCCCTGCAACTACTATTTTATCATCATTTTGAATTGTTACAGAGGAAGCAAGAGAATACCTGGAGGCAAAATCAATTGTTTGAATTCCATCATCTGAAAAACTGTTGTCAAGAGTTCCTTCAGTATTATATCTGGCTATTGTAAAAAACAAACCATTATTTTGAGTAAACCCTGCGACAAGAATTTTACCATCACTTTGAATGGTAATTGAATTTATAGAAATATTCGTCAACTCTGTCCCATCCCCACTGAATGTCTCATCAGGTTTGCCTTCGGCAGTATAGCGTGAAAGAAAATTCCACCCCCCAACTACTATTTTTTCGTCATCCTGGATTGCTACCGAACTATTATAATCATTAGTTTTCACAATTCCATCAGATCCAAATGTAGAATCAAGTTCACCAGGTTGTGAATAGATGGTTGTGAAGCCACCGAAAAAAAACAGAGCAAGGAGTGTAAACTTTTTCATATAGCAAGTTTTATAGTTTGTATTTATTGTGTGTCAATTTATGGTTTATTTCAACAAACGTTTGTCTCTAACCAGAACTTTTTTAAATCTTTTAGATAGCGATAACAACGATTTTACAACAATGAGCTAATCAGAAAATTCTTTTCACTCTCTTAGAAAAGATTTCTTCTCCTTCATTATTATTGTACTTTCAGAAGCAAAATATTATTATAGGATAAATGGATAGGAATACACAATCACACTTTTATTTAATACTTACCTCTATTATTAATAGCAAAAAGATAAAAAATCTAATCTTAAAATTGAAGAATTATTTAAAATAATACAATTTTCTTTTTTGTGCCTGCTTCAATAATCAGAACTCGTGCTCAAATCTTTACAATTAATTGAATTGACTGAGAAAAAAGAAAGACTACTTCTATTTATATTTAGTACCTTAACTGAATCACCGAATATGAAATGCACATACAGCGTAAACACTAAGCTCGCTATACGCCCGCTAGTGATATAAATTTTCTAACTTGTAAAGAATTCTTACCAGCTACTTTTCTCTAAACTTTTTCAAGGTTAACTTACTGGCTAAAAAGGCTGTGAATAACAAAAACATTTGCAGTATTGATTAGAGAAATACTGTCAATCCGCTAATCCCAAAAGAGGTTACTTTTAACACTTTTATTCTCCTCTTTACTTTTACTTTGCCGCATAAACAGATTTATGAACAGAAACTTTTTACTTGCTTTCAACGTTATTTTATTGATTTTAGTTGGTGTATTATTTTACCTTCATTTTTCTTCTTCTGACAAAAAAACAGCTTCGCCTGTTACTGTTGCTGATACTGCTCCTGCCGGTCCTTTCAGGATTGCCTATTTTGATATGGATTCTATAGAAAGGAATTATGAGTATTTAAAGAATATTAAGAATGAACTTAAGACTAAAGAGAATGAATTAACAGGCCAGTTGAATACATTGAAGAACCGTTATATGACCAAAGTAAATAAGTTTCAGCAGGAAGCCCAAACCATGACACAGGAAAGGCAGGGTGCAATGCAACAAGACCTGATGCAGGAGCAAAAAGTTATTCAAAATAAAGAGCAGGCTATGAGCGGCGAACTGCAGGATGAGTCTTTTAAAAAAATGCAGGATGTAAATAAGACGATAGAAGATTTTTTAAAGGATTTTAATAAAAACAAAGAGTACGCTTATATTTTAGGATATCAATCAGGTACTATCTATTATAAAGATCCTCGCTATGATGTTACAAGCGCAGTTATAAAAGGTCTTAATGAGCGATATAAAAATAAGCAGTAGTGTAAAGCTTTTAAATTTACATATTTGATCCCCTCTTGCTTTTTTCAAGCAGGGATATTTTTTTAGGAGCAATATGGAATTTATTGTTAACCTGAATTAATATTTCGTTCCTATCAAGATAACTGGTACATCATATATAATTCATGGTTTTATAATTGTCTTTACAGGTATTCCCATTTATTTCATTTCTTTGAAGTGGCCAAAAGATGAATTGTAAGGTATGGAAGATTTTGATCAATTATTTACCGGATTTTCTGAAATGAAAGTAGCTGTCGTCGGCGATATAATGTTAGATACTTATTGGTGGGGAAATGTAGATAGAATATCGCCCGAAGCGCCGGTACCGGTTGTTGTTTTAGATGAAAAAGAATTGAGAATTGGTGGCGCAGGCAATGTGGCTCTAAATACGGTTGCATTAGGCGCACCAACAGTTTTGTTTTCTGTTATAGGAAATGATGATGACGGCAAAAGCTTATTGTCGTTGCTTGAAAGAAATAATATTCAAACTGCTAATATAGTTGTAAGTGATGATCGTATTACTACAAATAAGACCCGTATAATCAGTCGCAACCAGCACATGTTGAGACTTGATGCTGAAATGACTAAGGACATTAATGATAGTGAACAATTGTTATTACTTAATAGCTTTACAAATTTTATTAAAACAGAAAGACCATCTGTGGTGATCTTTGAAGATTACAACAAAGGTGTGTTAACTGAAGAGGTTAATCAAAGAATGATTGCGATCTGTGCACAGAACAATATTGTAACAACTGCTGACCCTAAGCGAAAAAATTTTTTTTCTTATAAAGGCGTTACCATATTCAAACCGAACTTAAAAGAAGTAAAAGAGGGATTGAATGTTTTGTTAGATGATGTAAATGAAAATTTTCTGAAAAGTATTCATCGTCAACTGGAAAACAGATTGAATCATTCTATTTCATTAATCACGCTATCTGAAAAAGGTATTT
>JAABUS010009023.1_pt1 | contig 10689 bp, 10 predicted proteins | sample 5560161 | NCBI WGS metagenome assembly JAABUS01 (sample SAMN10711885, study PRJNA513376) | rock metagenome | isolation source: Antarctica rocks | place: Antarctica: Victoria Land, Trio Nunatak nord | collected 2016-01-04
CGCGAGGACCTGACCGGCAGAGGTCGAGGAGACCGTCGCCGACCTTGCCGACGTCGGCGTCGTCGACGGGGGGAGGAAGTTTTCGACGTCAGCCTTCGGGGGCGTTCCTCGCGGTCAGGCATGCTCTGCCGCACCTGCGTCGGCGCGGCGGCGGCTGCGTCGTGATCGACGGCCGACCTCTACGGCGACACCGGCTACCGGCATGATCATCGACACGTCGGCGGTCGTCGCGATCATCGCCGGAGCCCACCAGCGGGTGCCGTCATCCAGCCACCATTCTCAAGGGGACAGAGGGGCATGAACCGTCCACAAGTGTTGCGCGACACTGACTTCCGTCGATTCTTTGTGGGCCAGTTCGTTTCGTTGCTCGCGACCAGGCCTCCGTGCTGGCCATTCCCCTGACCGCTGTGCTGGTGCTGCATGCCGGTCCTGCCCAGCTCGGGTTGTTGACCGCCGTGGGCATTCTGCCGAGCTTGCTCTTTTCCCTGTCCGCGGGCGCGGGGATCGATCGGCGCGGCCGGCGACGTCAGACGATGCTGTTTGCTGACGCAGGACGTGGGGTCGCGGTGCTCAGCCTCCCGATCGCCTACGTCGTGGGGCACCTGACCCTGACGCAGCTCTCCGTCGTCGCGTTCGTCGTCGGAACCCTCGATGTGACCTTCGCCGTTGCCTACCAGGCCCTCCTCGTCGCGATGGTCAACCGGAAGGACTACCTGGCAGCGAACAGCCTCCTCAACGGCAGCAGATCGTTGGCGGAAGTCATCGGCCTGGCCCTCGGGGGGCCCTCGTCGGGCTCCTCACGGCGCCCGTAGCGCTGGTGCTCAATGCCGTGAGCTTCGTCGTCAGCGGCGCCCAGCTCGCCCGCATCCGCCCGGTGGAGGCCCCGGGTGACACCTCGACAGCGCGCAGCGTGAGGGGCGGGATCAGCTGGATCCGCGGCAACCCGGCGGTGCGAACGCTGTTGTTGTCCACGGCAGCGACGAACCTCTTCGCCTTCATCGGCAACGCCCTTCTCGTGTTGTACGCAAGCCACACCCTGGGGCTGGACCCCGCGGTCATCGGCCTCGTCTTCGGCGTCGGAGCAATCGGCGGCGTCGTTGGCGCCGCGACCTGCTGGCGGGGCGAGCGACGACTGCGGCTCGGCCGCACCGTCCTGCTCGCCTCGTTCGTCTTCCCGCTGTCCATGCTCCTCTATCCCGCCGCGCACGGTACGACGCTGACCGCCGCCCTGATCCTCGGTGCCGGTGAGTTCCTCGCCGCCGTCGCCGCGCTCTAGCTCGACATCAGCATCGGCGCGGTCTTCGCCCAGGAGATCCCCGACCAGCTGAGGTCGCGAGTGGCCGGCGCCTACCGCACCGTCAACCACGGCATCCGGCCAGTCGGAGCCCTCCTCGGAGGGTTCCTCGGCACCCAGGTCGGGCTACGGACCGCTCTGCTCGTCAGCGCTGTCGGTGCGATCTGGGGTGCTCTCCTCTGCATCCGACCAGCAGTGCTCAACCTGCGGATCGAACGCGAGCCCCTGCCGTCATCGTGATCAGCCTGACGGCCGTCCAGCACAGGAGTGCGCCAGAGAACCGTCCCCGGCGGCTCGCGCCGAGCTCGGCCTGAACCCCGGCGCGACCACCCGCTGGCCGGACGGCGCCGTTGCCGAACCGCGACCGCCGCCCCCTTGCGCCGCCTCCATACCTCGGGCAGACTGAGGATCAACACGATGTAAGCGCTTACAAGACGAAGCGCTCACCGAAGGCGCTGACCGACGACGTCGCGAAAGGGGCGCACCAGCATGTCCGCGACACCGCAGGACCGCCCGTCGGCGACGATCTACTCCGTCGCCGAACTCGCTGGGGTCTCGATCGCCTCCGTCTCACGGGTGCTCCAGGGTTCGGCGACCGTCTCCGAGGCGACGCGGAGCAAGGTCCTCGAGGCAGCCGCCCGGCTGAACTACGTGCCGCTGGCGGCCGCTCGCAGTCTTGCCGTCCGACAGCACGAGGCCCACGGGTTGGTCCTCCCCGAGCTCAGCGGTCCGTACTACTCCGAGCTGCTCCTGGGCTTCGAGTCGCGCGCCGCCGAGCTGGGGCAGAGCGTCGTGCTGCTGCTCACTCAGGGCAAGCAGGACATCGGTCGCGCGGTCCGACAGCTCGCGACCCGGGCCGACGGCGTGGCCATGCTGGGGTCGACCATCCCGGACGATGTGGTCCACAGCCTCAACGGCAGCAAGCCGCTGGTGATGATTTCCGGCGACCCACGCCCCGGCGTCGAGGCGATCAGCGCCGAGAACCACGACAGCGCCGGGTTGCTCACCACGCACCTCATGGTCGACCACGGCCGTCGACAGCTGCTCTTCATCGGGGACCCAGAGGCCGCCCCCGACGTCCGGGACCGCTACCGCGGCTTCACCGATGCGCACACCGCCCTGGGGCGACGCGCCAGCAAGGCCGTGGCCATCCCCTTCCGGGAGGCAGAGGGCGCCGCCGTCGGCGACCGCCTGCTCGCCGACCGGCTCAAGGCTGACGGCGTCGTCTGCGCGAACGACGAGCTGGCGTTGTCCATCATGGCGCGGCTGGAGGAGGGCGGCCGCGATGTCCCGCGGGACATCGCGGTCGTGGGCTGGGACGACGTGATGGCGGCCCGATACATCCGGCCCGGCCTCACCACCGTGCGCCAGCCCGTCCACGACCTCGGCTCGCTCGCAGCCGAGCGGCTCCACGAGCGCGTCCTGGGCGGGCCAGCCATGGTCCAGCCTCGAGTGCTGCCCACCGAGGTCGTCCTGCGCGCGAGCTGCGGTTGCCCCGAGCCGCCTGCCACCCGGTATACCAGCGCTGCCACCGAGGACTCCCCCAGGAAAGAGAGACACCCATGAAGAGGACCAGAACGATTGCCGTCGTCACCCTGACGACTGCTGCGCTCGCACTGTCGGCCTGCGGCCGCGGCGGAGAGACCGCATCCGGCGGTGAAACGGGCAAGGCAATCAGCAGTGGCCAGGCCAGCGGCACCATGACCATCTGGGCCATGGGCGCCGAGGGTGAGAAGCTCCCGGACCTCGCCAAGGAGTTCGAGGCGGCCAACCCCGGCGTGAAGGTCCAGGTCACGGGCATCCCGTGGGATGCGGCCCACGACAAGTTCACCACCGCCATCACGGCCAACAAGACGCCCGACGCAGCGATGGTCGGCACCACGTGGATGGGTGAGTTCGCCAACCTGGGGGCGCTTGACGCGACGCCGCCCTCGATCGACAAGTCCGGGTTCTTCCCCGGCGCGCAGAAGACGACTGAGGTCAACGGGACGTCGTTCGGGATCCCGTGGTACGTCGAGACCCGGCTGATCTACTACCGCACCGACCTTGCCGAGAAGGCCGGATTCACCACACCCCCTAAGGACTGGGACGGCCTGAAGGCGATGGCCAAGGCCATGCAGACGAAGGCCGGTGCGACGTGGGGTATGGGGTTCCAGGCCGGCGGCACAGGCTCATGGCAGTCGATCCTGCCGTTCGCGTGGTCCGACGGGGCCGACCTGACCAAGAACGGGGGCAAGGACTACAACCTCGACTCCCCAGAGGTCCTCGACGCGGTGAAGTACTACCAGTCCTACTTCACCGACGGGATCTCGGACAAGGCTGCGCCCGCCACCCCGACAACGGAGCCGGACTTCGTCAGCGGCAAGGTGCCGATGTTCATCTCCGGTCCGTGGGAGATGTCCGCAGTCGAGAAGGTGGGCGGCGCGGACTTCAAGAACAAGTACAGCGTGATGCAGATCCCTGCCAAGAAGACGTCGTCCTCCTTCGTCGGCGGCTCCAACTTCGTCGTCTTCAAGAACAGCCAGAACCGCGACAGCGCCTGGAAGTTCGTCCAGTGGCTCACCGACCCCAAGGTCCAGGTCAAGTGGTACCAGGCATCGACCGACCTGCCGTCCGTCACCAGCGCGTGGACCGACCCGGCCCTCGCCTCGGACGAGAAGCTCGCCACGTTCGGGACGCAGCTGAAGACCGCCCAGGCCCCACCGTCCTTCGCCACCTGGGAGCAGGTGATCGCCGGCTTCGACACCCAGATGGAGAAGGTCACCAAGACCGGGGCCGACCCCAGCACCGCGCTCAAGGAGGCACAGACGCAGGCTGAGTCCGTGGGGACCGGCGGGAAGTGACCACCACCCGGTCCGCCGCGCCTGCCACGTCGAAGCCGCACCGGCAGCCCGGGTCCCGCCCGGGCCCGGCTGGGCGCCGCGGCTCAGGTCGGCGTGAGAGGCGCGCGGCCTGGGTGCTGGCGATTCCGTTCTGTCTGCTGTTCCTCGCCTTCACCGCGTGGCCGGTGATCCAGTCGCTCTTCATGAGCTTCACCGACACCAGGTCCAAAGACCTCCGGAACCCCTTCAGCGTCAACATCGTTGGCCTGGACAACTACACCCGTGCCCTGAGCGACCCGACGTTCCTGCAGTCGGCGCGCAACACGGCATACTTCGTCGTCGCCGGCGTCCCTCTGACGCTCGGTGTGGCCCTCGTGGCGGCCGTCGTCCTGGACAAGGGGATCACCAGGTTCCGCGGGCTGTTCCGGCTGGGTTTCTACACCCCGGTGATCACCTCGATCGTCGCGGTGGCCGTCGTCTGGCGGTTCCTCCTGCAGCAGGACTTCGGGCTGATCAACACGGTCCTGGGATGGGTGGGCATCAGTGGCCCGAACTGGCTCGGCGACTCGCACTGGTCGATGCCGGCGCTGATCCTCATGGCGACCTGGCGCAACTTCGGGACGGCGATGATCATCTTCCTCGCCGGCCTGCAGGCGGTGCCGTTCGCGCTGCACGAGGCCGCTGCCATCGACGGCGCAGGCACCTGGCAACGCTTCCGCCACATCACCCTGCCGATGCTGCGCCCGACGATGCTCTTCGTCTCCGTCACGACGGCCATCGGCTACCTGCAGTTCTTCGAGGAGCCGTTCGTCATGACCAACGGCGGCCCGCTCAACAGCACCATCTCGATGTCTATGTATACGTACAAGCAGTTCGGCTTCGGCAACTACGGCTTCGCGTCGTCGGTGAGCTACATCATCTTCATCGTCATCGCGATCGTCACGGCCGTGCAGTTCCGCCTGCTGCGCGAGAACACCTGAGGACCGACCATGACCGGTACTAGACGCGGAAACCGTTGGTGGCTTTACCTGCTCCTCACCGTCGCCCTCATTGCCGTGATCGCTCCCTTCCTCTGGATGATCCTCGGCAGCTTCAAGGGTGAGGGTGAGCTCCGGCAGGCGCCTCCGACGTGGTTGCCGCAGCACCCCTCCTGGGACAACTACACCCAGCTGTTCTCCCGGCTGAAGTTCTCGACCTACTTCCTCAACTCGACCATCGTCGCGGTGGTGGTCACTGCGGGGAACCTGCTGTTCTGCTCGATGCTCGGCTACGCCTTGGCGATGCTCGACTTCAAAGGCAAACGGATCGTCTTCACCGCCGTCATGACGACGCTGATGATCCCGGGCGTCGTGACGTTCGTGCCGCTCTTCGTCCTCGTCGCGAACGCCGGGCTCATCGACACCATCCCCGGGCTGATCCTGCCGTTCCTCGTCAGTCCGTTCGGCGTCTTCCTCATGCGTCAGTTCTTCCTCGGCCTGCCTCGCGACCTCATGGACGCCGGCCGGGTCGACGGCGCGGGGGAGCTGAGGATCTTCGCCAGCATCTTCCTGCCGCTCTGCGGCCCGGCCCTGGCCACCCTCGGCATCCTCACCTTCCTCGGCAGCTGGAACAACTTCCTCTGGCCGCTCGTCGTGGCCCAGACCGAGGCGCACTACACCCTGCCGGTCGCGCTGGCGCTCTACTCGACCGGTCAGAACTCCACCCAGTACGGCCTCCTCCTCGCGGCGACGGTCGTCGTGCTGCCCATCCTGCTGGTCTTCATGATCTTCCAGCGGCGGTTCATCGAAGGCATCGCCACCACCGGCATCAAGTGAGTTCCGCCTCCCCGAAAGGTGTTCGCCCATGTCTGCACCCAGCACCTCCCCGCTCACCCCGAACCGACGCCAGCTGCTCCTCGGCGCGGCCGCCACCGCCGGGACGATCGCTCTCACCAGCTCCAGCGCGTCGGCCAGACCACTCAGGCAGCAGGCACCTTCTCCCTCCCGCCCCAGCGGGTATGCCGTGCAGCCGGCCCGGGTGCGCCAGTGGGCCACCGACACGTGGCACAGCCTGGTGGCGATGACCGATCCGCGCACCGGGCTCCCGGCGGACAACATCGGCGAGTCCCTGACGGCGAGCGCCCGCTCGGGGTACACGTCGCCCACGAACATCGGGGGCTACCTGTGGAGCGCGATCGTGGCGCGCGAGCTGGGGATCATCTCGCGCGGTGAGTGCACGAGGCGCCTGCTCCAGACCCTCAGGACGGTCGCCCGGATGCAGCACCACGAGCCGAGCGGCATGTACTACAACTGGTACGACGAGTCCACCGGCGCCGTCCTCACGACGTGGCCGACTGACGGCAACCGGGTCTACCCCTTCCTGTCCAGCGTCGACAACGGCTGGCTCGGGGCCGCCCTGCGCGTCGTCATGAACGCCGACAGAGGAGCAGCGAACCAGGCAGCACGGATCTACTCCCGGATGCGTTGGGACATGTTCTACGACGCCGCTGCGTCGCGGCCGGGAGGCCTGATCCATGGTGGTTTCTACGACGCGCCGCCGCCTCCCGGCTCGAGCACGTTCGAGGGCAACCACATCGGGGTCGGCCCGAAGGTCTGGTACACCAACCACCACTACGACACGGCCGTATCCGAGACCCGGATCACGACCTACCTCGGCATCATCCAAGAGCAGATCCCGGCCAGGCAGTACTACGCCCTCTGGCGGACCTTTCCCAGCACCTGCGACTGGTCCTGGCAGGAGAGCCAGGCGGTGGGTGAGACGCGCACGTACTTCGGGATAGACGTCTTCGAGGGCGCCTATCCCTACCGGGGGATGAAGATCGTTCCCGGGTGGGGAGGCAGCATGTTCGAGGAGCTCATGCCCGACATGTTCGTCCCCGAGGGGACCTGGGCGCCGCGCAGCTGGGGAGTCAACCACCCGCTGCACGTGCGAGCGCAGCGCGAGCACGGGCTCGTCGAGGCGGGATACGGTTACTGGGGCTTCTCCCCCGCCAGCGACCCGTTCGCCGGCTACAGCGAGTACGGCGTCGACCAACTGGGACTCAACCCGGAAGGATACTTCTCCGACCGCGAGAGGACCAACGTGGACGCCGGCTTCGGCGAGTGCCGGGCGGGGACGAACCCGCACCCGACGTTCGGCGACGGCGTCGTCACGCCGCACGCGTCATTCCTCGCGATGATGCACGAACCCGACGCCGCCTTCAGCAACCTCGTCGGCATCCAGGACAAGCTGAAGGCCTACGGCGCGGGGGGGTTCTTCGACGCGGTAGCGACCCGGTCCGGGACGATCGCCCGCCGCTATCTGTCCCTCGACCAGGCGATGGTGATGGGCTCGATCGGCAACGTCCTCGCAAACGATGTCGTCCGGCGCGCGTTCTGCGGTCGAGACGCGGAGAGCGCGCTCCGCCCGGTCATCGGCATCGAGGAGTTCGGGGCGGGCCTCCGCTGATGGAACCGGTGCGGCTGACCAGCCCGGAAGGCGTGCCGTTCCGGGACCTGAACCACAACGGCGTCATGGATCCCTTCGAGGACCCCGGCCTCCCTGTCGAGGATCGCGTGGAGGACCTCCTCGGGCGGCTGTCGCTCGAGGAGAAGGTCGGCCTGATGTTCCACACCGTCATCGAGGCGGGCGACGACGGCACCGTGTTGGAGACCCCGGGGAAGATCAGCAAGTCCCCGACGAGTGTCGTGGTGCAGCAGAAGCACCTCACGCACTTCAACGTCCACTCGCTGACCAGCTCGCGGACGGCTGCGGTGTGGCACAACGCCCTGCAGCGCCTGGCCGAGCAGACGCCGCACGGCATACCCGTGACGGTGTCGACGGACCCCCGGCACGCCTTCCTCGAGAACTCCGGGATGTCCTTCTCTGCGGGCGCCTTCTCGCAGTGGCCTGAGCCGTTGGGGCTTGCGGCGCTGCGCGATCCCGAGGCGGTGCGCCGGTTCGCCGACATCGCCCGGCAGGAGTACGTCGCCGTCGGCATCCGCGCTGCCCTGCACCCGACGCTGGACCTCGCGACGGAGCCACGCTGGGCGAGGCAGTCGGGCACGTTCGGCCAGGACGCCGATCTCGTGACCGAGCTGGGCGTGGCCTACCTCCATGGCTTCCAGGGAGAGTCGATCGGTCCGGGCAGCGTGGCGTGCACGAGCAAGCACTTCCCCGGCGGGGGCCCGCAACGCGACGGGGAGGACGCACACTTCCCCTACGGGCGTGAGCAGGCCTACGCGGGCGGACGGTTCGCCGACCACCTCAAGCCGTTCCCGGCGATGATCGCGGCGGGCACCGCGGCGGTCATGCCGTACTACGGCATGCCGGTCGGCCTCGAGATCGACGGTGAGCCGATCGCCGAGATCGGGTTCGGCTACAACCATCAGATCGTCGACGCGCTGCTGCGCAAGAAGCTCGGTTACGACGGTGTCGTCCTCACCGACTGGGAGCTCGTCAACGACAACCACGTCGGCGACCAGGTGCTGCCCGCCCGGGCGTGGGGTGTCGAGCACCTCGACCCACCGGGGCGAATGGAGATGATCATCACCGCCGGGGCCGACCAGTTCGGGGGTGAGGAATGCGTCGAGATCCTCCTCCACCTGGTTCGGACCGGGAGGGTGACCGAGTCGCGGATCGACGAGTCGGCGCGGCGGCTCCTGGCGGTCAAGTTCCGGCTCGGGCTCTTCGACAATCCCTACGTCGACGAGGGGGCGGCAGCAGCGCTCGTCGGCCGCAAGGACTTCCGCGAGGCGGGGTATGCCGCGCAGGCGCGTTCGGTGACCGTGCTCGAGAACGGTCGTGGTCGGGGCGCGGCTGGCGATGGCGGCTCCCTTGCCGTCCTGCCGCTGAGGCCGGGTTTGAAGATCTATGCCGAGAACATTGCTCCGCAGTCGGTGGACCGGATCGGCACCGTCGTGGACCGGCCCGAGGACGCCGACGTCGCGATCGTCAGACTTGCGGCGCCGTTCGATCCGCGGTCCGACCCTTTTCCTCGAGACGATGTTCCACCAAGGCTCATTGGACTTCCCACCCGGCCTCATCTCGCTCCTCACCCGAGTGGCCAGGCACTGCCCGCTCGTGGTGGACGTGGGCCTCGACCGGCCGGCTGTCCTGACGCCGCTGCTGCCCATTGCAGCCGCTCTCGTGGCCAGCTTCGGCACCAGCGACGACGCGCTCATCGATGCGTTGTCCGGGACGATCCCACCCGAGGGGCGCCTCCCCTTCGATCTCCCCAGGTCGATGGAACAGGTGCGCCGACACCACGAGGACGTGCCGGGTCTCGACGACCCGCTCTTCCCCATCGGCCACGGCCTGCTGCTCTAGCCCTCAGCCCTTGCAGGGCACCAGGGGAGCGGTCCCAGCACCGCCTCCTCGTGGACGGCAAGTCCCCGGTGGCGCATGGCAGCGCCGAGCTCCAGGTCCCAGAGCGGATCCACGGGAGTTCCCCGAAGGGGCGGCGACGCAGGCTCGGCGGGATAGTCGTCCGCGCTCATCCGCCACGGATACACGATAGGCCTGGCCGGTGAACCCGAGCAGCCTTGTGGAGGTGCGTCGAGGAGGAGGAGGGCGGACCGGCATACCGGCCCCTGGTCGTGCGCCTCGGCATGTGGAAAGTCTCACTTGCGCTTGTTTGGATGCGTTTAGCCTCTGGGAGTGGACTTCGGTAAGAGCGATGGCGGGGGTGGTGGCTCCTACCTGGTCGTAGCCGACAGTCTGGTGCGGGCCGCCCGGGGTGTGCGGGTGACCGCTGAGGTGGTCCGTGAGGGGGTGATCCTCGGGCTCGATGACCCGGTCAACGTCGGGCACCCGGAGCTGCAGGGCACGTTGGCGCAGTTCACCAGCCGCTGGCAGAGCGGCGTGGAGGAGCTGATCCACCGGCGGTACTCGATCGCCGACCGGCTCACGAGCGTCGTCGGCAACTACCTCAAGCGTGAAACCGCCTCGGCGGCGGCCTCCGGCGCCGCGGCCCGAGCCGCCGGAGGCCCGGGGTGAGTGACGCCTCCGCCGACCCTATGCAGGCCCTGCCGCCGGAGCAACTGGTGCCCGGCGACCCGGACGGGACCGACCAACTCGCCCAGACGATGCTGCGGTTCTCCGAGGTGTTCGCCGACGCCGCCCACGCCCTCGGCCTGGTCGACCTGGTCTGGGTCGGTGACGCAGCGCAGGCCTTTCAGAACGAGTTCGACCTGCAGCCAGCCGCGTATCAGGTTGGCGGCACGGGAGTATCACGAAACTGGAAGCTCCAGCTTGCAGACTCCACTGTCAGGCGGCTATTCGCCCGGTAGTCGCGTGGCACGTACCACCCAATGCTCAAGACCACATGTTCAACTGCATAGACGCCACCCAACGGACCTCGGTCGAGGCGCTTCTCGTCACAAACGCACACTGACCCAGTGCCTGAACCGGCCCGTTCTCTAAGCACTCTACTGTCTTGGGGGGCTCCGTCGGCTGACCGTGCTCATCAATGCCTCCCGCAAAGCGCCTGATCTCCACTCTTTGCGGTAGTTGCGAAGTACTCACATTGATCGACAGCGGTCTATCGCGGACTGACGGGTGGAGATCTACGACGGGCCAAGATACCTGATGGCC